>Ga0182744_1001656_pt1 | contig 19299 bp, 19 predicted proteins | sample eDN3rd30CKraftMG_FD_128525 | JGI IMG/M metagenome (GOLD analysis project Ga0182744, IMG submission 128525) | Enriched Miracle-Growth compost microbial communities from Emeryville, California, USA - eDNA 3rd pass 30_C Kraft MG (version 2) (version 2) ...
ATCACCCTTGGGCACGTGCTGGCCGGCGCGTTTGCAGCGGTCGCTTCGGCCGAAATCGCACGGGTCAACCTCGTTGTCGCGGGGCTGATCTGGCTGATGATCGTGCCGATGCTGCTCAAGATCGATTTGGCCGCGCTGGGGGCGGTTCGTCAGCATTGGAAGGGCGTCGGCGTCACGCTGTTCGTCAATTGGGCGGTCAAACCCTTTTCGATGGCACTGCTCGGCACGCTGTTCCTCGGCTGGCTGTTCGCGCCGCTCCTGCCGGCGGGCGAGGCCTCATCCTACATCGCCGGACTGATCCTGCTCGCCGCCGCGCCATGTACCGCCATGGTATTCGTCTGGTCCAACCTGTGTGGCGGCGAGCCCGGCTTCACCCTGAGCCAGGTCGCGCTGAACGACGTGCTGATGGTGTTCCTGTTCGCCCCGCTCGTCGCGCTCCTGCTCGGGGTCGCTGCGATACAGGTGCCCTGGGAGACGCTGCTGCTGTCGGTCGCGCTCTACATTATCGCTCCAGTTATAGTGGCGCAGGTCGTCCGCCGTGTGGTGCTGGCGTCAAGCGGTTCGGACGGGCTGGATCGGCTGCTTGCCTTGCTCGGTCCGATATCGCTCGTCGCCTTGCTCGCAACACTGGTTCTGCTGTTTGGCTTCCAGGGCGCGCAAATCCTGCGTCAGCCATTGGTCATCGCCCTGATTGCGGTGCCGATCCTGATCCAGGTCTATCTCAATGCCGGGATCGCTTATTGGCTCTCCCGCCGACTGGGGGTGGCCTGGTGTGTTGCTGCGCCGGCCGCATTGATCGGTGCCTCCAACTTCTTCGAGCTCGCGGTAGCAGCAGCCATCTCGCTGTTCGGGCTGCACTCCGGCGCGGCGCTGGCCACCGTGGTGGGGGTGCTGGTCGAGGTTCCGGTGATGCTCTCGGTGGTCGCAATCGTGAAGCGAACGCGCGGCTGGTACGAACAGAAAGGACTGGCATGAACCGCCTGCGCACCCTGACCGATCCGGATTACTTCCCTGCGCTCAGCCAGGAGTTTGTGCAGCGTCGGCCCGCGCTCGGGCTGGGCGATGTCCAGTCGCCACCGCGTATCCTGCTGCTCTATGGCAGTTTACGCGACCGGTCCTTCTCTCGGCTCGCGGTCGAAGAGGCGGCGCGGCTGCTGCAGCTGTTCGGCGCGGAAACGCGGATCTTCGATCCGGCCGATTTGCCGCTGCCCGATCAGGTGACCGGTGACGATCATCCGGCGGTGCACGAACTTCGCGAGCTCTCGATGTGGTCCGAGGGACAGGTCTGGTGCAGCCCCGAGCGCCACGGCCAGATCAGCGCCATCATGAAGGCGCAGATCGACCATCTCCCGCTCGAGATGAAGGGCATGCGCCCGACCCAGGGACGCACGCTGGCCGTGATGCAGGTGTCAGGGGGATCGCAATCGTTCAATGCGGTCAACACTCTGCGTCTCATGGGACGGTGGATGCGGATGGTCACGATCCCCAATCAGTCGTCGATGGCGATGGCTTATAAGGAGTTCGACGAAGCCGGCCGGATGCGGCCCTCCAGCTATTATGATCGGATCGTCGACGTGATGGAGGAGCTGGTGCGGTTCCGGCCCGCGCCCGATACACGACTTCCTCTGCTGCAGCGGGATAGTAGAGGCGATATTCCGGGCCGCGATGGGATTTGCCACGCCGGCTGTCATACCAGGTGCCGGTAAGCGGCAGGACCAGCGGAGCCTCCTCGTCGGACAGCCAGACCCATTTTACCGGGACGGATGTTTTTTCGGCGGGCGTGCCGAGAAACGCCCGGAAGGTATCGACGCCCTGGAATTCATGGCCGCGAGACACGCGTGGATCCACCTCGGTGCCGGTAACGCTCTTCACGCCGACGCCGACGAAATACTGGGAAAGTGAACCTGCCTGCATGCTGCTCCGCCGCCTGGCTGATGATACGGATATGTGTGGCTATAGCGCGCCGGTCACGGCAGCAAGGGCATCGAGGGTTCCGGCTGTCGCCTGCGATAGTTCATGTGGCTTTCTCATGGCGGGCGGGGCTTCATGCACCCACCGATTTACCTGGTGGCAAGGACAGCGCGTTATCTTCGACGTGTGAAGAACCACAATTTCCATACCAGGCGGTCGCAGCATGGACGGAAACGCGCCTGGAACGGCGCGTCGAAGAAGCGGGAGAAAGTCTCTTTTGGTGTCCAGGTTGCAATGCTGGCCGGTGTCGTCGGCGTGGCGACATTTGCAGCAGCACCGAACCTCACGGCTGCGTGGAACCAGGCGCCAGAGGACGTGAGGCAGATCGAGCGGTCCGCTTATTATCCCGACTGCCGCGCGGCACGTTCCGCCGGCGTCGCGCCCATTCACGCCGGATCGCCCGGCTATCGCGAAGGTCTTGATCGCGATAGCGATGGTATCGCATGCGAACCCTGGCGCGGGAGGTAAGGAACTTCGTATCAGCACTGCCTGAAAATTGAGGCCGAGCCTGGATCGCCTCGAGTTGAAGCGTGCCGGAAGCAGCAGGAGTGACCATGCAGACAAGGTTTCCGACGCAAGCAATCACGGAACTTACCCGGAGACTTGGCGAACCAGCCGTCCAACAACTGTCGGGTGGCGTTCGATGACGGGAATTATGTGCCGGCACCGGCAGAGGCTGGGTCGGGCTAGGGTCAGGACTCACTGATCAGAGCCAGAAGATGACGGTGGCTGCCAGGGCGATGGCTGAGAAGAAGACCGTCGGACACCGGTCGTAGCGGGTCGCGACGCGGCGCCAGTCCTTGAGGCGCCCGAACATGATCTCGATACGGCTGCGGCGTCTGTACCGGCGCTTGTCGTATTTGACGGGCTTGAGTCGAGATTTTCGACCTGGGATGCAGGGTTCGATACCCTTCGCCTGCAAGGCCTCCCTGAACCAGTCGGCGTCATAGCCGCGATCGCCGAGCAGCCATCGCGCCTTTGGCAGATCGTCCAGCAGCGCTGCCGCACCGGTGTAATCGCTGACCTGACCAGCGGTCATGAAGAAGCTGAGCGGGCGGCCGTTTGCGTCGGTGACAGCGTGAAGCTTCGTGTTCATGCCGCCTTTGGTGCGGCCGATCAGCCGCCCGAGATCCCCCTTTTAACCCGCAGGCTTGATGCCGTGCGGTGCGCCTTCAAATAGGTCGCATCGATCATGACGGTCTTCGGATCGGCGCCCTCGGCGGCCAACCCTTCCATCATGCGGAGGAAGACACCCATCTCACCCCAGCGCTTCCACCGGTTGTACAGCGTCTTGTGCGGACCATAGTCTTTCGGCGCATCCCGCCATCGCAGCCCATTGCGATTGACGAAAACGATGCCGCTCAACACCCGCCTATCATCAACGCGTGGTTTGCCGTGGCTCTTGGGAAAATAGGGCCGCAGACGCGCCATCTGCTCTTCCGTCAGCCAGTACAGGTCCCTCATCCTCAGTCTCCTCACGGAGCCTGAATCAGATTGTGCGTCTCACATCAATGGGTCCTGACCCTAGGGCGGCTGCTGTCTAGCCCCATCGCGGGGGACGGTATCCGAAGGCTCTAGCCGAACTCGGCCAGGAGCGCGTGAGTGTCGCTTATGGGAAGATACATCCGCAGATCGTTCGAGGGAAACGGCGCGAAGTCATAGCCGCTATAGAGCGCCCTGCGCCGTTCGGTGAGTGCGGGATCGCCACAGTCGAGCGCGTCGAGTAGCACGACCTTGATCCCGATGTCTTCGGCCGCGCCTGCGATGCGGCGCAGGCAATCGACGAGCAGGTCCCCGCCAAAGCCCTTGCCCTGATGGCGTAGATCTACGCCGATCATGGAGATATGGGCGGCCGGGATGTGGCCATGACCCGGCCGGTCGCGCCGTAACTTGTCGGGCAACTCGCCCTAATGGATGGTGTGCGCGTTCGTCGCGTAGAAACCGATGAGCCACTCATCCGGATCGGTAAGGACAAAACCTGGACATTGCCGGCCTGGGCGAGCTTGTTCGCGGTCTTCCTGAAATAATTGTCGACCTGCTCGATCCCGCAGGAAAAAGTCGCCCGATCATGTCTGGATAGATCGAGCGGATCAATGATGCACTGCGCGCCCGCCTGAGGATCGGTCACTTGCTGTCGATCGTCTCTTTGTGACGCGCGAAAGCGGCACGAAGCTTCTCTGTCGGGGCAGTGGGGCGGTCAAGGGCTGCAAAGAAGGGCTCATGATCGACCGGCTCGAGCATCGTATGCTCATGTGCCGCGATGGTCTCTATGGCCGCCTTGTAAGCCGCGTTCATTGTGAATACGGAAACATTCACGCCGGAAAGCGCTGCCGCTTTCTGAATGGTTTCCTTGATGCACGGCTTGGTCCGAAACGATATGCGTTCGGAGCTACGTTCATCGACCTCGCCGATTATGTTGCGGTACGCCAACATGGCTGCCTCCTTTCGAATGTCATTATGTACACCGCATCGGCGTACAAAAGCAGGGTGCGGAGAACTCAATGACAACGCCGCCGATCCCGAAGGGCTGAACAAATCCAGGATTCGTGATGGCCGATCCAAAAACGGCCTTATTGGAATATCCAACAAGCGGGCCGCATATTCTGCAGCGACGGGGTGAACGAAGGGCGGGCCTCGGAGAATGCATTCGAACCATTGAACGGCCGCTATGTTGGCACTGCGGCCCCCTGCGTGTGCAGAAGCGGCCTCACGACGGTCTCCTCGAGCGTCCGCCTTGGCGGCGATAGCTGACGATGATCGCTTTTCTTTGCGAGTTTTGACAGAAGAAGCCGATACGTGCGGGGCTTCATGCGTCAATCCCTCGAAGGTCGGGCGCGGACAATTGGGGCGCGCACCTTGAAAATAAACCTTAAAGGTGTATACCAATGGCCGTAAAGCGGAAGCCGCATCACGACCTTGCAGCCATCCAGGCGCAGTTTGCTGATACGGACACGTTGGAAATAACGGGAAAGGCGATCCGGGATGCACAGGCGTTGGGCTATACGCTGGAGGATGTGGTCGATGTCGTGCAAGCGTTGGAAACGGATGATTTCATCAAGTCGGAAACCGCGCATAACCCGCCAAATCTGCGGGTCTGGCACGACACTTATCACATCCCATGCGATGGCCTGTTCCTGTACCTGAAGTTCGCCGGCGAGACGCTGATCGATATTGTGCTGACATCATTCAAGGAGGTTTGAGATGACACAGACCCGCATCCATCCTGAGACCGGCAAGGTCCTTCACCGGGATGTGCGGTCGCAGACCATCTCGGTCGGCTCCCTGTCGCGCACGGTGGACGTACCTGGCTGGTACCCGGACGACGACAGTGATTCGATTCACAGTGGCGCCGATCTGAAGGCTTCAAACGAAGCATTTCGGGAGTTGCAGGCGGCTTATGCCGAGCGCGTGCGGGCGGTTCGCAAGCGCCTCAAGCTCACCCAGGAAGAGGCTGGAAGAATCATCGGCGGCGGTCGGCGCGCTTTCCAGAAGTATGAAAGCGGCGCAACGCCTCCCAGCGATGCGGCGGTCGGCTTGCTGGAGATTCTCGATCGCCACCCCGAGGAAGTCGAGACGCTTCGCCAATTGCGCATGGCGTCGGCGTCGCGAACGGCGCCGGTGCCCCCTCGAATGATCGGCGCTCGGAAGGGTGGCCGAGGCAGGCGGCAATTGGAGCGCGCCTGATACGAGGTACGCAACAATGAAACGACGGCACCCGGGTCGCAATGATCAGCTACTGGACCCCAAATGGATAATTGAGCGAGGAGCTGCAGGTTTCAGACGGTGAGATCGATGATCTGAATGGCCATGATGGCGGCGAAGCGTGCCATGAATCTGCGCCCCTCGCTGCGCTGGTCAGGATAAATCTATAACCCGAAAGACCGACCCGGATCCTGCATCGCGCACAAGATCGACGCGTTCTCCATCCCAATGATAATCGAGGTGCCGTCCCTGGACGGGATCTGGAGATAGGTAGCGCGGGTTGGAAAGTCAGCGGTATGATTGATGCTGTCAGGTCGCGCATCTGTTTGCGTCCAGGTCCAATAGTCCTAGCCATTCGTCGCCATCACGCAGGGTCTTGTCAACAGTTCGGCTCGTGGATGTCACGTTTTGGCGCAAAAATAGCCGACCGGGCAAGCGCGAGGGGAGTCGAACCGGTTCAAGAATTACAGCTGATGGTATAATTGATGGCAAAGGAAAAATGCTGCAGCGCGGCATTTGCTTTGTTTGCAATACGTTAGAATGTCAGTGCGATGTCGTCCCCGCCGTCTTTCGGAAATTATCCTGACGTTTTCGGGGGCAAAGACGAGGGAGAGGGAACGGCAGCTCGTGAGTCATTGGCTGAGGGGCTGGATCCTACGGAGTTGAAAAGGCTACGATCCGCAGGATTGGACTCCGCCCTCGCGTCTCTGTGCCTCTGCTACTCCGGCCGGCGCAATCCATCCGCCTATTTCAAGGCCTTCATCGGCCTTGCTCGAGAATTAGTCAATTCCGGGGGCCGCGTCGGGGTCGACGTGCGGAGCGGAAGCGTGAAACGCAATCACCGATCACCCCGAGAGTCCGATAGCACGGTAAGTCAGCGTGAGCCCAGCTCCGCGCAGGGAAAAGCCTGATCCAATAAATGTAGATATTCCTACATAGAGGAAATTATTTGCAGCCCATTCAAAATTCCTTATTCACAGAAGCAGGAATTAATCGACACAGGTCGAAACCTGGGAGAGTGATATGAAAGGCTTGCTGCTAGCCTCGGCTGCATTGGGGGGTATATTCTTAGCGACGCTCGCCAGCGCGCAGGAGACAACGCGACCTCAAGAAACGAAGCCGATCGACAACTTGGTCGAGGGAGGCCTAGAGGATATTGTCGTCACCGCCCAGCGCGTGGCAGAGAGCAGTCAGAGAACGCCGCTCGCGCTCGATGTCGTCCGGCCTGACGAACTGGTCCGGCAAAATGTCGTGCGTGCCGAGGACCTGTCTCGCACATCACCGGCACTTTCCGCGTCGGGCGGCGGCGGACCGACAACCACCTTCTTTGTGCGCGGTGTCGGCAATTCGTCCAACAACGCCTATTCCGATCCCGCGATCGCCTTCAACTATGACGGCGTATATATTGGTCGTCCCAGTTCCACGTCGGGTGTGTTCTACGATCTTGAGCGCGTGGAAATTCTGAAGGGGCCGCAGGGCACGCTTTACGGGCGTAATGCGACAGGCGGGGCGATTAACGTGATCCCGAACCGCCCGAAGCTGGGAGAAACTTCCGGCGCAGCCACGTTCGGTTACGGCAACTATGACTGGTTAACCGGCCAGGCCGCGCTCAACCTGCCGATCGGTGACAAGGCGGCGTTCCGCGTCGCTGGCGCGATTTCCCAACATAACGCTTTCCTCTCAGACGGCACGGGCAGGCAGCGGGAATATGCATTCCGTGCCCAGCTATATGCCGAGCCGACCGACGCACTCACCTTGCGTGTCGGCGTCGACTATGCGCACCAGGGTGGCAGCGGTGCCAGCGGCTTCTATTTGGGGACCGTCGATCCTGCTTTCGGCCCGACCGGTTTCTCGGGCTACACTTACACGCCCACTGGCTTCTCGCGGCAGCAGGGGCTTCTGGATCCGCGCTCGAACATATTGCAGAGCGGGCGCTTCGTTGGTCAGGTGGGCCGTACCGGTGCGGTCGTCGACGGGGCGCCCTATAACGACAATGACTATTGGGGTGTAACCGCTGAGCTGAACTACACCACCGATGCGGGCACCCTCACCATTCAGCCGGCCTATCGCGAGTCCAGTCTGGACTATGCCTTCAACGGCGTGTTCCGCTCGGGCGCGGTGAAGGAGAAGGACAAGCAAACAAGCGTCGAAGCGCGCTGGGCGGGGGACGTGGGGCCGGCCATCGATTATCTCATCGGCGGCATGTATTTCGATGAAGACATCGACGTTCCTCAAGCCCTCTATAACCAGTCGACGCTGACCCCGTACCAGAGTTTCGCGACGGGAACGCAATCCTGGGCCGGCTTTGGCAAGGTTACGGTCAAGCCGGTAGAGAAGCTCAGCCTCACCTTCGCCGGCCGCTACACCTCCGACAAGAAGCGATTCGACGGCCTGTCGCAAGTCTATATCCTGTTCTGCGGCAATCCCGCGCCGCCGCAGGACTTTTGCCCAAGCCTCCCGTTCATGCCGCTGGTGAACAGTGCCGCCGAGGTCGAGAGCTTCTACACCTCACGCGGCGTCCCGGTGACCCCGGTGCCGCTCTACGTGCTGCCGCCAGTCGCCGGTGGTTCGCAGACCGCACCGTTTGTCCTGCGCTCGCCGATCGCGATCAACTCAGGAGTGAAGAACGAGAAGTTCACCTATCGCCTCGCCGCGCAATATGACTTTAGCACCCGCAACATGGTCTATGCCAGCTTCGAGACCGGCTATCATGCCGGTGGATTTTCGTTCGCGCGCGGCGTCGAGAGCTATGAGCCCGAGACCATCAAAGCTTATACGATCGGCAGCAAGAACAGGTTCTTCGGAAACACCCTGCAAGTGAACGTCGAGGGTTTCCTCTGGAAGTATAAAAACCAGCAGTTCACCCAGTTCGGCTACGATCTCGGCACGCCGCCGGCGACCGTCTATCTGACGCGCAATATCGGCGACAGCACGATCAAGGGCGTCGATCTTGATGTCGAGCTGCGGGCGACCCGTAACACCCTGCTGTCCGCTAACGTGCAGTATCTCGATACGAAATATGACAGCTTCATCTATTTCGCGCCCAATCAGGGTGTTCCGCCCAACACGACATGCGGCTACGCGCCGGTCACGCAGACCACCCCGGAAGGCGCGGCGCTGAATGTGTTCCGTGTCGACTGCTCGGGCAAGCGGGCGTTCAATTCGCCTAAATGGTCGATCAATCTGAACGGCCAGCAGACGATACCTCTGGGCGCGACGAGCCTCACCTTGCAGGCCGGCACACGCTACCGCAGCGAAAGCGACTCCTCGGCGGAATATCTTCCCTATGTCCGGTCGGAAGCGGCCTTTGTCAGCAATGCGTCGATCACCCTGTCAGCATCGGATGATCGCTGGTTTGCGAGTCTCTACGTCTTCAATATCGAGAATAATCAGCGGCTGGTGGGCGGCACGACAAACTCTGCGGGCGTGATCTCGGCATCTGGCGAACAGCCTCGCACCTGGGGTCTGCGGATCGGTGGAAAATTCTGAAGGCAGCAATCCTCTCCGGAAAACCGGGATGATTTGCGTTGCAAATCCGTGCGCAACCAGTATTCCTATTAACAGGAATTATGAATTGGAGGACGGCATGTCGGTCGCAGTCAATGATCTTCAATATGTAGCGCTGGCAGTGCCGAATCTCACGGCAGAGCGCGCATTTTTCGGCGATACCTGGGGCCTTTCCGAAGTCGGCGAAAGCGATGGCAAAGTCTATTTCGCGGCCGAGGGTTCGCCGCATCCATTCGTCATTCGCCTGCGTGAGGATCCGGAGCGCAAGACTGATTTGATCGGCTTCTCCGCCGGCTCACGCACGGATGTCGATGCGCTCTTCGGCCAGGTCCAAGCTTCGGGAGCGAAGATCATATCGGAGCCGGGCGCTGCCGAGGGGCCGGCGGGTGGCTATGCCTTCCGTTTCTTTGACCCGGATGGCCGCGCAATCGAGGTCCTTTGCGACACGACACAGCGTCAGCATCGGACCCTCGCTAAGGGGGAAGCGATTCCTATCGGCCTGAGCCATATCGTTCTGCACACGCCCAAGCCGGCGGAGCTCGTCAAATATTATGAGGATGTCCTCGGCTTTCGCCTATCCGACTGGATCGGCAATTTCATGGCCTTTCTGCGCTGCAATTCGGCGCACCACCGTCTTGCAATCCTGCCCGGTCCTCCGGCGCTCAATCATGTCGCCTTCGATGTCAGTTCGGTGGACGAAATGATGCGTGGCTTAGCGCGCATGCACGAAAAGGGCGTCACTTTGTCCTGGGGGCCTGGTCGCCACACGGCGGGCAACAACACTTTCACCTATTATCTGACGCCCAATGGCAATGCCGTGGAATATACGTCCGACCTTGAGGAGGTGGATGAGGAAAGCTGGCAGCCGACAATTTATGAGTTCAGCCCCAGCATCACGGATCAGTGGGGAACGGGTCGGATCATGTCCGGTAATGTACCGCACGCCGAAATGCAGCCCGACAAGGGCTTGTGGCAGGTCCCCGCATGATCGCGAAAATGCTCGTCGTCGGCGGCGGTGTCGGCGGCATGACGGCGGCCATTTCGCTCAAGCGAAGCGGTGTCGAGGTCGATCTGATCGATGCGGATTCGCAGTGGCGGGTCTATGGGGCCGGCATTAGCGTCACAGGCATTTCCCTGCGCGCCTTCGATGCGCTGGGCATTCTCGATCAGATTCGCGATCGCGGCTTTGTCGGGTCAGGCTTTCGCGGGCGGACCGCGACGGGTCATATCGTCACGGAAGTTCCACCCGTTGAAAATGCCAGGCCGATCCAGCAGGGCGGGGGTATTTTACGTCCGGTCCTTCATGACATCCTTTCATCCACGGTGCGAAATGAGGGGATCAATGTCCGGCTCGGCGTGAAGGTCGAGATGCTCGATCAGGATGATGCCGGCGTCGACGTCACATTCACGGACGGCACGTCAGGCCGTTACGATCTCGTCGTCGGTGCCGATGGCATCTATTCCTCGATCCGCGAGATGATTTTCCCGCAAGCACCCAAGCCGCAATTCACCGGGCAGGGCTGCTGGCGTGTCGTTGCCAAGCGTCCACCGGAGGTGGACCGGACGGAAATGTATTTCGGCGGACCGGTCAAGCTTGGCATCAATCCCGTCTCGCGGGATGAGATGTATATGTTCCTGCTCGAACATGTGCCGGATAATCGCTGGTTTGCCGGCGAGGAACTGGTCACTCATCTGCGCGACCTGATGTCGCCCTTCGGCGGCGCTGTTCCTACGATGCGCGAGAGCATCGTCGAGCCTGCCCAGGTCAACTATCGTCCCCTCGAATGGCTCTTGCTGGCCGACCCCTGGTACAAGGGGCGAGTGGTGTTGATAGGCGATGCCGCCCACGCCACAACGCCGCACCTCGCCAGTGGTGCCGGAATTGCGGCCGAAGATGGTCTGGTCCTCGCGGAAGAACTGGCACGTCAGGACGACATTGCCACAGCTTTGCGCGCCTTCATGGATCGCCGCTTCGATCGGGCACGGCTCGTCGTCGAGAATTCGGTGCGCATCGGCGAAATTCAGATGGCCGGCGAGGAAACAGCCAGCAACACAATGCTGGGAGCGACCATGGGCCAGCTCCAGGCACCCTATTGACCAGGAGAGCATGAATGACATTTGGTCTTGCCAAGCTGCGAGACGGTGGTGCGGCGCTGGTGGTCGGCGACAGGCTGGTGCCACTCGACGCGCACGGCGAAACGCGCGATGTGCTCGCCATTCTCGATGACTGGGACGCGACTCTGCCGATGCTGGAAACGATCGCCGCGCGCGACGAGAACGGTGTCCCGCTCGATGAGACTGCGCTCGCCGCGCCTTATTTTCCGCGCCAGATCTTCTGCACCGGGGCGAATTACCGCAAGCATGTGATCGGCCTCATCATGGGCGACCCGTCGATGCGGACGGCCGCCGATGAGGGGGAATCCGAGGAAGATCGTCTCGCCCGCGTCGAAAAGATGATGGACGAGCGCGCCAATGCCTCATTGCCCTATTGCTTCATCAAGCTGCCGTCCTGCGTGGTCGGGCCGAATGATGAGGTAATCCTGCCAACAAATGTCGCGAAGCCGGATTGGGAACTGGAGCTTGGCGTGGTCATCGGCAAGCGCGCCCGTCATGTGAGCCCCGAAGATGCCATGAACCATGTCGCCGGCTTCGTGGTGGTGAACGACGTCACGGCCCGCGAGCATATTTTCCGCCGCGACAATAGCGCGATCGGGGCGGACTGGCTGTCGGGCAAATGCTTCCCGACCTTCCTGCCCTTCGGTCCGATGATCGTGCCGCGCCAGTTCGTGTCGGACCCCTACGACCTCACGATCAAGCTATCGGTGAACGGCAAGGTCTATCAGGACGAGTCCACACGCGACATGATGATCAGCATCGAGCGGCAGGTCGCCTATCTGTCGGACCGCGTGGAGCTTTTGCCCGGCGATCTCATCTGCACCGGGTCGCCTTATGGCAATGGATCGGCTTTTGGTGTCTTCCTGAAGCCGGGCGACCTGATGGAAGGATCGATCACGGGCCTTGGAACGCAGCGGAACAATTGCGTTGCCGAAACATAGAAAAATGGCGTCAGCGCTTGCGGACACCATTGAGGATGAGATCGACGATGAAGTCCTCGAACTCGTCCCCCAGCCTGTCCATGTCCGTGCCTTCCGGCACCAGATTGCGGACAACTGGCTGCGCAGAGACGAAAAAGTCGAAGAGACCCACAAGAGCGACGTGAAGGAAGAGTGGATTGATTTCGCGCAGTTCCTCTCCGGCATCACGCTTCATCAAATCGGCAAAGCTGCTGACCGCGCGCTTGTTCATTTCGCCCTGGAGCTTGCGCGCTTCCGCCGACTTGGCGTCCGCCAGCTCGTCGACCATCAGGCGATGAACATGCTTGGTCGATCGCGTGAAATGCGCAGCGTGTCGAATGCGACGTTCGAGCACCGCGGCGGGCTCGTCGCTCCCGGCCAGTTCGGTCGGCGCATCGGCGATAAGGCGCTCGACCACCGCGAGGAGAAGCTTCGCGCGATCCCCGAAATAATAGCGGATAAGCGCCGGATCGACGCCCGCCTCGCGCGCGATAAGCGAGATGGTCACGCGCGCCGGCGGCAATTCCTGAAGCAGTTCGATTGCCTTTGCGAGGACGCCTTCGCGACCGACCGCATTGTCGGACGGACGCCCTTGTCCTCGCTTCATGATCGTTACCCGCGCCATGCACCCTCGAGACTGAATGAAGGTCAGCTATTCCGCTTTTCAGGCCCATGGGCAAGCAATTCGATATAATTCCTGAAAATAGGAATTGCGTCCGCGCCACGTCTCGATAAAGTTGCCGTCATAAAGGAGAGGTTGCATGGCGAACTGGCCATTTACGCAAGGCGTCCACGACATTGGCAATGATGTCTATGGCTATGTTCAACCCGATGGAACCTGGGGATGGTCCAATGCCGGGCTGGTCGTCAGCCAGGGCGAAGCCTTGCTCGTGGATACGCTGATGAGCGTGCCCTTGACACGAGATATGCTCGATAGTTTCAAGGCCAGAATTCCTCAAGCCGCCAAGATCGACCGCCTGGTGAACACCCATGCCAACCCGGATCATTTTTTTGGCAACGGCCTAGTCGCCGATGCTGAGATCATCGGTACAAACGAAGCCAGGAAGGAGATGGCCGCTTTCGATCCCAAAGCGTTGGCCGACCTCAAGGACAATTATCTCAACATGGGAGATTCAGGGGAGTTTCTCTTCGAGACGATGGGTCGCAAATTCGACTTCTCGGGGGTGGACGAGCTTACATTGCCCAACCGGACGTTCGATCGGCAGTTGTCGCTCACCGTTGGCGACAAGCCTGTGGAACTGACGGATCTCGGGCCGGCGCACACCCAGTCCGATACGATCGTATGGCTGCCGACCGATCGCGTCGTGTTCACTGGAGACTTGCTCTTCAACGAGGGGCATCCCATCATGTGGGCCGGACCGATCGAGAATTGGATCGCCGCCTGCCAGTATATCATCGATCTTGATCCGCTTGTCGTCGTGCCGGGCCATGGGCCCATTACCGAGAGGACAGCCGTCGCGAACATGAAGGCTTATTTCGAATATGTCCGGGACCAGACGCGTGAGCGCTTCGATGCCGGTCTGGGTTTCGAGGAGGCGGCGCGTGACATCAACATGACCGAATATCGTGGCTGGAGTGATCCGGAGCGGATCGTCGCCAATGTCTTCTCTCTCTACCGGCAATGGGGGGCTGAGTTTTCCCCTGAGCAGCAGCGCGACTTGTTCGGCGCCATGGGGCGCTACCACAAGGAGCTGGCAGCACATGACGAGGCCTGCACGCATGACCATTGAACTGAATGACACCCATGATCCCGCGCGTCGTAGCTGGGTCGAAAGTGCCAATGCCCCGGACATGGATTTTCCGATCCAGAACCTGCCCTTCGGCCTGTTCCGCACGGGCGATCATGTCAGGGGTGGGGTGGCATTGGGCGATCGGATCATCGATTTGCAGGCACTACTCGAAACGGGTTTTCTCAGGGGGGGGGCTGCGGAAGGCGCGCGGGCAGCAGCGGGGTCGACACTGACACCATTGCTCGCCTGCGCGCCTTCTGCACTCAGCGCGCTCCGGGCACAATTGTCGGATATTTTCCGAGACGGCGGGGCGGGCGACCGCGCAGTGCTCGAACCGCTGCTCGTGCCGATGGCGGAAGCCGTGATGCTGCTACCCGTAAAGCCGAGCGCATTCACGGATTTTTGCACGTCGATCGATCATATCAAGCGCATGGGCGGAGGAGGGACGCCGAAGCTCGCTTCGATGGCCTTGCCCGTCGCCTATAATGGCCGGGCCAGTTCGGTCGTGCCCGATGGAACTCCGGTCATTCGTCCGACCGGCCAGTATGAAGTGCCCCCGGGCAGCAACGATATTCGGTTCGGCCCCGAACCCATGCTGGATTTCGAGCTTGAGTTCGGCGTGTGGCTGCGGGACGGGAACGCTCTGGGCGAGCCGATCGGCATGGTGGGGGCCGAGCAGGCCATGTTCGGATGCTGCCTGGTCAATGATTGGTCGGCGCGCGGCATCCAGTTCTTCGAGTCCATCCTCGGGCCGCATCTCGGCAAGAGCTTCGTCACGACGATCAGCCCGTGGATCGTCACCATGGAAGCGCTGGCGCCGTTTCGGGTGGCGGCTCGCGGTCGGACCGAGGATGAGCCGGCCGTTCCGGGTTATCTGCTGGCACCGGATGATCGCAGCCATGGCGGCTTCGATATCCAGCTGACCGCCGAACTCACCAATTCCGCCGGATTCGGAAAGCAGATCGTCCGCACCAATCTTAAGGAATTATTCTGGACGCTCGCACAGATGGTTGCGCACCAGGCCTCCAACGGGGCGCCGCTCGAGCGTGGCGACCTTATCGCGACCGGTACCGTCTCGGGCGCGGCCGAAGAGGCCAGGGCTTGCCTCGCCGAGATCACGATGCGCGGCGGTGTCACGATCGAGCTTCCCGATGGCAGCAAACGGGACTGGCTGGAGGATGGCGACACGCTCACGCTGCGTGGGCGCGCCATAGCAGAAGGCTATGTTCCCATCGGCTTCGGGAATTGCGGTGGCACGATCCATGCCGCGAAGGCAGTGGCATGACGATCACAACCTGCGGTGAGCGCAGGCCTATCCCGGTTGCGGCGCGCGGCAAGCATCTGGTCGTCGATATTCATTGCCATCTTGGCATTCCGGCCGCCGACGCCATCGTTCAGGCGAAATATCCCGGGCCGCCACCGGGCATCAACGACTTCACCAGCGCCAAGACCATGGAGGTCAATCGCGCCCAGTTTGCTACGATTGGCCGCACGCTCAACACGCTGGACGGGCGGATCGAGGCTATGGACCGCCTGGGCATCGACGTGCAGGCGATCAGCCCGAGCCCCGGTCAATATTTCTACTTCACCGATGCCGAGACCGGGCGTGAAGCGGCGCGCGCCGTGAACGATGGCATGGCGGCGGCCGTCGCCCGGCATCCCGACAGGCTCGTCGGCATGGGCACGGTGCCGCTGCAGAATGTCGAAATGGCGATCGAAGAGATGCGCCGCTGCGTGCGGGATCTGAATTTGCGCGGCATCGAAATCAGCTCCAACGTCAATGGCGCTGACTTTCACGCAGCGGAACTGCGGCCCTTCTGGGCGGCCGCGGAAGAGCTCGGCATCCTGCTCTTCATCCATCCGCTCGGCTTCACCGAAGGACGGCGGCTCAGCGACTATTATTTCAACAATCTCATCGGAAATCCACTCGAGTCCACGCTGGCGGTCGGCCATCTCATCTTCGGCGGCGTGTTGGATCGTTATCCGGGCCTCAAGGTCTGCGTCGCGCATGGCGGCGGCTATATACCGGGCTATTGGGGCCGGGTGGATCATGGCTGGCGTGCGCGGGCGGATTGCTCGGAACATTGCCAGCATCCGCCATCAAGCTATCTGCGCAAGCTCTGGCTCGATACGCTGGTGTTCGATCCCGATCAGCTCGAGAGTCTGGTGCGCACCCATGGCGCCGACCGGCTCTGCCTCGGCAGCGATTATCCGTTCGACATGTCCGAACCGGACCCGGTCGGCTTCCACAAGAATCTCAGTGGCGAAGACATGCCAAAGATACTCGGTCTTAACGCCGCCGAACTTCTTGGGCTGAAAGTTTCGGGTTGAAGGCACGATAAAACGATAAGGGGAGCGGGGATATGGCGACGGCGGCACAGGGTCAGGAAATAGTCGACGTCCCAACCAAGGGAGCAGGATATACCTTGTTCCTCCTGTTTTTCGCCAATTTCCTGAACGTCGCCGACCGCGCCCTGCTCGGCATCGTCGTTGATCCGGTAAAGGTCGACCTTCGCCTCACCGATACGCAGATGAGCATCGTCTCGGGAACCGCCTTCGTGCTGTTCAACCTGCTGGTCGGCATTTTCATCGCGCGCTGGGTCGATCGCGGCAATCGCAAGCGCATTCTCATCCTTGGCGTCGCGCTCTGGTCGGGTGCGACCGCGCTGACAGGTCTCGCACAGGGTTTCTGGTCGCTTGGCCTGACCCGCATCCTCGTCGGCGTGGGCGAAGCGACGGCCTTTCCGGTCGCCATCTCGATGATCTCCGACCTGTTCAATCCGGCCCGCCGCCCACGTGCCATCTCCATCTTTCAGGCAAGCACATTCGTCGGGCTCGTGGTCGGCTCGATCCTTGCTGGTGTCCTTGCGGCTGCGCATGGTTGGCGCACCATGTTCCTGATCTGCGGGCTTTCCGGTTTCGCTCTGGTCGTCCTCATGCTGCTGAGCATGCACGAGGCGGAGAGGACACAGGGTGTGGCTGCGGCAGGGGCGCAGGAGGCCAATCTTGTCCGCGCCATCGGTCAGCTCGTTCGGATTCCCGGGTTCAATGCCCTGTCGCTCGGCATGGCATTTGCGGGCATGGGCGTGGCCGTTCTACCGACATGGGCGCCGGCATTTCTTCTGCGCAGCCACGACGTTCCGCTTGCCGCCGTCGGGGCACTGATCGGGCCGGCAGTCGGTCTTGGCGGCATTTCCGGGACGCTTGTTTCCGGCATTCTGGCAAGCTACCTTGTCCGCAAGCGGTCAGCCGAAGTCTATAGTTTGTTCGTGCCATTGATCGCCATTCCTCTGGCTGCCCCCTTCTTCCTGATCTTCATCTTCGCGCCTTCCCTGACCCTGGCCATGTCGTCAGCGGCGGTGATGAACTTCCTGCTTGCCAGCGCCATGGGCCCTTGCATCGCCGTGGCGATCGGCATCGCGCCCGTGCGTATGCACGCCGTATCCTCGACACTCATTCTTCTGGCGTCAGGCATTATCGGAGGCGCCATTGCTCCGTTGATCGTCGGGGCGGTAAGCGATTTTCTGGCGCCGCAGTTGCACGGTGAATCGCTAAGATACGGGCTCGCGACCATGGCACCGACGCCGCTCATCGCCGGAACCTTTATCTGGCTCGCCTTTCACCGCATCCGCGCAGACGGCTTAGCAGGTCCACGGCCAGCCTTCTGATGAGGTTCTGGGTAACGTCACGAGACTGAACCGGAAAATCCGTCAAGTCGATCCACCAGCGCAGCCGGGAGCCGGCTTTTGCGAGGTCAGCCGCCAATGCTGTCGAGCATGTCGGTATAAGCCTGTGTGATCGCGAGGGTCCAGAAACCCTTGAGTTGTCTCCGCAAAATCCCCGCGCGCTCGTCACAAATCGAAGCGCTGTCCCGCGCCAAGAGGACAGACGTGATCGGCAACAGAAGACATGCCGTGCCTACCAAGCAACTGGGGAGAGGGCCGCATGCTCGCGGGGAACAAAATCATCATCACCGTCGCCATCAATGGTGGCATGCAGCAGGATCGCGGCGGGGCTGTCATTCCCAAGCAGCCCGTTGAGATCGGTGAAGCGGCCGCGCGTTGTTACGAAGCCGGTGCTGCGATGGTGCACGTCCATGCGCGCGATGCGGATGGCAAGAATAGTGGCGATCCCGCCATCTACGCTCGGATCATTCAGGAAATTCGCGCCCGCTCGCCCATCCTCGTGCAGACGACCAACGGCATCGGTGTGCGCCGTGATCCGAAAACGGGGCAGCTCTACTGGCCGTCCGATGAGGAGCGTCTCGGGCTTCTGGGCATCGAGCCGCAACAGGATCTGTTCGGCATCGCGGCGGGTTCGGCGGATTTTTACAATCCGGAAGGCGGCTACCCCGGCGAGACGCCTTATGTGAATTCGCCCGAACTGCTCCGCAGCACGATCAAGGCCGTCTACGAAAAGGGCTCGGCGCTCGAATATGAGATTGTCGAGGCGAGTTCGCTTCATCGCCTCATGCGCTATGCGCAAGAGGGGCTGTTCGATCGTCATCGCGAGAATATGTGGCTGCTGCACGGCGGCGGCTTTGGCGCGACGCCTGCCATCGCCCGCAATGTCATCTTCTCGATCGACGAAGGCCTGCGCATGTTCCCCAAGGCGATCTGGGGCATCACCGGCACGGGGCACGACATGTTCAAGATGGCAACGCTCGGCATCGCAATGGGCTGCGATCTGGTCCGGGTCGGGTTCGAGGATGGCGTTCATCTGCCCGATGGCAGCATCGGCCGCGACAATAGCGAAATGGTTCGTGCTGCGGTCGAGATAGCGCGGCTCTATGGCGCGGAGCCGGCGAGCGTTGAGGAAGCTCGTGACCGGTTCGGCCTCAAGCGGCCCTGATGGTGTCAACACAGACTGTTCTGGTGACGAGTCCCATGCTCGCCGCCCGCTGCGCCGATTGGGATCTCGGATATGATCTGGTCTCATGGGATAAAGCTGCGGATGTGATATCGCCCGAAGTTGCGGCGCGGGTGGAAGTGATCGTCAGCGGGGACACTGTGTCGAACGCTTTGATCAATCGTTTGCCGCGGCTCAAGCTCGTCGCCTGCTTTTCCACAGGCTATACCGGGATCGATCTTGCGCATTTGCGCGGTCGAGATATCGCGCTCACGACGGCCGGTGGCGTGAACGCGCATGATGTGGCCGATCATGCCATCGCCCTCATGCTGGGCTGGTGGCACGGGATTCCCCTCGCGGACAGGCAAGTGCGTGCCGGCGGCTGGCGCGACACGCTGCCGCCACGTCGCTCCCTGCGCCATCGGCGTGCGGGTGTGGTCGGCTTG
>Ga0182744_1001657_pt1 | contig 19287 bp, 21 predicted proteins | sample eDN3rd30CKraftMG_FD_128525 | JGI IMG/M metagenome (GOLD analysis project Ga0182744, IMG submission 128525) | Enriched Miracle-Growth compost microbial communities from Emeryville, California, USA - eDNA 3rd pass 30_C Kraft MG (version 2) (version 2) ...
CACCACGACGGCGACCGCGTCGCCGACATAGCGCACCTTGTCGACGGCCAGCGCCGACCAGGCGCCCATCTTCATCGGGGAACCGTCCTTGGAATGGATCATCCAGCCGCAGATCAGGTTGCCGATGCCGTCCGCCTTCAATTCCTTGCCGGTCAGCACGCCGATGACGCCGGGCATGGCCTGCGCGGCCTTGACGTCGATCTTCTTGATCTGCGCATGCGCGTGCGGGCTACGCACGAACATCGCATGTTTCATGCCGGGCACGACCATGTCGTCGACATAGCGCCCCGCGCCGGTGATGAAACGCTTGTCTTCCTTGCGCGCAACCCGCGCGCCGATGCCTTCGATACCCATCAGAGATCTCCTCCAGAGCTTTCGGTGAATGGTGGATGAAACAGGTGTGAACGGTCGAAGGCCCCAGCGGGCCGAGCGCCAATCGAAGATCGGCCGCTACCGGCCATTCATCACCGGCCGCCCACCACTAAGCCGCTTTCTTCGCCTTGCCCTTGCCGGCCTTCGACATTTCCTTCGAGGCGGCGAGCACGGCCTTGACGATGTTGTGGTAGCCGGTGCAACGGCAGATATTGCCTTCCAGTTCGTCGCGAACCGTCGCTTCGTCCAGCCCTTCGGGATGGCGCGCGATCATGTCGACCGACGTCATGATCATGCCCGGCGTGCAGAAGCCGCATTGCAGGCCGTGGTACTCCTTGAACGCAGCCTGCACCGGGTGCAGGTCGGCGCCGTCGGCCAGCCCCTCGATGGTGGTCACCACCGAGCCGGAAGCCTGTACCGCCAGCATCGTGCACGACTTGACCGCCTTGCCGTCGACATGGACGACGCAGGCGCCGCACTGGGACGTGTCACAACCGACATGGGTGCCGGTAAGGCCGAGATTTTCCCTCAGAAAATGAACCAGAAGCGTGCGGTCCTCGACGGTGCCGCTCACCTGCCTCCCGTTCACCGTCAACGATACGTCCGACATGAAACCTCCCTGGGTAATCAACCTTGGTATCCATCCGCCGCGCTCGTCGGGGCGCGGCGTCTGCCGTTATTCATATCCTGTATAACGCTTGAAAAACAGCCCTCTGGATTCCCGAATTATACGAGAATGCAATCCGCCCGAAAGACCGTATATTGTACTTTCGGTCACGCGGACGGCGTCTCCAGCCCCCCATTGCCAAAGCCGCCCGGACAACCCACAATGCCCTCCGACATTCCAGGGAGGAACCTGCTGGCCTGTTCGCGGACACGTTACGCCTGCGGCCTTTCCGCGCTCACCACCGACGCCGCGGATGCTGACGGTTTTGCTCGTGCGATAGCGATGGAAGTGGCGGCCATCGAAGCGGGATTCGCCCTCATCTTCTTCTCGCAAAGCCTGGTCGACGCCGATTCACTTTCCTCGGCGCTGAAAGTTCATGTACCTGCGCTTCACTATGCCGGCTGCTCGACCGCCGGGGAGATCACGCCGGACGGGCTGACGGAAGGGCATATGGTGGCGGTGCTGTTCCCGACATCGCTGTTTTGCGTGACCAGCGCCATGATCGACGATCTTTCATCGACCGGCATGGACAAGATAACCAGCGATGTCAGCGAGTTACGCCGCCATATTCGCACCAAGGCGGAGCTCAGGCCCGCCGGCAGCACTTTCGCGCTCTGCTTCATCGACGGTCTTTCCAACACCGAGGAGGCTGTGACCTCGGCCATTCACTGGGGCCTGGACGACATCCCCCTGATCGGCGGCTCGGCAGGCGACGACCTCAAGTTCCAAACGACGCGCCTCATTTCCAACGGCCGTGTCGCGTCCGACAGCGCCATCGTCGTCCTCATCGCCACGGAGATTCCCTTCCGCGTCTTCAAGACCGACAATTTCCTGCCGACCGAGGAAAAGCTGGTGGTTACCGCCTCGGACCCGGAGCACCGCCTGGTCCGCGAGTTCAACGCGGCCAACGCCGCCGAGGAATACGCCGTCTCGGTCGGCATCGACAAGCAGTCGCTGACGCCGATGAGCTTTGCCTCTCACCCGGTGGTGGTGAAGGTCGGGGGCGAATATTACTGCCGTTCGATCCAGAAGCTGAACGAGGACGGCTCGCTGTCCTTCTTCTGCGCCATCGACGACGGCGTGGTGCTTTCCATCGCCGAGCCCAAGAGCATGATCGAAAGCACGCGCGCCGCCCTCACTTCGGTCGAGCGGCGCCTTGGCGGCATCGACATGATTCTGGGCTTCGACTGCGTTCTGCGGCGGCTCGATGCGCATAACCGGCAGGTGCTGCGCGGCATATCGGAACTCTATCGCGAACATCGGGTGATCGGCTTCGGCACCTATGGCGAGCAGTACCGGTCGATGCATCTCAACCAGACCTTTACCGGCATCGCCTTCGGCCGGCGCCAGGCGGCGGAATAGGAACTTCGATGCCCCTGAAGGACATAACGGATGTCGCTCGGCTGAAGAAGATCAACGCCGCGCTGGTCGACCGCGTCGAACGAGCGATGGACCAGCAGGGCAACGCCTTCTCGCTGTTCCAGACGGCGATCGCGCTCGAGAACCAGGTGCGCACGCGCACGGACGAACTTCATTCGACGCTGCGCCGGCTCGAACAGTCGAACGCCGACCTCAGCGCCGCCAAGGAAAACGCCGAACTCGCCAATCTGTCGAAGACGCGTTTCCTCGCCGCCGCCAGCCACGACGTTCTCCAGCCCCTGAACGCCGCCCACCTCTCGATCTCCGCCCTGGCCGAAATCCAGATGGGCGAGGAAGGCAGGAAACTGGTGCGCCAGGTCGAGCGCTCGCTGGAAACGATGGAGGACCTGCTGCGCACCCTGCTCGACATATCCAAGCTCGACGCCGGCGTGGTGCGGCCCGAAATCGGCGATGTCAGCCTGGAATCGCTGTTTGCCTCGCTGCGCTCGGATTTCCTGCCGCTGGCGGAACTGAATGGGCTGAAGCTCAAGTTCCGCCCGGCGCCGGCGACCGTGCGTTCGGACCGCACGCTGTTGCGCCGCATCCTGCAGAACATCATCTCCAACGCCCTGCGCTATACCCGCGCGGGCGGCGTCCTGGTCGGCATACGCCATCGCGGCGACACGGTGCGCATCGACGTGGCGGATACCGGCTGCGGCATTCCCGAAGACCAGCACGACGCGGTGTTCGAGGAATTCAACCGCGGCAGCATTTCGGCCAACACCTCGCTCGCGAGCGGCGGACTGGGATTGGGGCTGGCGATCGTGCGGCGCATCGCGGGTGCGCTCGGCCACCCCATCACGTTCTCGTCGCGGGTCGGGCGCGGCACGATCTTCCATATCGACGTGCCGGCTGGCAGCAGCCGTCACGGCGAGATCGAGATCGTCGGCGAGTTGGAGCGGCCGCGCGGCTACGGCCTGTTCGGGACCAAGGTGCTGCTGATCGAGAACGACGTCGATGTCCTGCGGGCTATGACCTCGCTGCTGGAACGCTGGCAGTGCGTGGTGAGGCAGGCGACCGACACCGACGAGGCGCTCGACCTGCTAGGCGATACTGCATGGGTGCCCGACATCGTCATCGCCGACCAGCATCTCAACGACGGCGATCTCGGCAGCCATACCATCGCCGAGGTGCGCGACTATCTCGGCCGCATCGTCCCTGCCCTGATCATCACCGGCGATCCTTCCGACGCGGTGGTCAAGGCCGCTCGTTCAGCCGGGATAGAACTGATGCGCAAGCCGCTGAAGCCAGCGCAACTGCGCGCACTGCTGGCGCACCTTCTTGCCTAAACTTGGTCGCGGAACAGGTCGGCGTTGTCGAGCTTGGAAACCTCGATCACTGCTTGCGTGCGGCTGTAGACGTTGAGCTTGCGCAGTATTTCCGAGACATGCGCCTTCACCGTGGTTTCGCCCACCTGCAATTCATAGGCGATCTGCTTGTTGAGAAGCCCCTGTTGCAGCATGCGAAGGACGCGCAGTTGCTGCGGCGTCAGCTTGGAAAGCCGCGAGACCAGGTCGGCGCGATCGACGCTGTCCGCCCCCTGCGCGCCCGCCTGATAGGTTTCCGGCACGAACACGGCCCCGTCCATGACCGAGCGTATGGCGTCGGCCAGTTCGCTCTTGCGCGCCGATTTGGGGATGAAGCCGGCGGCCCCGTAGGACAGCGCCTCGGAAATGATCTTGGCATCCTCGTAGCCGGAGACGATGACGACCGGCAGGCGCGGATAGCGGGTGCGCAATTGCAGCAGCCCCTCGAAGCCGCGCACGTCCGGCATCGACAGATCCAGCAGCGCCAGGTCGAAGGATTTTCCCGAAGCGAGAACATCCACCGCCTCGGCGATGGAGCGCGCCTCGACCGTATCGACATCGGGATAGGCCATCTGGACGGCGCTATGCAGCGCCTCCCGAAACAGCGGGTGGTCGTCGATGATGAGAAAACGAGCGGCTTCCAGCGGTGCGGTCATGGCATGATACGGCGATGTGCTTTATTTCTGGCTGAGACAAGGTAGCAGCGGCAAGATAGGCCGATAACTGCAAAATAGTACATTGCCGGCATCTGTCGCGGCCAGCGGCACATTTTTCACGGTACGGTGCCTTGCCTGGCCGCGCGATCCGGCCGAATGTCGCTGCGCGCGCCTTTTGGCGCGTGTAAAGTCCAGCAAGGAATGCCGATGAGAGCGGTTGTCTTCGAGGAATTTGGCCAGGCGCCGGCGATCCGGACGATGCCGGACCCGCGGCCGGCGCCGGAAGGCGTGGTGATCAAGCTCGAGGCGACCGGCCTTTGCCGCTCGGACTGGCACGGCTGGATGGGACACGATCCCGATATCCGCTTGCCGCATGTGCCGGGACACGAGTTGGCCGGCACGGTGGTGGCGGTGGGCCGGCAGGTGAGTCGCTGGAAGGCCGGCGACCGCGTGACCGTGCCGTTCGTCGCCGGCTGCGGCCGTTGCTTCGAATGCACCTCGGGCAACCACCAGGTATGCGAGCACCAGTTCCAGCCCGGCTTCACGGCCTGGGGCTCGTTCGCCGAATATGTCGCCATCGACTTTGCCGACACCAATCTGGTGCGGCTGCCCGAATCCATGGATTTCGCCACCGCCGCCAGCCTCGGCTGCCGGTTCGTGACCTCGTTCCGGGCGGTCGTCGACCAGGGCCGGGTGACGCCGGGCGAATGGGTCGCGGTGCATGGCTGCGGCGGTGTCGGGCTTTCGGCCATCATGATCGCCAGCGCCATGGGCGCCAATGTCGTCGCCATCGACCTTACCGAGGAAAAGCTGGAATTCGCAAAAAAGGTCGGCGCGGTCGCGACGGTCAACGCGGCAACGACGCCGAATGTCGTCAAGGCGGTCAAGCAGATCACCAGTGGCGGCGCGCATATGTCGATGGACGCGCTCGGCCATCCGACCACCTCGTTCAACTCTATCTCCAACCTGCGCCGGCGCGGCCGCCATGTTCAGGTGGGGCTGATGCTCGGCGACCATGCCAAGGCGGCGGTGCCGATGGCCAAGATCATCGCCTTCGAGCTGGAAATCCGCGGCAGCCACGGCATGCAGGCGTTCCGTTACCAGGCGATGATGGATATGATCGCGACCGGCAAGCTGAAGCCCGAAATGCTCGTCGGGCGCAGGATGAGCCTCGAGGAGGCCCCTGCCGCGCTGATGGCGATGGACCGCTTCGACGGCGTCGGCATCGGCGTCGTGACGCGTTTTTGACAGGAAGCAGCCTATGAACACGCCAAAGCGGCGGGTGTGGTGGGGTGACTACCGCGCAACCGAATATGCCCTGGTCGATCCCGAAGCGACCATCGCCGTCCTGCCGGTGGCGGCGATCGAGCAGCATGGCCCGCATCTGCCGGTCTCGACCGACACCACGATCATGGAAGGAATGCTGGAGACGGTCATTTCCCGGCTGCCGGACGACCTCGACATCCGCATCCTGCCGGTGCAGGCCGTCGGCAAATCCAACGAGCACATCGAGGTTCCGGGCACGCTGACCCTGCCGCCCGCCACGCTGACCGACGCCTGGAGGGAACTCGGCCTGTCGGTGGCACGGGCCGGGATCAAGAAGATCGTCGTCGTCAATTCGCATGGCGGCAACGAGGAGGTCATGAGCATCGTCACGCGCGAACTGCGGGTGCGTGAAAAGATGCTGGCGGTGAAGACGAGTTGGCAGCGCTTCGGCCGCCCCGCCGGACTTTATACCGAGAGCGAGGACCGCTACGGCATCCATGGCGGCGACGTGGAAACCTCGCTGATGCTGCATTTTCGCCCCGACCTCGTGGACATGGGCAAGGCGAAGGACTTTGTTTCCAACGTGACCCGCGCCGAGGGCGAGTTCGCGCTGCTGCGCCAGACCGGCACCCACTCCTTCGCCTGGCTCGCCGCCGACCTCAACCCCAACGGCGTGGTCGGTGACGCCGCCTCCGCCACGGCGGAGAAAGGCCGGCTGACGGCGCAACATCAAGCCGACGGGTTCATCACCCTGCTGCGGGATATCCGCAAGGCGGCGCTGGCGGACTGGATCCTCTAGATCTCCAGCGCAAACGGCGCGCCCTCGAAGGCATCGGCGCCACGGCCGATCGCCTTGATAGCCGCGATCATGCGGCCCTGCCGGCCCAAAATGGCGTCGGCGACCTCGATCAGGCGGGGGTTCGGCGTCGCTGAGGGCGACAGGAAGCGCAGCGTATGCGCCAGTTCCATCTCGTCCAGCGAAGGGGCAAGCGCTGCCGCGACGATATAGGCGGCGGCGGTCGAGCGACTGACCCCGGCATAGCAATTGATCGCCAGCGGCTTTGTGCGATCCCCCGCCTGTACGAAATCGAGCATGCGCCGCACATGGGATTCGCCGGGCAAGGTCATGCCGTCGCGCAGTTCGGCAATGTCGTTCATGGCGAGCAGAAGATGGTTTTCGGCAGCGATCGCCGCCGGCCGGGTCATCGTCGTGCCGGCCGAAAGCAGGGAAACCAGCCGGGTGGCCCCCGATTGTGCCACGACTCGATCGACTTTCGACAAGGGGCAGACATGGATCAGCATCAGTGGCGCTCCTTCCCCCATTCTCGCAGCGCGATTTCCAGGCGCGACCATTCTCCCTCGCTGCCCGGCAAGCCTGCCCGCAAGACGGTGGGACGATCTTCGTAGTGACGAAGCAGGATGCCCCGGCGGCCGAGTGCGGAAAACAGGCCAGCCGCCTGTGGAAAGTCGAGATAGTGGTAAAGCGGCGTGCCACCATCAACCGGCACGTTGTGATCGAGGAAAAGCGCGTCGAGCCGCTCCGATTCGGCGTGCAGTTTTGCTCGCATGGCTTCCTGCCAGTCCCGGTCGCCGAGCGCGCGGCACCCGTATTCCAGCGCCGGGCCGGATACCGCCCATGGCCCGAGTTGAGTTTCGAGGCGGCCTGCCGTTCCAGGCTCGGCCAAGGCGAAGCCCAGGCGCACCCCAGCGAGGCCGAAGAATTTGCCGAACGAGCGCAGCACCACGATACCGCCCTGCCCGACATCGCCGGCAAGGCTTTGCTCGCTAGGCCCCACGTCCATAAAAGCCTCGTCCACGACCAGAAGGCCGCCCTTCGCGCGCAGCTTTTCGGCCAGCGCCAGAAGGCGGGTGTGCTCGATCACGCGGCCGTCCGGGTTGTTCGGGTTGACCACTACGGCAAGATCGGCATTGGCCAATTCGTCGAAATCCCGCGCCTCCTGCACCGCATGCCCGGCGATGGCCGCCGCGCGGGGATGCTCGGCATAGGTGGGCGACAAGACCGCCGCCCTGCCCGGACGCACCAGCCGCGCTACCTGCGGCAGAAGAATCTGGGTTCCGGGCGCGGCAACCACCTCCTGCGGCGACGGCGCGCCATAGGCTGCCGCCGCTACCGCCTTGAGGTCGTGCAGCCGCTGCTGTTCCGGCAAACGCAACAGCGCGGTGGCGGGCAGGTCGAAAAGCGGATAGGAGTGCGGGTTGATCCCGGTCGAGAGATCGACGAACGGTTCGGGCGCCTGTGGAAACAGCGCTCTCGCCCGGGCAAGGCTTCCGCCGTGATCGACCGCCGCCACCGCCTGTTGCAGAATCCCCATGTCCATGCTGATCGCTTTCCTGTCGCTGGCTGTCGAAATCCGGCTGGGCTACCCGGACCGATTGTTCCGTCTCGCCGGTCATCCGGTCACATGGATCGGCAGGCTGATAACCCTTCTCGATAAAACGCTCAACCGCGCCACCGATGCCGACCACACGCGGCGCATTTGCGGCGTCGTGGCGTTGCTGGTGCTCGTCGCCGTCCCGGCGGCCGTCGCTTTCGGCATCGAGCGGGCGCTGCTGCCGATTCCGCTCGGCTTTCTCGCTGTTGCCCTGCTGGGCAGCACGCTTCTGTCGCAGAAAAGCCTTGCCGAGCATGTCGAGGCGGTCGCCGACGCGCTGGATCAGGGGGGATTGCCGGCCGGCCGGCAAGCGGTGTCGATGATCGTCGGCCGCGATCCGGAAACGCTCGACACGGCCGGTGTCAGCCGCGCGGCAATCGAGAGCCTGGCCGAAAATTTTTCCGACGGCATCGTCGCGCCGGCGTTCTGGCTGGCCATCGGCGGGTTGCCAGGGGGCGTTGCCTACAAGGCCGCCAACACCGCCGATTCGATGATCGGGCACCGCACGCCGCGCCACCAGGCGTTCGGCTGGGCCGCCGCCCGCTTCGACGACCTCGTCAACCTGCCGGCGTCGCGGCTGACCGCGCTGCTCGTCGTCGCCGGAGCGTTTTTCATTGAGGGCGCCAGCCCGCGGCAGGCGTGGAGCGCCATCTGGCGCGATGCCGGAAAACACCGCTCGCCCAATGCCGGCTGGCCGGAAGCGGCGATGGCCGGGGCGCTCGGGCTGGCACTGGCCGGGCCGCGCGTTTATGGCGGGGTCCTGGCCGACGACCCATTCATGGGCGAAGGTGGCCGGCGGGAGGCGACCAGCGCCGATATCAGGCGGGCGCTGCGGCTCTATTGGGCGGCCGATCTCCTGCTGGTCGCCCTTTTCGGCTTGCTGGCGCTGGCGGCGGCGCTTTTCTAGACGCCGCTTCCGTCACTTCACCTTCATCGGCAGTCCCGCCACCATCAGGATCACGCTATCGGCGACGGCGGCGACCTGCTGGTTGAGGCGCCCGGCGGCATCGCGAAAGCGGCGCGCCAGCGCGTTATCGGGGACGATGCCCTGCCCGACCTCGTTGGAGACCACGAACCACGGGCCGCGGGGCTTCGACAGGCATTGCGCGAGCTTCGCACATTCCGCCGCGACATCGTGCTCGGCCAGCATATGGTTGGTCAGCCACAGCGTCAGGCAATCGATCAGCATCGGGCGTCCGTCGGGTACCGCCTCGATGGCGCCGACGAGGTCGAGCGGCGCGTCGAGGGTCTGCCAGCCGTCGCCGCGCTGCGCCCGGTGCAGGGCGATGCGCTCGCGCATCTCCTCGTCATAGGCTTGTGCCGTCGCGATATACGCCCACGGCGCCGAATACCGCCTCACCAGTTGCTCGGCGTGGCTGCTCTTGCCGGAGCGCGCGCCGCCGATCAGCAAAGTCAGGTTTCGTTCAGCCAAGCCGGTCATCGCTCATTGTCACTCACGCATTGACTGTCGATTACATCTTCTTCGGCAGGTAGCGCCAGGAGACGACGGCACAGGCCAGCGTGAGGAAGCTTAGCGTCACGAATACCGACCCCAGCCCGAAGAAGGCAAGCACAACCGAGTACACCATCGGCGGGGTGAGTTCGGAAAAGTCCAGATAAGTGCGGTAGACCGCCGCCATCTGCGCCCGCTCATACGGGTGCACCGCGCGCATGAACACCGTGGAGCCGAGCGCATCGAGCGCGATGACGAAGAAGGCCCCGACGAGCAGCAGGCCGGCGGTAAGCAGCGGAGCGGCCGCGCCGATCGAGCCGGCCGCGAAAAGCGACAGCGTCATGCAGGCGAAAGCAAGCGTGATGATGCGCCTCGCCCCGAAACGTCGGCCGGCCTTGCCCCAGAAGATGGCCATGAACAGCAGGCCGTTGCCGGCCGAGATCAGCAGGCCGCCGGCAATGTCGCCCTGGCCGGTGATGACCATGAACAGCGGACCGTAGACGAAGAACGTCGTCCAGAAGCAGGAGCGCCCGAAGGCGATCAGCCAGGCAAGGCGCAGGCGCGGCTGCGAGACGAAGCGGCCGATGTTGGCGATCGGGTTGATCGCCCGGCTCTTGCCGGCCGCGATCAACTGGTTGTCGCCGAGACGATAGAACCAGAACAGCGCCAGCAGGAACAGGGCGAAGGCCGCCACCGCGCCATGGGCGGCATAGATGCCGAAATGCGAATAGAGGAAGATGCCGAGCGTCGGCCCGCAGGTCCAGGCCACCATGGACCAGGCCATGCGCAGCGATTCGGAGCGCATGAAATCCGTCTTGCGGATGTGATCCATGATGTAGAGGTTGAGCGTGATGGACAGCGCGCTGGCGCCCATGACGCGGCAAAGCATGCCGAGGAACTGGCCGACCAGCGTATGCGTCACGAAAAACAGCGAGCCGACGGCAAGCAGGCAGGCGCCTGCCGTGTAGACCCAGCGCCGCGCAAAGCGATGGATGAGGATCGGCATGAACAGCGTCACCGACAGGCCGAGCAGCGAAACGGCTGTGTAAAGCACCGAAACCGTCTGCTCGTTGCGCAGGATTTCGTAGGCCTGGATCGGGATGACGCTGGAAACGGTCGCGCGGGCAAAGGATTCGACCGTATAAAGCGAGGCGAAAGTGCGCGCCCCCGCATGCTTTACGGAAGGCAGCCACATCGGATGGCGGACATGGATGGCCATGGGCGTCTGTTACTCTCGCAATTCCGCGACGATGTGACGATTCGCTATCGTTCCCGGTAGCAGGAAACCGACCCTTGCGACCCCAAAAGCGATACCGCCAACCGTTTCCGTGCAGTGGCCCAAAGCCATGCGGTCGGATTGCGGATCGTAAGCCGTTTCAGCTCTCGCCCGCCGTGACCGGCATGGTAATCGTTAGCAATCGAAAGCAGCAAGGTTCCCGCATGAGCATCGATCCGCCCGCGCCGCCTGCCCTCGCATCAAAACGCATCATTGCCATCGACGTGGCGCGCGGCCTCGCGCTGCTTGCGATGGCGAGTTACCACTTCACCTGGGACCTCGGCTTCTTCGGCTATACCGATCCCAGCCTGACGGCGTTCGGCGGCTGGAAACTCTATGCCCGCTGCATCGCCAGCACCTTCCTGTTCCTCGTCGGCGTCAGCCTCGTTCTCGCACATGGCCGGGGAATCCGCTGGCGCGGGTTCTGGAGACGCCTCGCCATGGTGGGAGGCGCCGCGCTCGCCATCACGGCCGTGACGCTGGTCGCCATCCCGGATGAATTCATCTTCTTCGGCATCCTGCATGAAATAACCGTGGCGAGCCTGCTCGGCCTGTTGTTCGTGCGGCTGCCGGGCCTGCTCACCTTGCTGGTCGCGGCGCTGGTCATCGCCGCACCGTTCTTCCTGAGCTTCGGCCTTTTCGACCATCCCCTGCTCTGGTGGCTCGGGCTCTCGATCGTGATCCCGCGCTCCAACGATTATGTGCCGATCTTCCCGTGGTTCGGCGCGGTGCTCGCCGGCATCGGCGCGACACGGCTTGCTCTAACGTCCGGCCTGCTGGCCTGGCTCGGCACTTTCCCGGCCAACCGTTTCGTGCGCCCGCTGGTCTTCATCGGCCGGCACAGCCTCGCCTTCTACCTGATCCACCAGCCGGTGCTGATCGCCTGCGTATGGCTGTTCTCGCAGATTTCGCCGGCGCCCGTGCAAAACCACGAGCAGGGTTTTTTCCGTTCCTGCGCCGCCTCGTGCGAGGAAACCCGAGACAGCGCCTTTTGTACCGCCTATTGTGGCTGCATGCTCGATGCCCTGGGCAAGGACGGCACGCTCCAGCGCATGAGCGGCGGGCGCGAAGATCCGGAGCTGCGGGCGCATGTGACGGAAATGGCCGGCATGTGCACGGCAACGACCGACGAGACGGTGACAGGGGGAGAAATGCAGTGAGCGAAACCGATGCGAAAGCCGGCTGGCTGCCATGGCCGCCGCTGATCTACCTTTCGGCGATCGTGATCGCGGTTCTCCTCACCGTGTTTTATCCCCTGCCCTGGATAGGCGGCCTGCTTGGCGACCTGCTGTTCGTCATCGGCCTGCTGGTCGTGCTGGCGGTCATCGCCCTGTGGGCCACCGCCTTCCGGACCATGATCGCGGCCAGGACCACCATACACCCGAACGGCATGCCCGCGCGTCTGGTCACGACCGGGCCGTTCTCGATGTCGCGCAACCCGATCTACCTGGCCAATAGCCTGCTTCTGATCGCCATCGGTCTCGCTGGCGGCATGGCCTGGTTCGTGGTGCTGGCCTTCATCGCGTCGTTCGCGGTTTCAAAACTCGCGATCGAGCGCGAGGAAAAGCTGCTGGCGCTGAACTTCGGCAAGAAATATCGCGACTACCAGAAGCGGGTTCGGCGCTGGCTGTAGGGCTTAGCCGCATCGGCTGGATCAGGTGGTGACGCCCAGTTCCACCAGGCGTTCGACGCAGGATTCCTCGGCCTGATCGAGTTCGGCCAGCGTCTCTTCCAGATCGCGGCGCTTCTGCCGCAAATCCTCGCGCTTTTCCTCGATCCGCTTGATCATCAGCTTCAGCTGCCCGACCTCGCCCGGCGGCGCCTTGTACATCTGGATGATCTCGCGGATTTCGTTGATGGAAAATCCGAGCCGCTTGCCACGCAGAATCTGGCGGATGAGATGACGGTCCGAGGGGCGAAAAAGCCGCGTTCGGCCACGCCGCACCGGCTGGATCAGGCCCTCGTCCTCATAGAACCGCAGCGTTCGCGTCGAAATGTCGAACTCTCGGGTCAGTTCGGTGATCGAATAATATTCACGCATCCAAACTCCCCTGTCGAAGAATGGCCTCCCCCCTTCGACGGCATGTGCACGAACAGGCGCAGCCGTGCATACAAAGCCGACTTTCGCGCGCGGATTTCGCATGTCATTTACGTAAAAGTCAATCGGCGAGATGAACCTTGCCGGATTCTACCGCAAGTTCCGGCACGCTTGTCGGACTGGGCTGTCGATCAGGGAACGCCGAACCACCAGGTCGCGAGCCCGAGGAAGGCGAAAAAGCCGACCACGTCGGTCACGGTGGTGACAAAGACGGCCGAAGCCACGGCCGGGTCGACGTGAAGGCGGTCGAGGAGAAGCGGGATGAGGATGCCGGCGACCGCTGCCACGAACATGTTGATGATCATGGCGGCGGCGATGATGCCGCCTAGATTGGCATCGTGGAACCACAGCGCCGCCACCGCGCCGATGAGGATAGCGAAGACGATGCCGTTGATGGAGCCGACGCCCATTTCGCGGCGAATGATGCGCCAGGCGTTGTAGATGTCGAGATCCTTGGTCGCCAGCGCGCGCACGGTGACAGTCATGGTCTGGGAGGCGGCATTGCCGCCCATGCCGGCGACGATCGGCATCAGCACCGCGAGCGCCACGATATGCTCGATGGTGCGGTCGAAAAGACCGATGACGGAAGCGGCCAGAAAGGCCGTGAACAGATTGACCAAGAGCCAGGGCACGCGCGAGCGCGACGTCGCGAATACGGTGTCGGACAGTTCTTCGTCGCCGACGCCGCCCATGCGCATCAGGTCTTCCTCGGCCTCCTGCTGGATGACGTCGACGACATCGTCGATGGTGAGCACGCCGACCAACCGCTCGTTCTCGTCGACGACGGCGGCCGACAGAAGGTCGTACTGCTCGAATTCGCGCGCCGCCTCTTCCTGGTCCATGGTGGCGGGAATGGCGTGGCGCGTCTCGTGCATCACCTCCTCGACCTTGGTGCCGCGCTTGGTGCGCAGAATCTGGTCGAGATCGATGGCGCCGAGCAGCTTGAAGCTGGGGTCGATCACGAAAATCTGGCTGAAGCGGTCGGGAAGATTGTTGTCCTCGCGCATGTAGTCGATCGTCTGGCCAATGGTCCAGAACGGCGGCACGGCGACGAACTCGGTCTGCATGCGCCGCCCGGCGGTTTCTTCCGGGTAGTCGAGCGAGCGCCTCAGCCTGATGCGTTCGGTGAACGGCAGTTGCGAAAGGATTTCGTTCTGGTCGTCCTCGTCGAGGTCTTCCAGAATGTAGACCGCATCGTCCGAATCGAGTTCCTGGACGGCCTGGGCGATCTGTTCGTTCGGCAGGCTGTCGACGATCTCGGCGCGGATCGTGTCGTCGACTTCCGTCAGCGCGGAAAAGTCGAAGTCAGCGCCCAGCAATTCCACCAGGGCGTGGCGCTGGTCCGGCTGGAGGGCCTCCAGCAGGTCGCCCAGTTCCGACTGATGGAGATCGTCCACATACCGCTTGAGGGTGAGCGTGTCGCGGTCGGCGATCGCCGCGCCGACCTGGGCGAGAAACGAGGCCCGCATCACGCCATCCTCGTCATAGATATCGGCGTGGATGGTGTCCGATGGGGCGGCGCCGGCCGCCTGTTCGTTTTGACTTTCCATCAGGCGTCCCGCTGCCAAGGTCCGGGGAAAAGGGTGCGCGTCACGTCTAGCGCGCAAGGTGCCGGAATATCAAACTAAATGCACCCCTTGCGCACCCGAAAATGACCATGCTTTACGCTCCGCTGCGGGTAATAAGCCGGTGAACCGGGCGTGCGTAGCGGCATTTCATGACAGCCTGACGACCGAACGAAAAGTCAGGCGGCGCAGGCCAGCAGCCTTCCCGCCCGACGTTCCTGCGATGTCGAGCGCATCGACGGCTGTGGCCAGCGACGTCTCAGCGGCAGCCGGATGGCTTCATCTCAGGGGAAACAGGTCTTTATGACGTCCTTGCCACCGAACTCGGCCGAGCGCCGCCACGCTTCCGGCGTATCGCCCCGGTAGGTTAAAAGGCGGTCGCAAACCCGGCCTTCGTTCTCCAGGTCGACCACGACAAACTTGGCCCATCCGATCAGCGTGCTCATCTTGTGGATGCCGCCTGCAAGAATGTATCTGGCGTTGGCCGTCCTGGCCTGGCTCTTCAACTGGCCAAGACCCGGATCGGCCAGCGAGCAGCGCCCCGAACTGCACGGCATGGGAACGATTTCGAGACGGCCGTCCTCTCCAAAAGTTTTCTGCAAATGCTCCTCAAATAGCCGAAGCAGCTTCTCATGCTTGGCGGTCTGGTCCTGGACCTCGCCGGAAGTATCCACAAAATCGAAATGGGCTATCGTGATCCTGATCGGATCAACATCCTTGGCGAAGCTGCCTGCCTGCCCGAGCCATATCAAAGCTGCCGAAGCCACCAGGAAAATGGCAGTCGTTGAACGCATCGCTGTAGCCTCCGTCCGCGGAGGTGCCCGGCCGAAAATACCAAGAAGTTGCGCTATCGTCCATCGATCGCCGGCGTTGCCACCGGCGTCACGGATCCAGTTTGACGGTGGCTCGCCCGCTCGTCAGGTCGGCGACCATGCAGCCTATCTCATCCGCAGCGCTTTTGGGAAGCGAAAGACGAATTTCTGCGCCTGTCTCATTGAACCGTGGCGCATGGACGTGAACGCCCGGAACCGCTTCCAGCCGTGATTGAACAAGCGACAGGTCGCCAAATCCGCATGCGACCAATGCCGGCACGGTTTCGACGAGAGGCGCCTTTTCGGCCTCCCGCAGGCACATGGCCGCCGTGCCGCCATAGGCCCGGATCAATCCGCCGCTTCCAAGCAGAGTACCCCCGAACCAGCGTGTGACGACGACGGCAACGCGATCGAGCGACTGCCCGTCGATCGCCTGCAAGATCGGCTTGCCTGCCGTTCCGCCCGGTTCCCCGTCATCGCTGAATCGGTAGGCCTGCCCGATCCGCCACGCCCAGCAATTATGATTTGCCGCCTGGTCGGAATGCGCGGCGATGAACGCCTTTGCCGCCGACTCGTCTTCAACCGGCCCCGCCACTGCCGCAAACCGGCTCTTCTTGATTTCCTGGCGCGCGGTGACCGTACCGGTCAGTGTCGATAGATGGTCCATGCCGTCATGTAGCGGCGCCGGCTACCGCTTGGCCATAGACATCAGGAAAACCAGGATCACCATCGCGATTCCACCGACCGCAAGCCCGAGCGCGGCGCCATAGATGCTGCCGATCTCGCCACCTGCCAACACGCCGACGACGGCGCCAACGATCATCAGGATTGCGGGAATCAAGCAGCCAGCCATAGCCGACTGTACCCATTGAAAGCAGACGACACCACCGGTTCAAGGCTTCTTCGCCAACCTTGGGCAGGCCGCGGCGGCCGCGCCAATGGCGATTTTTCGTCGACAACGGCGAACGGCTTGCTCGTGACGGTTTCGTTTCAATGCATGGTTGCCTTGCCGACGGGCGGTTAGGCGGTATGTTCCCCTTCATGATGAGAACAGTTCAGATCGCGGCCCTGGCCGCATTGGCTGGTTGTGCATCGGCCAAGCAGCCCGAAACCTCGTGCGCGACCCTCAATCGCGAGATCGGTGACAACTCCAAGGGCATCACCACCGTTGCCCTCAACCGCGGCAAGATCAACGGCCTGAACGTGCCGTTCTGGGTGCCAGGCGGAGCGAAAGCCGTGTCCGTCCTCAAGAACCGGCAGACGACCAGGATCGAAAAGCTCCAGTCCGAGCAATCGACGATGCAGACCGACCGACGACGGGAGTGCCCGTAGCCAAAGCAGGCGGCAGAATCACAAACAGGCTCTCAGGAGGGCGGAACCGAGACGAGTCTCTACGGATCGGACGCCGCGCCGAGCCAGGCTCCGGAAAAGACCGGAAACGCCCAGCGCCCTCACCTTGGAGCGGTGGCGCGCGAGGAAATCGAAAAAGACGAATGAGATCAATACCATTTTAATGGTATGGTGCGGTCGAGAAGACTCGAACTTCCACGGGTTGCCCCACAGCGACCTCAACGCTGCGCGTCTACCAATTCCGCCACGACCGCACGTGGTAGAAGCCGGTAACAACCGGCTCGCGGCGTGTAGCAAATCGTTCTGGACGAAACAAGAGTGCGTCGAGCAATAATCGTGCATCACCGACAATAGCCGGAACGGCTCCGCCGGACTGGACCTTTGGCGCAATCGCCGCCATATGAAACCCCGTCCATCCGAGAATTACCATGACCGACCGCAGCCAGCTCGCCACGTCGTTTCTTCCCCTGCCCGGCTCTCCTCCCGTCGAATGGCGAATCGAGCCCGGCCTGACCCCTTACCCGCAGGCGCTGGCCTTCATGGAGGCGCAGGCCGAAGCGATCCGGGCCGGGACCGCATCGGAACTGGTCTGGCTGGTCGAACACCCCGCGCTTTATACGGCTGGCACCAGCGCGAGGATCGAGGACCTGATCGACCCGGAGCGGCTCCCGGTCTTTGCAGCGGGGCGCGGCGGCGAATACACCTATCACGGCCCGGGCCAGCGAGTGGCCTATGTCATGCTCGACCTGAAACGGCGGCGCGAGGACGTGCGCGCTTTCGTCGCCGCGCTGGAAGCCTGGATCATCGCAACGTTGGCGGCCTTCAACGTGCGCGGTGAACGGCGCGAGGACCGCGTCGGCGTGTGGGTGGTGCGGCCGGACCGCCCGCCGATGCCCGACGGCTCTCCCGCCGAGGACAAGATCGCCGCGATCGGCATCCGCCTGCGGCGATGGGTAAGCTTCCATGGCATCGCCATCAATGTCGAGCCGGACCTCGGGCATTTCGGTGGTATCGTGCCCTGCGGCGTGCAGGACCACGGGGTTACCAGCCTGGTCGACCTCGGCCTGCCGGTCACGATGGCCGACCTGGACAACGCCCTGCTGGCGGCTTTCAAGACCGTCTTCGGCAGCGCGGCCATCACACCGGCCGAGCGCGAGCGAGCTTGAGGCCAAACGTCGATTTCACAAGGCTCCGATCCAGATCGCCATGGAGACAAGGAAGGTGCTCATGCACACCAGCGAAAGGACATCGTGAACGAGATCGGTCATAACGTTCTCCTGTTTTTCCTATGTTCGATATTTGTTCTATTTTTGTTCAAATGTCAAACACCTTCGCGGCCGCGTGTCCCAGCGCGGCCGCAAATCCGGAATTTGGTAAAGGAAACGTTGCGCGCCCGGCTTCAAGCGCTGGCGTGAATGTTCAGCGCAGCATCGGCCACAGGGTCGCCGCGAGCAGCAGGCCCATCGCGATGTTGAACCATTTGAGGCGCACCGGATCGGCCAGGAAACCGCGCAGCGCCGTGCCGAAGCCCGCCCAGACGGAAATGCAGGGCAGGTTGACGATACCGAACGCCGCCGAAATCAGCAGCACGGAGACGAACGGGCTTCGCGGGTCGCTGTAGACGGCCATCGCGGTCACGGCCATCACCCACGCCTTGGGATTGACCCATTGGAAGGCGGCTGCGTCCAGGAAGGTCAGGGGGCGGACGTTCTGCCCTTCCCTGCCGGTCACCGAACGCGTCATCGCGATCTTCCAGGCGAGATAGAGCAGATAGGCCGCGCCGGCGATCTTGAGCGCCGTATGCAGGGCCGGAAACGCGCTCAACACGGCACCAAGACCGAAGCCGACCGCCAGCAGCAGCACGACGAAGCCGATGCCGATCCCCAGCATATGCGGGATGGAGCGGCTGAAGCCGAAATTCACCCCGGAAGACAACAGCATCAGGTTGTTTGGCCCCGGCGTGATCGAGGTCACGAAGGAATACGCTATCAGGGCAAGCAGGGTGTCCGTCAGCATGATGGGTTCCTGTCAGGCCAGCCATGCCGGCCCGAATAATGTTAATGGAGAACGGAATCCGGCCGTTCACGCGGGTTGCGCGCGAAAGGGTCGGCAGACGTGGGTTGGTAAAAGCGGGCGGCTACATGCCTTGCGCGCCGCGATTCATCGCGGCCACGCCGGTGCGGCAGATCTCGACCAGCCCGAGCGGGCGCATGATCGAAATGAACTGGTCGATCTTCGAGCTTTTCCCGGTGATCTGGAAAATGAAGTGCTCGGTGTTGGCATCCACCACATGCGCGCGAAAGGCATCGGCCAGCCGCAGCGCCTCGACCCGCGAGACGCCGGTGCCGGCGACCTTCACCAGCGCCAGCTCCCGCTCCAGCGGACGCTCCTGCCCGAGTTCATGCGAGCGAACCGTGAGGTCGACCACCCGGTGCACCGGCACGATGCGCTCGAGCTGGTGCTTGATCTGTTCCAGAACATGCGGGGTGCCGCTGGTCACGATGGTAATGCGCGAAAGATGCGTCTCGTGCTCGGTCTCCGAGACCGTCAGGCTCTCGATATTGTAGCCACGGCCGGAGAACAGGCCGATGACGCGCGCCAGCACCCCCGGCTCGTTGTCGACCAGCACCGACAGCGTGTGCTTTTCGGGCGA
>Ga0182744_1001660_pt1 | contig 19285 bp, 18 predicted proteins | sample eDN3rd30CKraftMG_FD_128525 | JGI IMG/M metagenome (GOLD analysis project Ga0182744, IMG submission 128525) | Enriched Miracle-Growth compost microbial communities from Emeryville, California, USA - eDNA 3rd pass 30_C Kraft MG (version 2) (version 2) ...
TTCAACGTCCAATGCGCCTCATAGGAACGGTGGGAGAAGAGTCGATGATAACCGGCGGTGATGGACATCATGGCCGCCACGTAAAAGAAGGCGAACAAGAGCCAAAACCAGGGGTTAAACACCTCCCGGTAAAGGTAAACCCACATGAAAACCGCGCAGGCGATGGGGCTTAAGGTTAAAAAAAGCGCAGGTGTCCAATCGATCTTTTTTTGCTTTGTCATTTGATCCTCGATAAAGGCCGCTTAACTGGCCACGGAGACGCAGTTGCGACCGTTGTTTTTTGAATGATAGAGAGCCTTGTCCGCGCGCTCGTAAATGTCCTTCCAACTGCTGTCGGAAGCGTCATAACTGGCCACGCCGATGGAAATGGTGATGGGGATTTTAGTCCCCTCGAAAATAAATTCTTGAGCTTCAATGGTGGCACGAATCCTTTCCGCAACCTCTTCCGCCTGTCCCAGAGCACTTCCCGCCAAGAGCAGGCAGAATTCCTCTCCACCCGCGCGGGCAAAAAAATCATTGCCCCGAATCAGCTTCGTTTTTACCACTCGGCTGACTTCCTTCAAAATATAATCTCCGGCCGGATGTCCATAGGTGTCATTCACGTTCTTAAACTTGTCGATATCGAATATAAGCAGGCTGAGGGGAAACCCGATCAAAGAAGCTCTCTTGAAAAATTCCGGCGCCTTCGCTTCCAAGGCCCCTCGGTTCGCGATTTCCGTCAGGGAGTCCGTCAGTGCGCGGTCAAAAGTTTGCGCCGAAGCCACGGTTTCGATACTTCCCCGCTCCAGAAATTTAAAAATGATGTTCCCGGTTTTGATCTGGTCGTTGTTTCTAAGGCGCATGGGTTGAAGAGGGGAAAGCATCTCCCCGTTCACGAAAGTTTTATTCGTGGATTCAAGATCGACGATGGAAACGTCGCCGCCGGACAAAACCAACTTCGCGTGAAACTTACTGACGCTGCGGTCGTCGACAAAAATATTCGCGTTGGGAGACCTTCCCATGATCACGTCGTGCTCTTCGATGGGCCACTGCCGTCCCACGCTCGCCGCCGGGCCGACCAACAACACCATCGCCGGTGGAGCTTGTCCCGCCTGAGCCAGTCTCAGCTTGAAGGTGTCACTGGGTAAAACGCTCGTTTTATCCGAAATGTCCTTCACTTCGCTGACTTCACTGACCTCGCCGTCATTGTCTTTGCTTTTGTCTTCTTCGTTCGCCATCGTCTTATAAGAATAGACGGCTTCCGCGAACGACTCAACTTTCTTTATGAAGGTAGGCTTTAGGTACTGACGCGTCTCATATTCGGATAGGGCTCGCCCTTGGTCGTATTTAAGCGATGGCGACGTCCTCTTCGATCCGGTGATAGCCGTGCCACTCTTTGAGACGTCCGCGCGGACGTCCGTCTTCGGTAAACTCAAATAAAACGTAACTGAGTTTAGTGATTTTTCCCAAGGACGCGATGTCCAAAGACGTCAGATCCGTCCAGGTGCCTGTATTAAAATACTCCATGTTATGGCCCCACTGGCGGTACTGATACACGTGAGTGTGGCCAAAGCACACCGTGTGCACCCTTTCATCCGTCAGGATTTTACGCGCGGATTCGCTCAAATCCGGAAAAATCGCGCTTTCACCGACCACTTTGACGATTCGGGACAAAGGAAAGCTGGTTTTTGAATCGTTTCGAAAAATGGCGCTCAAAAAGAAAAACACCAAACGCACGAAATAAGTGATCGTAAACCATGTCTCATTAAAGAGCGCCCACCTCATCATGCGGTTGAAGGGACGGATTTTATCCACGTGGGGGTATTTGTGCTTCACTTTAAGAACGAAATCCACGAAGAAATGCGAACCGAAAGGCAAATTCAAAATGGGCTCCGGCAGGTTCTTCTTCAAAAAGAACCGGCGCGGATCGACCCGGTTGGCCGACTCATGCATGTGTCCGTGCTCGATGTGGACGCCGTCAAAGAAATAAACCAGATTTTTGTAGTTGATCGGCGCGCCCACGACTTCGTTCAAACGCACCCGCAAGGCGGGCCACATCATCGCCTGGTCGTGATTGCCGATCACATAGGTGATCGAATTCCCCTCGATCGCCACGAAGTCCCTCAGCGCCTTGAAAAACTGGGGATGGCCCTTGATCACCCTTTCCATGATGTCCATGCAGATGTCTTCGGTCAAAACGGTCAGGAAGTGCCCTTTATAATCCACTTGCAGGAAATTCAAAACGTCGCCGTTCAGAATCAACTCCACCTGGGTGTCGGCGAATTTTCCGTTGGTGTAATAATGAAGAAACTCGACGAATTTCTCGTCGAAATAAAATTCCTCGAGAGAGTTCAATTGCCCGTTTTCGAGAGTCCTTCCGACTCCCAAATGAAGATCGCTGACGACCAGCTTGATCTTTTTCTTAGCTGGCGATGTAGACGATGTTTCGGCTTTTGTTTTTTCCATAATACATTGCTTGGTCCGCGAGTTGAATCAATTCCTTGGCTGTCTTGGCGTGTTCGGGAAAAACGGAAAGGCCGATACTGACCGTCAATTTCAGATTTTTCCCTTCAATCTCGAATTCATGGGACTCAATGGCCCTGCGGATCCTTTCCGCCACTTTTTCGCCGGTCGCTTTGTCCGTGTCAACCAGCAGTCCCAAAAACTCATCACCCCCGTACCGGAACAAGGGGTCATAAGAGCGGATGGTGTTGCGGATGATGCGCGAGACCTCCACCAAAAGCTGCGAGCCCACCACGTGACCGTGACTGTCGTTGATTCTTTTGAAGCAATCCACGTCCAAAAACAAAAGGGAAAATTTCTGCCCTTTCCTGTGGGAGCGGTCGATCTCCTGCTCCAGGACCTGAGGCAGATAGCGTTGATTGAAAAGGGAAGTCAGGTCGTCCACGTAAGAAAGGCTCTTCGCCTCCAGATATTCCAGACAAAAACTGATGTGGCGGGAACCCTGGGTGAGCAGTTCCTGAACTCTCAAGAGATCCACGCCCAAATTTTCAAAGGCGATCAGTCCCATGAAACTCTTCGAATCCGGATGCAACAGCGGCAGAAAGGTGTAATCACAACCGGACAGCGGTTCCTTCACCGTCGTCGTCGCCTTCAGAGCCAAAGCCTGGTCCCAAAACCAAAGCCGCTCTTGCTCCGAGCCGTAAGGATAAAGCGCGTGTTCGAGCTGACTCAGTTCCTCGACGTTCAACCAATTGTCCTTCGAAATGCGCAGCAGTTTGGAAACCAGTCCCTGACTGAGCCACACGCAGTTCTTGCATTCGAATTCCCTGACCAGAGCCGTAAAGATCACATCCAGGGAAGATCGAAGATTGAGCGTCTTGAATTCCATTTATTTCGCCTTCTTGAGGGGGGCCGTGTCGTCCCCTTCCATCATCGAGAGAGCCAGCCTCAATGCCTTGACCGTGCGTCTCAGCGTTTCCTGTCTCTCCGCGATCTGTTTGTTCAAGTCCTGGCTTTTCACCCGGTAATTGTTCAATTCCAAATTGAGTTGATCCATTTGCCGTTTCAAATCCAAAATCATTTCGTCCTTCGAACGAATCAGGGCCTTGGTTTCCACCTTCATCAGCTCCAGGCGATTTTCCAATTCCCGCTCCCGCACCCGCACCCGTTGAATGTTGGTGGAAATGCGCAGTTCCAGTTCGCTGTTTTTCTGCTTCAACTCTTCGACTTCTTTGCGCAAAAGCTCTTTTGAATTTCTCAGGATTTCTTTTTCCTGATTCAGAGTGGAAACTTCGTGCTCCATCTGCCGGCGCAACTCTTCGTTGCCGGACAAAAGCTCATCGGACTTGCGCTTGAGGGTTTCCCCGGCGGCGCCGAGCTCTTCATTCTCACCCGCAGTCTCTCGATTTCTTTTTCCAGATCCAGAATCCGATCCTGCGCCAGACGCAGGTTTTCGCTTTGGGCGAGAGCGGCTTCCGTCGGTCCGAGCATTCCCGAAGGGGAACGCAAAGGTTCCGCGCGGCCCACGGCGGCCCGTGAGCGCGGCTGAGAGTCGGAGGATTTTTTGGATTTCCCGCTGGAGGAGACGTCGTGCAGAATCGGCACCGTTCCTTCATCGGCCATTTCAACTTTCGCGGTTTTGTCTTCTTCGTCGACGGGATGGGTCATGTCGCCGAATTCGAAACCGGGATCCAAATCAATGCTGGAGTCTTCTTCGTGAGAATGGGGATGGGCCGTGCTGTCTTCCAGCAACTCATCGAGAAGGTCGTTTGTTAAAGAGACTTTTTTTGTTTTTCCCATCCAAGGTAAATATCGGAAAAGACAAAAAAATCTTTGAGCGGATGGGGCCTTTTAGGGAAGAGATTTGGACTTAGGTCAGAGCCGGGGCAAACCGGAAACCATGTGCGAATAAGCTTCCAGACGCGCCTTCAGCTCAGTCTGAGACACCCGCGCGATTCCCGCCAAACCAAAGTCCTGAACTGTGAAGCTGGCCAAAAGACAGCCGCACACACAGGCCTGCTTGAGCTGGTCAAAAGTCGGTTTCTTTTTCAAAGAGGCCAGATAGCCGAAAAAACCTCCGGCAAAAGTGTCCCCGGCGCCCGTCGGATCGATCACCTCCGCCACGGGAAAAGCCGGCAGCATGAAAAACTGTTCCTTGGAATAAAGCAAAAATCCGTACTCGCCTCTTTTTACCACCACGGCACCGGCGCCCATTTCCGTCAGGGTCTTCACCGCCTGAATCGTGTTGGTGCATTTCGCCAACTGACGGCACTCCCCCTCGTTGATGAGCAGCACGTCGACTTTTGAAATCAACTTCTCCAACTCGGTCCGCTTGGAGCCGATCCAGAAGTTCATGGTGTCGGCGCCGACGAAAACTTTGTTCGTCAACTGGGAGAGCACTTCCATCTGCAGTTCCGGATCGATGTTCGCCAAAAAAATAAAAGGAGAATCTTTATAATTTTCCGGAAGTTGCGGTTTGAAATTTTCGAAAACGTTCAGAGCGGTCTCGACGGTAATGGCCTCGTTCATGTCGCCTTCATAACGCCCTTCCCAGAAAAAAGTCTTTCCGGGAACTTTCTGAAGCCCGCGGGTACAAACGGAGCGGGATTCCAACAGCGCCATGTCTTCCGCCTTGTAATCCTCTCCCACCACGCCCACGATCGAAACGGGCGCGAACAAAGAAGCCGCCACGGAAAAATAATTGGCGGAACCGCCTAAAATACGCTCGCGGCGCCCCACCGGCGTGGTGATCGTGTCGTAACCGAGACTTCCAACAACCAGAATCGAAGACATGACTTTTCCCCCAAAATTGAATTTCTTTTAGCCCAGCCCCCCGGCAAACTCAAGAGTCGAATTCCCGAAAGACTTCCCGCAAACTCCCGTCGGCGGCGAAAGCCCGCTGCAAGAAGACCTTCAGGGAGGAATCCACCTCGGGCTTCTGACCGCGGGAAAGTCCTTGGGCGAGATCCTCCAAAAAACTCACCGTCCTCTCTCCCCACAAAACTTTTTGCTCGGGAGAAAAAAAAGTCAGATTTCCCGCCGACTCTTGAAGATAACGAATCGGCTCGGTCAAACACTCGGAAAAAGAAGCGGGCACGGCGTAAGGACTCAAATGGGAGGGTTCGACCACGATGTTGTCGACCACCTCGAAGCCCGCTTGCGCGCTCTGCGAAGCTTCAAAGAGATACCGATAAAATTCCTTGAGACCGTGCAGATTGAGAGCGGAAAAGGTGGTCCTGACACGGGTCTGAACCCTGTCGTTCGTCCTTGAAAGCGCCAACCATTCCCTGAAGTGACGATCCCATCGGGACCAATCGAGAGGATCGCGAATGAATTCCGCCCTTCTTCCGAAGGCGTCCATGCTGACGCTTAAACACACCGGGAAAATTTCGGACAACTCCATCAAGGTCGAAAAGAATTTTTCCTTCTCCCTTTCCCGAAAACCGAGATTGCTCAAGACGTCCATCGTCAGCCGCGGCGCGAACGGCTTCGCTTCTTTCAGAAACTCCGCCAGCTCATAAAATTCTTTGCATAAGGCCGGCTCTCCCCCGGAAACGTTCAACTCTTCAAGGCCGTCTTCCATCCGCCGCGCCAGCCAAGACATGGATTTTTGCAGCAACCGCGGATTCACCTTGCGTTCCTTGAAGTCGGAGGGGAGTTGACCCTGTTTGCGCTTGTACTGCTCCCAGTAAGAACTGTTGTTCTCATTGCAGTACCAGCATTTCAAATTGCAGGTGGAACTGAGGATCAGTTGGATGCGTTGAAGTTTGCGGACCGCGGTAAACCGCAAATCCCCTTGGGCGGTGACGGCGCTCATCCCCTGCAAAGTAACGACCTTCCCGGGAAAAGAACTTTCCTCAATAAGATCGCCGTTGATTTCCTGGGACCAGTAATCCTTCAAGGATTGGACGGTTCTTCGCGGGGAGATCTCCTGATTGCCGGCGTCCTCCATCTTCCAGCAGCCGGAACAGGCGGAAGGTCTTTCCCCCACCAACATTTTTCGACGCGCTTCCCGCAACTGCGGGGAGTGAAAGATGCCGTTTTCAAAAGCGTCTTCATCAATTCCTTCCTGTAAATCGGGAGTGGTCATGCAGCACATTTTCGCGGTGGCGGCGCTGAGATCCAGCACTCCCCAATCCCACATGTTGGTGCAAACTGATTTTTTCGGATCCTTCACTCTATGCCTGCAGCTGTTGCGGATGATTCTTCACGCTGGTCGCCAGTTGACCGCAGGCCGCGTAAATATCCCGCCCCATGGTCTTTCTCCGTAGAACATGGGTTCCCAGCTTCATCAACTCTTGATGAAAGGCATTGATCGTTTTTTCGTCCGGACGGAAAAAGCCCGAACCCGGATGTTCGTTAAAAGGAATGATGTTCACTTTGGAGGGAACGCTCTGGGCGATCTTATGCAAAGCGCGGGCGTCTTCCAAGGAATCCGTCACTCCTTTGAGAAGCACGTATTCGAAAGTCACTTTATCTTTCGTCTCCTCGCAGTACTCCCGACAGGCATCCAGCAATACTTCCAAAGGCCATTTTTTATTGATGGGCATGACTTTGGAGCGCACCTCATTGTTCACGCCGTTCAAGCTGACGGCCAGACGCACGCCGGCCTCACTCACCTTGGGGATCATGGGCACGATGCCCGAGGTGGAAACGGTGATGCGTTTTCGGGACAGGTTCAGACCCCAGTCGGCTTGAAAAATTTCGATGGATTTAAAAACTTCCTCGGGGTTGTCCAGAGGCTCGCCCATTCCCATGAACACGATATTGGTGATTCTTTGACTCTCAGGCAGACGGTCCGTCACCTGCAAAAACTGCCCGACAATTTCCCCCGCCCGCAGACGGCGTTTTAATTTTTGTTTTCCCGTGTAACAAAACTGGCAGGCCATGTTGCAGCCGATTTCAGAGGACAAACACAAAGTCAGGCGGTCTTCCGAGGGAATCAAAACGGCTTCCACCATTTGCGCGTCCCCGACGTCGAACAGATATTTGCGGGTGCCGTCCGTGCTGATGTGTTCCGTCACCACCGGAGGCAGGGACAAATCCAAAAGCTGCCGCATTTCCGTTTGGAAAGCTTTGGACAAATTGGTCATTTTGGAAAAATCGGACTGCCTTTGGCCGTAGATCCATTTAAACAACTGTTGAGCACGGAATTTTTGCTTTCCCTGCCCCACCAGAGCGGCTTCCAGGTCTTTTAAGGTCAAATCATAGAAATGAAGAGATTCCATTGACTCAGCGTATAACACAGCTTCAAAGGGACTCCAAAGCCTTTTCTTGCGCCTCCAAGAGCTCCTCCACCGAGCACGGAACACAACCCACCTTACCCACGACCACGCCGGCGGCCAGATTGGCCACAACGCAAGAAGACACCAACTCCTCCCCACTCGCCAGAGCCAATCCCAGAGCGGCGATCACCGTGTCCCCAGCGCCGGTCACGTCAAAAACCTGCTTGGCAAAGGTGGGAAGATGGACGACCTCTTCTTGGGAAAATAAAGACATTCCCTCTTTTCCTCGGGTCATCACCAGATATTTTAAATTCAAATCTTTTTTCAGCTTTTCGCCCACCTTCAACAACAAATCCGGAAGATCCCGCAGCTCGTCGTAATCCACTCCGGAGAGAGCCACCGCCTCATCCCGGTTGGGCGTCATCAGATGCACGCCTTGATAAAGAGAAGGACTGGATTTCGGATTCGGATCCACGATCACGGGTTTTGAATGTTTTTTCGCCACACTCATCAACTGATCCATCAAGCGCGGCGACAACAGACCTTTTGCATAATCCTCCACGATCACCACGTCGGCGTCGGGAGCGAGTTTTTCGAAGCGGCGCAGAACCTGGGATTCCACCGCTTCCGAGAGATATTGCTTGTGTTCGAAATCCACGCGCAGCAGATGGTGAGGACCGGCCATGGCGCGCACTTTACGCGTCGTTGGGCGACTGGAATCCTCAATCATATAAAGACCTTGCACGCCCGCTTCCTGAAGTTTGTTTTTCAAAACGGTGGAGGCTTCATCCACCCCGCACACGGTCAAAAGATCCACCTGCGCGCCCAGGCTGGAGACGTTCTGGGCCACGTTGCCCGTCAATCCCACTCTTGCGTCCTCGGAAAGCACCTCCAGCACGGGAACAGGAGCTTCGGGGCTGACCCGTCTGACTTCCCCCGTCAGATATTCATCCAGTCCGATGTCACCCACCACAAGGGCGCGGACCTTTCTCATGTTCTCTAAAATCTGGGGCACCCGATCGAGATATTGCTTCAGATCGCGCAAAGAGAGTTGTTTTTCCAAGATCACTTTTGCCTCCACTTACATTGCGCGTCGACTATCGACGCAACAAGTGCCTAGAAATACACTGGTTTCCCAACACTAATTCATGCGCACGGAGTTGTCGATGAATCCGCTCACAAGTGGCCCCTTTTACCAGAACACAATGAAGATTGTCGAAGATGCGGGCCGTCTCGTTAATTTGAATCCCAATGCTCTTGAACGCCTTCGCTACCCTCGCCGAGCGATCGTCGTCAACGTTCCCGTAAAGATGGACGATGGGCGCCTTAAAATTTTCACCGGCTACCGCGTTCAGCACAACCAAATGCTCGGCCCCTTCAAAGGGGGAATCCGTTACCACGAAAACGTGGACTTGAGCGAAGTGGCGGCTTTGGCTGCCTTGATGACTTTCAAGAACTCGCTGTTGGGTCTTCCTTTGGGAGGAGGTAAGGGCGGCGTTCAGGTGAACCCCTCTCTTCTTTCCAAAAACGAATTGGAAAATCTCACCCGTCATTTCACTTCCGAAATCGCTCCTTTCATCGGTCCTGATAAAGACATTCCCGCGCCGGATGTGGGCACCGACTCTCAAACGATGGCGTGGATGCTCGACACTTACTCCGTGGAAAGCGGCTACAGCCAAACGGGAGTCGTGACCGGAAAACCGATCGAAATCGGAGGCTCCTTGGGACGCGAATCCGCCACCGGTTTGGGCGTGGTTTACACCACTCAAAAAGCCTTGATGGTGAAAGACCTCAAAATGTCCGAAGCCCGCATCGCCATCCAAGGTTTCGGTAAAGTGGGAATGCACACGGCGATCGAGGCCTATGCCTTGGGCGCGCGGGTCGTCGCGGTCAGCGATGTTTCCGGCGGCATTTACACCGAAAAAGGACTCAACATTCCCGACCTCGTTCGTTACGTGAAGGAAAACAAAGTCGTTAAAGGCTTTCCCGGAGCGGAACCGATCAGCAATGAAGATCTTTTGGAACTTCCGGTGGACGTGCTGGCCCCTTGCGCTTTGGAAGGAGTCATCACCGGAGAAAACGCCGGACGCATCAAAGCGAAAATCATCGCCGAAGGCGCCAACGGCCCTTGCACCCGCGAGGCCGATGAGATCCTTCACAAAAACGGCGTGATGGTCTGCCCGGACATTCTGGCCAACGGCGGCGGCGTCGTCGTGAGTTATTTCGAATGGGTGCAGGACATCGTCTGGTTGTTCTGGACCGAAGAAGAAGTGCGCAACAAACTGCGCGAAGTGATGTTCAAGGCTTTCGACACTGTTTACAACTTCTCCCAAAAAAGTGAAGTGAACATGAGAACCGCCGCCATGGGAACCTCCCTGGAGCGCTTGCAAAGAGCCATGATGCTGAGAGGTTCGGCTTGGTAAGTGGGACAAAGCCTTGGCTTTGGCTCCCCGCTCAACTTTCCCATGATTTAAGTCCTTACGGAGCGCGACTGCTCGGCGCTCTGTCTTTTTCCGGAAAGCCCGAAGAATGGAATCCCCTTTCTTGGCGCGGACTTTATTTTCCCAATCGTTTGGGCATTGCGGGCGGCGTGGATAAAGATGCTTTCGGAACTCCGGGTTGGTGGAAACTCGGCGCCGGTTTCTGCGAGATCGGAACCATCACCCCGGCACCGCAAAAAGCCAATCCTAAGCCCCGCGTGGGACGTCAGACGGAACAAAAGGCTTTATGGAATCGGTTGGGTTTTCCCAGCCAAGGCGCGAAAGCCGTCAACGCACGCATCTCCGCGTGGAAACGCCCTTACCCCGCTCCGTTGTTTATCAATATCGGAAAAAACCGCGACACCCCTTTGGAAGAAGCCCATTTGGATTACGAAATGCTCGTTCGCACCTTTGGAAACAAAGCCGACGCCTACGTCATCAACGTTTCCAGTCCGAACACCAAAGGATTGCGCCAACTTCTGGATGAAAAAAATCTGAACCAACTGCTGGGACATTTGCGGCCCACCTTGGCGGATCTGAATGTGCCTTATTTTTTGAAAGTCTCTCCCGATCTTTCCGAGGAAGATCTGGAAAAAGTCCTAAGAGTGTCCGTGGAACAAAATGCCGCTGGATGGATTCTGACCAACACCACCTTGTTTCGTCCCCCGGGCTCTCCCTTTCCGCTGACGGGAGGACTCTCCGGGGCCCCGCTCGCCCAGAAAGCACGGGAGTTTTTGCAAAAGAGCTTAAAGCTTTTGGGCCCTCAAAAAGAAGACCGGCTGTTGATTTCCGTGGGAGGGGTTTTAACCCCTCAGGATGTCATGGACCGCCTTGAACTGGGGGCCGATCTTGTGCAAACCTATTATGCTCTGGTCTATGAAGGACCTTATTTTTTCCGGCAGGTGAAGCATTGGATCAAAAAACAAACCTAAAAAAAAGAACCACCTGGCTGGGAGTCGTCGCCGGCGTCATTCGTAAAGAAGACAAAGTTCTTTTGGGACTGCGGCCCGCGGGCTCCAGTCTGCCGGATCTCTGGGAATTCCCCGGCGGGAAAATCGAGTTGGGGGAAAGTCCGACGGAGGCCTTGAGGCGCGAACTCTCCGAGGAGCTCGGCATTGAAGCGGAAATCGGGAAACTGATTTTCGCTGGCACTCACACCTACGGGAAAAACGGCATTATTTTGCTTTTTTATGAAGTGAAGTATTGGAAGGGCCCGATCAGCCCAAAACATCACACCGATTTGAAATGGTACTCTCCCGAGGAAGTGCGGGAGTTGGCGCTTCCGGAAGCGAACAAAAAAATGCTCGAGGAATTGGGTCTATGAGTGAATCCCTGATTTATTTCACGGACCGCTTGCCTTCGGATTCCGATCCCTTTTCCTATTGGGTGTGGAAAGAGTTCGAGGGACGGGCCCGCTCCGGCTTTGAAGTGCACGTTTATCTTTTGAATGCGACGAAAGAAGCGCTTCCGGAAGAACTGCCTCCGCGCCTCCATCTGCGTTCGGCCTTAAGGGGACATTCTTTTTTGCGCTGGGCCCCTTTTATCCAAAGCCTGCTTTCCACCCCCGTGCGCTCCTTGTGCCTGATCGAACCGAAAAAGCCCTCGCTTTCTTTGCTGCCGTTGCTCTTTATTCCCCAAATGCGCCGAATGGGAATGATTTCTTCGGAACTTTCTTATCTGGCCTTCAGCGGGACGCTTTCGCAAAACTGGGCGCTGCCCACGTGGGTGCAGGAGTGCGACCTCGTGCGCTTTTCCCATCCCTCTTTTTCCGTCCAAAAACTTTCCGCAAAGACGAAATGGGAAGAGATCCGTCTGGATCCCGCTTTGTTCGCCGACGTTCCTCCCCATTGGAGTTTGCAAACCGAAGGCTCTTTAAGTTTGATCCCCGGAAGCCTGAAAGATTTGATCCGCGAAAAAGTTTTTTGGAATCAGGCCGTGGAAACCCTGACTCGTGACGTCCTCCGCCGCTTTGTTTTTCTGGAAGGCTTCGGCGGCGCTTCCCCGGAGGAGAAAAAACGTTTTCTCAGTGGGCCCTTGGCCGCGCATTTTGTTTTTCCGGAACCTCTTTCCGGAGCGCAAATGGGTCAAGCCCTCTTTAGCGGAGCGGACTTGCTGACGGACTTCGTCGCGCCCTCGTCCGCTTTGGCCGGACTGGCCCTTAAAATTTTGTTGGAAAGAAACCACCGTCAACTCGAGGAACAAAAAGTTTATGGTCTTCTCTAGTCTTCTGAAAAAAAGGCCCCTTCCCGAGAGCGTGGGGATCTGCATGATCACCCGCAAAATTCCGACCATCGGATTTTTGATGCCCGTGGTGAAAGGACTTCTTCAAAAAGGACACCGCGTGGGTCTGATCGCCCAAACGGAAGCGGATGTGGACAATTGGCTTCTTCCGGAAGGGATGACCATTCGGGCCGTGAACACCAAGGGTTTGAACCGGCAGGCGGCGCAGGAAAAGGTCCGCGCCGTTTTTGAAAAGCTCCACCACGAGCAGCACTTCGACGTGGTTCACAGCATGGACGCCGCCGGACAGCTGATCGGCGAGAACAAACGCAAGTTCGGAGTTTCGATGGTGTATGACATCGACGCCACTCATCTGAATCATCTTTATTCCGTGATCGGACTTTCCCAGGACACGCTCCGCAGTTTTTTTAAAACCAGTTTTTTGTTGGTGACGCGCTATCTTTACAACTATTTCCGCTATGACCGCCGCCTGCTGGCGACCGCGGACGCTTTGTTCGTTCACAGTCCCGATCAGCGCATCGCCATGGAAAGATATTTTCTTTTTCCGGACCGCCGGATCTTTTCCGTTCCTTACGGAATTCAGATCGAAGATCTCTCGAAGCGGGAAAAATCCAACGAGCTTTTAGCCAAGTTGAAAATTCCCCAAGGCGCTCAGATCGTCATGACCTCCACCGACATGATGGAGTTCGCGGAGATGCGCAAACTCATCCGGGCCTTCGAACGGGTGGCCGTCAAAAGAAACAACGCCCGCATGGTGATTCTGGGAACGGGTCCCCTGTTTAAAAAAGTGGAATATGAAGTTCTCAACAACGCCCTGGGAAAACGCGTGATCTTCGCTGGTGAAGTGCCCGGCCATCAACTGACCGATTACGTGTGCCTGGCCGACGTTTTCGTGAACCTCAGTTCCCGCACCTCCACCGCCGAGCAAAGTCTTTTGGAGGCCATGGCTCAGGAAAAAGTGGTGATCGCCTCCGACGTGAGCGCCGTCGCCAGCGTGATCGAACCCCGGGTGGACGGCTATCTGATCCGCCCCGCAGACGGCGACTCCCTGGCCGAGCTGATGTTTCAGGTTTTTAACGAAGAATTCGATGCCCACGAGATGGGGCAACGGGCCCGGCAGAAGGTGCTCAACCTTTTCGACTCCCAAAAGATGGTGGATCAGACCCTTTATGGCTACAATCTGGCCCTTCGTCGCAGAGAGTAAGAAGTGCCACGCCGCATAGGGCATATTTCCTTTGGCACCGGGCGCGATATTTCCTAGAATAATCCTAATTTCAATAATTTGGATAAATATGACCAAAGCAGATTTGATTAACATTATCTCTGAGAAGGCCGGAATCACCAGGGTCAAAGCGGAAACCGTCGTCAATACGGTTTTCGACTCCATGGTGGAGGCTCTCCTAAGAAACGACCGCATCGAAATCCGCGGGTTCGGCTCTTTCGTCAATCGGGAATATGAAGCCTACCGCGGGCGCAACCCGCGCACAGGGGAAGTGATCAACGTGGATCAAAAAAGACTTCCCTTTTTTAAGGTCGGAAAAGAACTCAAGGAAGACATCAACAACGGCGGCAAATAAGTGCGGCCCGCACCTTTTGGTAGCAATACTGCGTTATGAAAAAATACCTCGAAGCCCGGCGCCAGCGCACGGCCAAATCTTTTGACTCCATTTTAAAGTCCAACGAAGCGGTGGTGATCCACTCCGGCTTTCCGACCACCAAGCCTGGCGGTTTGGACCAAACTTATGATTTCCTTCCCCATCCGGATTACTTTTGGCTCACCGATTCACGGCGCTTCGGCGGAGCCGTGGTTTATTCACCCACGGAAGGTTGGACGGATTTTATCACTCCCGTTTCCGAGGCGGAGCAACTGTGGGAGGGAGCGGATCCGCAGCAACCTTTAAGTTTATTTCCCGCCCGAGCCCTCAAAGAACTTCCGGAGTTCTTAGCGAAGAAACAGGTGTGGCCTTTGGGGCAGGCTCCTGAGGAGGCGGTCCGCTCCACCGAATTTTTGGAAATCCAGGAGGCGCTCAACCGCGAGAGGCGGAAAAAAGACGCCGCCGAAATCGAGCTGATCCGTCGGGCCGCCGCCTGCGCGGCTCGCGGCTACCAAGTTCTTTCCGAAATCGTGCGTCCTGGAATTTCCGAAAGACGTCTGCAACTGGAATACGAATTCGAAGTTTTAAAAGCCGGGGCGGAAAAATTCCCTTACGGAACCTTGGTGGGTTCAGGCATCAATGCCTCGATTCTGCATGCCGTGCCCTCGGAAAAACTTCTCGAAAAAGGCGATCTGATTCTGATCGACGCCGGAGCGGACCTCAGAGATTACTGCGTGGACATCACCAGGATGTTTTACGCGGACGGAAAGCCTTCTTCGCGGCAAAAAAGCATTTATGATTTGGTTTTAGAGGCACAACGCCAGGCCATCGCCGCGGCCACACCTGGAAAAGAATGGCACGACGTCCACCGCCGCGCCGCCCGCGTGATGGCGGAAGGACTTAAAGATTTGAAAATCCTTAAAGGCGAAACCGATGCCCTGCTTGAAACCGGAGCGATCGGAGTGTTTTTCCCTCACGGCGTGGGACACATGGTGGGTCAACGGGTGCGGGATGTCGGCGGCGACGTCACCAAGCCTTTGCGCTCCACCTGCGGGGTCACGGTGCGTGTGGATTTTCCCCTGGAAGAAAATTTCATCATGACGGTGGAGCCGGGAATTTATTTTTCCGCCGGATTGATCGACCGTTCTCGCCGCTCACAAAAGTTCAATGATCAGATTGATTGGAGCGAGGTGGAAAAATGGATGGACTTCGGCGGCGTGCGCATCGAAGACGACATTCTCATCCGCGCGCAAGAGCCCGAAGTCCTCACTTCACTGATCCCCAAGTAACGTAGATACCTAACACTTTCCTTCCCCCTCTTTAGCTGCGTGCTGTTGCTCAGCCCTACGTCCGGCAGCGGCGCTCACTGCGTGAGCACCGCACCAAGCCGAACTCGCGCGCACGCAGCTAAAGAGGGGGAAGGAAAGAAATGAGGCATTGCTACTAAAAGGTGTGACGCGGTATTGCTACCAAAAAGTGCGGCGCACCTTTTTGGCGAGAAGAAACAGGCGGTCTATGCCGAGGGCGATGCCGGCGGAGGGGGGGAGGCCCCAGTGGGTCATGCGGTCGATCAACTCCTGATCGTAGGAAAGGGCTTTCAAACCGAGGCGCTTGCGCTCGTTGACGTCTTCTTCCCAGCGCGCGCGCTGAAGAGTAGGATCGTTGACTTCGTCAAAAGCATTGGCCAACTCCACTCCGTCCAGATAAAGCTCGAAGCGGGCCGCAAAGCCTTCCTTGTCCAAACGGCTGAGCACCGCCATCTCCGGCGGAAAGGATTCCAGCACCATCAGCCCCTCGAAATGAGGCTCTAGTTTTTCGATCAACAGACGATGGATCAAATCCACCTTGGTGTCGGAGGGATGGAAATGCAGCGCAAGCCTTGCGAACAACTCCAACAGCTCTTCCCGCGAAGTGTCCGGTTTCAAATCAAAATCCAAATGCGTTTTGAAAAGCTCTTTAAAAGTGTGGGAGCGGATCCGCGTCGGTTTTTCCCAGAGGCCTTTTGCTTTTAAATGCTCCAACAAACCTTCAATGTCTTTTTTCAGGGCACTTAACGGAGCATAAGCCCGATACCATTCGAGCATATGGAATTCCTTGCGGTGCCAAGGGCTTTCCGGATCATTGCGAAAACAGGGCCGGAGTTCAAAGATCTTTTCAAAACCTTCGCACAGCCTCTTTTTCAATTGGATTTCAGGACTGGTGGGAAGAAAGAGGCTTTTTCCGTTTTCCAGAGGGACCTCGAAGGGATCCAGATGAGCTTCCATCCCCGGACAGGTCACCAAGGTGGCCGTGGGCGTCTCCAAAAAATCCGCCTCTTCGAAATAACGACGGACCTCTCTGAGAAACAGGGCGAACTCCCGGAAATGCGCGCTCTTTTGGCGTTGAACTTCAGGGATTTTTTCCCCCGGCGTCAGCAGCAGGACTTCCTCCACCACGCCCCCGCCGGAAGACCTCAGCGCCACCCGGTCTTCCATGGTTAAAATTTCCAACACTTCCCGCGTCTCCCTGGAAGCGCCATGAAAAATCAAGTTTTTGGGGAAATTTAACACCCCCTTGCGCGCGAAATCGGAAAGAAGTCCGTAAGTCCAATCCGGACCTTCAGGCAGAGGGGGATAAGAGGGCCAATGATGATGGAGAAAGTCTTTGCGATTCAAGGTTTCAAAAAACTACTTCACTTGACTCCTGCTGGCAATGCTCTAAACCATGAGTACCACTTTAGGAGGTGAAAATGGCCGTTCAACTCAATCTTGACTGGAACAAAATCCGACAGGAAATCAACCGACTCTCCGACATCAACGTCATCAAGAGCGAAGTTCATAAAGTGCGCGACGAGATCAAAAATTTCGATTATCAAAGCTACCTCAGTCCGACCGCGAAGAAACGGGTGAAAGACGTCGAAAAACGTTACAACAAGCTGATGAAAACCGTCGGCTCCGCCCAAAGGCAGCTCGATCGGGAATTCAACAAGTTGATCCGTCAGATTCAAACCCACAGGGACACCGCTCAAAGCCGCATCGACGCTTTGAAGAAACTGGCGGAAGAACAAAAGTCGAAACTGAAAAACAAAGTTTCGTTCAACGGCGCCGCTTCTTCAGGGAAGACGTCCAAAAAAGGCGCGTCCTCCGCGCGCAAGAAAAAGTCCACGACTTCAGCGGCTAAAAAAACCGCCGCAAAGAAAACCACAGCGAGTAAAAAGAAGAAGGCTTAAAACCCATGTTTTCATCCCGCCACATCGGTCCGAGACCTGAAGATCAAACCCTTATGCTGAAGGAAGTGGGAGCCTCCTCTTTGTCCCAACTGATGGGCGAAACACTTCCCTCAGCCATCCGCTTTGCCAAGGAGCTGGATCTTCCCCAGTCTCTCTCCGAGGAAGATCTCCTCCGGCGCGCCGGAGAATTGGCAAAGAAGAATCAGGTCTTTCGGTCTTACATCGGGGGCGGCTATTACGGCACGCACACGCCGACGGTGATCCTCAGAAACATCCTGGAAAATCCAGGATGGTACACGGCTTACACTCCCTACCAAGCGGAAATCTCCCAGGGACGGATGGAAGCCTTGCTGAATTTCCAGACCATGATCATGAGTCTGACCGGAATGGAAATCGCCAACGCCTCCCTTTTGGACGAAGGCACCGCCGCCGCCGAAGCCGTGACTTTGGCGATCAACTTTCTTAAAGGAAAGTCCCAAAAAATTTTCGCGGACAAGAACTCCTTCCCGCAAACCCTCGCGGTTTTGAAAACCCGCTGTGAAGCCGCCGGTCATGAACTGGTGATCGGTGATTTGAAAAACATTTCCGACAAGGATTTTTCCGGGCTGGCCGCCGTGTACGCGCAGTCTCCTTCGGCTTCCGGAGAGATTTTCGATCACACCTCCGTGTTTGAAAAAGCCAAAGCGCACAAGGTGGTTTCCATTTTGGGAACGGATCTGTTGGCCCTGTGTCTGATGAAAACGCCCCGGGAAATGGGCGCGGAAATCGTCGTCGGATCTTCCCAACGCTTCGGAGTTCCCTTCGGCTTCGGCGGTCCTCACGCCGCCTTTATGGCCACGGGCGAAGATTTCAAACGTCTTCTTCCCGGACGCATCATCGGCGTTTCCCAAGACGCCGCCGGACACCCGGCCTTGCGCCTGGCTCTTCAAACCCGTGAACAACACATCCGCCGCGAAAAAGCGACCAGCAACATCTGCACGGCCCAAGTGCTGCTTGCGGTGATGGCCGGAATGTACGCGGTTTATCACGGCCCCAAAGGACTTAAGGAAAAGGCTCTCCACATTCACAAAAAAGCCGCGCTTTTGAAAAAAGTCTTGGAGAAAAGCGGTCTGACGACTTCTCATAAAAATTTCTTCGACACTCTTCAAGTGAACGCCGCCGGTGACGCCCGCGCGCGCATTTTGAAACGGGCGGAAGAAAAGCGCATCAATCTCAATCTTTGGGACGAGAACAAACTGCAAGTGTCCTTGGACGAAACCTGCACGTTTCAAGATCTGGAAGATTTATGTTACGTCTTCCTGGGAAAATCCGCCGCCTTTTCCAAAGAAGAAATCGCCCGGGAACAAGGCCCCCTGGAAAGCGGAGCGCTTTCAAGACAAAGCTCTTTCCTGACGGAAAAAGTGTTCAATTCCTATCATTCCGAAACGGAAATGCTTCGCTACATTCACCGCCTGCAGGGAAAGGATCTTTCCCTCACCCACTCGATGATTCCGCTCGGTTCCTGCACGATGAAACTGAACGCCAGCTCGGAGATGATCCCCATCACCTGGCCGGAGTTCGCCAACATTCATCCTTTCGTTCCTCTCTCGCAGGCCCAAGGGTATATGGAACTGATCCGCGAGCTGGAAGGATGGCTGGCGGAAATCACTGGCTTCTCCGCGGTTTCTCTTCAGCCCAATGCGGGCTCCCAAGGGGAATACGCCGGTCTTTTGACGATCCGTAAATACCACGCCGTCAACGGGCAAGGGCACCGAAACGTATGTCTGATTCCCAGTTCCGCCCACGGCACCAACCCGGCCAGCGCGGTGATGGCGGGATTCAAAGTGGTGGTGGTCGCCTGTGACGAGAAAGGCAACGTCGAACTTTCCGATCTGAAGGAGAAAGCCTCCGCACATGCGGACAACTTGGGTGCCTTGATGATCACCTATCCTTCCACGCACGGCGTGTTCGAGGAAAGCATCAAAGAAATCTGCTCCATCGTTCACGCCCACGGCGGACAAGTTTATCTGGACGGCGCCAACATGAACGCGATGGTGGGCCTGTGCCGACCGGCGGATTTCGGCGCGGACGTTTGTCACTTGAACCTGCACAAAA
>Ga0182744_1001661_pt1 | contig 19269 bp, 24 predicted proteins | sample eDN3rd30CKraftMG_FD_128525 | JGI IMG/M metagenome (GOLD analysis project Ga0182744, IMG submission 128525) | Enriched Miracle-Growth compost microbial communities from Emeryville, California, USA - eDNA 3rd pass 30_C Kraft MG (version 2) (version 2) ...
AACGCGGGGGGCTTGTCGCGCCTTGCGCGAGCGTATCGTGAGGCTTTGGCACCGGCGGTGCGGGACGCAGTCGGAGCAGCCTTGCTCTTGACGGCCTTGCCCGCCGCGATCTCCTCCATCGTCCGCCCGCTGTCGACACTGGTGACATGCGTGCCGACCAGATCGTCCGAGCCGCCGGCATGGTCATCCTCGACCTTGCGCAAGATCCAGTTCTCACCCTTTTCCTTGCCGCGCGGCTTCAGGCGGAACATCACCCACTCGCCCTTCATCCGACGGCCGTGCAGAGTGAAGTGAAGATGGCCTTCGGCCAGGGTCTTGCGAGGGTCCTTCCCGGGGACCGGCTGCCAGGTGCCATTATCCCACACCATCACGGTGCCCCCGCCATATTCACCCTTGGGGATGCTGCCTTCGAACCGCGCATAGTCTAGCGGATGATCCTCGGTGCGAACCGCGAGCCGTTTGTCATCCGGGTTGGCGCTGGGACCGCGCGTTACCGCCCAACTGACCAGCACGCCATCAAGCTCAAGCCGGAAATCATAATGCAGCCGCGAGGCGGCGTGCTTCTGGACGACGAAGCCGTTGCCGGCCGTTGCCATGGATGCGCCGGCCGGCTCAGCCGTGCGGGAGAAATCACGCTTTGCATGATAGGTGGCGAGCTTGTCATCCGCCGTCCCGCGCTTCACTGTCGTTTTCCTCGCCATTCCGGCCGTTCCTTCCTCTCCTCCAAATTCCTCCGTGCCGGATGGCGTTCCCCCTATTCGGTAACCGCCCGAACGAAACGGTAGCTTGCCTGTTCGAACTTCAGCGACCGGAAGAAGCGGTGGCTGTTGTCGATCAGGATATCGCTCATCACCTCGACCTGGACGCATCCGGCCTCCACCAGCGTCTTCTCGGCCGCTTCGAGCATGGCCGTGCCGATGCCCTTACGGCGATGGGTTCGCTCGACGAGCAACAGGGTGATCCGGCCAACCGCGCCGCGATGGATCATTGGAAGCACGGCCCAGCCACAGCAGCCGACGATGCTTTCCAGCTCCGCGAGGATGAGGCCACCCTTGGCTTTTCGGACTGCGGCAAGGTTACGCGCCACTGCCATTTCGTCGAGGGAGACGCCCTTCAGACCGCTGAGCAGACCGGCCACGGCTTCGGCGTCGACAGGCTTCGCAGTGCGGATATGAAGCACTGGCTCCGGTTTTTGCGCGGGAGCGGGTTCCGGCTCTTCGGCGACAATTCTGAGCGTTGGCTGGCGTCGTTCTGGCCTTGGTGCGGGCTCTGGCGACGGTCGAGGCGTGGCTCGCGGGGATGATGGGCGGCGCCCACGGCGTCTGACTTGGCTCTCCTCTGCATCGGGTTCGGCCGAACGGCGCTTCGGGGGTTGAGGCGGCCCGTCCGGCACGATCTCCGCCGATCGCTTCCAGCTGCCCGACGCGTGGCTGCGAAGATAGGCTTCAATGTCCTTGGCGCTCGCGGTAAAGCCGTCGTCGCTCACGCCGAAAAGCGGTTTGCCCTCGCTGTCCGAAAGCCCGAACTTGCCAAAGTCACCGACCCCGGGAGTCCGCTTTCGGGATTTGAGCAGCTTCAGGCCGCGATGCCGCGCCATCTCCCGCAGATCATCGTCACTCGCGGCCATCTGCATCATCCGGGATGGCAAGTCTGGGAACGATCCGCCCTTCGTCCACCATCATGCTCGCTTGCGCGTGGTTGTCCGGGCTGGCGTCTTGCGTGCAGTGGTCTTTTTGGCTGTAGATTTGCCGTCGGATTTTGCTGCCGGTTTCTTCGTGGCAGCCCTCGACTTGCTCTCCGTTCCGCCGATGGATTTCTTGAGCGCCGCCATCAGATCCACGACGTTGGAGCCACGCGGATCAGCGCCCTTGTCCTCATCCTCGATATTGAGCGTCTTGCCCTTCTTCTTGCGCTCGATCAGCTCGCGCAGGGCATCGGCATAGCGATCCCGGAAGTCGGTGGCGTCGAAGCTTCCGGTCTTCTTGTCGATCAATGTGGTCGCGAGATCGAGCAGTTCCTCGTCAGGATCACCGTCGCTGATCTCACGGAAGTAGGTAGAGGCACGCGTGACCTCATCGGCATAGCGCAGCGTCTCCATCACGAGTCCACGTCCGCAAGCCTTGATGCTGACAACATATTCGCGCCCGCGCATCGCAAGCTGGCCGAGCCCGACCTTGCGCGTCCGGCGCAGCGCCTCGCGCAGGACGATGAAGGCTTCTTCCGCCAGATCGTCGGCAGGCACGACATAATAAGGCTTCTCGAAATAGATCATGTCGATGTCCTGAGCATCGACGAACTGGGTCAGTTCGAGGGTCTTCTTGCTCTCCAGCTTGACGCCTTCGATCTCCTCCTCGTCGAGCAGGACATATTCGCCCTTGGAGTATTCGAAGCCCCGGACGATCTCGTCCACGTCGACCGGGCCGATGCCGGGCACGACCTTTTCATATTTGATGCGCTTGCCCGACGGCTCGTGGATTTGATTGAAGGCGATCTTCGCCCCGCTTTTCGTCGCGGTGTAAATCTCCACCGGGATCGACACGAGGGCCAGACGGATCTGTCCTTTCCAGTAAGGGCGTGCGGCCATGTCTCGACTCCTCCGATCAGACTTCGTAAATTCGCAATTCTCCGGCTCGTTCCTTTGACAGAATATATGATGTCGGCGAGGCGAGTGAAATGGACCGCGCCGAAGGCGTCAGTCTTGCGTCCGGCAATGCGGCCCGATTGGTTCGTTTGTTGGGAGAGACGCCATGGCCAAGGGTTCAAAAGCTGAAGTCATCGTAGTGGGCGCAGGCCCTGGGGGCCTGACCGCCGCGCTCTATCTGGCGCGTTATCGCCGCGACGTGCTGGTCGTACACGACAGGAAAAGTCGGGCGCTGCGTATCCCCAAGACCCATAATGCGCCGGGGTTTCCCGAAGGAATCAAAGGCCCCGACCTGATCGACCGGATGACCCGCCATGCCACGGAGTTCGGCGCCCGCATCGAAGAAGCCGAGATCACCACCATTGAGCGGACCGACGAAGGTTTTCGCCTGAGCGCGGATGACGGACGGACGCTCGAAAGCCGTGCGGTCGTTCTCGCCACCGGCATTTTTCTCAATCAGGTCGATTTGCCGCACGATATCCACGAGGCCGCGATCGATGCGGGCGTGCTGCGCTATTGCCCTGTTTGCGACGGCTATGAACATAGCGGCGCCCGGATCGGCGTCGTCGGCTGCGACAGCGACGGCGCTGCCGAGGCGTTGTTCCTGCGGCAATATTCCGAAGACATTACTCTGATGCCGCTTAGCCACCCGGAACTGTCCGACGAACAGGCGGCCGAGATGGCGGACGCCGGCATCAGGGTGGAGACGGGCGTGCTTTCGGTGCTCGAGCCTCACGACGATCGGATGGACGTACACCTGGAGGGGCACGACACACCACTGTCGTTCGATGTCGTCTATCCGGCGCTGGGCTGCCGTCCTCGCGCGGAACTTGCCGTCCAGCTTGGCCTCAGACTGGAAGAGGAAGGATGCGTTCCGGCAGGCGCGGTGACGGACAGCGGCGTACCGGGCTTCTTCGCCGCCGGGGACGTAGTGGCGGGGCTGGATCAGATCAGCGTGGCGATGGGCCACGGCGCGCTCGCCGCCACCAAGGCGCACAACTGGTTACGCGAACAACACACGCTTGAGACGCAGGATTGATCCTTCACCCAGACATCCAGTCTGCGGAGGTATCAACTCCCTTGGCTGGAGCGTGAATTCGCTCCAGCCGCATGTCCCTCCCTATTGCCTGGCTGCATCAGCAGTGGCGTTGAGGTGAACGACATCACCCTCCACACGCTCCACCAGGTTGCCGTCGATATAATGATGTTTGCCGTCATCGCTGTCGGTTCGAGTCAGCTTGATGCGGGTCCCTTCTACATGATCGACGGTCCCGACATGTTCTCCGTTTGAATCCAGAATGGTCGCATGCTCGGGAATCTGCTCTAGTTCGGCCATGACATCTCTCCTTCTCTCTCGTTTGATAAAGGAAGGAACGTCCAGAAAGCCTGATCGTTTCTCCATTGGTCTGGGAGAATGAGCAAGTCGACTTGAAATCGATTCGCAATAGTTTCGTTTGCGGAACCTGTTGGCGGGCCGGCGGTTGTTGATTGCATAAGGTCGGGGGCTTCCGCGAACGCGCATTTTTCCTGCTTTTCGTCATCTCCCGCCAAGTCAAACGCATATGGAGAGGATGGACATGGCAACGAAGGAAAAGAAATCGGCTCAGTTCGCGAAAGGCAAGGCGAGCACAGAGGGCGCGAAACTCCTCCGCAGCTATGCAGAACAGCAAGGCAATGGTGGCGAAACTCACCAGATTGCGGATGGCGACATCGAAACATTGACCACGGCGCATGGCGTGCCGGTCGCGGACGATCAGAATACGCTCCGGTACGGCCAGCGCGGACCGGCGCTTCTCGAAGACGCCCATTTTCGCGAGAAAATCTTCCATTTTGACCATGAGCGTATTCCCGAGCGCGTCGTTCATGCACGCGGTTACGGCGCCCATGGCTATTTCGAGCTGACGGATAGCTTGGGCGATTTGACCCGTGCGGACGTTCTCACGCGCGTCGGGGAGAAAACGCCGGCTTTCGTCCGCTTCTCCACAGTTGCGGGGAGCAAGGGTTCTTTCGACCTCGCGCGCGACGTGCGGGGATTCGCCGTCAAGATCTATACGAAGGAAGGCAACTGGGACCTTGTCGGCAACAACATCCCGGTGTTCTTCATTCAGGACGCGATCAAGTTTCCCGATCTGGTGCATTCGGTCAAACCCGCGCCTGACCGGGAGTTCCCCCAGGCGCAGTCGGCGCACGACAATTTCTGGGACTTCATCTCGCTCACGCCCGAGAGCTTCCACATGATCATGTGGACCATGTCGGACCGGGCCATCCCCCGCTCGTTCCGGTTCATGGAGGGCTTCGGGGTCCATACCTTTCGCCTGCTCGACAAGGATGACCGCTCCACTTTCGTCAAATTCCACTGGAAGCCAAAACTCGGGCTTCAGTCGGTGGCATGGAACGAAGCGGTCAAGATCAATGGCGCCGACCCCGACTACCATCGCCGCGACCTGTGGGATGCGATCAACAGCGGCGACTTCCCGGAATGGGAACTGGGGGTTCAGCTTTTCGACGAGGATTTCGCCGAAAAGTTCGCGTTCGACGTTCTCGATCCGACCAAGATCATTCCTGAGGAAGAGGTGCCGGTCCGTATCATCGGCCGGCTCGTGCTCGACCGCGTTGTCGACAATTTCTTTGCGGAGACCGAACAGGTGGCGTTCATGACCCAGAATGTGCCGCCCGGGATCGACTTCTCGAACGATCCGCTCCTGCAAGGGCGTAACTTTTCCTACCTCGATACGCAGCTCAAGCGGCTGGGCAGCCCCAACTTCACGCATATCCCGATCAACGCACCCAAATGCCCCTTCGCCCATTTCCAGCAGGACGGGCATATGGCGATGCGCAATCCCGTGAGCCGCGCCAATTACGAGCCCAATAGCTGGGGCGCCCAAGGCGGGCCGCGGGAGAATCCTATCCGCGGATTCCGCAGCTTTGCCGCCAGCGACGATGGCCCGAAGGTCCGGCTGCGTCCTGAAAGCTTTGCCGATCATTACAGCCAGGCGCGACAATTCTACATCAGCCAGACGGCGATCGAGCAGAAGCATATCGGCGACGCGCTGGTGTTCGAACTGAGCAAGTGCGAGCGGGAGGACATTCGCGCGCGTGTCGTCTCCCACCTGATCCATATCGACCAGGACCTTGCCACCACCGTGGCCGATGGGCTGGGGCTGGACCTGCCTGAACCCGCGCAAGCGGCAGGCAAGGTCATCGACGATTTGCCCGCATCCGACGCGCTGAGCATCATCAAGAACGGGCCGGATAGTTTCGCCGGACGCAAGCTCGGCATCCTCGTCACCGATGGTGCGGATGCGGCGCTGTTCAACGCGCTGGTGTCGGCGGTAGAGAAAGAGAAGGCGGTTTACGAAGTCATCGCCCCGAAGATCGGCGGGGCGACCTTGTCCGACGGCGTCAAGGTGCCGGCGGACCAGAAGGTCGATGGCGGCCCGTCGGTTCTCTACGACGCGGTCGCGGTGATCGCGTCCGAGGATGGCGCGGCGTTGCTGGCAGGTGATGCCACTGCAAAGGATTTCGTGACCGACGCCTTCGCGCACTGCAAGTTCATTGGCTATTCGCCCGAGGTGATGGCCCTGTTTGAGAAGGCCGGACTGGCCGACGATCTCGATGAAGCGTGCATCGAGCTTGGCAAGAAGACGCAGGCCGCCGCTTTCATCGAAGCTTGCCGGGCGCTCCGGTTCTGGGATCGCGAAGCGACGGTCGATCTGGATGCAAAAGGCTGATTGCCTTGGTCGGCTCACATGACCGGTATGGCTATGCCATAGCCATACCGGCGCGCAATGAAGAGGGGCGGATCGCCCAATGCCTTCAGGCGTGCCACGACAGCATGAGATGCTGGACCGTGCCGGGTGCCATTGCGGTCGTCGTCAACAACAGCAATGACGCCACCGCACAGCGGGCGCGCGAGTGGGCGCTCATGCTCGGTGCGCCGCTCGTCGTGGAAGAGCGTATCTTCGCGACGGACAAGGCGCATGCGGGCAGTGCGCGGAGGGCGGCCCTCGATCTCGCCCGGAGCCTCGTTCATGGGAACGGATATCTCCTGACCACCGATGCCGACACCCGGCCGGCTGTGACATGGGTGGAGGAGAGCTTGACACCGCTCCGTCAAAACAAAGGGGCGCTGGTTTGCGGCACGTTCGACCTTGATGAGGCGGAATATGCCCGACTTCCGCCCGAGATCACGCGCCGGGGCGCAATCGAGGATCGATATCGCCAGATAGCCCGTGAACTCACCAATCTCCTTGACCCCGATCTCCATAACACCTGGCCTTTTCATGGCCAGGCGTCAGGGGCGAGCCTTGCAATGTCGGCCGCAGCCTACGACCGTATCGGCGGTGCTCCGATTGTCCCATGTGCAGAGGACCGCGCTCTCGCCCGGCGCTTTTTCGAGCACGATCTACCGATAATCTACTCGGACAACGCTCGCGTACTGACGTCCTGCCGTCTAGACGGGCGTGCCGCGGGCGGGATGGCGGAGACGATTGCCAGCCGGGTCGCGGGCCGTACTCACATCTGCGATGAGTGCGTCGAGTCCGCTGAGATGGTCTGGCTGCGCGCAGACCTGAGAGCGAGATTACGCGCGGCTTTCCGTAACGCACCGTTACGGACTGCCATTCTCAAGGAGGCGGGACTAGGCCCACCATGGGGCGGGGATGTTCCCGCCTTCACGGGCTTTGGCGCTTTCTGGGCATTTGTTGAACGGACGAGTCCCCGGCTGACACGCAGGCGAATGGTCTGGGAGGAAATGGTGGAAGAACTCCCTTGCCTGGAGGCGTTGCGAGACAAGGCTAGTGCCCGGTCTTCGCCCCCACCGCCAAATACACGGGAATTGATTGCATGACCCGCGCTGTGCTCGGACGGTTTGCGGAGACGACGCGCTGCGTTGATCACCAGTTCCTTGAGATCATGGCCACGATTTCGAAGCGCGCTGACGAAGCAGAAGCTGCGAACGGCGGATTGGCAGAGGAGTTTCAGCTGCTGCAGGATGCCGGGCTGCTTCGCGCTTGTCTGCCATCGATCCAGGGCGGTTCGGACCTCGGCTTAACCGCGGCAGCTTCAGAGCGGACATTCGAGATCCTGCGCGGGCTTGGACGCGCCAACCTCTCCGCGGGTCGGCTTTTCGAAGGGCATGTAAACGCCGTCAAACTGGTACAGCTTTATGGCTCGCCGGATATGCGCGAACGCGTCGGCAAGGTTGTGTCCGAGGGTGCATTGTTGGGAGTCTGGGGCGCTGACGGCGACCGGCCGTTACGCTTACTGAGAAACGGCGATGCCATCCGGCTGGACGGGGAGAAAATCTTCGCATCGGGTCTCGGGCTGGTGCGATTCGCTGTTATCTCCCTGCGCGAGCAGAGTGCTGAAAGGCAGGCGACCCAGCTCGCTCTTGTCGATGTGACCGAAGCAAGGCGGCAGGATGCTTCCTGCTGGCGTGCGTCAGGGATGCGGGCGACGCAATCGGGAGCGTATGATTTCACGGGACTGAAGATCGACGACGCGCAGTTCCTCGGACTGCCCGGTGACTTTGAACGCGAGCCGTATTTCGAGGGCGGTGTGTGGCGCTACAGCGCAGTTCATCTGGGCGGCGCCGAGGCGCTTGTCGACCATTGGCGCGTGGTGCTTGGTAAGCGCGGGCACCTTGAGGACCCGCTTCAGATCACCCGGTTCGCCAGAGCAACGGGACTTTGCCGTGCAATGGCAAGCCTGCTGCGAGAAACCGCGTGCATCGCTGAAGCGGCGACACCACGGGACGCGGCGGTAGTCGATGGCGCCGTGGCCGCAGCGCTGCTGGCGAGGCAGTTCACCGAGGATGCGTGCGTTGAGATACTCGCTCTGGCCGAGAAATCGCTCGGCACGAGCGCACATATGCCGGGGCCTGTCGAGCGTATAAGGCGCGATCTCTCCCTGTTTCTGCGGCAGGCCGCACCCGATGCGAAGCTGATGAAGGCAGGCCGGCTCATCACCTCTCGCCCTGATACATTCGAATGGTAACCCCATTCGCACGGGGTGCTATTTTGAAGGCGGCGGTCCGGGCTCCATTCGTGACGATCAATGATCTTGCGAGGCATGCTGCGGTCATGGTGCTGGCCCCACATCCCGATGATGAGAGCCTTGGCTGCGGTGGTGCGATCGCCGCGGCAGAAGCAATCGGGCGGCGGGTCGTGGTCGTCGTGTTGACCGATGGCACAGGATCGCATCCGAACTCACGCTCATATCCGGCCGCGCGTCTTGCAGCCTTGCGGGAGCGGGAACTTCGGAAAGCCGTCGTCCGCCTGACTTCGGGAAAGGGCGCAGTTTTCCCACTACGCTATCCGGATCAGGGCATTCCAGACACGGCCGCAGACCGGCTAAAGATTGTGCGGCAACTGATCGATATCGTCGATGGACAGAATGCGGGCGCGATCTGGACCACCTGGGAGGGCGATCCCCATCCCGATCATCAGATGGCCGCCTCGCTTGCCCGTCAGGCCGTATCTATCCGGCACCATTTGGCTTTGTGGCGGTTCCCGGTCTGGGGCCGCTTCACACGGCAAGCGCCTACAACAAAGGATCGCCTCGTGCGTTTCGATACCGCGCCTTATCGGAGGATAAAGGCGGCAGCCGTCGCCGCCCATCGTTCCCAGATGACCCGGCTGATTTCGGACGATCCGCGAGGGTTCGTGATGGCGCCGGAAACCCGCCGCCACTTTTTATCCAGTCCCGAATATTTTCTGAGCGAGGACCCGAATGTCTGAGCGCGCTGATCGCTTCAACCGCCTTTACGCGTCGGACATTGATCCCTGGGGTTTTCGGTCCAGTGAATATGAGTGCGAGAAATATGAGGCGACGCTCGCTGCACTTCCTCGGCGACACTATGAACTGGGTATCGAAGCGGGCTGCTCCATAGGGGAACTGACGCGCCGCCTTGCTGCTCGCTGCGACCGGCTGATCGGCGTGGACGTATCTGAAGTCGCCCTCGCTGAGGCTCGCCGGCGCAATATCGATCTCCCCCATGTATCATTCGTGCGGGGAGAAATTCCCGGCGACTGGCCCGATATCGATGCAGACCTGATCATCTTGTCCGAGGTGCTCTATTTCCTGACGCCCATCGAAATAGACCAGCTCGCTGCCAAGATCTCGAAACGCTGGAAAGCAAGCGGGAACTGCGTTCTCGTTAACTACCTTGAACCCATCCCGGAAGCTGTTCAGGGTCGAGAGGCGGCTGAGCGCTTCATCGCGACCGTCACCGATGTAAGCCACGCCGCAAACATACCGGGAAATGGATACCGGATCGATATTCTCACACGTGCTGGCTAGCAGAATAGGGTCAATAGCAGCGGATCATGCCTGTATCGGAAGCGGCAACGATCCGAGCGCAATTTTCACCTGGTTCTTTTTGTCTCGTTCCTTTTCCGCGTATACTGTACGATCAGCCATAGCCTGCCACGCCTTCTCCGAGCGCAGGCAGCGATCCCGGACGTTGTCCAGGACGGCTTCCGACGCTTCTTTGGCGCTCTGCGCGGCACGGGCCAGATAGAATTCGCTGTTGGCCGCCATGATTGATCTCCGATTATGATTGGGAAAGGTTCAGCCGAGCATCTCGGCAACAATTCTGCGTAGCTCCTCCCGGCTCATGGTGGCGGTCGGTCCCGGCACCTTTGCCGCGAGATGGCCTGCGCTTTTGAGGCGGGGTGAACTGTAGTCGATTTTCTTGAAAAACATGGAAATCCTTGCGTGCTTCGGCACGTCTGAAATTGGTGCTGAGCGAGAGCGCGGTTGCGTCATCGATCGCTAGCTTGAATCGGAAGGTCTTACCGCTTGCAATTCGCAGAGCGCTGTCCGGATCACAGGCTTGAGAGCGCCGGTTTCGGCTCCCGATAGCGGTGTGACACGAACGGCTGAGTAATATCATCAGCCGGAATTCGATAATCGTGCAGGGATGATACTCCGGATGCGCGCTAAGCGCCTCATCCGGAGCAATCCTTGTTGACGTGGCCGTGAGCGCGGACGCTCGCGGCCACCGGGCGTCAGGCCGCTTCGAGGTTCACAGCGGACTGCTTGCCGCTGCGATCATTCTCGATCTCGTAGCTGACGCGCTGGTCCTTCTGAAGCGTGCCCATGCCGGCGCGTTCGACAGCGCTGATATGAACAAAAGCGTCATTGCCGCCGCCGTCGGGTGCAATGAAACCATAGCCCTTGTCGGCGTTGAAGAATTTGACGGTTCCGATAGTCATGGTTGTTTCCTTTCACGAAAACAGTTTTCCCGCCCGCAAAAGCGCAGGAGGAGCTGGAAGCGTGAGAATGGAAGGAGAAGGCCGCCTATGCGGTATCAAATTCCGTCGCAGGCGACGATAGCATCACTGCATATGGGCCACATGGCTGCGAAAGTCAATCACGAGGGACCACGGGTCGACTTTCGCGCCTTTTTGAATTCCACGCCGTTTTCAGTTCGAGCATCACTTTAGTGACATCATCATCATGCTATTACGCGCGCAATGACCCCGCCACATCTTCACACATTCGCTGTCTGCATCACTGATGACGACATTGATTTCATGGGACATGTCAACAATGCGGTCTATCTGCGCTGGGTGCAGGACGCTGTCATCGCGCACTGGCGGCGCGTTGGGCCCGCGGAGGCCATCGCCTCCCATCTGTGGATCGCGCTGAAACACGAGATCACCTACCGAAAACCGGCCTATCTTGGCGACAAACTGGTCGCCCATGTCAGGCTCGACCGGGTGCGGCGCGAAAGCGCATTCTTCGAGACACTGTTCAAACGCTGCGGTGAGGTCATCGCCGAGGTCCAGTCACGCTGGTGCTGCGTCGACGCATCGAGCCGAAGCCCGGCGCGGATCAGCAGGGATATCGAGCAATGCTTCTTTCCTGAGCAAAGCCTGAGTGCGCCACCAGAGATTAATCGCGCTTGCCCGGTGGATGGGATGAGCGCAATGCTGCCCGATGACAGATAACACCCACCTCACTGAAAAGACCCTCGTCGAAGCCCATGAGGCCTCGGATGTGTCCGCGATCAATGGAATCATAAGCTTGGCGCACATCCTGCGGAAGCGGGGCCTGCTGACCGATGCGGAGGCTGCCGCCATGCACGAGAGCATGAGCCTGCCCCTTGGGCTGCCGAAATATGCTGACAATCAGGCCGTGCAGGACCTGCAACTGAATATCGATCGGCTGTTCGCGGTAGTGGTGGCGCCGCAATAGGCCGGTCGCTGCCTGCTCCCCGCAGGATGTGGCCTTCGCGCTGGCGAAAAGTGCTCGAACCCTCTTGAATCTATCCGCCTCAGACCAAGGTTGGTGATGGCACGGATCCTCGTCTGATGCCGCATGGTCAGCTTTGAAAGGAGTGGGCGATGTCCGAAAAACGCTTGCAGCAACTGATGCAGAGACATGCGCGCCTTGATCGGGAAGTTGCAGAGGAAAACCGCAGGCCGATGCCCGATGAAGCAAGGCTCGCGCGGCTGAAGAAGCTGAAGCTCGCCCTCAAGGATGAGATCGCGACGATCCAGTCTGGCGGAAATGTCCTGGCCGCCTGATTGCCGTAGAGGGTCGGACCAGTCCATACGGTTCTGCTCCGGCCATTTCAGTGAAAGTTACGCGACTTCAGCCTGAGTGCTCCATCATGCCGTTCCGGTCCGCGCGACACTGCTTCGGCCGGGTTTGGGGAAAGCCATATCGCGCTCGTGCGCCAGTTCGCCGCGCAAGAATCCGCCGAGGTCTTCGTCCGCTCCCCCATAACGACTCGCAGCACGACGAGCCGTTCACTCAGCACGCTCCGATCAATTTCATACCGCCTTGTCGTCGTCTTCTTGTTTTGCCGGGGTATCACCCTCCCGGGCGATAAAGCTGATTTTGCCATTAGGCTCGAGTATGGCCCATGCGACTTCGGCAATGCGGGCGATGCCGGCGAGGCGCATCTCGATCTCAACCTCGGCGCGCGTGAGGCGGTCGCGGCGCATGTTCGCTGTGATGAGTTCGCCGTCCTTTATGAGCACGCGCGGCACGCCTTCCAGTATCCTTTCGGCGCGGGGAGAGAGATAAGTGATCCAGCTCAGCGCCAATGCCCAAAAGGCGATGGTGCCAATGGCGAGCGTCGCGCCCGTCATACTAAGGTCGTTATGGGTGATACCCTGCTGAACGAGGTCGCCCATGACCACGAGCAGGACCAGTTCAAACGGTGTAACCTGGCTCAGTTCCCGCTTACCGAGAAGTCGGAGCAAGCAATACATGATGAAGAACATCACGCTGGCGCGCAGGATGATATCCATCAGGGCAGCACCTTGATCGTAACGGGGACCGCAGCAAGCCTGCGTTCCCCGTCAAAGGCCGCGATCTCGCCCCTCGTGCCGGCAAAAAGCGGCGGGTTTATCTGGCCGTCGATCTTGAACCGGAAAGCCTGGCCTGTGTCGGCCGAACCGAACGAGAAACGATGATAGCCGCCTTTGTGGCTTTCCTCTCCGGCGGCAGGGAGCATCGTATTGATGGTCATTTCCCGCCAAAGACCATCGGAAACGGCGACGATGAGATCGCGTACCGGACGACGCGGCACGATTTCCACGATGGTCTCGAAAACCATGCCATTGCGAAGCGTTTCGGGCGTGCGCACCGTCATGGCGATCGCATCGCTTTTTGCCTGCCTGGTGACGGAAGGCTGACCTCCGAACAGACCGGCTAAGCCCGCGACCAGCAATAATGTGAGGAGGAGCAACGGCCCGGGGTTGGCGCGCCGGCTGTTGCTTTCATGCTGTTCGCAGATGCCGTCCGGCGCGCAGGTGCTCATCCTCGCTTACTCCGGCCGGGACCGCTGTGGAGCGAGCAGGGCTGCGAACATCTCGCTCAGCATATCAAGTGCCACCCGGAGGGCTTCAATACGGGTGGCGCCGCGGCCGATATCGCCGAAATGCTCCACGCGGTGCCGGGTTTCCATGCCAGACGCAGCACAGGCGAAATGCACGAGCCCCGGTTCTTCATCATCATCGCCGCGCCCGGCAAAGCCCGTGATGGCCACCGCAAGCCGTGCCGTTGAGCGATCGAGCGCGCCCTCGGCCATTGCGCGTGCCACGGGCTCGCTCACCGCGCCGCATATATCGACCAAGCTGTGGCTGAGACCTAGCAGATCGCATTTGGCATCCTTGCTATAGACAACGAAACCTCGGTCGAAGGCGTTGCTGGCGCCTTCGATGTCGGTAAGCAGGGAAGCGAGCAGTCCACCCGTGCAGCTTTCCGCCGTCGCGATCCCAATCCTTGCGGCGCTCGCCTTTTCAAGCAGGGCGATCGCTGCCCCGATGACGTCGTGGGGCAAGGCTGGGGACAGAGTCTCGGCATCCACAGCCGCTTCAAATCCGCCTCTTCGCTGAGAAGGCATCATCCTTCTTTCCAACAATCTTACGAACTGTGAGAAACTCCTAACCTGCGCGCAGCGTTCCCAACGTTGATTGCCCGGCGAGTTTTCCTCTCTTCATCGCGTTAGCGCATCTCGCGGAAGCTTGAGGACGGTCTCGAAGCTGCCGTCGATCCACCGCCTCTCGATTGTTCCCTGAAGGCCTCTGAGCGTCGCCTCAAGCAGGGTCGTCCCGAATCCGGCCTGAGGGTCTTCCGTTCGCTGGCCACCGGCTTCCCGCCAGAAGATGGACACCATCGCATCATCGGCGTCGATGTCGACCCTGAGTGACCCGCCAGGGTTCGAGAGTCCGCCATATTTCACCGCGTTTGTAGCGAGTTCGTGGAAAAGAAGAGCAAGCGACGTCATTGCGTGCTGGCCGACCACCGCATCGCAGTCCATCAGGGCAATGCTCTCATCTTCATAGGGCGCCATCACCGCTGCGAGAATCTCGCCAAGGCTTGTGCAACTGCCATCCGAGACATCTTCACTGTGCAGCACCAGGGCCTGCGCGGCGGCAAGCGACGTGATGCGGGCGGTCAATTGCTGGGTGAACGTCTGGAGGTCGTCGGTTCGGCGGCTGCCAATGCTGATGAGGCCCTGCACGATCGACAACAGGTTCTTCACGCGATGGCGCATTTCGCTCAGTAGCAGCGTCTGTTCATTTGCATGACGCAACCGGTCGCCAATGTCGCGGGCGATCGTCGACGCCCCGATGATGGTTCCATCGCCACTACGAAGCGGGGAGATCGTCACTTCCACGTCGACAAGACGTGCATCGCGGGTTTGCCGGATCGTCTCGAACCGGCCAATGCGTTCGCCCCGACGGAGGCGGGCAACGATATCCGCTTCCTCGTGCAGCCGATTTTCGGGAATGATCAGACTGATAGGTCGTCCGATTGCCTCCTCAGACGCGTAGCCGAACAGCCGCTCAGCACCACCGTTCCAGCTGGTGATCGTGCCGTCCAGCGTCTTGCTGAGGATGGCGTCGGTCGAGTCGTCGACGATCGCCGCGAGCCAGGCTGCCGTGTCGGCGGAGAGAGAAGGGTCAGATGGGGAATGCATGTTAACCGGGGACATGTTCGATCCTTCGTTGCGGTTGCGCATTGAAGCAAGGGAATGTCGTCCGCGATCGGTTCGCGGCTCGGTTCCGACTTTGTTGGCAGTTGGCCCATGTGTCCAGTAACCGATCGCTCCTTCAGCAACAAACGATGCGCCAACAGTTGCACTTGGCAGGGTCTTCGGATCGCCGGACTTGATGTGGACCGAGCCGTAGCCGTGACAGACCGTGGCATCTTGCCGGAACGTCGCGGTCGGCATCGCCGTTATTTATTCGAGCCCCAAGAGCGCACGATGAACCAACCCGCAGGAGAAGAGAGATGGCTGAACTGCGAGACGACGCACCGATCTCAGCCTCCAAGCGCAGCGACAAGATTGGCGATGCCCGGACAAATCTTCCCGATGCCAAAGGCGATAATCTCATTGGACGGTCCGTTACTATCAATCGCCAACCTTCTGAGTTGTTCTCCTATTGGCGCGATTTCTCCCGCCTTGCGACGTTCATGGACAACGTCGAGCGGGTTGACGTGCTGGACGGAAAGACCAGTCACTGGGTTGTAAAGGCGCCGGGCGGCAAAACTGTCGAATGGGATGCGGTCATCACCGAAGAGAGACCCGATGAACTGATCGCATGGGCATCGGCGGAAGGGGCTGACGTTCCGAATAGCGGCCGCATCGAGTTCCGGGATGCGGGGGAGCGTGGCACCGTCGTCACCGCCACCATTCTCTATGACCCTCCTGCAGGCTTGATCGGCAAGGTTATCGCCAAAATGTTCCAGCGCGAACCGGCGATTCAGGCGCGGCGCGACCTGCGGCGGTTCAAGCAGCTCATGGAAACCGGCGAGATCGCCACCTCCGCGCGAACCCGCAAAGAGCTTGAAGAGGAGACGGCCTGATGCGCGCGCTCACCTGGCACGGCAAGCATGACGTCCGCGTTGACACGGTGGACGATCCCGAGATTCTCAACCCACGCGACGCGATCATCAAGGTGACGTCGACGGCGATCTGCGGATCGGACCTGCATCTCTATGACGGCTACATTCCGACGATGCAGGCTGGTGACATCCTCGGGCATGAGTTCATGGGTGAAGTCGTCGAGACCGGCCCCAGGTCGACGCTTAAAAAGGGACAGCGTGTCGTTGTCCCATTCACAATCGCATGCGGCGCCTGCTACCATTGCGGCAAGCACCAATATTCCGCCTGCGACAATTCCAACCCGGCCGACAATCAGGATATCGCTCAGACGCTCTACGGTCAGCCGATGAGCGGCCTGTTCGGCTACAGCCATATGACTGGCGGCTATGCGGGCGGTCAGGCCGAATATGTGCGCGTGCCGTTCAGCGATGTCGGCCCCATTGTGATCCCGGACGGGATCGAAGACGACAAAGTCCTGTTTCTCTCCGATATCTTGCCGACTGGCTGGCAGGCGGCTGAGTTCGCGCAGATCGAACCGGGCGACACGGTGGCAGTCTGGGGCTGCGGTCCGGTCGGACTGTTCTGCGTGCAGTCGGCTTTCCTCATGGGGGCCGAGCGCGTGATTGCCATCGATCATTTCCCGCGCCGGCTCGAGCTGGCAGCCAAATTCGGCGCCGAGACGATCAACTTCGAGGAGAGCAAGACCTACGAAGCGCTGATGGAGATGACAGGCGGCATAGGCCCCGACGCCTGCATCGACGCGGTCGGACTGGAAGCGCACGGCCTGTTCGCCGACAATGTCTGGGACCAAATCAAGGTCTCGACCTTTCTTGGCACCGATCGCGCCCATTCGATCCGCCAGGCGATCATCGCCTGCCGCAAGGGCGGCCGCGTGTCGATGCCTGCCGTCTATGGCGGGTTCGTCGACAAGTTCCCCTTGGGTGCGTTCATGGAAAAAGGGCTCACGCTCAAGACCGGCCAGACTCACGTGCAGCATTATCTGCCCGGCCTGCCCAATGCGATCATGGAGGGGAAGATCGATACGACCTTCCTGATCAGCCATCGCATGCCGCTGAGTGAAGCGCCCGAAGGCTACAAGATCTTCCACGATCATCAGAACGACGTGACCAAGGTCGTCCTGAAGCCCGGTCTCGATCGAGTCTCAGCATAAGGAGATCCCGTCAGAATCGTCACGTCGCCCGAGCAATCGGTCTAACAAAGTAAGTGCCGCAAGGGTTCAGGACGGCGCTGACCTAATACTTGCCAACCAATGGAGGCGACATTGAATAACCGACAGGACAAAAAGCAAAACCCGGACAAGATGCCGCGCGGTCCGCTTGGCGATGCCCGCCCGGACGCTGCGGAACGCAATAATGGCACCGGCGGTGGTCAGCCGCAGGAAAAGGTCGAAGATCGGCCCGTCGTTGGCACAGTCAAACCTGAGGACTATCCCGAACAGCAGTGAGCGAGCACGCACGAAGCTGGATCGCCGGTAAGGGCGCCGGTTTGGACTACTGATCGGCAGCTGTGTTGGCGAGCTACCGCGTTTGCAATGAACGGCGTTGGCGTCTGGCTTTTACCACGGCCAGATTTGCTGGAAAGAATATTGGAATCCAGGTTGGGCAGCTTGGCGTCGACATGCCTATCGATGCACGTCTTGAAACGAACAAAATGTTTTCTAACTCATCTGTGCCGGGCGCCGTGTTCAGGTCCGGTGGGACATAGATGGCGTCGGCTCTTCTGCACCGGCGCAACTCATGCCCAGATCGCTTTTAGGAGGATTTGGAAATGAGAACCAACTTTGACTTCACGCCCTATCGGCGTTCCACAGTCGGCTTCGATCGTCTCTTTGATCTGCTCGAGACCGGTATGCGCGGTGACGTGGCCGATGGCTATCCGCCCTTCGACATCGTGAAGGAAGGCGAGGACAGCTATCGCATCACGCTTGCGGTGGCTGGCTTCTCTCCGCACGAAATCGAGGTGGTGGCGCAGCAGAACCAGCTCACCGTCACCGGCAAGCGCGCCGATGACGAGGGCAAGGGCGAATATCTGCATCGCGGAATCGCCATGCGCGCGTTCGAGCGTCGCTTCCAGCTTACCGACCATATCGAGGTGGGCGGGGCCAGCTTCGACAATGGTCTGCTCAGCATCGCGCTGAAGCGGGTGGTTCCCGAGGCGATGAAACCGCGCCGCATCGAGATCGGCGGGACGAAGCCCGCCAACGGCCGGATCGAGGCGCCGAAGGAAAAGGCGCTCGAAGCGGCCTGATCCATAGACAAAAGTGACTTGCCGGCGCTGCCTTCGGGCGGGCCGGCGGGTCATGCCAATTCCAGCCAGAAAAGGAGATGAATATCATGGCATTGCGTGATCTGATTCCCTGGAGCCGGCAGGAGAACCGGCTGCCCGCGACGGTCGAACCCGAGCGGGAAGCGGCGTTGGAGTCCCATCCCCTGCTCTCGCTCCATCGTGAGGTGAACAGGCTGTTCGACGACGTTTTTCGTGGCTTTGGCGTGCCCGCTTTCGCTGGCCTGGGCCGCGCAGTGAGCTGGCCGCAGGTGGAGCTGGACGAGAATGACACCGAAATCCGCATCACCGCGGAATTGCCCGGCCTCGACGAGAAGGACATCGATATACTGGTTGAGGACGCTGTCCTCGCCCTGCGCGGCGAGAAGCGGGCCGAGGTCGAGGACAAGAAGCGCGGCTATTCGGAGCGCAGCTACGGCCGTTTCGAGCGACGCATCGGCCTGCCGCGCGGGATCGAGCGCGACAAGGCGCAGGCAAGCTTCCGGAACGGCGTGCTCACCGTCACGCTGCCCCGCTCCGCGGAGGCCAATGAAAATGTCCGGCGCATTCCGGTCAACGCGAAAGCGGCCTGATCCGTCGGTCCGGGGCGTGAGCCCCGGGCCTTGCCGTTACGGTCACGCACCGCGGCAGCCGGCGGCAAATGATAATCGCGCTGCTCATCCGATATGGGGAAGCACTTTTCCATCGGACGCGTACGCGATCATCGAGCCGATCCGGCTGTTCGGCGATCGCGTGCCGCACAAGCTGCGCGACCAGTGGCGCCTGCGGTTTGAGCAGAGGGCGCCGGCGTTCGCCGACCCGCTGACCGGGTGGACCGGTGGCAGCGATCCTCACGTCCATGTCAGACTGCGCTTTCCCAACGCGGAAGCGGCGGTCGGATACTGCATGCGCCAGGGGTTGCCCTATACGGTGCGGGCTTGGCCCGGGGATCACAATCAACATCGTATCAATGGTGAAGGGAGAAGAAGAT
>Ga0182744_1001663_pt1 | contig 19258 bp, 15 predicted proteins | sample eDN3rd30CKraftMG_FD_128525 | JGI IMG/M metagenome (GOLD analysis project Ga0182744, IMG submission 128525) | Enriched Miracle-Growth compost microbial communities from Emeryville, California, USA - eDNA 3rd pass 30_C Kraft MG (version 2) (version 2) ...
GTGTAGAACTGGTTGTTGAGCTCGACGAGCTTGCGTATGCTTTCCAGCATGCCCTTGCCGCCTTCCTGGTCCACGCCGGGCAGCAGCAGGGCGAATTCATCGCCGCCGATGCGCGCGGCCTGGAAGGCTTTGTCCACCGCCTTGGACAGCACTTCGCCGGCGCGCCGCAGCAGGGCGTCGCCCACCGTGTGGCCGAGCTTGTCGTTGGTTTCCTTCAAGTTGTTCAGGTCTATCATGATGGCGGTGATCGGCAGCGCGCCCTTGCGCTCCAGGCGGTTCACTTCATCGACGTAGTAGGTACGGTTCTTGAGCCCGGTCAGCACATCGTGCTTGCCCAAGTATTCCAGATAGGCTTCGGCTTTTTTGCGCGCGGTGATGTCCGTCAGGGCCAGCATGACCATGCCCCAGTCGCGCTCGTAGCCGGGAAAGACGGAGAACTGCATGTGCACATGCAGGCGCTTGTTTTCCAGCGAATAATTGACGACCTCGCGCTGCTGGAACAGGCGGCCTTCCCATAAGTCCAGCAACTGCTGGCGGAAATACGGCCGCATTTCATCGCGGAATATCTCGGGCAGGCGAGTCAGCAGATTCTGCTTGTCCGGCGCGTTGAACATGAACAAGGTGTAGCGGTTGACGTCCAGCACCCGGATCTCGGCCATGCAGCGATCGATGAATTCGGGATGCACATCGGTGAACGTGCGGAAATCCAGGATGCCCTGCTCGCGTATTTCGTCCAGCAGCGTCTTGATGATGCTGAAATCCTCCACCCACAAGGATACCGGCGCCTGCTCGAATATGCCGCGCGCATATTTTTCGCTGGCTTTCGCGCGGCGGCGCGCATCTTCCAGCGCGGTAATGTCGTCCACGGCGACCAGCACGCGTTCCCATGTGGACTCGTAACCGGGCAGAATGACCCCTTTCAGCAGAATGTCCAGGCGGCGGCCGTCCAGGGCATAATTCACGGTGGTACTCTGGAAAGCATTCTTGCCCTTCCACAACTGCTCCAGCTCGTCAAGGTGCGCCTCGAACATATCGTCGCGCAATACCTCGTCCAGGCGTTCGGAAAGCTGCTCGAACGAGTCCGCCGCATACAGAGACAAAGTCCTTTGGTTCACCCGCAGCAGGCGTATGCATGCTGAACACTCGGCCACCCGCGTCTTATCCTGTGTCAGGAAACTGCGCAAATCCGTCACCCCCTGCCCGCGCCAGCGGTCGAACAGAGCGCGCAACTGGCTATAGTCTTCCAACCATAGGGATGTGGGCGTAGCATCGAACAGATCCGGTAAAACCTCGTCGTTTTCCGCAGCCGCCAGGGAATTGACTTGCATAAGGCGTTTCATTCGTCAAGATGGCAGAGCACCGATGGTACTACCGCAGAGGGCCCTGCCGCCATTGCGGGGAAAAACAAATGTAAAAACATGTAGATAAGTGATTTTTTACCACATAATGATTTCTTCATCCCTTTGAAGGGATAGCCGGACATGATCGACTTCAAGCAGATAGACGCCTTCGTGTGGGCTGCCGAGCTTGGCGGCTTCAGGGCGGCGGCCGAGAAACTGAATACCACTCAGCCGGCCATTTCGCAGAGAATCGCCGCCATGGAGGCGGCGATGGGCGTCCGCCTGTTCGAGCGGGGCGCCCGCGGCATCAAGCTGACGGAAAAAGGCCAGGAATTGCTGTCGCACGCCCGGCGCATGCTGGAATTGCGCACCGAGATGCTGCAGGTCGCCACCGCCCGGAACGCGGTGCGCGGCACGCTCAGGCTGGGCACGTCGGAAACCCTGGTGCAGACCTGGCTGCATCGCCTCATCGAAGCGCTGCACCTCCGGTATCCCGCTCTGGTGGTGGAAATCCACGTGGATACCACCCATGTGTTGCGCGGCCAGCTCGCCGCCCACCAGATCGACCTGGCTTTCCTGATGGGCCCCTATAACGAGCCCCGCGAGACCCAGATACACCTGCGCGATTACGAACTGGCCTGGGTGGCCAGCCCGGCCCTGAAGCTGCACGGCCGCCCCGTCAGCATCGCGGAACTCGGCGAATATCCCGTCATCACCTATCCCTCGGTCAGCGCCCCCTACCACGAGGTCAAGGCCCTGCTGCTGGAGGCCGGCATCAAAGCGCCGCGCATATACGGCAGCGCCTCGCTGGCCACCATCGTGCAGATGACCCAACGCGGCATAGGCCCAAGCGTCATTGCGCCGGCTATCATTACCCAAGAGCTCGCCGAAGGCAAACTCTGCCTGCTGCAGGTGGACAAAGTCCCCCAGGCTCTCAGCTTCTACGCTTCATGGGTGGACTCGCCCGACAGCCACACCGCCCGGACGGTGGCGCTGCTGGCCCAGGAAATCGCCGGCGAGCCCGAGTTATAAATATTTCTTATCAGCCCGGATGAGAACTAACGATTGGACAAGAACGCGGCAATAGGCTGAAATTTCATGGCTGCAAAGCTATAGCACCATATCAGGGGTAAAGCTTCCATGGATACGCGCAACGACACCTTTCAAGCACTGGCGGCGGAAGCATCGCGCTGCCGCGCGATGATACGGCGCGGCGAGCATACCGGCCCGACAGCTGGCCTGGCGCCCGGCTGCGTGCAAGCCAACCTGATGATACTGCCGCGCTCGCTGGCCGACGAATTCCTGCTTTTCTGCCAGCGCAATCCCAAGCCCTGCCCCGTGCTGGCGGTCACCGAACCCGGCCGCTACGACGTGCCGCAAATGGGGCGCGACATAGACCTCCGCAACGACGTGCCGCGCTACCGCGTATGGCGCAACGGCGAATTGGCGGCGGAACCGGCCAGCCTGACGGACTTCTGGCGGGACGACCTGGTGTCATTCCTGATCGGCTGCTCTTTTTCCTTCGAAGAAGCGCTGCTGGCCGACGGCATCGACATCCGCCACATCAGCGAAGGCCGCAACGTGCCCATGTACCGCAGCAACATCCCCACCGCCGGCACCGCGCGCCTGCATGGCCCGCTGGTGGTGTCCATGCGCCCCATGCCCGCGGCCGACGCGATCCGGGCCATACAGATCACTTCCCGCTTTCCCGCCGTGCACGGCGCGCCCGTGCACCTGGGCGACCCGGCGCTGATAGGCATACGCGACATCGACCGGCCCGACTACGGCGACCCCGTCACCATACGGCCGGGCGAGCTGCCCGTCTTCTGGGCCTGCGGCGTAACCCCGCAATCCGTCATCGATACCGTCAAGCCGGAATTCAGCATTACGCATGCCCCCGGCCACATGTTGATTACCGATGTAAGCAACACCCGTCTGGCGACGTTGTAGGTTTCAAACGAACAAGCCCTCCGCAACCCGGGCCTGTTTTTTTATCGAGCGGCGCTATCCATGGCGCTGCGCATCGCGGCATGGGTCAGCCCCTGCCGCGCGAGTCCTTCTGAGGAGACTGACATGAAAATCAAAACCCTGGCTTTTTCCATGCTGGCGGCCGGTTCTTTGCTGGCGGGCGCAAGCGCCCTGGCCCAGGAAAAAGTGGACGGCCTGCCCAAGACGCAGTTGCAGGTCGTGGGCGGCCTGAGCAACCTGACCGTCTACCAGAATTTCGAACAGCCCATGTGGACCAAGACCATACCCGAGCTATCCAACGGCCAGGTCACCGCCACCATCAAGGGCTTCAATGAAATGGGCTTGAAGGGCCCGGAAATCCTGCGCCTGATCGGCCAGGGCGTCATACCCATCGGCACGGCCACGCTGGCCTATTTCGCCAGCGACAACCCCATCAACGAGGCCATAGACTTGGCCGGCCTGGCGCCGGACGTCAAGACGGCGCGCGAGATCACCGACGCCTTCGAGCCCGTGTACGCGAAGTTCTACGGGAAGAACAACATCAAGGTGCTGGGTTTTTCCACCTATCCCGCGCAGGTTCTGTTCTGCAACGCGAATATATCCGGCCTGGCCGACATCAAAGGCAAGAAGGTGCGCACCAGCAGCCGCACCACGGCTGAGTTCGTGCAGGCCCTGGGCGGCTCCAGCGTGACCCTGCCCTTCGGCGAAGTCGTGCCCGCGCTGCAGAACGGCGTGGTGGATTGCGCCATCACCGGCTCCATGTCGGGCTATTCGGCCAAATGGTACGAGGTCAGCACCCATTTGTACGCATTGCCCATCAATTGGAACCAGCAAATCCATGCGGCCAACCTTGCCTACTGGAACAAGCTCGATCCCAAAGTGCAGAATTTCCTGCAAAAGAACATAGACGTCATGACGAACAAGATCTGGGACGCCGCCGCCAAGTAAACCCAGGAAGGCTATGACTGCAACACCGGCGCCGCCGCCTGCACCCAGCCTGTCAAGGGCAAGATGAAACTCGTCGAACCCACCGACGCCGACCGCGCGCTGCTGAAGAAGATCACCGCGGAAACCGTCGTGCCCAAGTGGGCCGCCCGCTGCTCGGTGGAATGCGTCAAGGACTTCAACGAAACCATAGGCAAGAAGCTGGGCATCACCGCCAGCAAGTAGCACCGCCCGGCGTTTCTTGCGGCGGCCCCGTCCAAAACACGGGCCGCCGACCTACTTTATGGTGACCGCCATGAATCATCCCCAAGAGCGCTATGCGCTGCTCAACCGGCTGCTCCATGCCGCCACTTTGCTTTCGCGCCTGGCCATCTGGGTCGCGGGCGGCCTGACCCTGGCGAGCGCGCTATACATCACGCTGGATGTCATTACGCGCAAATTCTTCAATATAGCCCTGGGCGGGTCCGATGAATTATCCGGCTACGCCTTCGCCATCAGCATTTCATGGGCGCTTGCCTTCGCATCGCTGCAGCGCGCCAACATCCGCATCGATGCCCTCTATCAACTGCTGCCGCCGCGCGTCTGCGCGATCCTGGACTGGATCGCCCTGGTCGGGCTGGGCGTGTTCATCGCTTATCTGACACGCTATGCCAGTGATGTCGCCCTGCTGTCGTGGACCAATAATTCGTCGGCCAACACCGCCCTCGCCACGCCCTTATGGATACCGCAGTTCCTGTGGGTGGCCGGCCTGATCTGGCTGTGCATCGTCCTGGCCTTGATGCTGCTGCGCTCGTCCGTGGCCCTGGTCACCGGCGATCTGGATACCGTCCGGGCCATCTGCGGCATACGCAGCAGCCAGGAAGAAGCCGCCGAAGAGGCGGAAGCGGGTGAACGCATGGTCAAAGGAGCCACGCCATGATCGCGACCTCTCTGATATTGCTGCTGGTGCTGATCGGCATCAGCATTCCGGTCGGGGCGGCCCTGGGCGTGCTCGGGCTGATTCTGGACCCGCTCTATTCCATGCTGCCGCTCACGCGCGCCATCGGCGAAGTCTCGTGGGCGACCAGCAACGAATTCCTGCTTGTCGCCATTCCGCTCTTCGTCATGCTGGGCGAGATTCTGCTGCGGTCCGGCCTGGCGGAAAAAATGTACAACTCCATGAGCCTGTGGCTATCGTGGCTGCCGGGGGGGCTGATGCATGCCAATATCGGCGCCAGCGCGCTGTTTGCCGCCACATCGGGCTCCAGCGTCGCCACCGCCGCCACGGTCGGCACCGTGGCCCTGCCGCAGATCCAGAAAAAAGGCTATAACGAACCGTTGTTCCTGGGCAGCCTGGCGGCCGGCGGCACGCTGGGCATCCTGATACCGCCTTCCATCAACCTGATCATCTACGGCGTACTGACCAACACCTCGGTCCCGCGCCTCTACCTGGCCGGCATCATACCCGGGCTGGCCATGGCGGGCCTGTTCATGCTGGCCATTCTCCTGGCCTGCGTAGCGCGGCCCCAATGGGGTGGCCAGAAGATCTCGGCAAGCTGGGGGGAGCGCATCGCCAGCCTGGTGCACCTGATCCCGCCCTTGGGGATTTTCCTGCTGGTGGTGGGTTCGATCTACGCCGGCGTGGCCACGCCCACCGAAGCCGCCGCGCTCGGCGTGGTGGGGGCGCTGATCCTGGCCGCGTTCGCACGCCGCCTGACCTTCGCCATGCTGCGCGAAGTGCTGGAAGGCACGATGAAAGCCACGGCCATGATCATGCTCATCGTCATCGGCGCGGCCTTCCTGAACTTCATCATGTCCGCAACCGGCCTGACCAGCGCAATCACCGAAACCATCACCGGGCTGGACGTATCGCCCATGACGATGCTGTTGATCCTGGTGGTCTTTTACCTGGTGCTCGGCTGCTTCATGGAAACGCTGTCCATGATGATCACCACCATACCCATCGTGACGCCCATCATGCTGGCGCTGGGCTTCGACGCCGTGTGGCTCGGCATCATCATCATCATTCTGGTCGAAGTGGCCCTGATCACGCCGCCCGTCGGCTTGAACCTGTTCGTCGTCCAGAGCCTGCGCAAAAGCGGCAGCATGAACGACGTGATGATAGGCAGCCTGCCCTTCGTGATCATGATGCTGGCGATGGTGGCCATCCTGGCCTGGCTGCCCGACCTGGCCCTGTGGCTGCCGCGCGTATTCGGCTAGCCCGCCTCGGCGCCCCGCCGCGCGCAAGCATCGACCTGATCGCGGCGCCGGCGGGCGCCGCGGCCGCGCTTCACCACATATTCTTCTGCTTCACCGCATATTCTTCTATTTGCAGGAATCATCATGAATCTTTCTTTTCAAGTCGCCGGCGACGGCGCGAGCCGGCGCATAGCCGTGGACATCTCCACCTTTATCGTGGCCGGCTGGGCCGGCCGCGACCTGGAAGCCATCGAGCACCACATTGAAGAGCTGGCCGAACTGGGCGTGCCGCGCCCCAGCGCCGTGCCGCTTTATTACCGCATCGCCGCCAACCAGCTCAGCCAGGACGACGTCATACAAGTGGTGGGCGACGCGTCCTCCGGCGAAGCGGAGGTCTTCATCTTTTCGCATGAAGGACAGACCCTCGTCAGCCTGGCCTCCGACCACACGGACCGCAAGCTGGAATCGCACAGCGTCGCGCTGTCCAAGCAGCTGTGCGCCAAGCCCGTGGCGCGCGAGGCATGGCTGTATGACGACGTTTCCGGCCATTGGGACGAGCTCGTGCTGCGTGCCTGGATAGAAGAGAACGGCAAGACCGTGCTGTATCAGGAAGGGCCGCTGGCCTCGCTGCGCCACCCCCTGGATCTGGTCCAGGGCCATTTCGGCCAGGCCACCATGCCGGAACATGCCGGCATGACTTGCGGCACCGTGGCGGCCATCGGCGGCATCCGGCCCGCGCCCGTATTCTCCATGGAGCTGTTCGACCCGCGCCGCCAACGCGGCATCAAGCATCGCTATACTCTCGAAGTACTGCCCGAAGTGGCCTGAAACCGGATACGAAGGACTCCATGCTGCCCACGATTCTTGAACTGCAAGCATCCCTGCACAGCGGCGACACCAGTTCGCTCGAACTCACGCAAGCGGCCCTGGCCCGCATCGATGATCCCGGCGGCGAAGGAAGCCGCGCTTTTACGCGCGTCTACCATGAACAGGCGCTGGCGTCGGCCCGCGCGGCCGACACGCTGCGGGCCGCCGGCCTGGTTCGCTCGCCGCTGGACGGCCTGCCGGTCTCGGTCAAGGATTTGTTCGATGTCGCCGGCGACGTTACGCTTGCCGGCTCGGCCGTGCTGCGCGATGCGGCGCCCGCGAGCAGCCATGCAAGCATCGTGCAGCGCCTGATCGAAGCCGGCGCCGTCATCGTCGGCAAAACCAACATGACGGAATTCGCCTTCTCGGGGCTAGGCCTGAACCCGCACTACGGCACGCCCAGCAGCCCCTGGGACCGCGCCACGGGGCGCATTCCCGGCGGCTCGTCATCGGGCGCCGGCGTGTCGGTGGCCGATGGCATGTCGGTGGCGTCCATCGGCACGGACACCGGCGGCTCGGTGCGCATTCCTTCGGCATTTTGCGGCCTCACGGGCTTCAAGCCGACGGCCAGGCGCATACCGACGCAGGGCGCGCTGCCGCTGTCGTTCAGCCTGGACTCCATCGGCCCGCTGGCGGCATCCGTACGCTGCTGCGCCATTCTCGACGCCCTGTTGGCCGGGCAGGCCTATCGCGCGCCGCAGGCGCCGCGGTTGTCCGAACTGCGTTTCGCCGTGCCTTCCGCCGTGGTGCTGGATGGCGCCGACGACCACGTGCGCTCCACCTTCGAAGCAAGCCTGGCGCTGATACGCGCCGCCGGCGCGCGCGTCGACACCCTGGCGCTGCCCGAATTCGAAGGCCTGGCTTATATCAATCGCCTGGGCGGCTTCGTATGCGCGGAAGCCTGGGCCTGGCACCGGACATTACTGGAGCGGCACGCCGACCAGTACGACCCGCGGGTGGCGTCGCGCATCGAGCGCGGCAAAGGCATGTCGGCCGCCGACTACATCGACTTGCTGCAGGACCGCCGCGCATGGATCGCCTCGGTCGAGGGCCGCATGCGGCATTACGACGCCCTGCTCATGCCCACCGTGCCCATCGTCGCGCCGTCCATCGCCGAACTGCAGGCTTCCGACGAGTCCTATTTCAAGGCCAACGCGCTGATCTTGCGCAACCCCACCATCATCAATTTCCTCGACGGCTGCGCGCTGTCCCTGCCTTGCCATGCCGAAGGCGCGGCGCCCGTCGGGCTGATGGTGGCCGGCCCCGCCATGCGCGACAGCCATATCCTGGACATCGGCGCGGCGCTCGAAGCCGTGCTGTCCGAAGCGCGGCGGGGCTAAGGCGGCTCCCGTTCCCCTCGAAAAGGGCGGCGGGAAACAGGCCCATACGTCCGCCGCCAGGCCCGCCATGGCGGGCTTGGCGGCGCAGAACGCGCCGGCCTTCCCATTCTTGTCAAAAAATAACAACAGACGCGCCCTCCGTTCCGCGCAATAAGCATAAAAAACGCCTCGCGCCCGGCTCGGTATTGTTTATTTAATAAGAGGGCGATTCCGCCTCTGGCAGGAGCTGGGGGAGAATGTGAACGGTATGCGGGAAGGACAAGTCTTCGCAGGCATGCCCGGCTTCCTCGGCGCTGCGCGTCATCAGCTTGCGGATGACGGCATGGGCGATGAGCAGCGCATAGAATTCCTGGCGCACGAGTTCGGCCTTCTTGCTGCGCAGAATCATGCCGTCGGCGAGCAGAGCCTTCATTTCCCTTATCGCCACCTCGATGGGCAAGCGCCGATGATAAAGAGCGGCCAGTTCGGCGGCGGGCGCCTGTTCGGCTTCGAGCCAACTGGTCACGAGCCGGTGGGCCGGGCCTTCGGCGTTCAAGCGATATTCGATCACGCGCACGGCGATTCCATCGCCGCGCAGCCTGGCTTCCGGGGACTCGTAGATCTTGCTCAGGTAAGAATGGTCGGGCAGCGACTCATGCACAGGAAAGGCATGGCTGTCGCAGGCCCGGAACAATAGCCGCGCGCCATTGGCCTGGGCGTGCCGCCACAGCGGATAGTCGGTGAATCCGCGATCGGCGATGACGATCATTTCGGCGGTCGTCGCCTGCAGCACTTCGCGGGCCAGCGTCTGCGCGCTCGTCCGATAGGGCCCAAGGCGCGCAGCCAGCAGAATATGGGTGCAGCACTCGGCCAAAGCGTAAAAGCGCAACTGTGGCGCGATCACGGCGTCGCGCGCAGTGTCCGGGTCGATGTCCGCATAACCGAAGCAGGCCGCGTTGTCGGCCTCGTTCGGCATTTCCAGCGTGCAGCCGACCAATCCCATGATACGCAGGCCGCGGTACCGGCAGCCCGCCATCGGCGTCGGGCCGGACGGCTGAATCTGCGAACGGTACAAGGCCTCGAGCACGTCCGCGCCCACACGGGCGCGCGCCGAAGAGATGGCGCCCTTGGTGACGGCCGCGTCGGGAATCTGCTCGCCATACATGCGGCGCAATCCCTTGATGACGATGTGCAGCACTTCTTCATAGGCCGTCTGGCGATACAGGCACAGGCAAATGACGTAGTACACCAATACCTCGTGGGGCAGGCCGCGCCGGCGCCGGCTATGCCGGCCGTATCGATCCAGCGCTTCGCGTACCTTGGGAAGAGGACAGGCCTGCGTCAGATTTCCCAGCATCAAGTAATCGGCAAGCCGCGCCTGCGCCCCAGTCCTTGCCTTTGTCGTCACCATTAACCACTACTCCATCAACATGAGATTTACAGAGCGGGCAGAACCTTGTTAATTAAACAATCCGGTTTCTTGTTCCCCTTGTTTTTGCGGATCTAAAAGCGTCTCTATATTAACCAAAACGACTAAAATGCATCATTTTGCTACAAGCCCACAGCACACACCAGAAAGGTCCAGGGGTTTTTATGTCAATCATTATCGAGCGCGATAGTACATCAGGTTCTTTCATAGCCCCGCCCCCCCGAAAAACCGGGGGGTTTTTTACATATCACGGCGTCTGGGCTCCCGGTGTCCGGCTGTTTCGCCGTCTTTCCTTTCCAGCCAAATCCATCATCATCGTGGCGGCCATGGTGCTGCCTTTGCTGACGCTGCTGGGCTGGCAGCTCGTGGCCCGCAACGATGAGGCCGTACAGGCGCGCATCGACGCGACCCGGCAGGTCGTCGAAGTGGCACACCGCATACTCGTGTCCTATCAGGCCCAGGAAGCCGCGGGCGCGCTGAGCCGCGCGCAGGCGCAAGAACAGGCGCTGCGGGAGATCTCCCAGATACGCTATAGCGGCGAAGAATATTTCTGGGTCAACGACATGCATCCGCGCATGGTCATGCACCCGACCAACCCCGCGCTCAATGGACAGGATCTTTCCGACTACAAGGACCCGCACGGCTTCGCCCTGTTCCATGCCATGGTGGATGTCGCCCGCGAGAACGGCGAAGGCACCGTGAGCTACCAATGGCCCAGGCCGGGCGGCAGCGTGCCGGTGGACAAAGTGTCTTTCGTGAAGTCTTTTGCGCCTTGGGGCTGGATCATCGGCTCCGGCGTCTACGCCGACGATATCCGCGAGGCGGCGATGCAGCGGCTGATATGGAATGGCGGCATAGTGGCCGTATCGCTGCTGCTGCTCGCGTATCTGTTCCTGTCCTTTTATCGCGTGATGCAGGGGGGACTGCTGGAGACGCGGCGCCACTTGCGCGCCATGAAGGAAGGAGACGTCACCACGACCCCCTCGCCCTGGGGCACGGACGAGCCGGCCGAACTCATGCGGGATCTGGCCAGTATGCAGGTGGCGCTGCGCGAGACGGTGGCCCGCGTGCGCGGCGCCAGCGACAACATTCTTTATTCCACCGAAGAAATCAATCGCGCGACAGTGAATCTCGCCGCCCGTACGCAGGACTCGGCCAGCAATATCCAGCAAACCGCGGCCGCCATGGAGCAGATCCGCTCAACGGTCTACAACACGTCGGAGAACACGATGGAAGGGGCTCAGGTCGTCGACAAGAGCGCCAGGGCGGCGAGCGAAAGCGCGCAGGTGATGCGCGAAATGACGGCCAAGATGGAAGAGATACGCGCCTCGTCGGGCAAGATCAGCGAGATCATCAATACCATCGACTCCATCGCCTTCCAGACCAACATCCTGTCGCTGAACGCCGCCGTCGAGGCGGCGAGAACGGGCGAGCATGGCCGCGGCTTTGCCGTGGTGGCCAGCGAGGTCCGGTCGCTCGCGCGCCATAGCGCCAATGCGGCGAGCGAAATCAAGAAACTGATCACCGAGAGCGTGCGCCAGGTCGAAGCGGGGGCCAGGACGGCGAATCAGGCTGGCGTTGCAATCGAAGAGGTTCTTGCCTCCTCGCAGCGCGCCAATGATTTGCTGAGCGTGATCGCCAACGGGGCTCGCGAACAAAGCGTGGGGGTCGATCAGATCGGCAAGGCGGTGCAGCACCTGGACAGCATGACGCAAGACAATGCCGTCATGGTGCAAGAAACGGTTTCCGCCACCGACGCCATGAAGAATCTCGCCGAGCGCCTGGCCAACGAAGTGGCCCGCTTCCGACTGCCAGAATCCAATCGCGCGCATGGCCGCCGGCGGCAGGCCATCGATATGATCGACCCGGGTTGAAAACGTTCTGACGGCGTACGTCGGTACCTCGAATCGGATCAGGAGGATTCCGGCCCCATGGAAGGAATGCTGCCCCTGCAGAATTACTGCATCGCCATGCAGCCCATCTGCGACGGCGATCTGAAGCACGTGGGCGACGAGCTGCTCTATCGTGAAAGCGCGTCGGCCACATTCGCCAATGTGGCCGACGATGAGGCGATGATCGCAACGGCGCGGGTCTATCACATCGCTTTCTACGAGGTCGGCATCGAACAGCTGGTGGGGCGGCGCCGAATGTTCGTCAATGCGCCCCGCGACATGCTGCTCAAGCCGGAGCTCCTGCCGCCGAATCCCGCGCAGCTGGTGGTCGAGGTCCTTGAAAGCGTCGCGGGCGACTCCGAAGTACTGGCATCGCTCAGACGGATCCGCTCTTTGGGTTTCGAGGTGGCGCTGGACGACTTCGTGCTCACCCGCGAGACGGAGCCGTTGCTGGAGGCGGCCAGCATCATCAAGATCGACATGACGCAGCCCGTCGACGAGCAGGCCATCGCCCGGTACCAGATGCAAGGCTTGCGCCTCATGGCCGAGAAGGTCGAGGACATGGCGACTTTCGAGCGGCTGCGCGCCGGCGGATTCGAGCTTTTCCAGGGCTACTTCTATGCGCGGCCCGAAACCCGGAAGGCGATCCCGAATTCGCGCAGCAACAACCACGCCGCGCTGCTGCGCCTGGTATCGGCGCTGTACAGGTGCAATGCGGACTTGAAGGAAATCGAGCGCATTGTCGCCCAGGACGCCTCGCTGACCTTCCTGCTTTTGAAGTATGCCAATTCGGCCCTTTTCCATTATCGCGGCAAGATTGAAACCATCTTCCAGGTACTGCTGGCGCTGGGCTTGACCCAGGTACGCAATATGGCGGTTACGATGCTGATCGCGAACAATGGTCCGGCCAGCAAACTGCTGCTGTCCCGCGCGCTGACTCGCGCGGACATGTGCGAACGCCTTGCCAAGCCATCCTCGCTGAGCGCCGAATCAGCGTTTCTCGCCGGCCTGCTTTCCATGATGGGCCCCTTGCTGGGGACGTCGCTTCCGGCGCTCATGGAGGAATTGGCGCTTTCCAGCGAACTCATCGATGCCATCCTGGAGCGCAAAGGCCCGCTGGGTTCGCTGCTCAGGGACGTGGAATCCTTCGAGCGCGCCCAGGTGGAAGGCTGGCCGCACAAGCGCATCGAGATGTTCAACCGCACCTGGATGGGCAGCCAGGTTTGGACGACGAAAATACTTTCGATGGTTGATGAAGTGTGAAAAAGCGGTCGCCGCGCGGGGCGGCGATCAAGACATATATTTTATAAAGGTATCCGGCATCATGCGGTTCAACTTCCGTTTCAACAATCTGAGCCTCACGGGCCGCGTATGGATGGTCATGATCGTCTATGGCATGGCCATGTTGCTTACCATGACTGTTTCGGGCCTGGGGCTGTTCCAGGCCCGATCCAGCTTGTCCGCGCTGCATGCCGAAAGGATGATGACGGCCGAGCAGGTCAACGGGCTGGTGCGGGAGTTCTACGACAGCCGCCTGAACATCCTGTTGGGTTTCCAGCACAATCCGCAAAGCGAGCTCTACTCCCTGCACGGCCACGACCTCGATGCGCATACCTCCGTCGTAGCCAGGAACGAGGAGGCATGGAAGCGGCACAAGCAGCTTCTGGAAGCTCGCAAGCTCGACGCCCGGGAAACGGAGCTGCTGGCGCAGCTCGACCAGCGCCAGAACGCCTGGCTGGCCAAGGCGCGCGAGGCGGTGAATCGCCTGGAGGCCGCCGACTTCAGTCCTCCTTCCATGCAGGCCTTTCTGGTGGCGGGCCGTACCGAAGGCGACGCCTTGCTGGAATCGCTGCTTGCCCTGCTGCAGTATCAAAGCGTCATGGCGGATCAAGCCATCGCGGCGGCCGAGCAGCGCTTCAAGGAAATAATGACCCTGTTCGGCCTGATCCTGGCGCTCGTCGTCCTTCCCGGCATCATGCTGATGGTCTACACGATGAGGCGGCTCAGCCGCGGCTTCCATCGCGCCGTGCAATCGGCCCAGGCGATCGCCGCCGGCGACCTGACGTACACGGATCACGATGAGGCGGGCGACGAGATCGGCAAGCTGATCAGCCAAATGCGGCAGATGCGGGACAATCTCAATGGCTTGATCGGGCGTATCGTGGCCGGCTCCGATTCCATCGCCCAGGCCGCCGATGCCGTGGCGTCCGGCACGCAGGATCTTTCCTCGCGCACCGAGCAGCAAGCGGCCGCATTGGAGCAGACTTCGGCGGCCACGGAAGAGCTCAACAGCACGGTCCATCGGAATGCCGACAACGCAACAGAAGTCGACCGCATGGCGATCGAGACTTCCCGGATGGCCGAGCGCGGCGGAGTGGTCACCGATAATGCCGTGAAGACCATGATGGCCATACGCCAGGCTTCCGAAAAAATCGGCGACATCGTCAATATCATCGACGGCATCGCCTTCCAGACCAACATCCTGGCGCTCAACGCCGCGGTCGAAGCCGCGCGTGCGGGCGATGCCGGCAAGGGTTTCGCGGTGGTGGCCAGCGAAGTGCGCGCCCTGGCCCAGCGCAGCGCCGGCGCCGCCCATGAAATCAAGCACATCATCCAGGAATCGGTCGACGGCATCCGCACCGGCTCCGAAGAAGTGTCCGCCGCGGGCGAGGCCATGGGGGAAATCGTCGAAAGCTTCCGCCGCATGACGGCGCTGATCGGCGAAATCGCCAACGCGAGCAAGGAACAGGCGATCGGTCTGCAGCAGATCAACGAGGCGATCAACCACATGGATGACGTCACCCAGCGCAATGTCCTGCTGGTCGATAGCACCTTGCGCACTTCGGAACTGCTGCAAAGCCAGGCGGCCAGTTTCCGCTCGCTGGTAGCGACTTTCCGCCTGTCGGAGCATGATGCGGCGCCCCAGCACGAAAGCGCGCCTGCCGGGCGGATCGGGCCCGCGGCCCTGACCCTGGGCTAGCTTTCAGCCCGCAACGCGCGACATGCCGGGGGGATGCGCGACGACGGGGCTGTTCGATAATCAGAATGGCGCCGGATAGCGCCGGTCGCTGGTGCCGGCCTTCAGGACTTGGCTTGGCACATCGTGACCCAGGACGGCGGGCAATTGCCCGGCAACCGCCAGCAAGGCCTGCAGGTCCACGCCCGTGTCGATGCCCATCTGTTCGAACATGTGGACCAAGTCTTCCGTGCAGGCATTCCCGGTGGCGCCGGGCGCATAGGGGCAGCCCCCCAGGCCGCCCAGCGAAGCGTCGAAGCGCACAATGCCGGCCTCGATGGCGGCCAGGGCGTTCGCCAACGCCATGCCGCGGGTGTTATGGAAGTGCAGGGTGATTTCCAGGCCGGGAAACCTGGCGATCGCTGTGCCGGCAATGCGGGCGACCTGGGCCGGGTTGGCCATGCCCGTGGTGTCGCACAGGGTGATGCCGCCCACGCCCAAGGCGGCGTAGCGGTCCATCCAGGCGTAGACATCGTCCTCGGCGATAGGCCCTTCCATCGGGCAGCCGAACACCGTCGACAGCGACACATTGACGGGCGCCTTATGCGCCGCCGCCATGGCGATCACATCGCTGAGCTGCGCAAAGGATTTTTCCCTGGGCATGCGCAAATTGGCCTGGTTATGGGTTTCGCTGACCGACATCACGACGTTCAGTTCATCCAGGGCGCATTCCAGCGCCCGCTCGGCGCCGCGCACATTGGGCACCAGCGCGGTGTAGACCACGCCCGGCGCCCGGTCGATCTGGTGCATCACCGCCTCGGCGTCGGCCAGCGCCGGTATGGCTCGCGGCGAAGTGAAGGAGGTCGCCTCGATCTTGGCCAGGCCGCAGCGGCTGAGCTGATTGATGATGGCGATTTTCTGTTCCGTGGGAATGAAAGTGCTTTCATTCTGGAAGCCATCGCGCGGTGCGACGTCGTTGATATACAAGCGTTCAGGAGTGCGCATGGTCATGGTCCGATCCGGTTTCCTTAAATGATGCCGCGCTCGCGCAAGGCTTTGCGCTGCTCGGCATTTATGCCCAGGGACTCCAGCACGCTGTCGGTGTGTTCGCCCAGCGCGGGCGCCCTGGCGCGCATTTGCCCGGGCGTGTCGCTGAGCTTGGGCACGATGCCCGGCAGATCCAGCTCGCCCCCGCCCGGCATGCCGCAGGGCAGTATCATGTCGCGCGCCCGATAATGCGGGTCGGCCGCGATATCCGCGGCGGTATAGACCCTGCCCGCCGGCACGCGGGCGGCATTCAGCGTCTCCAGCACCTCATCCAGGCCATGCCGCAGCGTCCATTGCCCTATGGCGGCGTCGATTTCCTCGGCCCGCCGCGCCCGGCCATCGTTATGCGCCAGGTCCGGATCGTCGGCCAGGTCGGCGCGGCCTATGGTTTGCATGAGCCGCTTGTATATGCTGTCGCCATTGCCCGCGATCAGGGCATAGCGCCCGTCGCGGCAGGGATAGGCGTTGCTGGGCGCTATGCCCGGCAGGCTGCTGCCGGACGGCTCGCGCACGACGCCGAAAGCGCTGTATTCCGGCAGCAGGCTTTCCATCATGTTGAACACGGATTCGTACAGCGCCACGTCGATGACCTGGCCCTTGCCGCCCGACTTGCTGCGATGGATAAGCGCCATCAACACGCCGATCACGCCATGCAGGCCCGACAGGGAATCGCCTATGGATATGCCCGCGCGCACCGGTGGGCGGCCGGGTTCGCCGCACAGATATCGCAGCCCGCCCATGGCCTCGCCCACCACCCCGAAGCCGGGGCGGTCGCGGTATGGCCCGGTCTGGCCATAGCCCGAAACCCGCAGCATGATCAGGCCCGGATTGATTTCCTGCAGGGTTTCCCAGCCCAGGCCCCAGCCTTCCAGCGTGCCGGGGCGGAAGTTTTCGATCAGCACGTCGGCTTCGGCGACCAGCTTCTTGATGATGTCCTGGCCTTCGGGCTGGCGCAGGTCCAGCGTCACCGACTGCTTGTTGCGCGACTGCGCATACCACCACACCGATGTATCTTCGTGCAGCAAGCGCCATTTGCGCAAAGGATCGCCCAGGCCCGGCGGCTCGACCTTGATGACTTGCGCGCCGAAGTCGCCCAGCATTCTGCCCGCGAACGGGCCGGCGATGAGCTGGCCCATTTCTATCACCCGAATTCCTTCCAATGCTTGCTGCATATTCCTCATGTCCCTGTGCTGATTCCGGCTGATCCGGCTGAGCCGGCCTGGCCGGGCCTACCTGGCCGGGCCGATCTGGCCGAGTCGACCTAGCCGGGCCGACCTGGCCGGGCCGACCTGTGGCCGCCGGCCCGCGGACGGACGCGGGTCGGCCGTGTCCGAAAAGACGGCCCGCTGCCGGGCCTTTTATCAATGATGCTCAAAACCGCGGATAAAGACAATGCGCGGCTGCTCAAGCAGCGTTCGCCATCGCTCAACCCCCGCCCGCGTCCAGAGATTCATGGTAGAGATAATCATAAAGATGGCGGGCCTCGGGCCGCAACGGCACGCCGCTGCGCGCGCCCACCAGCAGGCTGCGCGTCGACCATTCATCCAGCAGCGGTATGGACCGCAGCCCGACACCCAGCGCCCGGGTCCGCAGCACGCCGCGCGGCATGATGCTGATGCCCAGTCCCGCCGCCACCATATGACAGATCGCGTCGAAGCTGCTGACCTGAATGCGCAGCTTCAGCACCTGCTGCTCGCGCATGGCGGCCGCGCTTATCCTGCTGTGCAGCGAGCTGCCCAGGTTCAGGCCGACGAAGTCATAGGCCGTGATCTGGCGCAGCCACAAGGCCTCTTCGCCGGCCAGCGGATGGTCTTCGCGCACCAGCACCATCAGCCTGTCCTGGCGGTAAGTGAAGACATCCAGCCCTTGCGTGGGCAGGCTGTCGGCGAATACACCCAGGTCGCTCTGCCCGGTCAGCACCGCATCGATGATTTGCTGGCTGAGTTTTTCCTCCAGTCCTATGCGGATGTCCGGGTGCTTCCGCACGAAGCCGGACAGGCTTTGCGGCAGGAACTGTATGACCGACGAGGCATTGGCCCACATGCGGACATGCCCGCGTATCCCTTGCGCGTAGTCGCCCATCTCGCCCGCCATGCGCTCCAGGCCGTGAATGAGCTGCTCGGCATGGCGGCGCAGCGCCTCGCCGGCCGGCGTCAGCACAAGGCCGCGGGCATGGCGCACGAACAGCGCGCACTCCATCATTTGCTCCAGGTCGCTCAGGCGCTTGCTGGCGGCGGACAGCGTGATCGGTATGCGTTCGGCCGCCGCGGTCAGGCTGCCTTCGTGAGCCGCCGCGAGGAATAAGCGCAAAGAGGTCAGGTCGAAACGGGCTAGATTGATCATGGCGGCAATGTTAGCGTGGACTCGGTTTCCTGTGCGATCACGGGCGGATATGTCCGCTTATCCATTCGTAAAACCGAATCGATCAACATGTAAATGATATTGGATGGTATCGAAAATCCATACCATAATGCGGGAAATACAAGAATGCGGAGGCAAAATTGAAAGATGAGGCCAATATACGCGGGGGATTCGATGGCACGCTGCGCCCGGGCGATAGGCCGGCGCTGCTCATCGTGGATTTCCAGCGCGGGTTCACCGAAATCGGCGTCAGCCCGCTGGCGTCGGATTGCGACACGCAAGTTGCCGCGACCAATACCTTGATCGCCGCCATGCGCGGGCGCGGCCCGGTGATCTTCACCGTGGTCAGCTACGCCGCCAACCTTGGCGATCTGGGCTGCTGGGGCCAGAAATGCAGCGCGCTGTCCACCCTGGTGCGCGGCTCCAAGGCTTGCGAACTCGACCCCAGGCTGGATTACCAGCCCGCAACCGACCTGATACTGCACAAGACCCAGGCCTCGGCCTTTTTCGGGACCGCTTTGGCGGGCATATTGGCGTCCAACCGCTGCGACATGCTGATCGTGGCCGGCGCCACCACCAGCGGCTGCGTGCGGGCCAGTGTCGTGGACGCCATGCAATACGGCTTCCCGCCCTTCGTCGCCAGCGACTGCGTGGCGGATCGCTCTGCGCCGCAGCACGCAAGCAATCTCATCGACATGTCGAGCAAGTACGCCGAAGTCGTCAGCAGCGCATCTTTATTGGCCATGCTGTCGGGCAGCCATCAGTCCGCCCTGTCGACCTGAATTCATTTTTTTGAGCATCGCGCCGTGCCCGCCCCGGGCACGGGCGGGCGTTGTCACACCCTGATCGCATGAAGAACCACTACCCTGGAGGAGCACAATGAAAAAGCAATGGCTGCTTGCCACCGCCGCCCTGGCGCTATGCATGGGCACGGGCGCCGCCGCGAGCGCGGAAAA
>Ga0182744_1001664_pt1 | contig 19243 bp, 16 predicted proteins | sample eDN3rd30CKraftMG_FD_128525 | JGI IMG/M metagenome (GOLD analysis project Ga0182744, IMG submission 128525) | Enriched Miracle-Growth compost microbial communities from Emeryville, California, USA - eDNA 3rd pass 30_C Kraft MG (version 2) (version 2) ...
CACCGGCGTCGATAACGTCGACCTCGATACCGCACGCAATCGCGGCATGCTGGTTACGAATACGCCAGGTGTGCTGACCGAAGACACCGCCGACATGACCATGGCGTTGATCCTCGCTGTGCCGCGGCGTCTCGCCGAGGGCGCCGCCTATATGCGCGATCCGGCAACGAAATGGTCAGGGTGGTCGCCGACCTGGATGCTCGGGAATCGCATCTACGGCAAGCGCCTCGGCATCATCGGCATGGGCCGCATCGGGCAGGCCGTTGCACGCCGCGCCAAGGCGTTCGGGCTACAGATCCACTATCACAATCGGCGGCGTCTCGCAGAGGATGTCGAGGCAGAGTTCGAGGCGACCTTCTGGGAAAGCCTGGACCAGATGCTGACGCGCGTCGATATCGTTTCGGTCAATTGTCCGCATACGCCGGCGACATACCATTTGCTTTCTGCGCGCCGGCTGAAGCTGCTCAAGCGGTCGGCTTATATCGTCAACACCGCACGCGGTGAGGTCATCGACGAGAACGAACTGGCGCGTTTGCTTGAAACGGGCGCCGTCGCCGGAGCCGGACTCGACGTCTTCGAACACGAACCCGCCGTCAATCCGCGGCTGCTCGCCTCGGAGCGGGTTATTGCGCTTCCGCACATGAGTTCTGCGACGATCGAGGGGCGTATCGACATGGGCGAGAAGGTCATTATCAATATCAAGGCTTTCGCCGATGGGCATGCGCCGCCTGACCGCGTCCATGCCGCAATGCTGTAATCGGAGGCCTTGTGGCGCTGCTTCAGACGGGCGGGACTGGTATCTCGTTCCAGACTTGCAATGTGGCGGCGACATAGAACGCGATGGTCGCCACGTAACCTGCCGCTAGCCATCCGAGTTCGTGGTTCGACAATGGCCGCAGCTTTGTCATGTTGTCTGGCGCCGATCTGAGAATCGACGGTGCGATCAGCAGAAGAATGATCAGCAGAAGATAATCGCTGAAAGAGATTGCCAACCCGATGCCGATGCAGAAGGTCAGCGCGTAGACGGCGCGCGCTGCGCCGGGCGCAAGCCGCGAGGCCATCGCCTGCAAAACGCGTCCGCCGTCGAGCGGCAGGATGGGCAGCAGGTTGAACCCGTTGAGCAGTCCGCTGATGAGCGCCAAGTCGGATATGAATTGGTCGCCGCTCTGAGCGCTTAAAAAGATCCATGCGAGCGTCGTCAGCATACTGAACGCCGGTCCCATCAGCGCGACGAAACCGCGTGTGGCTTCCGTCGTGCCGAGACTTTCGCCAATGGCGACGCCGCCGAAGAACGGCACGAAGTAAATGCCTCGAACCGGAATTCCCACCCATCGCATGGCGATGACGTGCCCGAGTTCGTGCAGCAGAATGACGATCAGCAGGCCAGCGGCGAGCGATCCGCCGAACAGGGCGAAGAAGCTCGCAAACGTCAACGCGCCTGTCAGCAGCGCCGTCCGGGCCTGCTCCAGCGGCGTGCGATTGTCGTTGCCGGCCCGGGCTTCGGCCGTGCGTTGCAGGCTTCGGACACCGCGAAGCACGGTCAACGGCATGATCAGTCGCGTCGAAAATTTCGTGTGCGTCAGTTCGCATCGGTTTGTAATCACCGATTGCTGTTCGTCGCCGCTGACGGCGACGGCGCCGATGTAATCTTCGCCGAGGCGGTAAACCGGATCGCATTCGTCGATCAGGAGGCGCAGCATAATCGCTTCGCCGGGGCGCTCGTCGAGCACTTGATAGGTAAAGGGCAACGCCTGATCGCCGACGCGGCAGACACCCGAAAAGACTCGCGGCCTCAGTGGGTCGGGCTCGGTATCGAGTTCGATCGGCGGTGTGCCATCAAGCTTGATTTTATGGGCCGAGACGACCGACCAACTGATGGTCTTCGGCGCATTGACGCCGCGCGATAGAACGTAGCTGCGCCGCTTGTTCCCGGTGAGGACGTCGATTGGAATGCGGAGCAGTTCTTTGAGCAGGAATATGATGCTCTCGAATAGCGACAGCACGCCGATCTCCACTCATTGGCGTGGCGATTAATGCATGGAAATAAGGCGGACGCGAGCGCGCTTCCGGAGAATGCCGACAGCGATAGCCGGCCGGGCTATTCGGCGGCGCAGGCGGGACCGCCGGTTTGGCGGTGAATTGACAGATCACGGATCGACGGGGCGCGGCCGGAGAGCGGATTATCCGGATCCCAGGCGACCGAGACGATCTCGAAACGTGTTGCGAGCGCGTCGTAGATCAGCAGCCGGCCGGCGAGGCTATCGCCGATGCCGAGAATTTCTTTTACGGCCTCAGTCGCTTGCAGCGTTCCGACGACGCCGGCCACCGGTCCGAGGACGCCGACCTCGGCACAATTCGCGACAAGCCCAGCTGGGGGCGCTTCAGGAAAGAGGCAGCGGAGCGTCGGATAGGGCGTGCCGTCGACGCCTTTTTCGTAGGGCTTGAAAAGCGAGACATAGCCGTCGAAGGAGCCGAGTGTCGCGTAGGCGAGCGGGCGCTTGGCGAGATAACAGGCGTCTGAAACCAGATACCGCGTCGCGAAATTGTCCGAGCCGTCGGCGACGATGTCGTAGCTGCCGATGAGGTCGAGGGCGTTGTCCGCGTTCAGACGCACGGGATGAGTTTCGACCTGGACCGCCGGATTGATACGCAGAATTGCGTCGCGAGCGCTTTCGACCTTAGGGCGTCCGGCGTCGGGCGTGCCGTGGGCAATCTGGCGCTGCAGATTGTCGATTGAGACGTGATCGTCGTCGATGATGCCGATGGTGCCGATGCCGGCGGCGGCAAGATACATCACAAGTGGAGAGCCAAGACCACCCGCGCCAACGACCAGGACGCGCGCAGCCTTGAGTTTCTGCTGGCCGGGCGCCCCGACATCGCGCAGCACGAGGTGGCGCTTGTATCGTTGCACCTCCTCGGCGGTCAGTGTCGGCATGCTCGCCTCATAATGTCGATGTCAGCTTCGCGGTTGCGGATCAACGAACAGCTCGCTGGAAAAATAGCGTTCCGCGGACGACGGTGCAAACGTGACGATCGTTTTGCCCGCGTACTCGGGCCGCTGAGCGACGGAAATCGCGGCGGCGACGTTGGCGCCGGTCGAAATGCCGCCCGGAATGCCTTCGAGTTTGGCGACCCGGCGGGAGACCTCGAACGAGGTGTCATTGTCGACGGTCACGACTTCGTCGATCAGATCGGTTTCCAGGTTACCGGGGATGAAGCCCGCGCCGAGGCCTTGAATTTTGTGAGGACCCTTTGGCTGACCTGAAATGACGGCGCTTGTGGTCGGCTCGACGGCGATGATTTTCAAGCCAGGAACGCGGCCTTTGAGGGCGCGCGCGCAGCCTGTCAACGTGCCTCCGGTTCCGACGCCGATGACCAGTGCATCAACCTTGCCTTTGGTGTCGTTGTAGATTTCTTCCGCTGTGGTTTTCTCGTGAACGAGCGGATTTGCCGGATTATCGAATTGTCCGGGAATGAGCGCGTCGGGAAACGATTTCGCCAGTTCTTCGGCGCGCGCCAGAGCCGCGGGCATGCCGCCCGCACCCGGCGTCAACTCCAGCTCGGCGCCGAGGTGGGTCAGAATTTTGCGGCGTTCGATCGACATCGTTTCCGGCATGACCAGGATCAATCGATAGCCGCGCGCCGCCGCAACAAACGCCAGGCCGATGCCTGTGTTGCCCGACGTCGGCTCGATGAGAACGGTTTTGCCCGGCGTGATGCGTCCTTCCGCTTCCAGGACATCGATCATTGCGACGCCGATGCGGTCTTTGACGGAAGACAGCGGATTGAAGAATTCGAGCTTGAGCAGAATGTCGGCCTTGAGGCCATCGGCGGCCTGGATCTTGGCAAGGCGGACGAGCGGCGTGTGGCCGATCGTTTCGGTAATGCTGTCGTAGACGCGGCCACGTCCCCAACTGCGCGTGGCTTCGAGTGTCTTGATCTCAAGCGATTTTGTCATGGCGGGATCTCGATCTGCGTTGTTGGCTGACTAGCGCGATTGGGTTGCGGTGCCGGTTTTCGCAGGTTCGACGCCGAGCCTCAAGAGCTTGCACGCGATTCCAAAGGCTTAATGAGCAGAGGCCGTTTTGCTCAGAGCTTGCGCGATTTCGCGGAAGATTCAGATTTCTTACGCGGGCGCGCACTCGCAACGGGTTTCCGCTTTTTGATCGGCCCGGAGGATGTCGCGGTATTGGTTCCCGTTGAGCCGAAGCCTCCGGCGCCGCGTTTGGTTTCGGAAAGCGTTGCGGTTTCGCGCAATCGAACGCGCGTCACGGGGGCGATGATCATTTGCGCGATGCGTTCGCCGCGCTGGATGGCGAAAGGCTCTTTCCCGAGATTGATCAAGATAACAGAAACCTCGCCTCGATAGTCGGCGTCGATTGTGCCGGGGCTATTCAGAACGGTGATGCCGAACTTTGCCGCCAGTCCCGATCTCGGCCGGACCTGCGCTTCGCTTCCCGACGGCAATTCGAAAATGAGGCCGGTCGGGATCAAGGCGCGATCGCCGGGCGCAAGTTTGACGGGCGCGTCGGGCGGAACGGCGGCCAACAGATCGAAGCCTGCAGCCTCCGCCGTCTGGTACTCGGGCAGCGGAAGTCCGGCGGCATGCTGCAAGCGCCGGACTTTGACTTTGATCTTCACGGATTTCGGCCGCTTGCTCATTCGGCGGCGGCTCGCTTGAGCGCGGCAAGCTCCTTGGCTGCGCGTTCGACGATTTTCGCAGCGACGTCGCATTTACTCATCTCGGGCCAGCTTTCGACGCCCGCGCCGGTGAGCAGATGCACGGTGTTGCGGTCGCCGCCCATGATGCCGGTTTGCGGCGAAACATCATTCGCCACGATCCAGTCGGCACCCTTCGATTTGAGCTTCTTCGCCGCGTGCGCGAGGACGTCGTTCGTTTCAGCCGCGAAGCCGATGACAAGCGCCGGCCGATTTTTTTTCATGTGCGCGATGGTTTTCAGAATGTCAGGGTTTTCGCTGAGCGTCAGTGAGGGCGGAACGCTGGCGGGTGACTTTTTTATTTTTGTCGGACTTAGCGCCGTGGCACGCCAGTCGGCAACGGCTGCCGCGAAAATCGCGATATCGGCGGGCAAAGCGGCTTCTACCGCGCTCAGCATTTCCGTTGCGGTTGTGATGCGAACGACGCGAACACCAGCAGGATCGGCGAGCGAGACCGGACCAGACACCAACGTCACGTTGGCGCCGAGTTTGGCGGCAGCGGCGGCCAACTCATGGCCCTGCTTGCCCGAGGAGCGATTGGCAAGGTAGCGCACCGGATCAATCGGTTCATGCGTCGGCCCGCTCGTGATGACGACATGATGACCGGCCAGCGGTTTGTCGTTGGCGTCGACGGCAAGCGCGCTCTCGATGGCCACAACCAAATCGGGGACTTCGGCAAGGCGTCCAGGGCCGGCTTCGCCACGTTCGGCCATTTCCCCTGTCGCGGGACCGACGAACAGAATGCCGTCGCGCTGCAGTTGATCGACATTGCGGCGGGTCGCCGGATGCAGCCACATCCGCGGGTTCATCGCGGGCGCCACAAGGACGCGTTTGTCCGTGGCGAGCAGAATCGCGGTCGCAAGGTCATCGGCGTGGCCGCCAGTCATGCGGGCGATCAGGTCGGCGGTCGCCGGAGCGACGACGATCAGGTCGGAATCGCGGGCCAAGCGGATGTGGCCGATTTCGCGCTCGTCATCGAGGTCGAACAAATCGGTGAAAACGCGTTCGTTCGTCAGGGTGGAGACCGACAGGGGCGTCACGAATTTTTGGGCGGCGCCGGTCATCACGGCGCGGACGTTGTGGCCGCGCTCGCGCAGGCGCCGGATGAGATCCAGGCACTTGTAGGCTGCGATGCCGCCGCCGATGACCAGAAGGATGCGTTTGGCCGGTGACAATTCGTTAAGGTCCAATGCCATTGAAAGACGGCTAGTTTCTAGCACAAACGGCCTTGCCGGAGGTTAAAGGCCGCGGTGTCGCAGGTTTGGACCCGCATCAAACCGGCTAGGATGCCCGTTCCAATTGGACTTGTAGGAGACGCCGGACATGCGCCTGAAAATTGTTCTTTTGAGTTTGCTGGCCCTGTGGCCGGCCGCGGCCCAAGCCGATGAGGCAACGAGCAAGGGCGTCACCATCGAACAGCCCTGGGCGCGGGCGACACCGGCCGGGGCGACGGTCGGCGCGGCATTTCTCACGATCCGAACGGACGGGGACACCAGTGATCGGCTCACGGGCATTTCGTCGCCGGTTGCCGGGCGGGCCGAGGTCCACAGCAGTTCCATGACCGATGGCATCATGAAGATGCGCCGCCTCGACGGAATTGATCTCAAGCCCGGCGAAACGCATGTTCTAAAGCCGATGGGTGAGCACATCATGCTCTTCGACTTGAAGCATCCGCTCAAGGAGGGCGATGTCTTCGACCTGACGCTGACATTCGAGAAGGCCGGCCCGATCACGACGCATGCGAAAGTCCAGGCGATGGCTGCAATGAGTCCTGAAAACATGGGGCATCAGCACGACGGTGCGATGGATTCGATGTCTCATGACAAGATGATGTCACCACATGAAATGAACGGCGAAATGCACCACGGCGAGCATTCGCAGTGAACGGATTTTTGGCCTACGGACCTTCAAATTATTTATGTCGCGCGGTGACTTGACGCAGAAGTCGGGATAGTACATGGTGCGCCCGCTTGCGATACGACGGACCGGGTCGCAGGGGCAAAAAAACGAATAAAGGTCCAAGTCTAGGGACGAAATTATCGGGGTGGCACCGACAAGAGTGCCGCCCCGATCTATTTTGATGTTCCGTTTTTCCTATTTGATGTTGCGTATCTCCTATCGGCGGCGCGTGCGTCGTCTGCGCCGAAGCGGATTTCCACGATTGCCGCTAAATTCCTGCTCCAAACGTGCGCGTCGCCTTGATCGAGGCGTCTTTCTCGCGGCAATAACGCGCGCCGCATGATCGCGCTGGACGACGAAGGGGAGTGGATGGGCCGTCAAGGGGATATTACCGGTGCAAGCCGACCCTCGCGCCGTCTGATCTTCGGAAGCGTCGCGCTTTGGCTGATCGTGGCTGTGGCGCTGCCACTGTCGGCGCTGCAACTCAATTTTTTCCGTCCCGGAGGGATGCCGCTTGGCTTCTGGGTGACGGCGCAGGGCGCGATCCTGGCGCTCGTGGCGTTGGCTTTCGGCTATGCGTGGCGTGCCGGTGGCGACGCCGCCACAGAGCCCATATGGCCTTCGCTCGCATTCGCGAGCGAAGCGCTCGGCGCTGCCGTGCTTCTCGGGTTCACCGGCACCATCGCCGCTATCGGGTATGACGGCTTGGCCCTGCCGCTGGGATTGGTCGCCGGTCTGGCGCTGCTCGCCATTCTGGTCGCGCCGCGATTTGTTCTCTATCCGGCGCGATCGATCAGCGGCTTCTTTGCGATCCGCTATGGCAGCGGCTCTGCGCGGCGGCTGGCCCTGCTGATCACGGCCGTGGCGACGGCGCTCATTCTCGCGGCCAATCTCAAAGCCGGTGCCTACGCGCTCCAAGGCATGACGCGGACGAACTTATCCGATGCCGTGACGTGGGTGGCGCTCGCCATCGCCGCGATCTGGCTTCTCGGCAGTCTCCTGGCGCTCAGGACGGTTGCGGGCGCCGGGTTCATCGTGGTTCTGGCCGGTCTTCTCATTACGCTGGCGGCGATCGCAGCGCGGGCGCGGGGATGGACCATTCCGCATCTGACGCTCGGCGCGGCTCTCGAAAATCATCTCAGCCTTAACATGAAGCTGGTGATCAATCGGCTCGCGGACGTCGATTCGCTGACGTCGATGACGTCGCCGTTCTTGCAGCTTTCGATGAGGAATTTTGCAGGGTTGATGCTGGCGGTGGCGTTCGGGATCGCCGCCGCGCCGTATCTTCTCGGCCGTCATGTCTCGCAAGCGGTCGTTGCGCCCGGAGCCGCGGTGCGGCGGACAACCTGGGCACTGGCGGCCGTCGCCATCACGGTCGCGAGCCTGCCACCGCTCGCCGTCTACTCTCGCGTTGCGTTCGAAAAGACGATTGCGAAAGGCATCGAAAACGCGGCCGTTCCGCAGACGATCGCGGACGCAAGCGGGCTCGGATGGACCAAGGTTTGCGGTGTCAATTCGCGTTCGCCCGAGCGTCTCGCTGCCGCCTGCGCCAAAGCGCCGGAACAGCGTGGGTTTCTGAGGCTTCAGGATTTCAGTTTTTCGACAGACGGTTTTGTCGTTGCGGCGCCGCTCATCGCCGGTCTTGAACGTTCGCTGCAGTATCCGCTTCTGTTCGCGATTTTACTGGCGGCGCTCCTCGCGGGGAAGGCGCTCATTGCCGGGCTTGGCGGCGCCGACTCGGAAATCCGGATGCGCCCTTTGCCGAAGCCGATCGCTTTGGATTTTCGTTCAGCAAGCCTCGGTGCCGGCGTGCTGGTGGTGGCGACCGTCATCGCCAACTTCGAGACGGTTGGAAGCGGCGTGCTTCTGGCTGAGGGGCTAGCGTTGCTCGCGGCGGGATTGTTCGTGCCGCTCATTCTCGGACTTCATTGGCGTCATATGAATTCGACGGGCGCCGTGGCGGCGATTCTCGTCGGTGCGCTGATTGCCGGAGCCTACCTCATTGGCGCTCATGTCTGGCCCGTCGAGTTCGTCAATCTTTTTGGGGCCTACTCGGACGCGGGAGAGGAGGCGCTGACGCGCTTTGCCGATCTCAACGCGGCGTTCGCGGCGGCTTCCGATCCGCAGGCGCAAGCCGCTGCCTGGGCGGCACTCAGAGAGCACGCGGCGGCGATGGCCAACATTGCCGGACTGAAGCCGGCCGCGATCGTTCTCGTCGCGATTCCTGCTGCTTTGGTCGTTGCCATCGCGGTCAGCCTACTGTTCCGGGAGCGGCGGCCGCTGCAAGCCTAAGCCTTCGCGCTTCGTGGCGAGTCGTCTAAAGTCATTCGCTTGCGGACGATGCGGAGCGAACCTCAACCATGCCGTCGGAGATCTACGATCTGGTCGTGATCGGCGGCGGCATCAATGGCGCCGGTATCGCCGCCGATGCCGCGACGCGCGGGCTGAAAGTCCTGCTGGCGGAAGCCGATGATCTGGCGGGCGCAACTTCGTCGGCGAGTTCGAAGCTGATCCACGGCGGTCTCAGATACCTCGAACACTATGAATTTCGCCTCGTGCGGGAAGCGCTGGCGGAGCGCGAGGTGCTGCTCGCCAAGGCTCCGCACATCATTCATCCGATGCGGTTCATCCTGCCGCGCGTCGAGGGAATGCGAGCGAGATTTCTGATCCGCGCCGGGCTTTTTCTCTACGATCATCTGGCGTCGCGCCGGACGCTCGGCGGATCACACGCACTCGATCTCATATCGGACGCGGCAGGCGCGCCGCTCGCGCCGCACCTCAGGCATGGGTATTCCTATTGGGATTGCGCCGTCGATGATGCGCGCCTCGTTGTGATCAATGCCATCGCGGCGCGCGACGCCGGAGCGCGCATCGAGACGCGGACGCCGGTACGCGGCCTGCACGTCGAAAACGATCATTGGGTCGTGACGCTCGGGGATGATGCCCGCCGTATTGGAGCTCGCGCCGTCGTCAATGCGGCCGGGCCGTGGGTCGGCGATGTGGCCCGGCTCGAACAGCAGGCAAGGCCCGCGATTGCCCGTGACGTTCGGCTGGTGAAGGGCAGCCACATCGTCGTGCCGCGCATCGTTGGCGCTGACGACGCTTACACATTCCAGAATACCGACGGCCGCATCGTGTTCGCCTTGCCGTTCGAGGCCGATTTCACGCTGATCGGTACGACGGAGCAACCGCAAACGCGCAACCCGCGCATGGCGATCGTTACAGCAGAGGAAGAAGCCTATCTGCTGGCGGCGGCCAATCGTTATTTCCGCGTGCCGTTGCGCCGCGATCAGATTGTTTGGCGGTTTGCCGGGGCTCGGCCGCTCGACGACGACGGAAGCCAGGATCCGTCGGCCATCAGCCGCGATTATCGCTTGGAGATCGAAAGACAGGTGCCGCCCATCGTCCATGTGATCGGCGGCAAGATCACGACGTACCGCAAACTCGGTGAAGCGGCGGTCGATCTTCTGGAGCCGTTCTTTCCGGCGATGCGCGCGGCTTCGACGGCGACGGCGACGCTGCCCGGCGGTGATTTCGAAGGGCGGTCGTTCGGCGCCTGGTTTGCCGCGCTTGCGCGCGCGTATCCGGGCTTCGATCGAACGGCATTGCTTCGGCTGGCGCGGCGTTACGGCACGCGAACGTCGCACATCGTCGAGGGGGCAAGTTCGGAGCGCGATCTGGGAGAAGATTTTGGTGCGGGACTGACGGCGCGCGAGATCGCGTATCTCAAGAGCGAGGAATGGGCGGAGACCGCCGAGGACGTTCTCTGGCGTCGGACAAAGACAGGCCTGCATCTGGCGGCGGAACAGCGTGAACGCGTTGCCGAAGCCGTGCAGGCCTACCTCGATAAATTCTGAACGACGGGCCGTGCCCTTTCGCTACATTAGGCGGCGGCGCTGGGCGCGCAGTGCGCACGTCGCCGGGCAAACCGATTCCGGGCACAGCATCTGGTTGGCCTGCCGGAGTGCGGCTGCCAGCGCCTGAGCGCCGTTGAGCGTATCGCCGATGTCGTCCGAGCCGATCAGGGCTGCTGCCGATGCCGTGAGCGCCTGGCGCTCGTTATGCTGACAGGCGGCGATAATCGAAATGGCGAGGCATTCGTCGCGGCAGAAACTTCTGCAGCCGGTCGGTGAAATCTCGATGTCACGCTGCGCATTGGCCTTCACCGCGCGTACGAACTTCGAGAGATCGAGCAGCAGCGCCTTGGCCTGTTCCGGTCCCAACATGCCGGAGAATGAATTCCAGGCGTCTTCCCAGCATTTGATGTCGCCGGTTGAAAGGCCTGTAAGCCAGCAGCGAAATCCGACGGCGACGAGGCGCTCGGGTGCTCGTGCCGGAAGCGGTACGATCTTGGCGCTGGGTCCGGAGGTTTCGCTCCGTGCGTTCGAAACCGAATTAGCCACGGTCAAAGCCCTCCCATGACATCGCCATGCCGTGCGAAATGCCCCCGGTTTGAACGCTGAAACACTGTGCCGAGACGTGTAGGGAAACTGCGCGTTGCCGCGCGTGCGAAAATCGCATCATCATCTGCTCCAATATGCGGGGTTCAAGGCCCCGGTATCGGTTGGCGCCAACGTCGGCGCGCGATGTCGTTGCGACATCGTTCTCTGAGCTAGCCCGATCGTTATGCGCCGGTCAACAGTTTGCGAGCGCGCGCGATAACATTAGAATTTTTATAATTTTCAATTGTGTAGGCGATGGGAAACTTTGCCCGATGTCGGCAGGTTTGTGCGGCGGTTTCAGCCGCTCTGCGACCAGCGGGCGAAGCCGCCGAAGGCGATCAGGACGACGGTCCCTTTTCCCGGCTCGCTGTCGATTTCGAATTCGGCGCCCATTTCGCGAACGAGCCGCTGGACGAGGGGCAAGCCGATGCCGTTGCCGCCGGCAAGCCAGGATTGCTGCGATTCTTCCGCCGGGGCGGCCCCTTCCACGCTCTTGCCGCCGATGCCGCAGCCGGTGTCACGAACGGCGAGGAACACGCGGTCGTCGGCGAGGAATCCGGTCACAACGTGAACGTCGCCACCGCGCGGCGTAAATTTAATCGCATTGGTCAGCAGATTAAGAAGGATCTGGCGGAGCGACGTCGGGTTGGCGGCGACGTGCGGGCGGCTCTTCTCGGCTTCGAAGGTCAGCGTCAGGCCCTGCGACTGCGCCAGCGCCTGAAGGCTCGAGACGGTGCGTTCGACGATGGCGTTGAGGTCGAGAGCGATCAAGCGCGGCAGGGCCGCATTCGATTTGGCGCTTTCCGAAAGCAGCGAAGTAATGACGTCGAGCGCATGGGTGGCGCTTTCATGGATGTCGGCGGCATAACTGAGATAGCGCTCGTTGCCCATCGTGCCGAGCCGTTCGTCGCGCATGATCTCGGCCGCCGCTGCAATAGCGGTCAACGGCGTTTTCAGTTCGTGTGCGAGTTTCGCAAGATGATCGGGATCGAGGACCGAGGACGGCAAACGTGCGGGTGACGGAGGCGCGGCCGGCGTATCCGCGGTCGGCGGCAATGCGCTTGAGGGCTCGACATTTTCATCGGCGGCGAACGCATCGACGCCATTGTGGACGATAAGCGGCTCGACGCCATCGCCTTCGCGCATCCGGCGCGCCAATGCTTTCAGCGTTACGGCGGCTCTTTGCGGATTTTCGGATGGGTGCTCTCCGAGGATGCGTGCCGATCCCTTGGCTGTCGTCGACGGCGGTTCAACGCCATCCTCGTCAATGATACGCAGCACGAGCACCCCCGATTCCCCGCTGGCCTGTCGCGTGACTGTGCAAAGGACCGGCTTTAGCTTTCCGTTGCTCCAGAATGTCAGCCTTTCGACAGATTTGCCATTGGCGTTGCCGAGGGCCGTTATCTCACGCAATCGCGCCAGTGCCGGCGTTGCGGCATCGAGCGCAATAGGGAACGACGCGTATGCGAAAAGGCCGAGGGCGCGGGCGCCGGAGGTGTTCGCCGCAACGATCTCGGAAAGATCGAGGTCGATCGTGATCACCGGCCCGGGCCCGGCAGCCGAAAGGGGCGTCGAAGCGCCGTCATGTCGTTTTCGAATTGCGGGCGTAGGCGCTGCCGTCATTGCGGTTCGTCAGCTTCCGAGAGCTAAGTGTGCACCTGTCATTTCCGTCTACGTGATTTGCAACGCGGTAGAAATTGAAAATCCAGCCATTTTCCACCGCTCTCGACGGCGGAACGCGGTTATGCACGGCGCTTTGGGCTGTTGATGTTTTGGATCAGCAACTTGATCGCGCGTTTTTGCCGGAACGCGCCTTAGCCGTCGCGTTTGCGAGGCCAGTTTTTTTGCACGATGGCCAGAATGATGATGCAGAAGGCGGCGAGCCGCGCCAGGTAGAAAAACGGCTGCTGCTCATCGGAAATATGTCCAAAGCCGAGCATCAGGCGGGTTATGGCATCGATGCCGAAAGCGATGGCGAAGCATAGAAACAGGCTGTCGCGGGACTGCCGCCAGAATCTGAGGAAAAACACCGACGCGACGAGGGACGCCATCGCGATCGCGCCTAGCATCACCGAGTTGAGATGGTTCATGACTCAGTATCCCAGATGAGGCCGTAGAGGAGCACGGCCATCGCCAGAAGCATGGAGGCGTTGCGCCAGAGGGAAAAATCGATGTTGGGAAACACCAGCTTATCGCAGACGAGAAACAGGTTGTTGAGCGTCAGGCCCGCGAAGCAGAGGCCGCTCCATAACAGGAGCCGATAGCCGCCGCGGCTATACGCAAGCAGCAAAAGGTAGGCGCACACCGCGGCCGTCAATGCACAAAGGCTATAGATGATCGCCGCGATCACGAGCGTTCCTTCCTGATCTTGAATGCATCCGAAAATTCGCGCAGTCGCCGGGGCTTGGTATGAATGAGATTGGTTACGGGAATGAGGTGTCTTGCGTAAGATTCGGCAAGCCGCTCCACCATTTCGCGTTCATCGTCATTTTGGCAGTCAAAGCGAAAACGATCGTCGGACACGCTCAGAAGGCCGTTCGAGCATAAGTGCTCGAGAACGTTCGCGGCTTCGCTTTCGCTGACGTACAGGCGTTTTGCCGCCGTTCCGGCTGTCCAAGTTTCGTTGGGATTCCGGCGTAGTAGCAAAAGCGCTTCCAGCTGAGCGATCGAATCTAGGTGTCTGAGGATAAAATCACGGAGGTCCTCAGAAATCAGGTCATCCGCCAATGCTTCAGTGTCCCTTTTTAGTCTCGAGCCGTCGCGGCGGTGCTGACGGCCATCCCGCCGCCAGTTTGCCTCACGTGGAACTCAATGCAAGTGGGGTAGCGGAAGGTTGACGTGTTTCGGCGCAATATCCGTCGCTAGCGTTACGGCCGGGCGTACGGATTTGCTGCGAAAGTCGTGGTTGATCGGCGTCGATGCGCAGACTCAGCGGATCGCGCGCGACATGACCGACATGACCGATAGGAACAGCGCGGCCGAGGCGCTTACGTGTTGTGTGACGGGTGAGACGAATGCGGGCCGATGCAAGTGGTACCGCCTCCCAGAGTTGAACCGGGGACCTCTAGATCCACAATCTAGCGCTCTAACCAACTGAGCTAAGGCGGCACAGGCTTTGTTCGCAAAGCAATAAATCGAGGACGGTGTCGCCGTCTATGCTTTTTGCGGCCGACGTTCCTCGATTTCCGGCCCAGCTATCACCACAGCTGCCCCCGGGGGTCAAGCGCCTTATGGCCTCCTCAGGCGGTTCGCGACGGACCACCGCGCCCGCCGAACAGAAAGGCCAATACAAGCCCCGCGACGAAGCCGCCGACATGCGCCATGTAGGCGACGCCGCCCACATCGGCCGTCTCGTCGGTGCGGGCAATCGAGCCGAAACCGCTGAAAAGCTGCAGGACGATCCAAAATCCGATGACGGCGATCGCCGGCAGCGAGATGATTTGGCGGATGACGAGTACATCGACGCGGGCGTGCGGGAACATCAGGATGTAGGCGCCGAGCACGCCGGCGATGGCGCCGGATGCTCCGACGTTCGGAATGTTCGAGCCGCTGTTGAAATAATACTGCGCGAACGTCGCCGCGATTCCGGACACGACATAGAACGCGAAGAAGCCGAAATGGCCGAAGCGGTCTTCGATGTTGTCGCCGAAGATGTAGAGATAGAGCATGTTGCCGAAGAGGTGCATCCAGCCGCCGTGCATGAACATCGCGGTGAAGAGCGTCGGCATGTTGCCGGTCGGATCGTGGGTGAAGCGGCTTGGAATGAACGCCCAGTCGTTGATGAAGCGATCGCCGCCGTTGAGTTCCACGAGAAAGAAAAGCACGTTGGCCGCGATCAGGCCGTACGTCACGATCGGGACGGTTCGGAGAGAGGAATCGTCGTCGCCGATCGGGAACATGCGGATCTTTTCCTGTGACTAGATTGCGCCCGGCGGCGCCGGTTTTTGCGCCGACATCAGATAATTTATGTCGGTATCGGGATCGCGGGACCAGACATCGCGCAGCGGATTATAGGTGATACCCTCGAAATTCGGTGCCGCGAGCCCGGCTGCTTGCGCGTAGCGTGCCAGTTCTTCGGGCGTGATGAACCGATCCCACTGATGCGTGCCGCGCGGCAGCCATCCGAGAACGTACTCGGCGCCGACGATCGCCAGCGCCCATGCCTTGAACGTGCGATTGAGCGTCGAGAAAATGGCGATGCCGCCCGGCCGGATCAGGGCGGCGCATTCCGCGATGAATTTTTCCGGATCGGGGACGTGCTCGACGACTTCGAGACAGGCGACGACGTCGAATATCTCCCCCCTGGCGACGAGGTCTTCGACCCGCACGGCGCGGTAGTCGATGCCCAGCCCTTGGGCCTCGGCGTGGCCTTTCGCAATCGCGATATTGCGTTCGGAGGGATCGATGGCGGTGACCGAGGCTCCCATGCGGGCCAGCGGTTCGGCGACCAGACCGCCACCGCACCCGATGTCGAGCGCCGTCAAACCGGTCAGCGGACGGAGCGCCAGGGCGTCCCGATTGAAGTTCGCTACAACTCGATCCCGAATGAACGACAGCCGGGGGGGGCCAATTTGATGCAACGGGCGGAATTTCCCTTGCGGATCCCACCATTCGGCGGCGAGCCGGGAAAAACGCTCCACCTCTTCGGGATCGAGCGTGGCGTTTCCGGCGGTCGTGGCGTTGGCGTGCTTGGCGGTGGTCATCAATGGGCTCCGTTGCCTGTAGTCGCCAGTTCGGCGGGGCGCTTGTCAAGCGCCAGGGCAGCGGTCGGCGTCGTCACATCCTTCCTTGGTCGCGGCTTTCGGTTATTGCCGGGAAACACGCGAGCCGCTAAGAAGCGCGGGACTCATTCCAGACATTAAGGCTCCGCCGGTCCGTTTCTGGGCCTGTGCGAGCTTGCAGCAGGCACGGGAAGCCCCACCAGGATGGCGACGGTTGTGATGAAATTCGGCGGCACATCGGTCGCCAACATCGAGCGCATCCAGAACGTGGCGCGTCACGTCAAGCGCGAGGTCGATGCTGGCAACAAAGTGGCGGTGGTCGTCTCGGCGATGTCGGGCGTCACCAATCAGCTCATTGCCTGGGTGAAGGAAGCCTCGCCGCTCTATGATTCACGTGAATACGACGCGGTGGTCGCGACCGGCGAGCAGGTGACGGCCGGCCTTCTGGCGATCTCGTTGCAGGCGATGGGCCTCAAAGCGCGGTCGTGGACGGGATGGCAGGTGCCGATCAAGACGAACGCCGCGCACGGGGCGGCGCGCATTCTCGACATTCCGGGCAGCGATCTCAAGAAGCATATCGATACGGGTGAAATCGCCGTCATCACCGGCTTTCAGGGGATCGAACCGAAATCCGACCGCATTGCGACGCTTGGACGTGGCGGCTCCGACACGAGTGCGGTGGCGGTGGCGGTGGCGCTCGAAGCCGACGTTTGCGACATCTATACGGACGTCGATGGCGTTTACACCACCGACCCGCGTATCGTGCCGAAGGCGCGACGGCTCGCCAAAGTCTCGTACGAAGAAATGCTAGAGATGGCATCGCTCGGCTCGAAGGTATTGCAGACACGCTCGGTCGAGCTGGCAATGGTCTACAAGGTGAAGACGCGCGTGCTTTCCAGCTTCGTGGCGCCGGACGCCATGAAGCCTTTCAGCCCGAACAATATCGAAAATATCGGAACCATCGTTTGCGACGAGGAAGAGATCGTGGAACAGCAGGTCGTGAGCGGCATCGCCTACGCCAAGGACGAAGCCAAGGTGACCCTTCTGAAGGTTGACGACAAGCCGGGTGTCGCGGCGCGCATCTTCGGGCCGCTGTCGGACGCCAGCATTAACGTCGATATGATCGTCCAGAACGTGACGCCGGACGGCAAGCACACGGACATGACATTTACCGTGCAAGCGGCCGAGCTGCCCCGCGCGCTCGATGTTTTGAAAAAGGCGAAGGCCGATATCGGTCACTTCGACGTCAAGAGTTCGGCCGATGTCGTGAAGATTTCGGTCATCGGCGTCGGTATGCGCAGCCACGCGGGCGTCGCCGCGCAAATGTTTAAGACTCTTTCGGAAAAAGGCATCAACATACACGCTATCTCGACGTCCGAGATCAAAATCAGTGTATTGATCGATGCGGCCTATGCCGAGCTTGCCGTTCGCACGTTGCACACGGCCTACGGCTTAGACAGCGACTAAGCGCGGCCCGCCTGCGGCCGCGTCCAATTTACCCTTGCGATGAGCTGCCCTTGGGGGTGGGACGACTGGCATGATCACGCGGCGCGATGACCCAAGACCATTACCGAGCGAAACGTCGCTTCGCGTCATCATGCGCAGGCTGCGCGAAATCATGGCCGAAGACGGCGAGGGCCAGGAGAAGCTGGATCGCATCGTCCGGCAAATCTCCGGCGTCATGGTCGCCGAAGTCTGTTCGATCTACCTGAAGCGCCAGGACGGCTCGCTTGAGCTGTTCGCGACCGAGGGCCTCAATCCGTCCGCGGTCCATAGGACGCGCATGAAGCGCGGCGAGGGTTTGGTCGGCCGCTGCTCCGAACTCGGCGTGACGGTCAACGAGCCGGAAGCGTCGAGCCACCCGGCGTTTTCCTACCGGCCGGAAACGAGCGAAGAAGTTTATCACTCGCTGCTGGCGGTGCCGATTTCGCGCGCCGGCCAGGTTCTCGGCGTGCTCGTCATCCAGAATCGGATGCCGAAGGAATACTCCGACGAAGACGTCGAGGTTCTGCAGGCGACAGCGATGGTGATCGCGGAAAACCTTGTTTCCGGCGCCGTTGCCGGGACCGGCGCGGCGCTTGAAATTTCCTTGTCGCAACCGATGGCGATCGAAGGCGAGCCGCTGTCGGAGGGTATCGCGCTAGGGCATGTCGTGCTGCACGAACCCCGCATCGTCGTCACGCATCTGCTCTCGGATAACCCGGTGGCGGAGACCGAGCGGCTCGAAGTGGCGCTCACCCGGCTGCAAGCGCATATCGATGAGATGGTCGAGCAGGAGCATCTCTCGTCGATCGGCGAGCATCGCGACGTGCTCGAAGCCTATCGCATGTTCGCCCACGATAAGGGCTGGCATCGCCGTCTGCGCGAAGCCGTCGAGGGCGGATTGACGGCGGAAGCGGCGGTCGAGCGCGTGCAGAACGCGATGCGCACGCGGATGCTGCGTCAGCATGATACGTATTGGCGCGAGCGTCAGCGCGATCTCGACGATCTGTCCGACCGGCTTCTGCGGGTGCTGGCGGGGCGTCTCAAAAGTTCCGAAGACGGCAGCGGTTTGCCGGCCGATGCGATTCTTGTCGCGCGGACGATGGGGCCGGCTGAACTGCTCGACTATGACCGAAGCCGGTTGCGCGGGCTCGTCGTCGAGGATGGGTCGAGCCAGAGCCATGTCGCTGTCGTCGCCAAGGCGCTCGGTATCGCGGCGATCGGTCAGGCAGCGGGCATCGTCGATCGTGTTTCGGCGGGCGACGCGGCCATCGTCGATGCGGTGACGGGCGAAGTTCATCTTCGGCCGACGAGCGAGGTCATCTCGGCCTATTCCGACAAGGTGCGGTTCCGGGCCCGGCGGCAGAAGCGTTATCAGTCATTGCGCGACCGCGCGGCGATCACCAAGGACGGCGTTCGCATCGCCATGATGATGAATGCCGGGCTGCTGGTGGACATGTCGCATCTGATTGAATCGGGTGCCGACGGCGTCGGACTCTACCGCACCGAACTGCAGTTCATGTTGTCGGAATCGTTTCCGAGGCTCGACAGGCAGACGCAACTCTACCGGTCGGTGATCGAGGAGGCTCAGGGCAGGCCGGTTGTGTTCCGTTCGCTCGACATCGGCGGCGATAAGGTTCTGCCGTACCTCCGGCAGCCGAAGGAAGAAAATCCGGCGATGGGCTGGCGCGCCATTCGCATGGCGCTCGACCGGCCGGAGCTTTTCCGGCTGCAGATCCGCGCGCTTTTGAAGGCGGCGGCGGGGCGCGAGCTGCGGGTCATGATTCCGATGGTCTCGGCGGCCTATGAGCTTGGTGCTATCCATGCCCTGATCGAACGCGAAAAAGCATTCCTGTCGAAGCATGGGCACGGGCTGCCGATCAATATTCTCGTCGGGGCGATGTTCGAGGTCCCCGCTTTGCTGTTCGATCTCGAAACGTTTCTATCGCGGGTCGATTTCGTGTCGATCGGCTCGAACGA
>Ga0182744_1001665_pt1 | contig 19241 bp, 8 predicted proteins | sample eDN3rd30CKraftMG_FD_128525 | JGI IMG/M metagenome (GOLD analysis project Ga0182744, IMG submission 128525) | Enriched Miracle-Growth compost microbial communities from Emeryville, California, USA - eDNA 3rd pass 30_C Kraft MG (version 2) (version 2) ...
CATCCATGAAATGCGGGAAATGGTCACCGCCAGGATGGGGCAATATGCGCAGGGCAATGAACCCATTGAACACACAGCATATCTGTATGCATATGCAGGCCAGCCTTGGAAAACACAGTATCATGTACGCCGTATTATGCAGAGCCTTTATAATGCCGGTCCCAAAGGTTACCCGGGAGATGAGGACCAGGGACAGATGTCCGCCTGGTATGTACTCAGTTCACTGGGTTTATATAGCGTATGCCCGGGTACCGACCAGTATGTCATCGGAAGTCCGCTATTTACAAAAGCGGTGCTACATCTGGAAGGTGGAAAAAAGTTTGTGATTAAAGCCATTCATAACAGCGATAAAAATATTTATATCCAGTCAGCCACCTTAAACGGAGCGCCCTTTACGGCTAATTGGATTGATTACAAAACCATAATGCGTGGAGGAGAATTGGTGTTTCAAATGGGCGACCGGCCGGCCATAAACAGAGCTGTCAGGGAGAGCGACCTGCCTTTTTCATTATCCCGCAGCGAGGACCATCAGGTTCCTGAAAGGTAGCAAGACGCCTGCCTTTGACGGCCCTATAAAGCTTCCACGGTATGGAATCCGGCGGCAAATTGCTCTCAAAAAACCAGCAAGTAGACAATAAAAGCGGGCGGCTCGCCTGAAAAAAAAGACCGGGCGAGCTGTTTAAAGATTAGGAGGTTACGCGGTCAAACCCATTTTGGGAGAAGTTCAACCGTCAAAAAGTGCTTTTCCATTACTGCCTAAAGCTGCTGTAACACCATTCATAAACTGCTAAAAAAGATTTAAAAAAACAGTGGCGGTAATAGTAATTGAAAGTGTCTTAGAATAGAGGAGGGGCTGGACAAAAAAAAAGTGGGGAGTAAAGCAAAAACGGGTACGGTCAAATACGGTTAAATACGTTTGAATAAGACCAAAATTTGGTCGGATACAGTCCAAAAGACCTTGCTGTACTTTTGGGAGCGGTGAGCAGCTAAAAAGGCCAGCCATTGAAAAGCGTATGCGCACAAAGGATTAAAAAAGGTGTACTGCCGGGTAATTTAAATGCAAGGAAACCAAAATATGCCTTTATTATCGTAGCAGTCCCCTCGCAAAATCAATTGATCTGACAACACGCAGTACTAACTGATCAAAGTAAAAAATTATTAGGTCCTAAATAAATATTGTAATGAAAAAACAATTTATTGCCTGGGTGGCTCCGGCGACAGTTATTTTGGTTATTTTTTCTGCCTGCCAGAAAAGTGGCTTTCTGGACCAGACCTCGACCACCAGTCTCAATGAGCAGTCTACTTTTTCAGACAGTGCCAACGCCATGGGGTTTTTGAATAATATCTATGCCAAAATTGGTTTTGCCAGTGACCCTAAAAGGTTTAATGGCGGAAGTTACGCAGCAGGGCTGGACGCGGCCTCAGATGAGGCTGAAGGACCGAATGCTTCCAGCTCTAACGGCTTTGTCCAGTTTGCCACAGGTACCGTCAATCCTACCGTCGTGCCGGATGACGCCTGGAAAATCTGCTATAGCAATATCCGGGCAATCAACCAGTATTTAAAACACCTGCCCGTTATCCCGTTTTCTGCTTCGCTGAAAGCTTCTACCAGGGCAGAAGCGCATTTTTTACGCGCCTGGTATTACTTTATGTTGCTGGAACATTATGGTGGCGTACCGCTCATCGGAGATTCCATTTATACGGCCAAGGACCCGATGACCCAAACTCGTAATTCTTTTAAAAGTTGTGTCAATTATATATTAGCAGAGTGTGACTCCGCGGCTGAAAATCTTCCGGTCACAAGGACCGGGTCTGAATATGGCCGGGCCAGCAAAGGGGCTGCACTGGCACTTAAATCAAGGCTGCTGCTGTATGCCGCCAGCCCTTTATTTAATAACGGAGGTATCGGCAAAGACGTTCCCGGCATGGACACGATTGTCGCCTACCCCGATCAGGATCCCAACAGATGGGTCCTCGCGGCAGCGGCGGCTAAAGATGTGATTTCCCTGAATGCCTATTCACTTTATGTGGATTCCACTACCAAACCGGCCGAACCTGGTTACGGCTTTATGAAACTTTTTACGCTGCGCTATAACAGCGAATATATTCTTGCCAATATGATGCCCAGTAATAAATACCTGGAATCGCTCTGGGACGTGCCTTCAAGAGGCGGCTCCGGGGGGCCTTTCCCTTACCAGGAACTGGTGGATGCCTTCGGCATGGCAAATGGTAAACTGACTACTGATAACGCTTCAGGCTATGATCTGGCAAATCCTTATAAAAACAGGGACCCGCGGCTGGATTATACCATCATGCATGATTCGACCCTTAGGATCACTTATGGTGCCAATCAGCCTACACCGCTCAAACTCTATTGGAATACCAGTGTGACCCCCGCAGTAGCGGCCAGTGGGGACGCCGTACGCAAAGGCACTTCAACGGGTTATTATATTAATAAAATGATTGATCCGACCGTGATCAATAACGGCATCGGTGAAGCGCAGCGTTGTTTACCGCTGATCCGGTATGCGGAGATCCTGCTCAATTACGCGGAAGCACAAAATGAAGCTTCAGGACCGGACGAAACCGTATATAACGCCGTTGAGGCGATCCGTGAGCGTGCCGGTCTGCGGCCATATAAATTACCTGAAAATCTTTCCCAGGAAGACATGCGGCAGGTTATCCGTCATGAAAGACGGGTGGAACTGGCCTTTGAAGGTTTCCGGTTTTTTGACGTCAGGCGCTGGATGATCGCCGACTCTACGGAAAATCAGATGATGCATGGCATGGAGGTCGACAGGGGCGCCAGTGTCACCTATAAAGCGTTTAATGTCCGTAAACATAATTTCAGGCGCGCGATGTACCTGTGGCCGCTACCGCTTTCTGAGATTTCCAAACTGCCCACGCTGAAACAAAACCCGCTTTATTAATTACTTAGTTTATTAATTGATATAATATGAAAAGGTATTTCAATTTAGGCCTGCTCGTTTTACTGCTCTGGGTGTTTACCCTTCTTTCCTGTCACCGGGAGACGGTGGTCACGCCCATTGAGTCCACTAAATTACTCAACGGAACCTGGAAGATCACCAAAGCCCTGCGCAATGGTACAGATCTGACAAGCCGGTTTGATTTTTCAGGTTTTAAAATCGTTTTTCAGGACAGTACTTACACGCTGGACAGCCTGGTGCCGTTTCCGGTAACGGAAAATGGCGCTTTTCACCTGGACGATCCAAAGTATCCTTTCAAACTATTTTTAAAAGCCGGAGACGGGGATTATAAAGAGCTGAATATGGATTATCCTATAAACGCGGGTGTCCGAAACATTATTATCAGTTTTTCGCCCGGCTGCTCTTCAAATACCTATCAGTATACCCTTCAAAAAGTTAATTAGAAATTATGTGTATGCTATCCAAATTATTGCAGAAAATTAAAGGCGCCCGCCTGTGGCAGGCCGCACTGCTACTTCTGTTGACTACAGTGGTAATTATAAGCTGCAGCATCACCATTGACAGTATCGATCAGCCCGACAGTGTCCAGGGGGGAGAAACGCTGACCTCCACGCTGCATGTAACCATTAATACCAATGATACCAGGAGTGCCAAGTTTATGGTCGCCCTTTTGGTGCCTAAAGTCTGGAATGCCTCCGGGAATGCCAAAATAACCTTTACCAGTAGTATTACAACAGGTACCCAGACGATGAGTGCCATCCCGGCCGGTACCGCCGCGCCACAGGCGGGCGGCAAGGACTGGCCGACGCTGATTGCGGATAAAATTGGTAATGGGGGTAATCTGTTGCCCGGATGGGAATGGGTGGCCTTTTATTCTGACAAGGCTTACAGCGTTGTGGCCAATGATGCCATTACCGTAACGATAACCATCAAGGCTAAAGTAAGCAATGACAATCTTTCCTTCAAACTCGGTTACGTGGTCGCCAATAGTTCAGACGGACTCTCCGATGCACAGTATTATGCCTCCGCCTTCCCGGGTTGTTTCCGGGTATTCGGTCAGGGAGACCTGATGGATTATTGTAATCCGCAATTATCCTCCATCGACCCGCTCAGTGCAATGGATAATGATATCATCACCCTGAATTTTGATGCAGGTGTCATTGACAGCGAATTAAAAGATGCGGATGAGCTCTACCTCTGTCTTAAAGGAGTAACCACAAAGGGTGATACTTTGGACGGTTGTGCCCAAAATGACAGGACGCGGCTCAGTACTTATGCCCTGAAAAAATGGCGCATTGATATCTGGCCCAGACAGTTTTTCAATCTGTCGAAATCGCAGCAGCTGGAGAGCCTGGTCTATTACTTTACGGACAAAACAGGCCAGGTGAAAGTGGGAAAGGACGGCACGGGCGCTGTGCCTTTCACTTACACCTTTAAATGCCAATAAAATTTTTAAGCGTTTAAAATCGAAATAATATTCAGGTTTTTTGATAATTTTTTTACTATGCATAAACCATATTTAATAAAACGCCTTTGTCATGCGCGTAGCCTGCGGGTCATTGCAGCCATCTTATGCTTGCTTTTTTGCTGCGCTTTACTGCATGCGCAACAGACAACAAACGCAGATTCAAGGGCAGCCATAAATCTAAGCGGCACAGTAACCGATGCTTATAACAAGCCCCTCGGCGGTGTTAAAATATTGGATAAACAGGAAACATTGCTTGCCACTACCGGTAGTGACGGAACCTTTACGGTAAATGTCACAAAGGGAGAAAATATTTATTTCCGTTTGCTGGGTTATGACCAGTTTACCCTGAAAGCAACAACGACATTTAGCGGTACGGTACGCTTGCAACAAAGCTTTTTGCCAGCGGCAAAGATGGCCGTATCGGAAGAACAATCAAATGCTCCCAGCAGCCAGTTAGTGGAAAAAGATCAGGATACGAGCCTTGTTGTATTACAGGAGGTTTTAAACGGATCTGCTGGTTATCCTGGAGGAAAATCAGGATCAGACCTGCAAGGCCTTTACGGCCCTATAGCAGCCTACCGGTTTTTAGGAGCTGCCGCCACGGCGACACAAAATGAGTTGAGTTACACGCCTGCGCCACAGTTTACCTATGCTTTGCCCGGCAGGCTAGCCGGACTTAATGTCAACCAGACAGAAGGATTTTACATTCCTTCCTTAACCCTTCCCACCAGCGTTGATTTCTTTGTCGGCAATATTCCCACCAATAAAAGCGGCGCCGGCCCTTCAGACAATAACCAGTTTGACATACAACTCCGTGGACATAACTCTAGCCTGGGGCAATCCCCGGTGGTCATTATCGACGGTATCCAGCGCGATATTTATTCCCTGGATCCCAGTCAGATCGCCTCGGTCACTATTTTAAAAGACGCTCTTTCAACCATACTATTGGGACAGAACAGTTCCCGGGGGGCTTTAATTGTACAGACTTTAGAACCTACAAGCGGTCCGCCCCGCTTAAGCTTTACTGCTGAGACCGGGTGGCAGCAATCTTTAAAGATGCCCAAGCCGCTCTCTGCGGCCAGCTATGCTTACCTGCTAAATGAAGCGCTTTTAAATGATGGTAAAAATCCAGCTTACACGGGCGCAGACTATGAGGCTTATAAAAACGGATCCGATCCATATGGCCATCCGGATGTGAACTGGTATGACGCGATTTTAAAGAACAACCCGATGATCACCAGGTATAACCTGAACGTTACGGGTGGTGGCGGTAAAGCCAGTTACCTTGTGGATCTGGGATACCTTAACCAGGACGGAATGTTCAAGGGCTCGGATGCCCATACTTATAGTACTTTACTGAACCTAAAAAGGTATACCGTTAATTCAAAAATCCGTTTTGCGGTCAATAAGGACTTTGATTTGGGGCTTAACCTGATTGGCCGGATTATGGATAATAACCAGCCGGGCGCAGGTACCCTTAATATACTGAATAACCTGCTCAGCACACCCAATAATGCTTATCCCATCTACAATCCCAACGGCTCATTTGGCGGCACGACCAATTATACCAATAACCTGATGGCCCAGGTACTGGAGTCGGGTTATCTGGCAGAGCAGGAGCGGGATATCCTGGTAAACCTGGACATGCGGTATAAACTGGACAGGTGGCTGCCGACCTGGTGGGTCAGGCTGAATGGAAATGTTTCCGTACAGTCTGCCAGCTTTATGGACCGTAGTAAGCAGGATCCCGTTTTTCAGATGGTGGTGGACGATAAAGGCGATACAACTTATAACCGTTTTGGCAGCACGGTCAACCAAAACAATGGGTTTAATACCACTTCCTGGGCACGGTATTGGTATGCCAGCGCATCTACGGGAGTGGATACAACCTTTGGACAAAATAACTTAGGCCTGAAGCTTTTCTACGATCAGAAACAGACCCTTTTGAATTATGACCTGCCTACGGTATTGACTAATTACGCTTTTCAGGGAAATTACAATTACGGCAAAAAATATTTTGTGGAAGGCGCTGTTAACTACAGCGGTTACAACCGGTACCAGAAAGGGCATCAGTACGGCCTGTTTTATGCAGGCGGGTTGGGCTGGGACATCGCCCGTGAAAATTTCATTAAAGACCATGCCAGCTGGATCGGCCAGTTAAAACTAAGGGGCACTTACGGTAAAACAGGTAATGCCAACGTGGATCAGTACGGTTATTATATCTGGAATGAGCACTTTGAAAATGTAAACGTCACTTATCCCATCGGCAGTCAGTATCCGGGCCCCCAGGGAGTTCAGCAAGGCGGTACATTGCCCAACGTCAATGCCACCTGGGAAAAAGCCTATAAACTGGATATAGGCCTCGATATGGATTTATTCAACCATCACTTGCAGGGCAGCTTTGATTATTACCACGAAAAGTATGCGGACATCATGCAGCTGCGCGGTAAAAGTATTGCCCTGATCGGTCTGGATTATCCCGCTGAAAATATTGGCAAGGCGCTGTACAAAGGCTGGGAAGGTTCTCTTACCTACCAAAACGGTTCGGGTAATTTCAATTATTACCTGACAGGCAACGCTTCGCTTCAATACACGAAAGTATTATTCATGGATGAACAACAACAGGCCTTTAGCTGGAACAGGCATACCGGCCTGCCTGTCAATCAGCGTTTCGGGTTGATCGCTGACGGCTTTATCCAGACGGAGGCAGAAGCCGAGAGCTACCCGACGATCACGGGTTACACCTTAAGGGTGGGCGATGTCAAATACAAGGACCTGAACAGCGATGGGGTCATTGACCAGTTCGACGCGACGCCGCTGGGCAAAACCGGGCCGATATTCTACTACGGTCTGAGCGGTGGCCTTTCATACAAAGGCCTTGAACTGAATTTCCTGATCCAGGGCGTCCAAAACAGGGATATCTATGTCAATAACCTGATTATGGATGGCGGCTTCCAGGGGCAAAATGGCGGATATGGCCAGGCCTATGAAAGGATTCAAAACAGGTGGACGCCAGAGACCGCAAATACCGCTTTTTATCCGGCACTCAGTGCCGGTGGAAACGGGTATAATTATAATCCGCTGTTCCTTTCCAGTTCTTTATTTGTCCATAACGGAGATTATATCCGGCTTAAAAATATTGGTCTTGCCTATACTTTGCCTGCCGTCTGGACACATCGTCTAAAAGTAGGAAGTGTCAAAGTATTCGTCAATGCCCTGAATCTTTGGACCTGGGCCGCCTTCGATCAGGTAGATCCGGAGATTTCCCTGCCCAATTACCCTATACAAAAAGTGATCAATACAGGTATCAATATAAAACTTTAGAAAATGCAGCACTCTTATCCTTATAAATACCAAAGCAGCTATGCACGTATGTTTAGCTTTATTTGCTGCGCCCTGGTTTTAAGTATTTTCTATGGCTCCTGCGCCAAAGATTATGAAACGATTCCTTTGGGCCAGCAGCAGACCCTGGAATTAACCTTTGACAGCCACGACTCAGCCGGTACTTATGCCCTCAGGTATTTGAGCGAAGTCTATAACGATGCCCTGATAAACGGTCATAACCGGGTCGATAAAGATTACCTGGATGCGGCCTCAGATGACGCATTATCCTCTTCTACCAGCCTGAGTTCGGTAGAAAAGATTGCCAGCGGGGCCTTTACTTCCACAGATCTGAATGCGGATGACAACTGGACTTCCAGCTATGCCACCATCCGTGCCGCAACGGTTTTTATTGTTAATATCGACCGGGTGCCCCTGATCGAAAAACTGCCTGACGGAAGGCCGGCGCGACCGGCTTATAAAGCAGAAGCCCGGTTTCTGAGAGCCTTTACTTATTTTGGCTTGATTAAACGATACGGCGGTGTACCGCTTTTGGGTGATAAGATCTATAATCTGACAGATAATCTGCAGTTACCCAGGAACAGCTTTAAGGAATGCGTGGATTATATTGTAAGTGAGTTGCAACTGGCCGAGGATTCCCTGCGCTCTCAGACCGAAATCAATAGCGGCAGCTATGGACGTATTACAAAAGAGGCGGCCATGGCGCTGAAAGCGAAGGTGCTGCTCTATAGTGCCAGTCCGTTATTTAATGGAGGCAATATAGACCCGAATAATCCACTTACGGGTTATACCAGTTATGATAAACAAAGATGGCAGCTGGCAGCAGATGCAGCCAAGGCAGTCATAGACCTGCATTATTATTCTCTGATGCCTTCTTTCACCGATGTTTTTACAAAGCAAAACCAGCCTGTGGGGACTGGAACAGAAAATATATTCTGGCGCCAGGTCGGCAATAATCAGGACGTAGAAAAAACCAACGGGCCAATTGGCTACACCTCGGCCGGTGGCAACGGAAGGACCAGTCCATCCCAGAACCTGGTAGATGCCTTTCCTATGCAAAACGGCCTGGATATTACAGCAGCCGGGAGCAGTTACAATGCCGCTGATCCATACGAGGGCCGTGATCCACGCTTAACGGCAACGGTTTTTTTCAACGACCAGCCCTGGTTAAACCGACACATCGAATTATTTGCGGGCGGTACAGACCGGCCCGGCGGCACCGTGCAGCAGACAAAGACCGGATATTATATGCGTAAGTTTATGGGAGATTTTTCCACGTCGAACAGCACAGTCTATAGCAACACCTTACATGACTGGGTCTATATCCGGTATGCAGGTATCCTGCTGGATTATGCAGAGGCGCAAAATGAAGTCAGCGGCCCTTCGCAGCAGGTATACCAGGTACTGTATGACCTGCGCCAGCGGGCCGGTATCGAACCGGGCGACGATGGCCACTACGGCATTGCGCAGGGAATGGACCAGGATGAGATGCGGACGGCCATACATAAAGAAAGAAGAATTGAAATGGCCTTTGAACAACAGCGTTACTGGGATATCCGGCGCTGGAAAACCGCCGAATCGGTTTATAGCCATCCGGTTCGGGGCATGGATATACAGCGCACCGGCAACGGACAGTTATATTACAATGTCCAGGACGTTTTCACCCCGCATTTTAAAGCGCCTCAGATGTACCTGTACCCGATCCCGTATAATGAAGTTGTAAAAGATCCCGCCATGAAGCAAAATCCTGGCTGGAAATAAAACCTGATCATTGAAGCGCTCTGGAGGGAAATTGACGGAATTGAACAAAAACATTCACCGGAGCGTAGTATTTGTCTGGTACCTGCGTGACACAAAGGTATCTATTCAATCCATTAATACCGCATTCATAAATACAGTAGATTCATGAAGAAAATAATATTTATCCTTTTACTGCTGACCTTTCAGACGGTCCACTCTTATGGACAGCAGGGCACTTTGAGGGGTACCGTCCGGGATTCGCTGGGCCCGCTGGCAGGCGTCACTATAAATGAGATCCTGCATCCGACCAATATGACGACAACGGATTCGGCAGGCCGCTTTTCTTTGACTTTAAAGGAAACCGGCGATTCCATACTGGTGTCCCTGGTGGGTTATGAACCGCAGAGAATTAATGCTTCTCGTAAAAGCGATCTGGAAATTGTCCTGCATCAGATCCAAACGAACCTCAACCAGGTAATTGTCATTGGCTTTGGTAAGACCAACAGGATTACCAATACCGGTGCTGTAGCGACCATTAAAGCCGAAGAAATCAGGCGCGTGCCGACCTCCAGTGTGCAAAATGCATTGGCAGGTCGCATGCCGGGCTTTTTTACCCAGCAGCGTTCCGGACAGCCCGGCAAAGACGCCTCCGATTATTTTATCCGCGGTGTGAGCTCCCTGAATTCTGAGGGCAATAAGCCCCTGATCATTGTAGATGACATTGAATACACCTATGAACAGCTCGCTCAAATTAACGCCAATGAAATAGAGAGTATCTCCATTTTAAAAGACGCCTCCACAACGGCTATCTATGGTATCAAAGGCGCCAACGGTGTCCTTATCGTTACCACCAGAAGAGGGGCCCTGGGGCGGCCGCAGTTTAATTTCCGGGTAGAAACCGGCATGCAGACACCTGTCAGAAAGCCCAAATTTTTGAACGCCTACCAAACGGCTTTGCTGGTAAATGAAGCCCATGCCAATGACGGACTGGCCCCTGTGTTTACTGACGCCGACCTGGATGCCTTTAAAAGCGGAAACGACCCGTACGGACATCCCGATGTAAACTGGTACGATAAAATCATCCGGCCCTATTCCCTACAGCACAATGCCAATCTGGATGTGTCCGGCGGATCAAAAGCGGTCAAGTATTTTATTTCCGGGGGCATATACAGCCAGGACGGAAATACCAGGGATTTTTCCACAGGAGCGGACGGTGTCAATACCAATTATTTTTACAGAAGGTATGATCTGCGGTCCAACCTGGATATCCAGGCAACACAAAATTTCAGTCTGAGACTGGACATGACGGCCAGAATAGGTGATATCAATTCGCCCTATAATCAGAACGTCACTTCCAATCTTTATAATTTCTCCGAGTACCACCCGTATTCAGCACCCTTTTTAAACCCCGACGGCAGTTATGCTTACGCTTATGATACGGAAGACCAGCTTCCTACCTTAAATGCTATGCTGGCCACCGGCGGCTATAGCCGTCAGCGCAGGACCGACTATAATGCTTTACTGGGTTTTAAAGAAAAGATGGATTTTATTACCCCGGGATTATCACTCACCGGCAGACTTGCCTATGCAGGTGTGGAAGCGAATTCTCTGAACCTGGCCCGTCCTTACGCTTTTCCGCCTTCCTATCATTATGATCCTGTTTCAAACTCCTACAGCCTGAACACCGGAACCAGTTCCGGTGGTTACACCCTGACAGAATACCGGACGATTGGCAATACGGATATGAAAGACCAGCGCGTTAACATGCAACTTTTCCTCAACTATGACCGCAGTTTCGGCAGCCATCATTTTAATTCCCTACTGCTATGGAACCAGGAAAACTATACCAATTATAAGGACGCTTCCGCCCCCCAGAAATTCCGCGGTTTCTCCTATAAGATCGGATATGATTTTAAGCAGACTTATATGCTGGATTTTAATGTGGGCTACAATGGATCTGACAGGTTTGATTCAGATAAACGCTATGGGCTTTTTCCGGCCATTGGCGTTGGCTGGAACCTTAAAAAAGAATCCATTTTTGAAAATATCCTCAGAGGCTTCAGCCTGTTTAAACTGCGGGCCTCTTACGGTGTTGTAGGGTCCGATGTGGCACCCGGCGACCAGTATCTTTACCAACAGGTCTATCAGCAGGGAGTTGGCTATAGTTTCGGGCAGACCTCCCAGATGCAGGGTACTATTTATGAAGGCTCCCTGGGTAATCCCAACGTGACCTGGGAAAAGAAAAGAAGCTTTGACGTCGGTCTGGATATCAATGCGTTGAATAACAAGCTTTCCATAACCGCGGATTATTTCAGGGACTACCGTTATGATCAGTTGGTAACCAAAAAGGATATTCCCCTCATTCTGGGCATCGGTGTTTCGCCTACCAATGTGGCCAGAACCATTAACCGCGGATTTGACGGACAGGCCACCTACAGCGACCGAATAGGCCAGATGCATTATAGTGTCGGACTGGTATGGTCCTATGCTAAAAATAAAATCCTGTATGAGGCGGAAGCTGCGCCGACCTATCCGTGGCTGGCTGTAACAGGGCATCCCATTGATCAGCCTTTCGGATATAAAACACTGGGCTTTTATACAGAAGAACAGATAAATGACCCCAATATTGCCAAACCAACCACCGCGATTCCCGCCCAGGCCGGTGACCTGCGTTATGCGGATCTAAATGGGGACGGTGTTATAGACGAAAATGACCGTACCGCCATCGGCAGGCCTAACTTACCCAATACGACTTTTGGGTTACCGATAAAATTCAGTTATAAAGGTCTGGATGTCAGCGTGCTGTTCCAGGGTGCCTTTAATTATAGCCTGTACCTGACAGGAACAGCCATTGAGCCCTTCCAGAGCCAGTTCCAGCCCATCCATGAAAAAAGATGGACGCCCCAGACGGCAGCATCGGCCCAGTTCCCGAGGCTTACCACCAATCCTACTTCAGTTAACAGTCCGGCGGTATACGAATCTGATTTCTGGCTGATTAATGCTTATTATGTCCGTTTAAAAACAGTAGAATTGGGTTATCAGCTGCCCAATAAATTGCTACCTTTCAAAATTAATAATGCACGGTTTTATCTGAGTGCCTATAACCTGGCCACAAAGAGTAATGTCACCAAAAAGTATCAGCAGGACCCTGAAGTGCAGTCCAACAGTGCCGGTGACGCCTATCAGAACCAAAGGGTGATCAATCTTGGACTGCAGGTGGGCTTTTAATCACGCCTGACAAAGGATTAAGGCGTCTGATGCGTGTAATTAATCTGATCCCATAAGGGTTCATAAAATGCTGGCGGTAGCAGGGCTTATCGCCGGTGTAAAATAAAATGATAAACGAGAAGAATAAACATAAAAATAGAAAACATTTCGGCCGCTTAAGGCTATTAACCCTTGTGGCGCCTGTCCTGATCTTTATTGCCCAGGTTAAGGCGGCCCGCACGTCGGTCTTTGTCAAACAAATACAGGGGACAAAAGATTTCGAGAGCTACATAAACGCATTTAATGGCGGCGATAGCGCCCCCAAGCCTGATGCAGTTTATACCTTTACGGCCAGCGGGGGAAATCCGGCCAGTGAGTGGGATGCGGAAGGATTACTTGGCGTTGCCGGCAAATTAAATTTTAATGAAAAATTTAAAGCCGGGCAATACATTGAACTGGGGCCGGCCGGTGGTAACAGTAGCCACGCATACGATGCGCCTGCGACAAATAAAGGAAGCTGCACCACTGCTGCCCCCTGGCAGCAGTGGTATATACGCTATTACAGCGCTGTCGGTAAAGAAAAGTATTATACTATACTGAATGTTTTTAGCGGCCAGCTGTTAAGCTGCGTTCAGCTAAATAAGGACAGCAGCCATGCCAATCACCTGCAGCTGATCCAGTCAAGGGTCTTAAAAAGGCCGTCTGCCGCTGATCTATGGCGATTTGTCTATCACAGAGAATCAAATACTTTTACGTTTTATAATATAAAAAGCGGGGCCAGGCTGGCTGTTGAAGCAAGGCCGGGCGCTGGTGGCCAAAGGGCAACGCTTCTGTTGCATCCCGAAAAAGAAAACGCTGCAATTGCCAGGTGGACGCTTCAGGAGCTGCCTGCAGTTTCCTATCGGGATGACGCCGTGGTCGGTTTTTTTGAACGCAGCAAACCCTTTTTGGGTTCTGTTGCCTTTGATCAGGGCAATTCCATACCGCTTAGCTGGGGGCCTAATAAAGGCAAAGTCCTCTGGGTCACGCAGGACAGCTGGGATGGCCGGCAATTAAAAGGCAATGGCCTGTTTGATTGCAAGGACTTTTTTCGTTACCGCAATTCTATGCTCCTGCAGCCGGCAAAAAATGACTGGGATCCGGTCCACACAATGAACATAGAAAGACAGGATAGCAGGCAAAATAAGCCCAGGCAGATCTGTGATGTGCTGCCCACAGCCGAATATGCGTGGCCGGCAGCCGGTATTGAAATCGGCCGCCATGTGTATATACAATGCAGTGAAGGTGATGGTCTGGGCCCTCCCAAAAGCCAGTCCTTATATCAGCTTACAGAAAACGAAGGATTGAACTGGCATGTCGAAAGGTTGACCCCAAACGGGATGACAACGGAACATCAGATCAATTATTCCGCCGGCATGGTTAAAGCACCGGACGGGTTTATTTATGTATTTGGTTTTAGAGGAACTGGTTACGGGTATTCCCTGGACCTGCATGTAGCGCGGTTTAAACCGGGCCTACCCACACAGTGGACGTTCTGGAACGGAAAAAACTGGGTACCTGCGCCTGACGCTGACAGCAAAGCAAGGATTGCCATCGGCAAGGCGACCGTCTCGGTCGCCTATTTGAATGGCAAGTATATTATGATGACCATGGATCAGGGTTTTGTATGTGACAGCGCCCGCAGCGTTTATCTGGCAACATCCGACCATCCAACCGGCCCGTTTACCGAATTAAAAAAAGTATATACCATCGAAGAATATCTTTACGGGAAATATGCGCGCTATTATACCCCTGTCATACACCCTGAATTTAATAATGGCCACAGGGAGTTACTGCTGACCTACTGTCTGAATTTCTCCGGCTGTGGCGTACCGGACTGTAAGAATGGTTATCTGGATCCTTATTTTTATCGCATCAAGGCTATCAGGGTGCCCTATGATATGATCGGGCTTTAATCAACACACAGCAATAAAAGGCAGTCTCGCTCATTTATAGCTGAGTTTTCAATAATAAAACATTCATGAAACATCTAAGCATTCTGTGTACGATCTGTGTATGGTTAACCGGCCCGGCTTTCAATTTAGCCTTTGGGCAGGCAGGCGATCATTTTTATGAAACGAATAATTGGCAGGCGTCCTGGATTGCGCCTGCCGGCGCTCCTGCCGACGGTTACGGCGTATATCATTTTAGAAAAGCTATCGATCTCGCAGAGAAGCCCGATTCATTTGCCGTATGCATTTCCGGAGATAACCGTTATAAATTCTATGTCAACGGAAAGCTGGTTTCCACCGGCCCTGCCCGTGGAGACCTCTATCATTGGAACTACGAAACGGTTGATATCGCGCCTTATTTAAAAAGCGGTAAAAACATACTGGCAGCCACGGTTTATAATGAAGGGGCAAACCGTCCGGAAGCGCAGATTAGCAGCCGGACAGGTTTTATCCTGCAGGCTAAAAGTCAAGGAGCTATTAAAAATGGAATCCATCCTCTGGCTGCAGCTGTCAACACCAATGACACCTGGAAATGTATCAAGGACGAGGCCTATAAAGTATTGCCTTATTATTTTGTGGCGATCAGCGGACAATTTGTCGATATGTCAAAGCAAATCAAGGGCTGGCAGTCACCGGATTTTGATGACAGCAGATGGCCTGCAGCTGTAAATATTGCGCAGGGAAGGCCCAAAGGGACGGGGGATGGCAACGGCTGGATGCTGGTGCCTTCTGTGATTCCCCAAATGGAAAGGACCTATCAGCGGCTTGCCGTATTACGCAAAACAACAGGTATGGCTGTACCGGCAGGTTTTCCCGCAGAAAAGAAAGCCGTTACGATCCCTGCCAATAGCCAGGTAACGATGTTACTTGATCAGACGTTTCTGACCAACGCTTATTTTTCCTTGCAATTTAGCCAGGGAAAAGGTGCCAGGGTGGCGATCGGTTATGCGGAGACCTTATATGAACTGCCGGATGGAACCGGCCAGATGGACCACCCCAAAAAAGGCAACCGAAACGATATTGAAGGTAAATTTTTCAAAGGCGTAACGGATAGTATTTTAACAGACGGATCACCTCAACAGTCGTTCACCACACTTAACTACCGAACTTACCGGTATGTTCAATTACGGATTTATACGGGCGATCAGCCGCTGGTCATTGATGACCTTTATGGAACCTTTACCGGTTATCCTTTTAAATGGAATGCCCGGTTTAAAACCAGTGATCCACGCAGTGGGCTGTTCGGGAAAATCCTTTCAACGGGTTGGCGGACTGCACGGCTGGACGCAACTGAAACCTACATGGATTGTCCTTACTATGAAAGACTGCAATACATAGGCGATACGCGGATCCAGGCTGAAATCTCTTATTTTAACAGCGGAGATGACCGGCTGGCGAGGAACGCACTTAACCTGATGGATCATTCAAGGCTTCCCGAAGGTGTGACGATGAGCCGCTGGCCTACACATACCACACAGGTGATTTCTACTTTTTCCCTTTGGTATATCGGGATGTTGCATGATTACTGGATGTACCGGCCGGACAGTTCTTTTGTTGAGGGCAAACTAATGGGCGTAAGAGACATCCTGCAGTTTTTCGCCTCCTTTCAGCAAAAGGACGGTTCCCTGCACAATGTACCATACTGGAAATTTGTGGATTGGGTGGGGGGACCCGGCTGGATGATGGGAGAAGCGCCCAAAGGTGCAGACGGCAGTTCTGCCTTACTAGACATCCAGTTGCTTTTGGCTTATCAATGGGCGGCCGATATGGAAGGTAAGCTAGGTACAGGTGCCCAGGCAGCAGCGTACCGGCAAAAGGCTGCCCTGCTTAAAAATACCATCCGAAAGAAATACTGGAATGCGGCTAAGGGGCTTTTTGCTGACACAAAAGAACAAAACAGTTATTGTCAGCATGTAAATGCCCTGGCTATTTTAGCCGGAATCGTCCCTGACGGTGATCTGAAAGCTTTCGCAGAGAAACTGCTTCACGACAATTCACTGGTGCAGTGTACCATTTATTTTAAATACTACCTGAACCAGGCGCTTGTCAAAGCAGGACTTGGTAATTCCTACCTGGACTGGCTGGATATCTGGAAAGAGAACCTGGAAATGGGCCTGACAACCTGGGCAGAAGATTCTAACCTTCAGTATGCCAGGTCAGACTGTCACGCCTGGGGAGCCAGTCCGAATATAGAATTTTTCAGAACGGTATTAGGCATTGACACGGATGCGCCGGGTTTCAGGAAGGTGAAGATCGAACCTCATTTAGGCAGCCTTAGAGATGCCAGCGGTTATATTCCACACCCAAAGGGCAAGATAGAGGTATCTTATAAACTAGTACAAGGAAAATGGCAGGTAGACATCCAGTTACCGGCCGGAACGCCTGGCCGTTTCATCTGGAAAGGACAGCGTTATGATCTGAAACCGGGTAGCAGTCACTTTGTATTATAACCGCCAGGTGATGGCGGATCTATCTTAATATTTTTAAAAATACATATTCCAGCGAAACACGGATACGACAATGACAACAACAGTACAGATACAAAAAACCTACGGCAAGACCAATCCTAAAGAACACTTTAATCGTAATTTTCAACGCAAACAACTGCACCCGAAGAGAAAAAGCAAGGAAAAAGCCGTTCAAATAAGTGTGTTTATATTGTTTATTGCCGCTTTTTTATATGGTGCAACCAAGGCCTCCGGACAAAATAATGCGGTTAATTACGCAAGACTGGTAGATACCCGCCTGGGGAACGCCGCGGCCGGCAATACTTTTCCCGGTGCCACTTATCCATTTGGAATGGTACAATTTACCCGGACTTATTTTTCCCGCCAGGAGGGTTTTGTCATAAACCAGCTCAGCGGTGCCGGATGTGATCATATGGGAAATTTTCCGGTATTACCCTTAAATGGCGGCCTTTATATATCGCCGGATAATATCAGGGAACTACGCACGGATATCAGCCGTGAGAAAGGTACTGCAGGTAATTATCAGGCCATCGTCAATCACGATATTCTGGCAGAATTAACCGTCACTCCCAGAACCGGTCTTGCCCGTTTTAGCTTTAATGGAGATAGTTCCAAAGCGACCATTATTATCGGAGGGGGTATTGCTTCCACGCCACTGACCGCATCGGCGATTGCCATTACCGGAAAAAACAGTCTGGAAGGTTATGCTGAGGGAGGTTCGTTTTGCGGCGTAGCTACAGATTATAAGATCTATTTTGCAGCGCAGTTTGACCAGGAGGCCGCAGTCTGCGGCACCTGGAAAGGAGAGCGGCTTTCTGAGGGAAACAGTTTTGTGGAAGGCCAAAATACGGGCGCTTATTTTACTTTTGATTTGGGAAAGGTTCCAGAAAAAAGGCGTCAGGTTCAATATAAAATCGCCATTTCCTATGTATCTGTGGCGAATGCGAAAGCGAACCTTTCGCAGGGAAATACAGGCTGGGATTTTGACCTTGTCAAAACCCATACAGAAAACGAGTGGAACCGGTATTTATCCAAAATCGAAGTCCGTCAGGACAAAGGCACTAAGGACGATCCATCGAGGATCTCACAATTTTATACCCATTTATACCACAGCTTTATTCATCCAAATATTTGTTCGGATATAAATGGCGAATACATGGGGGCTGATAATCAGGTGCATCAGTCCAGCAGGCCTGTCTATACTTCTTTCAGCAATTGGGATACTTACCGGACCCAAATACAATTACTCAGTATGCTGGTGCCGGCAAAGGCTTCCGATATGGTCGCCTCCCTGGGTAATTTTGCCGAGCGGGCAGGGGGCGGCATGCCCCGCTGGGTACTGGCAAATAGAGAAACAGGTATCATGCAGGGGGATCCCTCATCTATATTAGTAGCCAATGCCTATGCCTTTGGTGCCCGTAATTTTGACGCCCGAAAGCTTTTGCAGATTATGGTCCATGGCGCCACGGACAGCACAGCCAATGCGCAGGGCTATTTAACCAGGCCCGGGCTGAAACAGCTGCTTGAAAAAGGCTATTATGATGCGTCCATACAGCTGGAATACAATAGTGCGGATTTTGCCATTTCCCGTCTTGCGCTTATGTCCACGGATGATCAGTATCAGAGTGCCGTATTCCAGGGCCGGGCACAAAGCTGGAAAAACCTTTTTAATCCGGCAAGGAACTGGCTGCAGTCAAAAAATCCAGACGGCAGCTGGAAGCGTTATGATGCCGACTGGCGGGAATCAACCTATAAAAATTATTTCTGGATGGTGCCCTTTAATTTAAAAGGATTGATAGATAAAATCGGCGGAAAGAAAGCAGCGGAGAAGCGGCTGGATTCATTATTTATCCGGATCGATGCCAATTACGGGCAGGAATGGTTTGCCAGTGGTAATGAACCCAGTTTTGGCATTCCATGGGTTTACAACTGGGCCGGCGCTCCTTATAAAACGCAGGCCGTTGTCCACAGGATAATAAAAAACGCTTATCACGATGGGCCGGACGGCCTGCCGGGCAATGATGACCTGGGAGCCATGGGGGCATATTATGTATTTTGCTCCATTGGCCTATATCCG
>Ga0182744_1001667_pt1 | contig 19230 bp, 15 predicted proteins | sample eDN3rd30CKraftMG_FD_128525 | JGI IMG/M metagenome (GOLD analysis project Ga0182744, IMG submission 128525) | Enriched Miracle-Growth compost microbial communities from Emeryville, California, USA - eDNA 3rd pass 30_C Kraft MG (version 2) (version 2) ...
CCGCTGGTGCCGCGCCGCCGCACCCACGGCGTCACCGAGCGCATCGACCAGTTCGGCGACGTCGTGCTGCCGCTCTACGAGCACGAGGTGCACGAGGCGGCGAAAAAGCTGATCGCCGACCGCGTCGACGCCATCTGCATCATGACCATCTTCTCGCACGTCAACCCGGCGCATGAGAAGCGCATCGCTGAAATCTGCAGGCAGGAGATCGACAAGGCGGACGCCGACATCCGCGTCTACAGTAGCCACGAGGTGCGCCCGGTCATCCGCGAGCAGTCGCGGCTGAACAGCGTGCTGATCGAAGCCTATGCGACCTCGCGGGGCCGCATGCAGCTCAAGGGCATCGAGGACGTCTCGAAGAAATACGGCTTCAAATACGGCGTGCAGACGCTGCTGTCCTTCGGCGGCCTGACCTCGATCAATCATCCGCGCCTGCACGAGACGATGATTTCCGGCCCCATCGGCGGCATCCTCGGCGCGGCCTATGTTGGCAAGCTGATCGGCAACAATTCGCTGATCTGTTCGGACATGGGCGGCACCTCCTTCGACATGGGGGTGATTACCCGCGGCCAGACGCGCATCGAGAACGAGCCGCTGATGGACCGCTTCAAGCTCAACGTGCCGACGCTGCATCTCGACACCATCGGCGCCGGCGCGGGCATGATCCTCAAGGTCGATCCGCTGACCAAGAAGGTTTCGCTGGGGCCGGAAAGCGCTGGTTCCGATCCCGGCCCGATCTGCTTCGCCAAGGGCGGTACCGAGCCGACCATCGCCGACTGCGACGCCATCCTCGGGCGGCTCAACCCTTATTACTTCCTCGGCGGCAAGGTCGTCCTCCAGGTCGACAAGGCGAGGGCGGCCTTCAAGCAGAAATGCGCCGACGTGCTCGGCGTCGGCGTCGAGGAAGCGGCCGAAGGCATGATCGACATGCTGGAGGCGGATGCCAACAACGCGCTGCGCCGCGTCATCTCGGGGCAAGGCATCCATCCGTCCGAGTTCACGCTTCTGTCCTATGGCGGCTCGGGGCCGCTGCACCTCGCCGGTTGCTCGAAGGGCATCGGCTTCAAGGACATCATCACCTTCCAATTCGCCGCCGCCTTCTCGGCGTTCGGCTGCACCACGGCCGACTTCATGCGCCGCCACTCCGTTTCGACGCAGATCGACATCGGCGCGCGCGCCGGCGATGCCGAACTGGAGGCCTTCGGCGCGCGGGTGACGGCGGTATGGGACGATCTGACCAGGGCGGCGGTCGAAGAGATGATCGCCGACGGCCATGCCCGCGACAAGATCAGCACCACGCCGTTCCTGATGATGCGCTACACCGGCCAGCTCGAGGACGTCGAGGTGATGGCGCCGCTGTCCGCCATTCGCTCGGCCGACGACATGCGCAAGGTGCTGGAGGAATTCGAGGCCGTCTACGCCAAGGTCAACCACCGCGTCTCGCGCTATGGCGAGGCCGGCTTCTCGATCACCGAACTCGGGCTGATCGCCACCGCCGACAAGGTCAAGCCGGTGCTGGTCAAGCGGCCGCTCGGCAAGTCCGATCCGTCGCCGGCGCACAAGGGCGTGCGCGAAGCCTATATCGGCGGCCGCTGGCACAAGGCCGACCTCTACGAAATGGACCTTCTGCAGCCGGGCCACGAGATCGTCGGGCCGGCCATCGTCGAGCATCCTGCCACCACGCTGGTCGTCCATCCGCAGGACCGCGTCTTCGTCGACGAGTGGACGCTGCTGCACTACCAACATGCGTGAGCGGACAAGAAGCGAATGCCTGTGTCCCTCACCGTCGCGCCTTGCATGAAAGGTTGAGCCCCATGCTGAACAGACCCACTGCGCCGATCCGCGAACGCCTGATCGAATCCGAGCGGCTGATGGCCGAGACCGGCTGCTACGACGGCATCACCGAGCTGAAGCTGCGCAACGAGGACCCGCTGAAGTTCGAGACGCTGCACACCAAGCTTCGCGCCTCCTGCGTGTCGGCGCGCGAGATGGCGCGGCGCATCTCGGCTTCGCCGGGCGTGCGCGAAGTCGGCGAGATGGTGGTCGCCATCTATACGCCGGAGGGCGATGCGATCGCGCTCTCCAACGGCATCATGGTGCATGTGCATACCATGAGCCGCTTCATCAAGTGGATGATCCGCGAGGGCTACGAGGAGAACCCCGGTATCCGCGACGGCGACATCTTCGCCAACAACGACGCCTTCATCGGCACCGTGCAGGTGCCGGACGTGATGGACGTGGTGCCGATCTTCCACTCGGGCCAGCTGGTCGGCTGGGCCGGCGCGGTCTGCCACGAACTCGAAGCCGGCGGCATCACGCCCGGCGGCGACGTGGCGCTGGCGCAGGAGCGCTTCACCGAGGGCCTGTTCGTCTGCGCCGAAAAGGTCGGCGAGAACGACGAACTGCGCCGCGACTACGTCATCCGCTGCGAGCGCAATCTCCGGATGCCGATCTACTGGGTGCTGGACGAGAAGGCCAAGGTCGCCTCCTGCATCGACATGCGCGAGAGCGTCAAGGCGCTGATCGACGAGATCGGCCTCGACACCTGGATGCGCGTTTCCAAGGAATTCATCGAGGAAGGCCGCCGCGCGCAGCTTGCCCGCACGCGCCAGCTCACCGTTCCCGGCATCTATCGCGGCCACACCTTCTACGGCCACGTCACCGCCGGCAAGCCCGGCTACCAGCCGCTTGGGCCCGCCGACTGGCTCTACAACATGCCGATCGAGATGACGGTTTCGACCGACGGCAAGATCACCATGGACTTCGAGGGTACGCAGCCCTGGGGCTACCACTCCATGAACTGCACGCCGGCCGGCATGGACGGCGGCATGTTCGTGACGCTGACCCAGCACATGAATTTCGAGGGCCTGGTCAATGACGGCGCCTGGATGGCGACGGAACTGAAGCTGCCGCACGGAACCTGGACCAACCCGGACAGCGAAATGGTGGCGACCGCCACCTCATGGGCGCTGCTTCTGCCGGCTTACGGCGTGTTCCAGCGCCTCTTGTCTCGCTCCTTCATCGCCCGCGGTTTCGTCGAGGAAGCTTTTGTCGGCCAGGTCAACTCGCCGATGATCGAGATGGGCGGCACCAGCCAGTATGGCTCGCTGTTCGGCATGGCGCATTTCGAATGCGCCGCCGCCGGTTCCGGCGCGCTTGCCATCAAGGACGGGCTGGACACCGCCTATGTCGGCTGGAACCCGGAAAGCGACATGGGCAATATCGAGGTGTGGGAACAGTCGATGCCGATGCTCTATATCGGCCGCTCCATCGTTCCCAACTCGGGCGGCGCGGGAAAATATCGCGGCGGCTGCTCGTTCCTCTCGACATGGCTGGTCAACAAGACCGATCACTTGCGCCTCGTCACCTCCGAGCATTCCAGCCGCGTCTTCGACAATGGCGGCCTGTGCGGCGGCTATCCGGCGCCGACCTGCCAGAAGCACCGCGCCGTGCGCGACTCGAACATCTTCGAGCTGGCCGAAAAGGGCGCGCCGCTGGCGCATCATACCGGCACCAACCCCTATCGGTCGGAACTGGAAATGCGGCTGGAGGGCGAGCACGTCACGGTCGAGGGTCCCTACATCACCGCCCCGCACAAGGCCGGCGACGTCTTCACCCATTCCTATAATGGCGGCGGCGGCTATGGCGACGTGCTGGAGCGCGACCCGGTCAAGACCGCGTGGGACGTGGAGAACGGCTTCCTGACGCGCGAGGCGGCGGAAGGCGTGTTCGGCATCGTCATCGAGGAGGACGCGGAGGGCTACCCTGTCGCCAATATCGAGGCCACGAAACGCCGCCGCGAGGAAATGCGCGCCAGGCGGCTGGCGCGCGCCAGGCCGGTTTCGCAATGGATCGCCAGCGAGCGCGAGCGGGTGGCCAAGGCCGACTTCACGCCGGAGGTCCGCAATATGTACGCCAGCGCCATCCGTCTTTCGGCGCGCTTTACCAAGGACATGTCCGATTTCTGGGGCATCGATGCCAGGTCGGTCTTCGCTGAGGAGAAGGTGTGATGACCAGCTATTCCAAGGAAGTGATCGGCGATCTGGTCGCCGGCAAGCTGCCCTGGCCGCAGACACGGCGCATCATGAGCGCCTACAAGGACGACGACCGCTTCTTCAAATATGTCGCGGTGCTGCAGGACCGCGTCGGCTGGAGCGACCGCATCCTTTTGCCGGTCTCCGACCATCTGTTCATCTGCGAGAGTGCGGAGGGCCGGGTGACGAAATGCGAGTGCGGCCACTCCTTCGGCGATTATCGCAGGAACTGGAAACTGGCCGCCTCGATCATTGTTCGCGACTCGGAGGAATCGCTGAGGGAAATCTATCCGAACAGCGATCTTCCCGATCCCGAATGGATGGAAATCCGCGAATTCATCTGCCCCGAATGCGGCACGCTGCACGAGGTGGAGGCGGCCGCGCCGGGCTACCCGATCGTCCACGACTTCGAGCCGGACATCGAGGGCTTCTATCGCGATTGGCTGGGCCAGCCGCTGCCCGAGGAAACCAAGGGAGGCTGATGCCGCAGATGGGCCGCGTTGTCGGCAAGCTTTTTCTTCGTCGCCGGAACCCGCTTCAGCCGCCATGCTGCAAGCGGGTTCCGGCGCGTTCGTCTTTCAGGGGAGTACTGTTGCGATGACTGATCTCAGCGGCCGCAGCGCCATCGTCACCGGCGGCTTTTCCGGCATGGGTTTCGCCATCGCCTCGGCGCTGGCCGAGGCCGGGGCGAAGGTTGCCGTCGGCTCCTACATCGCGCCGGCCGGCATGGTGAAGAACGACGCCGCCTACTATCCTGGCGCCGACGAGATCGAGCGCGTGCGGGCAGCACTTTCCCGGCATGGGACCACCGTCCATGCCGCCCATCTCGACGTGCGCGACAGCGACAGGACCAACGGGTTCGTCGAGGACGCGGTGCGGGCCATCGGCCCGATCGACATCCTCGTCAACGCCGCCGGCACGACGGCGGAGCAGCCGGTCGTCGGCCATTCCGACGAGCTTTGGGCAAAGATCGTCGACACCAACCTGACCGGCGCCTTCCGTGCCATCCGCGCCGTGCTGCCGGGGATGATCGAGCGCAAATGGGGCCGCATCGTCAATATCGGCTCGACCGCCGCCAGCGTCGGCTGGAAGGACAACCCCGCCTACTGCGCCTCCAAATCCGGCCTGCTCGGGCTGACGCGCTGCGTCGCCCTGGAAGGCGCGCCGCACGGCGTGACCTGCACCATGATCAGCCCGACCTGGGTGGAGACCGAACTGATGCGCCGCAACGTGGCGCAGGTGGTCGAGCGCGAAGGCGAGGGCCGCTCCGCTGAGGACCTGATGGACGAGTTCCGCAAGGCCAATCCACAAGGCCGCATGATGCAGCCGGAGGAGATCGCGGCGCTGGCGCTGTTCCTGTGCTCGGACGCCGCCAGAGGCATCACCATGGAGAACATTCAGATCACGGGTGGCGCTCTGTGGTAGCGCGCCTCTCGTCCAACGAAAAAGGGAGGAATAGCATGCGCAGAACCATTTTCGCTTTCCTGGCGTTCTTCTTCGTCGCCGGGGGTGTGGCACAGGCCACGGAACCGGCGAGTTGCCAGAAAGTCCGCTTCTCCGATGTGGGGTGGACCGACATCACCTCCACCACCGCGACCGCCTCGCTGATCCTGGAAGCGCTCGGCTATCAGCCGGAAACGCAGGTCCTGTCGATCCCGGTCACCTATTCCGGCATGAAGAACAAGGACATCGACGTCTATCTCGGCGACTGGCAGCCGAGCATGGAGGCCGACCGCAAGCCCTATCTGGACGACAAGTCGATCGAGGTAGTCGGCACCAACCTGACCGGTGCCAAGTACACCTTCGCGGTGCCGAAATACGTCGCCGATGCCGGCGTCAAGGATTTCGCAGACCTGCAGAAATTCGCCGACAAGTTCGACCACAAGATCTACGGCATCGAGCCGGGCAACAACGGCAACCGTATGATCCAGGACATGATCGACAAGGACGCCTTCGGCCTGAAGGGCTGGGACCTTGTCGAATCCTCCGAGCAGGGCATGCTGACCGAGGTCGAGCGTGCCGTCCGCAACAAGAGCTGGATCGTGTTCCTGGGCTGGGCGCCGCATCCGATGAACACACGCTTCGACATGGTCTACCTTGCCGGCGGCGACGACTATTTCGGGCCGAACTACGGCGGCGCCGAGGTGCTGACCGACATTCGCGCCGGCTATGGCAAGGAATGCCCCAACGTCACGAAATTCGTCTCCAACCTGAAATTCACGCTGGACATGGAAAACCAGATGATGGGCGCGATCCTCGACGACGGCAAGGCGCCGAAGGCAGCCGCGACCGAGTGGCTGAAGGCCCATCCCGACGTGGTCAAGCCGTGGCTGAACGGGGTGACCACGTTCGACGGCGGAGACGCCGAGGCTGCCGTCAAGAGCCTGATCGCCCAATAAGGCTTGCTGCAGGCATGGCCGGTTCCGTCGATGGGAGGTGGGACCGGCGGCCGGAAGCGTAACCCGGCCGTCTGTCCTGATGGCCGCCTTCGCTACAGCGCGGGCCGCCAGTCGGGACCGAACCAGCCGCCGACGGCATGCTCGTAGGCCGAGGCCGCCTGGAAGACCGTGAGGTCGTCGAAGGTCGGCCCGACGAGCTGGATGCCCATCGGGACGCCGTTCGCCGCCCGCCCGGACGGAACCGACATGACCGGGCAATTGTGCAGCATGTTGAAGTGGTGGGTCAGGATCCATCCGTACTCGGGGTCGGCCTTTCGCCCGTCGATCGTGAAATCCGGATCCGCCATGTCCTGGTCGGCGCGCAGGGCCGGGAGCGAATTGGTCGGGCAGATGAAAAGGTCATGCGTTTCCATCACCCTCGCGAAGTCCTGGTACATGGCGTTCTGCGTCTCCCAGGACCGCGCCACGTCGTCGGGCGAGAGCCGGCTCGCAGCCTTGGCTGCGGCGACCGCATAGTCCGTCATCCGCGCCTCGTTGTCCTTCAGGTACCATAGCGGCTGGCGGCCGAAGTGCATCGCGTTGTACCAGGCGAGTGCGGCCCTGTCGCATTCGGCCGTCCAGCCGAGGTCCGCTTCCTCGACGCTGCAGCCGAGGGAACGGAAGACTTCGAGCGCCGCCAGCGTCGCCGCGCGGACTTCTCGGTCGATGGGCATGTAGCCGAGGTCCATCGACCATGCGATCCGCATGCCCCGGACGGGCGCGAAGGCATCGGGGATGTGGACCTTGTCGCGCAGTGAACTGTGGTCGCGCGGATGGCGGCCCGAAACCACGTTCTGCACCAGCGCGGCGTCGGCGACGGAGCGGGCGAGCGGCCCGCAATGGTTATAGGGATCGAAATTCGCCGGCGGCCCGTCGGGGTTGCGCCCCTTCGGCGGCTTGTAGCCGACCAAGCCGCAGCAACTCGCGGGAATCCGGATCGAGCCGCCGATATCTGTGCCGGTCGCCAGCGCCGAGGTTCCGGCCGCCAGCGATGCCGCCGACCCGCCGGAGGAGCCGCCGGGACCGTATTGCGTATTGAACGGATTGAGGGTGCGGCCCCAAAACTTCGTGTTGCACGACGAGGACAGGCAGAACTCCGGCGTCGTGGTGCGGGCGTGGATGATCGCGCCGGCGCCCTGCAGTCGCTCGATCATCGGGTCAGAATGGTCGTCGACATTGTCGGCCAGTATGGCCGAGCCGTAGGTGGTGCGCTTGCCGGCGACGCGCTGCGCGTCCTTCACCGCGACGGGCAGCCCTTCCAGCGGGCGCAGGGCCTGCGCGTCACCGCTCATGTAGCGCTGTTCGGCCGCCTTCGCCTCAGCCATCGCTTCGTCGAAATAGGTGTCGGTAAAAGCGTTGATCGCCGGCTCGACCGCCTCGGCGCGTGAAACATAGGCCGACAGCAGTTCGACGGGCGACAGTTTCCGCGCCTTGAACAGGTCGAGGGCTTGCGTCGCGCCGAGGTAACAGAGGTCGGTCATGGGCTGCCTTTCCCTTTTGTCCGGCTCGAATGAAGCTGGCCGGGCTTTTTCTTGAGCGCCGAGACCCTGTCCGCGCCCAGCATCCTTTCCGAATATTCCATCAGCAACGCGGTCGCCTCGGAAGCTTCCAGGCTCTTGTTCTGGCCGCGGCCGAGCCAGAGCCCGTCGACCATGGCCGCGAAGCCGAGCGAGAAATGGTCGAGTTCGGGAGAGCTCAGCGTGTCGCCGAGCGCCGACGCCAGGTTCGAACGCAGCCGCCGATAGAACAGGTTCTGGAGCCTGGCATAGCGCTCGTTCTCGGCGGTCGCCGCGTAGAACGAGACCCAGGCGTTGGCGATGTTCGGCTCGAAATGCGCCTGCGGGAAAATCCCTTCGACGATGGCGGCAAGGCGTTCCCAGCTTGTCTCTGCCTGCCGCAAGCGCCGGGTCACCTCGTCCATGAGGAGGCGATTGGCATAGCGCACCATTTCGAAGAGCACCTCGTCCTTGCTCTTGAAATAATAGGTCAGGATGCCCTGCGACATGCCGGCTTCCTTGCAGATGCGGGTCGTCGTCAGCGCGTTGAACCCGCCGACCAGAAACACGCGATGCGCGGCCTCGATGATCTCGATGCGGCGGATGTCTTCGATCCGGGTTCGCCTGGTGGGTGGGGAAGTCGCCATGGCCCTGTATACGTGAATAATAATTTGAACGCTCTAACAATTTTTTATATTGACAGTAAAACAGCGGAAGCTAGGTTCCTGCGCCTGACGACGAACCGTGGCAATGGGAGACCACCGATGCGCAGACTGATCGCCGCCCTTCTTCTTTCGACCGTGGTTGGCGCCGCCACCACCGTCCACGCCGCCGACCCGGAAAGCTGCCGCACGGTTCGCATTTCCGACCTCGGCTGGACCGACATCGCGCTCACCAGCAACACGGCCGCGAAGATCCTGACCGCGCTGGGCTACCAGCCCGAAATGCAGTTGCTCGGCCTGAACGTCACCTATGAGATGCTGAAGAAGGGCGACCTCGACGTCTTCCTGGGCAATTGGCGCCCGATCCAGGACGAGCAGTTCAAGTCCTACTACGACGAAGGCTCCGTGGTCCCGCTGGCGGTCAACCTGGAGGGGGCGAAGTATACGCTTGCGGTGCCGAAATATGTGGCCGACGCCGGCGTGAAATCGTTCGACGACCTGGCCGCGCACGCCGACCAGTTCGGCAGCAAGATCTATGCGATCGAACCGGGCTCGAACCAGGCGCTCCTCGACATGGTCGCTGCCGACCGGCATGGCCTCGGCAAGTGGGAGATCGTCGAATCGAGCGAAGCGGCGATGCTGGCGCAGGTCGACAAAAGCATCCCCAAGAAGGAATGGGTCGTCTTCCTCGGCTGGGAGCCGCACCCGATGAACATGTCGTTGCAGATGGAATACCTGGCCGGCGGGGACCTCGAGTTCGGCCCCAATTTCGGCGGCGCGACCGTGCGCACCATCGCCCGCAAGGATTTTTCAGCGGAGTGCCCCAATGCCGCCCGCCTGTTCTCGAGCCTGGTCTTCGACCTGGCCTATGAGAATGTCGGCATGGACATGATCATGAACAAGGGCGAAACCGCCGAGAACGCGGCCGTCGCCATGATGGCCAAGCATCCCGAGAAGGTGGAGAAGTGGCTTGACGGCGTGACGACGTTCGACGGCCAGCCCGGCCTTGCGGCGGTCAAGACGGCGATCGGGGAGTAGCGATGAGGCCGGGCACGATGCGGGCTGCGGTCCTGTCCGGGCATGGGCAGCCGCTGCGGATAGTGGACGTAGCGATCCCGGCGCCCGGACCCGGCCAGTTGCTGATCAGGCTCGAGGCCTCGGGTGTCTGCCACACCGACGTCCACATCTGGCGCGGCAGCGTCGTGCCGGCCGCCGCCCCGTCGCCCTTCGTGCTTGGGCACGAGGGGGTGGGGGTCGTCGCCGCGGTCGGCCCCGACGTGACGGACTGGTCCGTCGGGGAAAGGGCAGGGGCTGCGTGGCTGCACGATACCTGCGGCTCCTGCGCGGAATGCCGCGACGGCGAGGAATCCTTTTGCCAGACGCACCGGGCGCATGGCTTCAACGTCCCCGGAACCTTCGCCGACTATGTGGTGGCCGATGCGCGCTTTGCCGCGCGGCTTCCCGAGGGCGACGCCTCCATGCTGGCGCCGCTCATGTGCGCCGGGCTGACCGCCTATGGCGCGCTGCAAAGGGCGGAACTGGCCGGGGGCGAGACCTGTGCGATCTTCGGCTGCGGCGGCCTCGGCCTGTATGCCGTGCAACTCGCCGTTCGCGCCGGCGCCAGGGTGATCGCCGTGGATAGCGACGAGGCCAAACTGGCCGTCGCCGCCGCCCGTGGCGCGCACAAAACCGTTCTGGCGATGCCCGGCCTCGCCGGCCGGTGGGATGCGGACGACCGGGCCCACGTCTGCGTCAATTTTGCCCCAACCACGGCCACCTGGGACTTCATGCTGGCGGCCATCCGCCCGCGCGGCCGCATCATTGCGGCAGCCATGGTCTCGCAGCCGGTCGGCCTTGATCAGGAATGGCTCACCGCCAGCGGCGTGCGCATCACCGGAACCAGCGTCGGCACGCGGGCGCAGATGGCCGAACTGATGGCTATCCATGCAGGGGAACCGCTTGCCGGCGAAATCACCAGGATTTCCCTGGACGACGTCACGGATGCCTTGTCGGCCCTCGACCGGGGCACGGCAAAGGGCCGCTTCTGCGTGATGTTCTGAGGCCTGCCTCAGGCGGTCTCCGCGACGACCAGATGGCCGTCGCCGACATCGGCCAGCCGCAGCCTTTGCGGCTCGTTCCCCAGCGGCCGCGTCACGCTGGGGATTTCGCTCACCAGCCTGGCGAAGTTGCCGCGCCGCCGCGCCGGGTCGGGGATCGGCACGGCCTCGATCAGCCGCCTCGTATAGGGATGGCGCGGGTCGCCGAAGACCTGGGCGCGCGTGCCCATCTCGACGATCTGGCCGAGATACATGACGGCGACGCGGTCGGAGATGTTTTCGACCACCGCCATGTCGTGCGAGATGAACAGGTAGGCGATGCCGAATTCCTGCTGCAACTCCTTCAGCAGTTCCAGCACCTTCGCCTGCACCGAAACGTCGAGCGCCGACACACTTTCGTCGGCGATGATCAGCTTCGGCCGCAGCGCCAGAGCGCGGGCGATGCAGACGCGCTGGCGCTGGCCGCCGGAGAACTCGTGCGGGTAAAGCTCCATCTGGTCTGCCCGCAGGCCGACCCGCTCGAACAGGGCCGCGACCCGCTCGCGCCGCTCTGATGCCGAGCCGATGCCGTGGATCAGCATCGGCTCGGCGACGAGGTCGCCGACGCGCATGCGCGGATCGAGCGAGGCGTAAGGGTCCTGGAAGATCATCTGCACGTCGCGCTTGACCGCCTTCAGCGCCTCGCGCGACAGGCCGCCGAAATCGCGACCGTTGACGGCGATCGAGCCGGTGAACGGCACCAGCCCGGCGATCGCCTTGGCGGTGGTCGACTTGCCGCAGCCGGACTCGCCGACCAGCGCCAGCGTCTCGTTCGGGCGGATGTCGAAGCTCACCCCCTCGACGGCATGGACGCGGTGCGTGACCCGGCCGAGGAAACCGCCATGCCGGTCGAAGCGCACGGTGAGGTCGCGAACGCTCGCCACGGCATCGGGAGTTGCAGGCACGGGCGTGTCGGCTCCGCCGCGCGCGGCCCCCGTGCCCATGCGCGGCACGGCGGCCAGCAACTCGCGCGTATAGGCCTGCGTCGGCGCCTCGAAGATGTCGCTCACCTTGCCCTGCTCGACCATGCGGCCGTTGCGCATGACGATGACGCGGTCGGCCATCTCGGCGACCACACCCATGTCGTGGGTGATCAGGATGATGCTGGTGCCGTGCCGGCGTTGCAGGTCGCGCAGCAGCTCCAGCACCTCGCCCTGCACGGTGACGTCGAGCGCGGTGGTCGGCTCGTCGGCAATCAAAACGTCGGGTTGCAGCGCCAGCGCCATGGCGATCATGACGCGCTGGCGCATGCCGCCGGACAATTCGTGCGGATATTGCCCGAGCCGACTTTCGGCCTCGGGGATGCGTACCGCCTTCAGCGCCTCGACGGCGTGTTGCCGGGCTTCGCGGCGCGACAGGTCGGTATGGGTTTCGATCGCCTCGATCAACTGGCGCCCGATCGACAGCACCGGGTTGAGCGAGGTCATCGGCTCCTGGAAGATCATGGCGATGCGGTTGCCGCGGATCGCCTGCATGGCCCGCTCGTCGAGGCCGGCAAGGTCCTTGCCGGCAAAGCCGATGCTGCCGGAAGCGATGCGGGCGGCCGGCTTCGGCAGAAGCCGCATGACGGCAAGCGAGGTCATCGACTTGCCGGAGCCGGATTCGCCGGCGATGCACAGCGTTTCGCCGCGCGCGAGCGTGAAGGAGAGGTAGGAGACGACCTCCCGCTCTCCGTCCTCGCCGCGCACGGCAATCGTCAGGCCGGAAACGTCGAGCACCGGCGCGGCCGTGGCTGAGGCCACGGCCGACGGCCCGGCGGCGTTTGCGGCAGCGCCCGGGTTCATTCGAACACGCAGCGCGGGAAGTAGAACGACACCACCCAGTTCGGCATGTCGACGATCTCGCTGATCCGGAGATCGCCGCACACCGACACCAGCATATAGGCGTCGACCGGGTCGAGCTTGTAGCGGCCGGCGAGCAGGTCGACCATCTGGGCGACGGCGCTCCTGGCCCCCTCCATCAGGTCGGGGCCGACGCCCGTCGTCACCTCATAGCCCTTGGCGTCGAGATGGCGCGTTACCGGGCCGGGCGTGGTGAAGCGCGGCGTCTTCAGGTTGGCGCCCTTCACCAGGTCGAGCGTCAGCACCACGTCCATCGGGCTTTCGATGGCCGTGCCGCAAACCTCGCCGTCGCCCTGCGCGGCATGGGTGTCGCCGACCGAGAACAGCGCGCCCGCCACCTCCACCGGCAGGTAGAGCGTGGTGCCGGCCGCGAGGTCGCGGATGTCGAGGTTGCCGCCGACGCGCCGCGGCGGCACCACCGAGTGCAGGCCCTTTTCGGCCGGCGCATTGCCGATGGTGCCGGCGAACGGCTTCAGCGGCACCCGGCCCTGCTTGCCGAAAAGGGCCGGCTCGAGCGACGACGGATCGTATTTCCAGATCGTCAGCGCCGGCTCCTTGAAGTCGTCAGCGAGGAGCCCGAAGCCGGGGATGTTGGCCGTCCAGCCGAAGCCTGAGGGCTTGAACTGCTCGATCGTCACCTTGAGCGCGTCGCCGGGCTCGGCGCCGTCGACGAAGATCGGCCCGGTGACCGGGTTGATCTTGCCGAAGTCGAGCCTGGCGATGTCCTCGACCGTGCTGTCGGGCGACAGCTGGCCGCCCGAGGAGTCGAGGCACTCGAAATGGATGGTCGAGCCGGGCGCCACCTTCTCGGCCGGGACGAACGAATTGTCCCAGCCGAAATGGTGATGGCGCCCGTGGATGGTGTAGTTGCAGTTATTGCACATCGTTCACATACACATGGTCGTAGTTGATCGGGATATGGACCGGGTCGACATAGAGGTTGTCGGCGCCGCCCATGCGCGGGGACTTCATGGTGAAGCGCTGTTCGTTGAACACCGGCGCCCAGGGCGCGTCCTCCATGATCTTGACGTAGATGTCGCTCCACATCTTGTTGCGCTCCTCGGCCTTGGCGGGATCGACGATGGAGTCGGCCTCGGCCGCCTTCTTGTCGAGGTCCTCGTTGCAGTACCACGACCAGTTCCAGCCGCCGGGCACCGCGCCGCCGCAGCCCAGGATCGGGCCGTAGAAGTTCGACGGGTCGGGGAAGTCGGCGATCCACGCCATGCCGCCCGACCAGATCATCGGCGCGCCTTCCTTCTCGCCGCCGGCGGCGATCACGTTGGCCTGCGCCAGCGCCTGGATGTTGGCCTTGATGCCGATGGCGGCCAGATCCTGCTGGATGCCCTGCGCGATGCGCGGGTTGGGATCGGTGTTCATGACGTAGAGGTCGGTGGTGAAGCCGTCGGCCTGCCCGGCCTCGGCCAGCAGTTCCTTGGCCTTGGCCGGATCGTAGGGATAGCCCTTGTAGTCCTTGGCGTAGCCCGGCATCGAGGGCGGCAGCGGCTGGTTGGCCGGCACCGCGCGGTTGTTGATCAGCTGGACGATGCGCTCCTTGTTGATGGCCATGTTGACCGCCTGGCGCACCTTGACGTTGTCGAAGGGCGGGACGTTGACGTTCAGGGTGACGTAGCCGGTGTGAAGCTGGCCGCCTTCGACGACGCGCGCCTTCTGGGCCGGATCGTTCATGACTTCCTGGAACTTGGCCGGCGGGATGCCGTCGCCGGGCACGTCGATCTCGCCCTTCTGCAGGCGAAGCAGCGCCACGATCGGCTCCTGGCCGATCTCGAAGGTGATCTTGTCGAGATAGGGCAGGCCCTTGTGCCAGTAGTCGGGGTTTTTCTCGAAGACGACCCGCTGGCCGAGCGTCCATTCGCCGAGCTTGAAGGCGCCGGTGCCGACCGGATGCTTGCCGAAATCGGCGCCGTATTTCTCCACCTCTTCCTTCGGCACGACGTGGCTGAAGTTGATCGCCATGACGTGAAGGAAGGTGGCGTCCGGCCGCGTCAGTTCGAACCTGATGGTCGAGGGGTCGACGACCGTGATGCCCGACAGGCCGTCGGCCTTGCCTGCGGCGGCTTCCTCATAGCCCTTGATGGAGGCGAAGAAGCCTTGGCCGGGGCTCTGCGTTACCGGGTTGACCACGCGGTCGATGGAATATTTCACGTCCTCGGCGGTCATCTCGCGGCCGTTGTGGAATTTCACGCCGGGCCGCAGCTTGAAGGTGAAGGTCTTGCCGTCGGGCGAAATCTCGTAGCTTTCGGCAAGGTCTGGCACCAGCTCCGTAGTGCCTGGCTTGTAGTCCATCAGCCCGTCGAACAGGCTCTTGATCATCGACCAGTTCTGCCAGTCGTAACCGATCGCCGGGTCGAGGGTTGCGACGTCGTCCTTGTAGGTGATGACGATATCGCCGCCGGGCTTGGCGTTGGGGTCAACCTCCTGCGCCGAGGCCGAGGCGGCGGACAGGCCCAATGCCAGCGCCGCTGCGGCGGCCGTGGAAACAAGATACTTCTTCATGTCGGTTCCCTTTCCTTGTTGTTATCTGAGCTTGATGCGCGGATCGATGAACGGGGCCACGATGTCGGCCAGCAAATTGCCGAGCACGATGGCAAAGGCGGAAACCAGCGTGACGCCCATGATGATGGGGATGTCGACGCGCTGGATGGCCTGCCAGACGAGCTGGCCGATGCCCGGCCAGCCGAAGACGCTTTCCACCACCACGATGCCGCCCATCAGGATGCCGATGTCGATGCCGACCATGGCGACGATCGGCAGGATGGCGTTGGGCAGCGCGTGGCGGACGAGGATGGTCAGCCGGTCCAGGCCCTTGGCGCGGGCGGTGCGGATATAGTCCTGGTAGAGCACGTCGATCATCGAGGACCGCATCATGCGCGCATACCAGCCTGCGCCCATGATGCCGACGGTCAACGAGGGCAGGACGAGATGCGAGAACGTGCCGTAGCCGCCGATGGGAAACCAGGAGAGCCGCACCGCGAAGACATAAAGCAGGAGCAGCCCGACTACGAATTGCGGCGCCGACACGCCGATGAAGGAGGCGACCATCAGCGAATCGTCGGTGCGCGAGCCGCGCCGCACGGCGGCCACCAGCCCCATGGTCAGCCCGATCAGCAATTCGCAGACGATCGCGCCTATCATCAACAGCAGCGTCGCCGGCAGCCGGGCGACGATGAGTTGCGACACCTCGGAGCGCTGGATGTAGGAGCGGCCGAGGTCGCCCTGCAAAAGGTTCCACAAATAGCGCCCGTACTGGACGAGGAAGGGCTGGTCGAGGCCAAGCTGGCGGCGGATGCTCTCCACCGTCGCCGGCGTGGCGCTGCGCCCGGCGATCTGGCGCACCGGGTCCGCCGGCAGGAGATACAGCAGGGCGAAGGTGATGGCCGAAATGCCGATCAGGATCAGGATCGACTGGACGATGCGGCGTGCGAGATAGGCGATCATGAACGCCCTCTCTGCGTCGGGTCGAGAATGTCGCGCAGCGCGTCGCCTACCAGATTGAAGGCCAGCGCCAGCCCCAGAATGGCGATGCCGGGGAAGAACACCAGCCAGGGTGCTGCCTGGAAATAGGTCTGGTTCTCGAAGATGATGTTGCCCCAGGACGGCGTCGGCGGCTGCACGCCGATGCCGAGATAGGAAAGCGTCGCCTCGAGCAGCACCGTGGTGGAAATGCCCAGCGTTCCCCAGACGATGATGGTGGGAATGAGGTGCGGCAGGACGTGCCGCAAGAGGATGCGGGCGCTGCTCGCCCCCAGGGTTTTTTCGGCGGCGATGAATTCGCGCTCGGTCAGCGAACTGGTCTGCGTGAACATCACGCGCGCCGTCTGCACCCAGTTTACCAGTGCGATCACCATGGCGACGATCCACAGGCTGGGCTGGAAGACGGCGGCCAGGCAGATGGCGAGCAGCAGCGCCGGGAACGCCATCATCAGGTCGGTGAAACGCATCAGCGCGCTGCCGATCCAGCCGCGGAAATAGCCGGCGGTGACGCCGACCAGCGTGCCGATCAACAGCGCGGTGCCGTTGGCGATGATGCCGATGAACAGCGAGGTGCGCGCGCCGTATAGGATGCGGGTCAGGAGGTCGCGGCCGAGCAGGTCGGTGCCGAGCCAGAAGGTGGTGTTGGGCGGCAGCGGCTCGCCCGAAAGCGTCAGCCCGTCGAACATCTGCTCGTCCGGCCCGAAGGCGGTCAGCCACGGCGCGAAGGCCGCCCCGAGCAGGGTGACGGCGATGATGACCAGGCCGATCAGCGCCAGCGGCCGCCTGACCAGACGGCGCCAGATGCCGGGGCGCGGCCGTACCGGCGAAGCGCTCGCCGCCGGGAAATCAGGCGTGACGGGATTGGCCATCGCCTTCTTCCTCCCTTGTCATCGCCATGACGCGCCTTGCGGCTTCTTCCAGGCTGACCTGCCAGCCCATGGCCAGCGACCGCAGCTGCGCATAGGCGCGCTCGTCGTCGAAGCCCTGCGCCGAAAGGGCGCCGACGGCGCGCACGATGGTCTGCCGCTCGGCGACGCGTGCCTCGAGCGCCGCGATTTCGCCGGCCAGGCGCTGCCTCGCCTCGAACGACTGGCGGGCGATGAGCAGGGCGCTGTAGACGCCGGAATTGCCGATGGGCTTGACGAGTTGGGCGTCGGCCTTGTGCGAGAGCGCCCATTCGATGCGGCCGGGGGCCTCGGAGCCGATCAGCGCGATCAGCGGCATGGGCGCTGCGCCGGGCGCCCAGGGGAACTGCTCGTCGAAGCCCATGTCGACGTCGAAGAAGACGAAATCGCCCGCCAGCACGTCGGCCGGCAGGTCGGGCCAGCAATCGTGAACCTCGAGGCCGATCGCTGCCAGCTGGCGGCTGATCGCCTGCACGGTCGGGTGCTGGCGATGCAGCACGAAGGCCTTGGCGCCGCCGAGATTGGGGATGTGCGAGAGCCGGCTCACGAAATCACCCTCAGGCCCGGCCGGCCGAACGTGGCACTGCGGTCGTAATGGGACAGGTAAGGATCGGGCGCGACCGACCTCAGGTGGCTGACCGTCGCGAACGCCGTGCCTTCGATCCGCCCGATGCGAACCGGCAGCGTCGCGTGCTGGGTCTGCGGGTCGATGGTGATATCGCCCAGCGGTGAGCGGAAGGACCTGCCGGCGAACATGTCAGGCAGGTCGGTCCACTGCGCGTCCGGCTTCACGGCGAGGATTTCGGCCAGCGCCAGCACGCTGGCATGGGCCGCCGCCTCGAACGACGAGGCCGGCATGACGGCGCCTTGCGCCGGATCATGGAAATATGGCCCGGCCGAGAGGTGGCCGTCGCCGATGCCGGCGATGGCTGCAAGCTCGCATTCCGTGAGGTTGCAGGAGAGGATCGGGCAGCTTTCCGGCCGGAAATGCGGATCGCGCCGGCCGAGTTCGGCATAGGCGCGGAAGAAGGCGTAGGAGGACGTGCCGATGAGATTGTTGAGGATGAAATCCGGCCGCGTCGCCTCGATCTCGGCGACGAGCCGCGAAACCTCCGTCTCGCCGAGCGGCAGGTAGCGCTCGCCCAGCACCTTGCCGCCGGCATCGGCGATGAGGTCGCGCGCGACGCGGTTGGTTTCCCAGCCCCAGATATAGTTGGAGCCGAGCAGGAAGCCGTTGGCGCCGAAGCGCGGCACGACATAGGCCATCATCGGCACGATCTGCTGGTTGGGACAGGCGTGCATGTAGACGACATGGTCGTTGGCCTCGAACCCCTCATAGGGGCAGGCATACCAGAGCGTGCCGCCGGCCCGCTCGAGGGTCGGGATCACCTCCTTGCGGCTCCAGGAGGTGACGCAGCCGATGACATGACGTGCCGAGCTGTTGTCGAGGATGTCGGCGCAGCCTGCCGCGTAGCGCTCTATGTTGGCGCCGGGATCACGCTCGACGGGAACGAATTCGATCGGCAGCGCCGGATTGGCGTTGACGGCCGCGATGGCGTTCATGGCGCCGGCGCGACAGGCTTCGGAGACGAGCTGGTAATTGCCCGACCGCGAATAAAGAACGCCGATCTCGACCCGACGCTTCAAGCAAACCCCCAAAACAAAAATGCCCCGCCGCCAGCACCGGTGAGGGGTGGCGTGCGAGGCAATCATGCCGTCCGGCAATCAGGCCGGTATCTCTGCTACTGAGCCTATCGATGGCTCATCTCCAGTCAAGTCCAAAAAAATGGGAGAAACACACCGGAAGGCGTGGTGGCTCCATTGCCGTGCGCCTCGGTGCCGCAGGTGCGCCACTCTCGCCTCCGTGGATTGACGCTCCGCTGCGCCGCGCGCAAAGGTGCCGATCGTTCCGATCCCGTGAGGTGTAAAATGCTTGGTGACGCCCAACTGCACGCTGCTTCCGACCTGCTGTACGGGAAGTGGCTGGCGGGGGAGCGCCTCCACATGTTGCCGGGCGACAGCAGGCCCGCGACCCGCGCGGAAGGCTATGCGATCCAGGCGCTCCTGGAAAAGAGGAGCGAATGGCCTCTGTTCGGATGGAAGATCGCCGCCACCAGCAAGGCCGGCCAGCGCCACATCGGGGTCGATGGGCCGATGGCGGGGCGGATTCTTCGGGAGCGCACCGTGGCGCCCGGTTCTGAGGTGTCGCTGAAGTCCAATCTGATGAAGGTCGCGGAAATCGAATTCGCGTTCCGGATGGGCGAGG
>Ga0182744_1001669_pt1 | contig 19193 bp, 19 predicted proteins | sample eDN3rd30CKraftMG_FD_128525 | JGI IMG/M metagenome (GOLD analysis project Ga0182744, IMG submission 128525) | Enriched Miracle-Growth compost microbial communities from Emeryville, California, USA - eDNA 3rd pass 30_C Kraft MG (version 2) (version 2) ...
CGGAGGCCCCAACTCCTGAGAGGACGGGTCTTCTATGAGCAATACGACGAACAAGTTTTCACCCGAGGTTCGGGAGCGTGCGGTACGGATGGTGCTCGATCATGAGGACGAGCATTCGTCGCGCTGGGCGACGGTGCGGTCGATCGCAGCCAAGATCGGATGCTCGGCCTATACGCTGCTGGAGTGGGTCAAGAAGGCCGAGGTGGACAGCGGCAAGCGCGCCGGGGTTCCGACCGAGCTGGCCGACCGGCTGAAGGCGCTGGAGCGCGAGAACCGCGAACTGCGGCAGGCCAACGAGATCCTGCGCAAGGCGTCGGCATATTTTGCCCAGGCGGAGCTCGACCGCCCGTTCAAGCGATGACCAGCTTCATTGATGAGCATCGCGAGGAGTATGGGGTCGAGCCGATCTGCCGGGTTCTGCCGATCGCCCCATCCACCTACCATGAGCGGGCAGCGCAGCGGCGCGATCCTTTGCGGCGGTCGCCCCGTGCCCGGCGCGACGATGCATTGAAGGGCGAGGTCCGGCGCGTGTTCGCCGATAACTTCGGCGTCTATGGCGCGCGCAAGGTGTGGCGGCAGATGCAGCGCGAAGGCTTCGACATCGCCCGCTGCACGGTCGAGCGGCTGATGCGCGAGATGGGTTTACAGGGTGTGATCCGGGGCAAGCCGGTGAAGACCACGAAGAGCGACAAGGCAGCGCCGTGTCCGCTCGACCTGGTCGACCGGCAGTTCCACGCGCCGGCGCCGAACATGCTGTGGGTCTCGGACTTCACCTATGTCGCGACCTGGACGGGGTTCGTCTACGTCGCCTTCGTGATCGACGTCTACGCCCGCTACATCGTTGGCTGGCGGGTCAGCCGCACGGCCCATACCGGCTTCGTGCTCGATGCTCTCGAACAAGCAATCCACGAGCGGAGACCGGCCTACCGGGGCGGCCTCGTCCACCACTCCGACCGTGGCAGCCAGTACGTCTCGATCCGCTACACCGAGCGTCTTGCCGAAGCCGGGATCGAGCCTTCGGTCGGCAGCGTCGGCGACAGCTACGACAACGCCTTGGCCGAGGCGATCAACGGCCTCTACAAGGCCGAGGTGATCCACCGGCGAGGGCCGTGGCGCTCGTTCGAAGCCGTCGAATACGCCACTCTCGAATGGGTCGACTGGTTCAACAACAGGCGGCTGCTCGAGACAATCGGCAACATCCCGCCCGCCGAAGCCGAACAACGATATTACGCCATGCTGGACGACAGGCCCATGGCCGCATAACTCAAACCAAACGGCCTCCGGCAATCCCGGGGCGGTTCAAAGAGCGCTTCACGATACTCCTCAGCAGTCCGGCCTTCGGTCCCCGTTTGAGAAGCGACGGCCCTCAGAACCGCCATAAGGTTTTTCATCCTGTGGCGCGTCTCTGCGAGCAATAGGTCCTTGGCGGCATCTTCGTGGTGCTGGTTGGTCACATCCTCGAAGACAAGGAGCATCTCAGTGCTGTTTTCATCGGGATGTTGGAGGCGCCGGGCAGTTAGCAGCATGGTGCGCCGGCCGATCTCGGGAAAGTCGTGGGTCACCTGATAGTCCACGACGGCCCGAGCTTTTGGCACTACGTCTGCCAAGAGCTCTCGAAGTTCCCTTATGTCCCACTGCCCGTTGCCGAGCTGGAACAGGTTTTGACCAAGCACGTCGTCCCGCTTGGCTTCAAAAGTCCTGAGAAACGCAGGATTGGCGTTCACGACACAAAAACTCCTGTCGAGAACGATTAGCGGCTCCTGCAGGGTATCGACGATACCCTGTGATTGCACATGGCTGCTGCGCAGAAGACGGTATAGCTCTTCCAGAGTCACCCCAATCCCCAGTGGTTAGCGGAACGCTCAGCAGCGGTACCTAGCTTCCACCAATGTCGCCGCAATAGCAACCATTACAATGCGCTAGACCGCTCGTTCCACGGACAGGATGCCATGCCAGAACCAAGCGCAATCTCGTCTCGAACTTCCGCAAAACGTCACATGCCTGCCGGCTAGGAGCTTTGGATTTTCCGCGGGAGAGTTGTCTCAGCTCCGATGCATCACCTCGATGCCATGAACGCTGGTTAGGACTGGTCAACTACCGGGAGACGGGATGTGGTTGAGGTTTATCCACCAGCGCTAATCGATGCATCAGGGACGGTCGATCCCATACTGCGAATTAGTCTACTGGCTCGCGAGGGACGGGCGTCGGCGAATGCTTCTGGGCACCATCGACTGCGCAACCTTGATCTACCGCTGGCACCGGAGGAGCAGAGGCGCGTCCTGACGTTCGCGGGGCGGTAGCCGACTAGCGCATGACCTACACCTTGGCGGAACCGCGCCAGCCTTCGGCGCCCGCGGTCTTGTAGGTTACCGGAACACCGAAGAGCCGCCAGTCCTGCTCCCGTCCCAGATCCGGTATCGATCGGGCGCTAAGCCGTCGTCCTACACACGAAGCTCCAGCGTCAATTTGGAGCGCAAATTTGGCGGGCAGTGGAGCCTATGCGGAGCCTATAGAGATTCTTAGGCTCCTCATCCATCCGGCCGTGTGGCTAGAAATCTGACAGCTTCCTGAAATTTCAATGAAAAGATGGTGGACGCACTAGGGCTCGAACCTAGGACCCGCTGATTAAGAGTCAGCTGCTCTACCAACTGAGCTATGCGTCCACATCATTTTGGGAGCGCCTTGGTGAGCCACCCCGTCTTGAGGTCGGCCGGTTAGCATGATCCTCAACGCTTGCAAATATAAAATGATGCGTGCGGAAAAAAATCCCGCCGGCGGCTTTACGACCAATCGTCCGCTGAACGTCCTCGCCTGCTGGATCTGTCTATGCTCATGATGATGCCGACGCAGAGCATCACGGTCAGCATCGAGGATCCGCCATAGGACATGAAGGGCAGGGGAATCCCGACCACCGGCGCCAGCCCCATGACCATCATCAGGTTGATCGCGACATAGAAGAATATCGTGGTGGTCAAACCCGCCGCCGTCAGCCGGGCGAATTTATCCTGCGTACGCAGCGCCACGCCAAGACCCCAGCGGAACAGCAGCATGAACGCGCAGATCAGCAGGATACCGCCGACCAGCCCCCATTCTTCCGCCATGGTCGCGAACACGAAATCGGTGTGGCCTTCAGGCAGATAGTCGAGATGGCTCTGCGTTCCTTTCAGGAAGCCCTTGCCGAAAATGCCGCCCGATCCGATGGCGATCTTGGACTGGCTGATGTGATACCCCGCGCCCAGCGGATCGCTTTCCGGGTCAAGGAAGATCAGCACGCGTTTCTGCTGATAATCATGCAGGAAGCTGAAGGCGATCGGTACGGCCGCCGCCAGCGTCAGGCCCGATCCGATGAACAATCGCAGCGGCAACCCGGACAGGAACATGACGGTGACGCCGCCGGCCGCGATCATCGTCGCCGTGCCCAGGTCGGGCTGGATCAGGACTAGCGCCCATGGGACGCCGATCAGAACGAGCGCGGGCCAGATCGCGTTCCATCTGCGAATCTCCCCCACGGGTAGGAGAGAGTAGAAGCGCGCGACGGCAAGGACGATGATCGGCTTCATGAATTCAGACGGTTGAAGCTGCATGAAGCCAAGGTTGATCCATCGCTGGCTTCCTCCGGCCACGCCGCCGACCAGTTCCACCACCACCAGGGCGATCAGGACGGCGGCATAGGCCGGAAAGGCGAAACGGGCGAAGGTTTCCATCCTGACGCGGCTGAGCACCAGCGCCATCACCGAAAAGATGATGAAGCGTATGATCTGATTGAGCGCCCATGGCGCCATGCTGCCGCCGGCCGCGCTGTAGAGGACGACGGTGCCGAAGGCGGCGATCGCCAGCAGCAGCAGCAGCACGCGCCAGGAAAATTGGGTGACGGGTTGGGGAATGATGCTCATGGCGCGCCAGCCGGTGGGGAGCCTGGCGGCGGCGGCGCTTCGCTGTCATCGTCGGCATCCGCAGCAGGCCCCGACGGCATGTTCGGGGTGCCGGCGGGTGTCGCGCTGTTCGCGGCCTCGCCCGCATTGGCGGCGGCGGGGGAGGGAACTTCGCCCCGCTCGATCGCCTTGGAAAGGCGGAAGGCGGCGGTCTGCCGCGCCAGGCGCTCGGCGGGCGGGCCGCCCCAGCCTTTCTCCAGCGTCTCCAGCTTTTCCATCGCTTTCTTCGGGTCGAACAGGAAGGACAGGGTATCGGCGCAGATCATGGGTGCGTCCTCCACCCGGCTGATGTGGCCGCCATGCTCGATGATGCAGCCCACGGCATAGCGCGGATTGTCGAACGGCACAAAGCCCTGGAACAGGGCGTGATCGCGCAGCTTGAAAGGCAGGGAGGCATTGCCGCGTACGCCGCCCGCGCGTTCGGCCATGGTGATGCGGCGAACCTGCGCGGTGCCGGTCTTGCCCGCCAGCAGCACGCCAGGAATGTTCATGCGGGCTGCGCCGCCCGTGCCCCCTCCGTTCACCACCGCGCTCATCGCTTCGCGGATCACGGCCAGATGTTCCTCCGTGGCGCCAACCGATTCGGCTTCGGGACGGTCCGCGCCATGGAGAAAATTGGGCATGAGCTGCCTGCCGGTGGCCAGCCGCGCCGCCATCACCGACATTTGCAGCGGGTTGATGAGCATATAACCCTGACCAATCGTGGCGTTGACGGTATCGTATATCTGCCATTGCTGCCCATATTTCTTGAGCTTCCAGGCGGGGTCGGGCACGGTGCCATAACTCTGGCTGGCGAAGGGCAGGGGAAATTTCTGCCCCATTCCCACGCGACGCGCCATGCTGGCGATCGGATCCATGCCGATGCGCTGGGCCATCTGGTAGAAATAGATGTCGCAGCTCTGGGCGATGGCCGTCCGCATGTTGACCGCGCCATGGCCGCGCTTCTTGTGACAATGGAACAGCGTGTTGCCGACCCTGATCGCGCCCGGGCAGCCGATGGTTTCGGACGGATGGACGCCCGCTTCCAGCAGTGCGAGCGCCACCATGGGTTTGACCGTGGAGCCGGGCGGATACAGTCCTTGCAGCGTCTTGTTGCGCAAGGGAACATGGTCGTCCTTCGACAGCATCTCCCATTCCAGGTGACTGATGCCGTCGGAAAAGCTGTTGGGATCGAAACTGGGCATGGACGCCATGGCCAGCACGTCGCCGTTGCGGCAATCCAGAATGACGATGGAGCCGCTTTGCGTGGCGAGGCGGCGGCCCGCATATTCCTGCAATCCGGCGTCGATGGTCAGGCGAATGGTGTTGCCCGGCGTGTCCGGCCGCGTGGTCAATTCCCGCACGATCCTGCCGCGTGCCGTGACTTCGACCCGCTTGGCGCCCGGCTTGCCCGTCAAATGTCCGTCGAACGACTTTTCCAGGCCGTCCTTGCCGATCTTGAATCCGGGCGTGATGAGCAGCGGGTTCTTGCGCTCCTCATATTCCTTGGCCGAAGCGGCGCCGACATAGCCCAGCAGATGCCCCACGGCCGCGCCTGCCGGATAATAGCGGGAGAACCCCTGGCTGGGGGCGGCGCCGGGCAGGTCGGGCAGGCGGACGCTGACGGCGGCATATTGATCGTAGGTCAGCTTGTCGGCAACCTGGACCGGGCGGAATCCGGGCGATTTGTCCAGTTCTTCCTTGATCCGATCGACTTCGTCCGGCTCCAGCGCCAGCAGTTGAGCGAGGCTGCGGACGGTCGCTTCGGCGTCCTTCACGCGCTCAGGGATCAGGTCGACGCGAAAATCGGTGCGGTTGTTGGCCAGCGGCCGGCCGTTGCGGTCGATGATCCATCCGCGGCGCGGCGGAATGAGCGTCAGGTTGACGCGGTTGCTTTCCGACAGAAGTTTATATTTCTCATTCTCCGCCACGCTGATCCACGCCATGCGGCCCGCCAGCAACAGGCCGAAGCCGCCCTGCAATCCGCCCACCACCATGGCCCGGCGCGTGAAGGTGAAGGACTGGGTGGCTTCCGTGACGATCTTGCGCCTGGATCGGGGAAATCTCATGCCATCACGCGCCAGCGGTCGATCCGGGCGCATTGCCGCACGATGAAGGGGAAAAGCAATATCGTCCAGAGCATCTGCGGCGCGACCAGTATCAGCTTAATTTCGCCTCCGCCGGTGATGCGCGCGAAAAACGCTCCCCCGGCAAGACAGAAGATAATCGCGACCGACGCGATAAGCCAGTCCTGCCGATAGCCGCGCCACACCATTCTGTGCTCGACGGCGTCGATGCCGATCAGCGTCAGCGTCCACAGGCACATGGCGGAGCCGATGGGCTGGCCGCTCATCATGTCGTCGAACAGGCCGAGCGGCAGACCGATCCAGGCGCGCAGCAATTCGGGGCGTAACAGCCGCCAGGCGAGCAGGATCAACAGGCCGAAGGGCGGCATGGACGGGGATTGGGCGATGACCGGCAAGGCCGTGACCATCGATCCCAGCAGGACGGTGACGACCGGCGTGCCGCCCAGGCGAAAACGGGAAGGATGACGACCCAGCCGGGTGGCGTGGTGAAGATGCCGGTCGATCATGGCGCCGCCGCATTTTCAGCGGCGGAGGTCTCCTGCTCCATCGGCGTGTTGGCGTCGGAACGCGTCACCACCTGCTCGAATGCGCGCTCCACCACGACGGCATCGACGCGCGAAGGGTTGGCGAGCGGCACGCCATAAGCGATTTCGCCCTGGACGCGGACCACCACGGCAACGGGCACATTGGGTTGATAAATGCCGCCGATGCCGGACGTGACCAGCAGGTCGCCCGGCTTGAACGGATTGCGTCCCGCCGACAGGGCGCGGATTTCCAATGTGCCGTCGCCAAGGCCGGTCGAGATCGCCGGGATATCGTCGTTGGCGCGGCGCACCGGCACGATATTGCTGCTGTCGGTCAGCAGCAGCACTTCGGCGGTGTTGGGCGTGGTCGTGTGAACCCGCCCGATCAGCCCTTCGGGCGCGCGCACCGGCATACCGGCCCTCACGCCCTGCCAGCTACCCGCGTTCAGCCGGGCGAAGCGCCGCGCGCTGCTGGAAGAGGAACTGATGAGCCGGGCGGCGAGCACTTCGCTTCCATCTTCATCCACCAGCTTCAACAGTTTCTTGAGCCGGGCATTTTCCCGCGCGACGGCCTTTGCCTCGATGATCTGGTTGCGGTCCGCTTCCACCTGCCGGCGCAGCGCGACATTCTGAGTACCCGCGCGCCAATAGGCGGCCAGCACTTCATCGATGGAGGCCGCTCCGCTGACCATATGCCGCAAACCTGTGGATAGGGGACGCGTCAATTCGGCTGTGCCGGTCCGGATGGCGGCAAAACCCGCGGGGTCGAATATGGCGACAACCACCAGCAGCAGGCCGACGACTGCGCCCGTCACCGCCACCACATAGCTGGCGAACAGGCCATATTGCGCCTTCCGGTTATGCCCGGGGCGTCGGCTGGGTGGCCGCGCCATCGCTCTTGTTCCCCCGCCTTTAGGTGGTTTGCAGCACGCCCCGGAAAATCGGGTCTTCCATCGCCCGCCCGGTGCCGATTGCGACGCAGGTCAACGGATCTTCCGCGATGGTGACGGGCAAGCCCGTTTCATCGCGCAGTTCGTCGTCCAGCCCCTTGAGCAGGGCGCCGCCGCCGGTCAGCACGATGCCCTGATCGACGATATCGGCCGCCAGTTCGGGCGCGGTGTTTTCCAGGGCGATCCGCACGCCTTCTACGATGGTGCTGATCGGCTCGGCCAGCGCGTCGGCGATCTGGCCCTGGTTGATGCTGATTTCCTTGGGCACGCCGTTCACCAGGTCGCGGCCCTTGATGTGGATCGTCTCGCCCACGCCATCTTCGGGGGGCTGGGCGACGCCGAACTGCTTCTTGATGCGCTCGGCGGTGGCTTCGCCGATCAGCAGGTTGTGGTGGCGGCGCACGAAGGAGACGATGGCTTCGTCCATCTTGTCCCCGCCCACGCGCACCGAAGTGGTGTAGGCAAGGCCGCGCAGCGACAGCACGGCAACCTCGGTCGTGCCGCCGCCGATATCGACGACCATCGAACCGATCGGCTCCGTCACCGGCATGTCCGCGCCGATTGCGGCGGCCATGGGTTCCTCGATCAGGAACACCTGGCTCGCGCCCGCATTGCTAGCCGCGTCGCGGATGGCGCGGCGCTCGACGCTGGTGGAACCGCTGGGCACGCAGATCACGATTTCGGGGAAGCGCCAGGGGCGCTGCTTGCCGCCGTGCACCTTCGTGATGAAGTGCTTTATCATCTGTTCCGCGACGTCGATGTCCGCGATGACGCCGTCGCGCAGCGGGCGGATGGCCTCAATCGAATCGGGCGTCTTGCCCATCATCAGCTTCGCGTCGTCGCCCACGGCCTTCACCCGCTTGACGCCGTTCAACGTCTCGACCGCGACCACGGACGGCTCGTTCAGCACGATCCCGCGCCCGCGCACGTAGACCACCGTATTGGCGGTGCCCAGATCGATAGCCATATCCTGCGAGGAAAATTTGAAGAGACGCGAAAAGATCGACATGCCTTATCCTGTTCAGCCTGCCCGTAAAAAAAGCTGGAGCCGTGGGTCGCGGAAAGCGCTCGCTTGGGCTAGTCATTAGTTAATGTCAATACGCCGTCTGCCTGAACATCTAGTCAATCGTATCGCCGCGGGCGAAGTGGTCGAAAGGCCCGCCAGCGCGCTCAAGGAAATTGTCGAAAACGCACTGGACGCGGGCGCGCGGCGGATCGCGGTGCGCCTGTCGGGCGGCGGGCTGGACCGTGTGGAAGTCAGCGACGACGGCTGCGGCATGGATTCGGCGGAGATCGCCCTGGCGCTCGAACGCCATGCCACATCCAAGCTGCCCGACGACGCGATAGAGAATGTTTCCACCCTCGGTTTCCGCGGCGAAGCCTTGCCCTCCATCGCCAGCGTCGCGCGGCTCTCGATCGACAGCCGCCCGCGCGGCGGCGACGGCTGGAACCGCACCGTCGACAATGGCGCGGTGGTGAGCGAAGGGCCGGCCGCGCTCCCGCCCGGCACCCGCGTCGTGATGGAGCAGCTTTTCGCGCGCGTGCCCGCGCGCCGCAAATTCCTGCGCTCGTCCAAATCGGAATATGCCGCTTGCATGGACGCGGTTCGCCGCCTCGCCATGGCGCATCCATCCGTCGCCTTCAGCCTGGAACATGACGGCCGCCGCGTGCTGGGCGTGCAGGAAGGGGATTCGCGGGAGGATCGTGTCGCCGCGCTCACCGATCGGGCGCTGGTGGACAACCACGTCATCGTCTCGCTGGAGCGGGAAGGGGTGCGCCTGTCGGGCGTGGCGTCGATCCCGACCTATCATCGGGGCGTGGGTGATCATCAGTTTCTGTTCGTGAACGGCCGCCCGGTGCGCGACCGGCTGCTGGTGGGCGCGGTGCGCGCCGCCTATGCCGACATGCTGGCGCGCGACCGGCATCCCGTGGTCGCGCTCTTCATCGACATGCCGCCGCTGGAGGTCGACGTGAACGTGCATCCCGCCAAGACGGAGGTGCGCTTCCGCGATCCGGCGCTGGTCCGGGGCATGATTGTCTCCGGCCTGCGCCGCGCGCTGGATGCGGAAGGGTTCCGTGCGGTCCAACATGCCGACCCCGCCGCGCTCTCCGCCTGGAAGAGCGAGCCGATCTCCCCCACGCCGATCGGCGCGATGCCGATTTTCGAGGCCGCGAATGCCGGTGCGCCTCCGTCGCCCGCGCTCTTCGCGGATCGACGGACGAGCTTCTTCACGCCCCCGCCGCAGGCCCGCGCCGAACCCGCCGCCGCCCCCGCGCCGGAAGGGCAGAGCTTCCCGCTCGGCGTTGCGCGGGGGCAGGTCGCGCGCACCTATATCGTCGCGGAAGCCGAAGACGGCCTCGTCATTGTCGACCAGCACGCCGCGCATGAGCGGCTGACCCTCGAACGGATGCGCCGCGCCATGGAGGGGCAGGGGGTCGCCTCGCAGGCGCTGCTCCTTCCCGAAGTCGTGGAACTGGACGAGCCTGCCTGCGACCGGCTGGAGACGCGCGTGGCGGAACTGCGCGAATTCGGCCTAGAACTGGAGCGCTTCGGTCCCTCGGCCATGCTGGTGCGCGCCGTTCCCGCCTTGCTGGGGCAGGCCGACGCGCAGGGGCTTGTCACCGATCTCGCCGACGATCTGACGGCCTATGACAGCGCGCTTTCGCTCAGGGAGCGGCTCGATCTCGTCGCCGCGACCATGGCGTGCCACGGATCGGTCAGGGCGGGCCGGATATTGAGCGTCACCGAAATGAACGCCCTGCTGCGCGAGATGGAAGTCACGCCCCGCAGCGGCCAGTGCAATCACGGCCGCCCGACATGGGTGAAGCTGGGCCATGGCGACATCGAAAAGCTGTTCGGAAGGAAATGAGGGTGAAGCACGGACCTTTGCTGGCTTTCGCCATCGTCCTCCTGCCGTTTCCCACCATGGCGAAGGAGGGTGCGAAGCCGGTCTGCGAAGCCGTGCCACTCGCTGAACCCTGGACAAGCTGGACCCAAAGCGGCAGCGCCGTTGCCGGAGGCGACAGCCTCACCGCGCCGCGCCTGATCCTTGGCAAGCCCGTGACGGTCACGCTGCGCCCCGTGGCCTATGTTCAATATGCCGCCGCGCCGGGTAAGGATGCGGGCAAGGGGCAGGGCGGTCTCTTCACCCTGGCGCTCAAGTCGCCCGCGCGGGTCGGCATAGCCCTGTCCGACGCTGCATGGGTGGATATCGTCGATGGCGATATGGCGGTTGCGGCAGTGGATCACGGTCATGGCCCGGACTGTTCGGGCATCCGCAAGATCGTCTGGTTCGAACTGACGGAAGGGACGCACATCGTCCAGATCGCGGGCGCGCCGAGCCGTGAAATCCGTGTCATGGCGGCCGATGCCCGCGCCAATCAGCCGGTGCCGTAGCGCGGGTTCTAAGCCATGCCGACGCGCGTGCGCGTCATGGTGATGGGGGTCATCGACAGCACCGCCTCGTCCCCCTGGTTGAACATCAGGATTCTGGATTTCACGATGCCCATTTCCGGCCGGCTTTTCGACGCGGACTTTTCGATGACCTCCGCCGTTCCGTGCAGCGTGTCGCCGGGATAGACAGGCCGAAGCCAGCGCAGTTCGTCAATGCCGATGCCGCCCAGGCTTGCTTCCTGCCAGCCGCTTTTCTGCACTTCGGTCAGGAACATCTTCATATAGAGCGCCAGCGTGTGCCAACCACTCGCGGCGACGCGGCCGAAATGAGTTGCCGCCGCCGCTTCGTCGGACAGGTGGAAGGGCTGGAAATCATATTGGCTGGCAAAGGCGATGACTTCATCCCGGTCCACGGTCAGCGGACCGAAGCGCAGCATGTCACCCAATTTCACATCTTCGAAATAGATCGCGCTCATCACCAGTTCCATTTTCTTCCGCAACTGATGTGAGGTAGTTGTAGTTTACGTTAACGTCAATGGAGGGCCGCGGGCGTCACGCGATCCACTCCCGCAGCGCCCGCCACGCCTGCGCCTTCTTCTCGCGCGGCATGGAGGCATAGGCGCCGCTGGAGGAAGGCAGGTCGATCAGCGCCAGCGCCGATTGGGGACCGATCTGCCGCCGTCCGTGCAGCGCCGCCGTCCTGCCGTTGAAAGCGATGGCCCGAAGCAGCGGAAGGCACGCCGTGAAAAGGGAGAGGTCGCGCAGTTCCGCGCCCCGGATCGCGCTGTCCAGACTGCCCTCCCGGTCCGCGCTTTCGATGACGTCCCACAGGCCGACGCCGCGCGCCCGCAGCCGCTTGAGCCGCGTCGCATAGGGCAGGGCGCGCAGGTCCTCACCCAGCACATCGCCCATCAGCGTCCAGAAGGCGTTGCCGCGATGGGCATAATATTCCCCTTGCCGGATCGACGCGTCGCCGGGCAGGCTACCCAGGATCAGCAGGCGCGTATTTTCATCCACGCTGGGCGGGAAGGCCGCCTTGCGCTGCGCCGGCATCTGTCCGGGGCGCAGCATATCGGATCAGACGTTGAACCGGAACAGCATGATATCGCCGTCCTGCGTCACATAGTCCTTGCCTTCGGAGCGCCATTTGCCCGCTTCCCTGGCTCCGGCCTCGCCGTTGAAATGGACATAGTCGGCATAGGCCATCGTCTCGGCCCGGATGAAGCCCTTCTCGAAATCGGTGTGGATCGCGCCCGCCGCCTGCGGAGCCTTCGACCCCTTCGTCACGGTCCAGGCGCGCGCTTCCTTCGGTCCCACGGTGAAGAAGGTGATGAGGCCCAGCAGCTCATATCCGGCCCGGATGATCCGCGCGAGGCCCGCTTCCGCAAGGCCCAGCGCTTCGAGATATTCGGCGCGCTCCTCCACCGGCATGGTGATGAGTTCCGCTTCGATCGCGGCGGACACGATCACCGCCTTGGCGCCTTCGGCCGCTGCCTTTTCGAACACGCGGGCGGAATGGGCGTTGCCTTCGGCCGCCGCCTCTTCCTCGACATTGCAGACATAGAGAACGGGCTTGGCGGTCAGCAATTGCGCCTGGCGGAAGATGCGCTCTTCCTCATCGTCGCCGGGTTGGGTCAGCCGCGCGGGCTTGCCGTCACGCAGCAGGTCCAGCGCCTTGCCCAGCACGGACGCGGCGGCTTTCGCCTCCTTATCGCCCTGCGCCGCCTTTTTGGTGAAGGCTGGCACGCGTTTTTCCAGCGATTCAAGGTCCGCGAGCATCAATTCCGTCTCGACCGTCTCCGCGTCGGCGATGGGGTCGACCTTGCCCTCGACATGGGTGATGTCGTCATCCTCGAAGCAGCGCAGCACATGGACGATGGCGTCCACCTCGCGGATGTTGGCCAGGAACTGGTTGCCCAGCCCTTCGCCCTTGGACGCGCCGCGCACCAGCCCGGCGATGTCGACAAAGGCAAGCTGGGTTTCGATGATCTTCGCGCTGCCGCCGATCTTCGCGATGGTCTCGAGCCGTTCGTCGGGCACCGCGACCTGCCCGACATTCGGCTCGATGGTGCAGAAGGGATAGTTCGCCGCCTGCGCCGCCTGCGTCTCCGTCAGCGCATTGAACAGGGTGGATTTTCCCACATTGGGAAGCCCGACGATACCGCAACGAAAACCCATGGAACTGCCTTCATATCTCAGATGATTGGCCGCGCCGATAGCCTTTTCCCGCCTGCTTGACCAGCCTGCCCGGCCAGGGGTGGGACAAAAGGCGCAATTGCAATTTCGCGCGCGCACCCGACATGGGGCGCACGTTTGAGGAGGCTGCAATGAGTGAGGACGAAATGATGGCAAACGAGGCCGGCGCGCGCTGGCCGAAACGTCCCGCGCATGAAACGGGTCCCTTCGGCCGCTGCCCGCGCTGCGGCGAAGGACATATCTTCACCGGCTTCCTCACGGTGCGCGACCATTGCGAAGTGTGCGGCCTCGATTATTCCTTCGCCGATCCGGCGGACGGCCCGGCGGTCTTCGTCCAGCTTTTCGCCTGCGTGCCGGGGGTGATCTTCATCGTGATGCTGGAAATCATGGCCCGGCCCGGCTTGTGGGTGCATCTGGCGGTCGGCGTGCCCGTGCTGATCCTGACGACCGTGCTGCCTTTGCGCCCGATCAAGGGATGGTTGGTCGCCGCCCAATATACCCACAAGGCGCAGGAAGCAGGCACGGCCGACCTGTGGGCCAGGCTGCATAACTCCGGCAAGGACGATCGCCCGGTCAGGTGATGACGCTGGGCCGCTCCATGCCGGTGAAGCCGGAAATGTCCGCAACCTCCTGCGCGGCCCTGACCAGCGGCTCCAGCGCATCCGCCGTCGCCATGCCCAGGTCGCCATCGCTCCCGACATAGCGCTCGATATAGACGCGCAGCGTCGCGCCTTCGGTTCCCGTGCCCGACAGGCGGAACACCATGCGCGATCCGTCCTCGAACAGGATGCGCACGCCCTGATTACGGCTGACGGAGCGGTCGGTCGGATCGGTATAGGCGAAGTCGTCGGCGCTCTTGATCTTGCCGCCGCTGTTCGCCGTTCCCGGCAACGCGGCCAGCTCGTCCCGCAACGCTGCCATCAGCGCATCGGCCTTGTCGTCGGCGATGCCTTCATAATCATGCCGCGCATAGTAGTTGCGGCCATAGGCCGCCCAATGCTCGGCCAGGATCTGCGCCACGCCCTGCCGCCGCACCGCCATTATGTTGAGCCATAGCAGCACTGCCCAGATACCGTCCTTTTCACGCACATGGTCGGAACCGGTGCCCGCGCTTTCCTCGCCGCAGATGGTCGCCATCCCGGCGTCCAGCAGATTGCCGAAGAACTTCCACCCCGTCGGCGTCTCATAGAGCGGGATGCCCAGCCTTTGCGCCACCCGGTCCGCCGCGCCGCTGGTCGGCATGGACCGCGCGATGCCTTTGAGGCCCAGCGCATAGCCGGGCGCAAGATGCGCGTTAGCCGCCAGCACCGCCAGCGAATCCGAAGGCGTCACATAGCTGTGCCGCCCGATGATGAGGTTGCGGTCGCCGTCGCCGTCCGACGCCGCGCCGAAATCGGGCGCGTCCTCACCCATCATCCGGTCATAGAGTTCCCTGGCATGGACCAGATTGGGATCGGGATGATGATGCCCGAAGTCGGGCAGGGGGGTGGCGTTGCGCACTGTACCCGAAGGCGCACCCAGCCGCTTCTCCAAAATCTCGACCGCATAAGGTCCCGTCACGGCGCTCATGGCGTCGAAGGACAGGGTGAAGCCTTCCGCGATCATCGCCCGGATCGCGCCGAAGTCGAACAGGCTCTCCATCAGATCGGCATAGCCGGCCACCGGGTCGACGATCTCGACCGTCATCTCGCCCAGCCGGCTCATGCCGGGCGTGTCGATGTCCACATCCGCCGCTTCGAGAATCCGGTAGCTGTCGATGGAAAGCGTCCGCGCATGGATGGTATCCGTCACCTTTTCCGGCGCGGGGCCGCCGTTGGAGACGTTGTATTTGATTCCGAAATCCTCGTCCGGACCGCCCGGATTATGGCTGGCCGACAGCACCAGCCCGCCAAAGGCCCCCGACGACCGGATCAGATGCGACGCGGCGGGAGTCGACAATATGCCGCCTTTCCCGACCAGTACCCGCCCGAATCCGTTGGCCGCCGCCATCTTGAGTGCGATCTGGATCACGTCCCGGTTCAGGAACCGCCCGTCGCCGCCCAGCACCAGCGTCTTGCCCTCAAAACCCTCCAGACTGTCGAACACCGACTGGATGAAATTTTCCGCATAATGGGGCTGCTGAAAGACCCGGACTTTCTTGCGGAGGCCCGAAGTGCCCGGCTTCTGGTCGTTGAATGGGGTGGTGGACAGACATTTTATCACCCGGAACCTCTCAGCATGTTGGGAACATGCGTCTTATGACCCGGCGCATTGCCGTTGGGCAATGCAAAACGCCCCCGCTTTGGCGCTGCAAAGAGGCTGGCTGCCGCTCAATCCGCCAGGCGGAGCGCCACCTCGTTCATGAAGCGCGCGTCGTCGCCCTTCGCCAGCCACTCCGCCTCCGCGCCGATGGCGCCCAGCATGTCGGAGAGCGCGTCCATCTCGCTCTTGTGGTAATTGCCCAGCACATAGCCGTGCACCCGCTCCTTGTGCCCTGGATGCCCGATGCCGATCCGCACGCGGCGGAAATCCGCGCCGATATGCGCATCGGTCGAACGCAGCCCGTTATGCCCGGCATTGCCGCCGCCGCGCTTCACCTTCACCTTCATCGGCGCAAGGTCCATTTCGTCATGGAACACGGTCACATCGGCCGGCGTCAGCTTGTAGAAGCGCATGGCTTCCCCGATGGAGCGCCCGCTTTCGTTCATGAAGGTCGCCGGTTTCAGCAGGATGATCTTCTCGGTTCCGATCCGCCCTTCCTGCACCCAGCCCTGGAACTGCTTCTTTGCGGGGGAAAAGCGATACAGGTCCGCGATCACGTCCGCCGCCATGAAGCCGACATTGTGCCGCTGCATCGCATATTGGGGACCGGGATTGCCGAGGCCCGCCCAGATCTGCATCGAACGTCTCCGAAAAAGCAAAACCCCGTTCGCCCTGAGCCTGTCGAAGGGCCGTTCTTCCTCTTTTCAGGAAAGAGCAGGGCTTCGACAAGCTCAGCCCGAACGGGGTGAGCCAACCGTAAGGACGGCGGAAAGGCTTATTCGCCTTCCTCGGTCGTCTGGGTTTCGTTGTCGCCTTCTGCGCTCTTGAGAGCGGACGGCGCAACGATGGTCGCGATGGTGAAGTCGCGGTCCTCGATGGCGGTCTTCGCGCCCCTGGGCAGCGTCACCGAGCTGATGTGGATCGAATCGCCGACTTCGAAACCCTTGAGGTCCACGACGACATCGTCGGGAATCTCGGCCGCGTCGACGACCAGCTCGATCTCGTGACGGACGACGTTCAGCACGCCGCCCTTCTTGAGGCCCGGCGAGGCGTCCTCATTCTCGAAGCGGACGGGCACGTTGACATGCACCTGCGCATGTTCGGAAACGCGCAGGAAGTCGGCGTGCAGCGGACGGTCGGTGACGGGGTGGAAAGCCACATCCTTGGGCAGGGTACGGACCGCCTTGCCGTTCACCTCGACCATGAGGACCGAATTGAAGAAGTGGCCGGTGCCGAGCAGCTTGTTGAGGAGCTTTTCCTCGACATGGATCGACTGGGGTTCTTCATTATTACCATAGATGACGGCGGGAACGCGGCCCTCGCGGCGGAGGGCGCGGGAGGCTCCCTTGCCTGCCCGATCGCGTGCCTCGGCCGACAGCGTAAGCTGCTCGCTCATTTGCATGTCTCCAAAAGCATAAATATTGCGGTTCGACCCGTGACGCCTCCAGGGATGACCATCACGGGAACGCGGCCCTGTAGCAGAAAAGCGCCAGAAGGCAAGGCTGTCCCGCCCTTTATGGCGATTATGGGTGGTTTGTGGACGTTGCACCGTCTCTCTTCCGTCATGCCAGAGAATGCTGGCATCGCTCTTCTTAGGGTGCAACCAAGCCTAAGGGATACCCAGCTTTCGCTGGGATAACGGATGTTGAATGGCGGAAAATGGCCGAAAACACCCTTGTGCGAAACCGCGGGTTGCAAACTGCACAACCCCATTCCTATTGCATCCGCGTGACCGAAAAACCCTTCGCCTTGAGCAGGTCGATCAGATTGTCGCGCCCGGTCAGATGCCCCGCGCCCACCGCGATGAAGGGGCGGCCCGTCATGGGCTCGATGGCCTTCACCCAGTCCCGGTTCCGCGCGATCAGCACGGCTTCCTCGACCAGCGGATCGGGCTGCTCCCCTATCTCGTCTTCCTTCGCGATGGCGGCCATGTCGCCCTTCATCCAAGCGTTCAATATGCGGTCGTAGAGCGCGCGCATGTCCTTCGCCTCACGCACCGTCTGCGCCAGCAGGCGGCGCTGCGCCGCTTCGGGCAAGGTGTCGAAGGCCGCGAACTGCCGCTCCACGGTTTCGAGACCGCCAATCGGCTTCCCTTCCGCCTTGAAGGCCGCGATCAGCGCGGGTTCGACGCCATTGTCCTGACTGACGTGCAACGCCTGTTGCGTTGCCGCCGACAGCAGCATCGCCGCAGCCCAGCTTTCATAGCCCGCCAGCGCCTGCGTGCTGGTGCCGCCGCTCGCGACGATCTGCTCCAGCGCGCCTCGGTCGGCAGGCGCTATCCGTGCTTCCAGCGGGGGCAGGCCGGGACTGCGCCCCATCTTCTCGAACAGCGCCAGCGTTTTCTGCGAATCCTGGAGATCCGCCGCTTCCAGTACCAGCCGATCCGCCTGTCCGATGGCGTCCCTGAAAGCGCGCGTCTGCCATGCAACGCCTTTGGGCAGGACATGGATGGTTCCGAAAATCCATCCGTCCAACATTCCCCGCTGCACCCGCCAGATGGCAGGGCCATGCTCAGGCTCCGGCGCGGACGGCTCCGGGCCGCAAGCCGCGACGAGGGTGAGCGCAAAGAGCGCCAGGAGCCGGAAGAGCATCCGCATCACCAGCTTATTCCCCAACGCGCGTCGAAAGCAGGCCAAGCGCCTTCAATTGATCCTGCACGCTGTTCCTGCCCGCGAGATGTCCCGCGCCCACGGCGATGAAGACCGTTCCCGGCCGCTCCATCCGCGTCTTGATCCATTGCGCCCAACTGGCGTTGCGCTGGAACAACAGCACCTGCGCCAGTTCCGGCGTCGCTTCGAGCGATTCGTTCATCTCCTCGGCCAGTTTGTCCGGCTCGCCCGCCTGCCAGTGCCGGATCAGCGATGCGAACTGCGCTTCCATGTCGCCCAGGCCCTCGACCGTCGCGGTGAGGAAAGCCACTTGCTGCGCCATCGGCAGCACGGCGAAATAGCCGATCTGCTGCTCCGGTGTTTCGAGCGCGCCGATCGTCTTGCCCGAGACCTTGGCGGCGGCGGTCAGCGTCTTTTCCGCGCCCTGATCAGCCTTGTATCCCAGCTTTTCGAGCGGCGCGACCGACAGCGCCAGCCCGGCCATCCACGGGTTGAAGATCTCGAATGCCTGCCAGGGCAAGCCATTGGCTTCCATCGCCGCCTGATATTTCCCCCGCGCCGACGGCTCTAGCCGCTGGGACAGCATCGTCCCGTCCTGCGCTATGGCTTTCGTGCTCATGATCGACGCCATTTCCCTGGGATCGTCCGGTTCGATGATCTCCAGCACCAGCTCGTCCGACTGATCGAAGGCGCGCCGGATGCCGCCCTTGAACCAGTCGATGCCCGGTTTCAGCACATGAACCGTGCCGAACAGATAGACGGTCGTGTCCACATCCTTCACTTCCCAGAGAGCGGGGGCGGCGAGCGCACTGCGCGTCTCGGTCCGGGCGAAGGCCGGGTCATGTCCCGCGACCGTCCCGCCCAGCACCAGCAACGCGGCGGCCAGCAGGCGCGAAAAAGCCAATTTCATCTCAGCCGGATATCCCTTGGTCCATTTTTCCTTCCATGCGGGCGCGCGGGGCGCAGGGCAAGGGGATTAACCGTCCTCGCCCTGTCTTGCCCTTGACCGTTCGTCCCGGCTGCGCCAAGGCGCGCGGCAAAGAAACCGTCATTTCCGAAGGACCGTCCGTGGCCGAAGGCAAAGCGCTATCCTTTCAGGATCTGATCCTGACCCTCCATGCTTATTGGGGGAAGCAGGGCTGCGTCATCCTGCAACCCTATGACATGGAAGTAGGCGCTGGCACGTTCCACCCCGCAACCACGCTCCGCAGTCTTGGTCCGGATAGCTGGAACGCCGCCTATGTCCAGCCCAGCCGCCGTCCGACCGACGGCCGCTATGGC
>Ga0182744_1001671_pt1 | contig 19177 bp, 22 predicted proteins | sample eDN3rd30CKraftMG_FD_128525 | JGI IMG/M metagenome (GOLD analysis project Ga0182744, IMG submission 128525) | Enriched Miracle-Growth compost microbial communities from Emeryville, California, USA - eDNA 3rd pass 30_C Kraft MG (version 2) (version 2) ...
CAGCACCGCGAAATGGCCGAGCGCTGGCGCGCCATGCTGGTGGAACTGCGTGCCTCCACCAGCACCGACTACGCCATGTACGCGGTGGCCAACCGCGAACTGCTGGACCTGGCGCAGAGCAGCCAGCACGGCGCGAGCGTCGCTGCCTGACGCCCACCGGCTGAGCCCGTCGCTGTTCCCGAGCCCCGCCTTGTGCGGGGCTTTTTTTGTTTCACGATGACTCCAGCTCGGCATTTCGCTGGACTACGCCTAAGCCCGCTACAGCAGGTTTATCAATGACTTAGGCGCGTCCATCATATGCCGGTGCTTTCCGAAACTTGACCCGGCTTCCCCTCGCGTGGCTCCCATGCGGCTCTTGGAAACCGAGTTTTCCGAGGAGTCATCATGGCAAGAATCAAACTCACCAAGTCCGCCGTCGATGCCGCCAAGCCCCAGGCGCAGGCCGTCGAGCTCCGGGACACCATGGTGCCCGGCTTCCTGTGCAAGATCACCCCGGCCGGCCGCAAGGTGTTCATGCTCCAATACCGCACGAACGCCGGCGAGCGCCGCAAGCCCGCCCTGGGCCAGTACGGGGAACTGACCGTCGAGCAGGCCCGTGTCATGGCGCAGGAGTGGCTGGCCGAGGTTCGCCGGGGCGGCGACCCGAGCGCGGCCAAGAATGCCGCCCGCAAGGCGCCAACCATGAAGGAGTATTGCCAGACTTTCATGGAGGATTACTCCAAGCAGCGCAACAAGCCCAGCACGCAGCGCGGCTATCAGGGCGTCATCGACCGCAATATCATCCCGATCCTGGGCCGGATGAAGGTGCAGGACGTGAAGCGCCCGGACGTGGCCGCGCTGATGAAGAAACTGGCCCACAAGCCGGCCGAGGCCAACCGCACCTTCGGCGTGCTGCGCAAGATGTTCAACCTGGCCGAGGTGTGGGGGCTGCGCCCGGACGGCACCAATCCGTGCCGTCACGTCCCGATGTTTCCGCCCGGCAAGGAAACCCGGCTCATCGTGGACGATGAACTGGTGCGGATCTTCCGCCAGTTGGAGCACTTGGAGGCGGAAGGATTGGAGAACTACGTCATCCCGCTGGCGATCCGTCTGCAATTCGAGTTTGCCGCCCGCCGCTCCGAAATCTGCCCACTCGAATGGGACTGGGTTGATCTAGAGAAGCGCCGCGTCGTCTGGCCCGACAGCAAGACCGGCGGTATCTCCAAGCCCATGAGCGAGGAAGCCTATCGGCTGCTTTCGACGGTGCCGCGCCTGGAAGGCTGCCCCTATGTCCTGCCGTCCCCCAACGACCCGGCCAAACACATGACCCACGGCGAACACTATGGCGGCTGGAAGCGCGTGCTCAAGGCCGCTGGTGTGCCGCACGTCGGCACGCACGGCATCCGCCACCGCGCGACGACCGACATTGCCAACTCGGGCATACCAACCAAGGTCGGCATGAAGCTGACGGGCCACAAGACCGTGGCGATGTTCATGCACTACGTCCACACCGAGGACAAGCCGGTGCGCGAAGCGGCCGAACTGGTGGCGAGCCGTCGGCTGGCGATCACTGGTGCCAAGCGGCTTCCCGTGAAAGCGACGGCATGAACGACGGCTACCGTCCCGCCTTTCCTGCCCCGATTGTCGTGTCGTTGTCACGACAATCGGGCGGGCTGCCTCTTGCGGGGCAACTCCACGGCGACGCATTGAAAAGTGTACCCGTTTCGGGTATAGTCTGGGGGTCGAGATGACGTGCATCCTCAAGCGGAAGGACTTTGCTCGGTGGCAGGCGAGCGAGAAGCTGTCCGATGCCGCCTTGTGCAAGGCGGTCAAGGAGATGGAAAGCGGTCTGATCGACGCGGACTTGGGCGGCTTTCTCTACAAGAAGCGGGTGGCCCGCGCCGGTAGTGGCAAGAGCGGCGGCTACCGCACGCTGGTATCGGCCAGGATCGGCAGCCGCTACGTGTTCCTGCATGGGTTCCCGAAGAACGACAAGGCGAACATCACGCAGGACGAGAAGAAGGCGCTGCAATTCGCCGGTAAGGCGTTCTTGCAACTGTCCGGGGAAGCGTTGTCGAAGGCGTTGCAGTCGGGCGTGTTATTGGAGGTGCATTGTGAGCAAGATCATTGAATCCCTGCGTGACGACCTGGCAGCGCTCCATGAAGTGGGCGCGATCAGCAAGGTAACGATGCGCGAGTTCGACGCGATATGCCCGCCGCCGGTACGGGAGTTCGGCGCCGAGGACATCAGGCGCCTACGGGAGAAACTGAAATTCAGCCAGCCGGTGTTCGCGCATCACCTGCACACCTCGGCGTCGACTGTGCGCAAGTGGGAGCAAGGCGAAACCCGGCCTGCTGGTCCGGCGCTCAAGTTGCTCAACGTCATCGCCGACAAGGGTTTGCAGGCCATCATTTGATGCTTGGCACGATGGAGACAGGCGGTGGCGACACGGATTGACCCTTTCAGTTCACAGCACCTTGAAGCAGCCTGTCGTGTCCTAGCCGATACCGAGCGCGGCCTGAGCGGCACGCAGATTGAGCGATTGCTGCAAGAAATCGAGGTTGCCGACACGTCGCCCGGCACGACCAAGTGGAAGCGATTGTTCAATGCACTGGCCGGGGTACAGAACCAGCATCAGGTCGGCAACCATCTCATCCTGTTCATCAATCGCGCGATGAACCCGGTGAACTACGCCCGTGACCCTGGGACGTTCGCTTGGCGGCGCGACGAACTCAATGTCGTCCTGGCCTTCTCAGGCTTCTACGTGCGCGAGGATGGCAAGGTCGGACATGCCGACAAGGCAACGACACTCGACGCCGCCCGCGCGCGTGCTGGGCGACTCAAGGCGGCGCTGGAAAGCCGCACCGTGCATGCGGAAGTCCTGAACTACTGCCGCGCCGAGCTGCTGGACGAAAATTATTTCCATGCTGTCTTCGAGGCGACGAAGGGTGTTGCGGAGCGGATTCGCCTGCTGACGGGCCTGAACGGTGACGGCGCTGATCTAGTGGCCAAGGCATTTGCAGGCCAACAGCCCGTCCTGGCCTTGGGGCCGCTCACCACCGAGTCCGAAAAGAGCGAGCAAAAAGGTTTTGCCAACTTGCTGATTGGCCTATTCGGGGCCGTGCGCAATCCGCTGGCGCACGCACCCAAGACGAATTGGCCCATGTCCGAGCAAGATGCACTGGACATCCTGACGCTGGTATCGCTGATTCATCGCAAGCTGGATGGCACCATGAAAGTAGCCTCGGCATCGCCATAAAGGAAAAGCAAGAATGGACGAGGCGATCGTTGTCTTCTCCCGGAAAGGGATTTTCCAGACCGCGATCGCCGCGCGCGACGTTCGCAGCCGGGAGCACGCACGCAAGTTGTGGCCCTTGGTGTCCTCTAGTGCATCACGGCAGATGGTGACATGGGTTAGCCCATCCTTTGAAAATGGGAAGCTGCGTCGGCGATCCCATTTCCGAATACTTCCTGCCCAGCACACCTATAGCCCCAAAGCGCACTTCGATGATGAAGAAGCCAGTCGGTGGCGCACCGTGCAGGAAAGCGCCGAACACCGACGCGCGAAGGAGCTTGTCGCGGCTGAACTAGCCCGACGCTTGAACACCGGACTTGCAATGCCCTGGGCGTTCAAGGACGCGGATGCGTCTGACTATCCGCTGGAAGGCAACTTGCTGCTTGGCGCCGATCGGGTGGCGATCGAGCACCCGCTGGAAACACCATTCGGCAGCAAATTCCGACTCGACGTTGCCGTGCTCGGGCCGCCTATCCAGACCGAGCCGATGGTGCTGGGGGGCGTCGAAATCGAACTCGGGCATGCCTTTGATGGGCGCAAGGCGTTAATCGGAAAATCACTCGGATTCCCCCTCATCTCCATCGACATCACTGAGATGACGCTGGCAGAACTCACACCAGAATGGGCGCAGAAGGTGCTGACCGCAACCACGCGGAGTCATGAGCAAGGGCGCCGGCAGACCTACATCTACCTGCATGATCTCCTGTACCCCCTCTACGCGCAGCTACCGGCATTTCTCGACGATGAACAGCGCCACCAGTTTCTGGTGTTTGCGGACGACAACACTCTAAACAAGCTGGTGCGCTGGATGAACGCGCTGGCCGAAAAGCTGGAGTACCCGAAGGGTACGGTCGCCGTTGCCCTGGTCAATGGCAAGAACGAACAGTCGCGCAAGATGCTGGAACGCGCTGGACAGGTGGTTGGTCCCGACTGGGCTGAATTCAACGACCAGCGATGCCTGCGTCTGACCCTTCCGCGACCCAAAGGTCCGGCTGATCTCCAGGCTCATCGCTTCCACATGACGATGGCGCGCGTTCTGCTGTCGCACACCGATGCGCTCGTTGGCTACAAGTACTGCAACGGTGTGGACAACAACCACCCCGAAGAAGACGTGTGGGTTGCGCATCGCTGGATCGCCGACCTGAAAACTCATACCCAGCACCGCGTATTGCCAAAGCGACTGGCCGAACCAATCAACAGGTTGATCGCGGTGGTTTCGGACCTGCATCGCAATCACTTGGCAACCAGCCAAGAGGCGTGAACATCCCATGCCGGAAATCATCCTGCGGGCAGATACTCCAGCGGAGCTAAGGGCCAGGCTAGCCGAGTTGGATATCGACGTCCCCCTACGCTCAGACGGCCGCCGCAAGCATCATGCAGAGCGCTATTGCATCGCGCATCTGCTTGCGACACTGCCGGTCGAACAGTTCTCGTTCCCGCTGACTCTGACCCATTCAGACAAGCCGGATTTCCTCCTGGCAATGCCTAGCGCTGACGTGGGGATCGAGCACACCGAAGCCGTACCGGAGAACATCGCCCACGCGGATTTTCTTCGTGAAAAGGAAGGATTGGGGCCGGATGTCTACTTCACTCCCCATGTTAAGCCGGGGGAGCCCAAGAAAACGGCCGACGAACTCCGTCGCCAGATCGAGGCCGATGAGTCCGGCTCTGGCTGGTATGGCGATTCACCAGAGCGTGAATGGGCCGCAGCGATAGCGCACTGTGTCAAGGAGAAGATGCCGAAGGCAACAGCAGACGACTTCTTTCGATATCCAGTCAACTGGCTGATCGTCTATGACAACTGGCCGCTGCCAGCCATCGACTACGCCAAAGCGGCCTCGTACCTCGCGCCGCTTCTGGCGGACATGGACGCCTTTTCGGTATTCGACACGATCTTTGTCCATGACGATTCGCATATGTGCGAGTTTCGTAATGCTCCAGTCATTCAGATGTTGCGACCGCTACAGGCACCGCAGTAGCAGTCGGTCCTGCCTTGCGCTTCTTGGCCGTCTCCACGCTGCGTTTGTCGATCTGCGCGCGCCATGTCTCCAGCGCCGTAATGTCAGCAAGCAGTTCATCCGGATCGGGGACTGCAACGCCGCCAAGAAGTGCCTTGTCGTGTGCGTAGTTCGAGCACTTCGTCATGCCGGCATTAACCTGGGCATAGTCCTCATCATCGACCACAACCCCGGCGAGCCGCTGGGTTTCCACACCCTTGCGGAAACGAAGGATGACCTCGCGCAGCAGGACTTCTTCAACTGCGCGTTCCCATGCCATGCGCAATCGGAAATAGGCGTCGATGGTTTGCCGACGATGCTCCTGGTCCTCGCCATCCTTGTGCAACTTGGCGATGGATTGTTGTTGAGCCTTTAGTGCGCCGATCCGCTTGCTCGCATTCTTTCCTTCAAACGGCAGCTCTGGATCGGCGACTCCGAATCCCTCGGCGCGGCGAACCAGGCTTTGGGTAGAAATTGCCACGCCGGCCGATTTCGCCTCTTCCACCAGGAGGCACAGAAAGTAGATGTCATGGGTGAACACGACGACCTGGCGGTGCGCGGCTTCGGTGGACAGGCGCCTTGCCACACGCTCTCGCCTGCGATGATCGAGCGAAGACACGGGATCATCGAACACGATGCCGCCCTTGCCCCCGCTCAATCCGACTTCGGCCAAAAAGGAACCGATCGCCACGGCGCGCTGTTCACCTTCGCTCAGGATATCGCCGGGGCTACGGCTTTGCGGCAGTTCCAATTTCAGTTTGTGCAAAGCCTTGCCCCTGTCCGCGCGACTCTGAAGCGAAACGCTCAACGTACCGACACTCAACGCCTTGAATTCGCGATTGAGCGCTTCAGCCAGATCCTTGGACACAACCTTCTCGGCCATGTCCGATGCCTTCAGCGAAATAGCGTTGGTCTTGACGGCGGAGAGGCACTGCGCGAGTTTCGCCTGATGGCTGAGCTTGCCGACAACCGTAACCACAGCGTCCCTGACTTGGCGCAGTCTGACTCGCGCATCGAGTTCTGTGAACTGCTTCTGGAGCGCGGCGCGGGCCTTCTCGTCCGATGCCTTCTCCAAGGTTTCGGCCTCGGCGTTCAGTTTGTCAGCTAGCGCCTGAAGTCGCGCCGCCGGGCTCACCAAGGCTTGAGCAACACTCTCCCATCGGTGGGAAAGCACCGCCGCTTTGATGGCTTCCTGCCGAGTCGTCAACCGCGTCTCGAACGCCTTGGTGTCGGCGGCCAGTTGCGGATCTAGGGTTTCAATCTCGCCGTGGGTCACATCGTCGATATTCAACGCCAGACTCTGCGCGATGAACGGCTTGTATTCTGCGTACAGTGCGGTACGACGTGTCTGTGAGGTTTTCTCGGCCTCTTGCTGAATGAAAGCCTCGAAACGCAACAAGCGAGCGGCCCCTTCTGCTAAAGGTTGCTGGCATAGCGGGCAAGGCGTATCCGAGCCCAGGTCGGGGAACGCCTTATCCGGGTGAGATTCGACGGCGAACTTGCGCGAGGCTTCGAACAATTCGCGCCAGACTTCGCCCCCAGTGCCCGGCAGCAGGTTCTCACTTTCCTTGAACTCCTTGGCTGCAAGCGCGGCTACCGCCTGTGCGGTGCGATAGCTGTCCGCCAAACTACGGAGCTTGGCGACGACGGATTGGTCCACCAGCGCGCCCTTGCCAGTGGCGTTCGTCGCTATGGCCGCGATGCGGCGGGCGCGCAAGCGCAATTGAGCTGCCTTCTCCTTCGGGTTGTTCTCCTTCAGGCTCTTGTCCAGTGCCACGTGCTGAGCCAATTCTTCCGGCGTCAGGGTGGCCAGCGCGTCGATCTGAGCTTGGGTTGTCTTGGCGGATAGTGACGCGATCAGCTTGCCGACCGCTGTGTCGCCCTGCAGCGGCACAAACGCGGAGAGGTCGGCGGCGGATTGCGCATGTTCTGCATCAATCGCGGTCTTCAACTGTTTGCAAACCTTCGCCAGTGCCTCGAAGACATCAAGCCCATAAGGCACGTAGGAGAAATCATCCTCACTGTCCAGGTAGGCCCGCGCGCATCGTGAGTCGAAGATTGCGAACGATGACAACTCAGGCGGCGCTGCTTTGCCGTGTGTCCATTGCACGTCCTTTGCAACACCGTCAACGGTAATTTCAAAGGCTGCTTCAGGAGCGCCCGCCTTGCCAGCTGGAAGATGGGCGTTCGGGTGAATCGCTTCGGTCTGGTCACGGGCGCGACAGGCACGCTTGAGTACCCGCGAGTATCCCGACTTGCCCGAACCGTTGTCGCCGTAGATGACGGTCATTCCGGTAGCGCTGAATGACAAGTGCTGATTTTCTGCGATCGCATTGACGTGCCGCATATTTTTCATTGCAAGCAGTGCAATGTGCGTTGTCACCTTGACCGGCGCCGGAATCTGGTCGGCCGTGAGCGGTTTGGGGTTACGGCCTTTCGGATCGGGGATGCCATGTGCCGACTTGAGCAATGCGAACAGATCGTCTTGGTCATCCGCCGTCAATGTCTGTTTGGCCAACAGGCGCGCGACTGCATCGCTTTGCCATGCGGGCAACCCCTGAGTCCAAACCAGTATTTCTTGCAGTATCGACATAGGCCCCCTCCAGTCCTTACTGCAAGTTTTACCCCAAATGGATGCATTGTGCGTCCCGGCGTTCCGCCGTCGGGTTCGCGGGCTGCGCCCCGCGCCTCGTGCCGAGTCGCGGCCATCCGGCTTTGACCCCTGACGCCTTCGGCCCTCGCGGGCCTGCGCGCTGCGCTTGCTCAAAGCGGGTGTGTGCAGTGGGCGGGGTGTAGGCGGTCTTGCTGTTTCCTTCACCGTATCACGTCGTTCTCGCCGTCAAGGGCTGCACGCGCCATGCGCGCTGGCGTCCTGGCGGTCGGCTGCGCCCCCCTGACTGCTGCGCTGCGCCGTGCTGAACCCGGTTCCGGGCAATTCCGCCCGAGCAACCGGAGCACGATCATGTCGCAACTGTCCTTTCCCTCGTTCGATTCCACGTTGATGGTGCGCGATGCCCACGGGCGCTATCTGCCGGCGTCGGCCGACGACATTCTGGAAGCCGCACGCCAGGTCATCGACCAGAAGATGCAGCGCGGTGCCGAGTTCACTTCGCCGGCTGCGGTCAAGGAGTATCTGCGCACCAAGCTGGCGGGCTTCGAGCATGAAGTCTTCGCGGTGCTGTTCATGGACACGCGCCATCGGTTGATCGAGTACCGGGAGATGTTCCGCGGCACGATCGACGGCGCATCGGTGTATCCGCGTGAGCTGGTCAAGGAAGCCCTGCGGTGCAATGCGGCAGCGGTGATCGTCAGTCACAACCATCCGAGCGGGAACCCGGAGCCGAGCGCGGCCGACCGGGCGCTGACCGAACGGCTGAAGCAGGCGCTGGGACTGGTGGACGTGCGCGTGCTCGATCACGTCATCGTCGCGGGCAGCAGCACAACATCCTTCGCCGAACGCGGCCTGATCTGACCAAGGGGCTTCGGCCCCTTTTTGCTGCGCCCGGTGAAGCCTTCGGCCCTTGTGGGCCTGCGCGCTTCGCTTGCCCGGCGAAACGCTGCCAGGAAATCCCAGACAGTGTTTGGGAAATTCAGTCCGTCCAAGATTCGTGGAGAGTATGGGCGGTCTTGCTGTTCCCTTCATCGTGCCACGGTGTTCTCGCCGTCAAGGGCTGCGCGCCGATGGCGCTTGCGTCCTGGCGGCCGTCGTTGCCCCCTGACTGCTTGCGCTGCGCCGTGCCCCGGAAGGGGCGGGCAATTCCGCCCGGCAGCCTTTCAGGGGATCAATGCCATGAGCAGCCATCACGATTGGATCATCGAAATCACGGCGCAGCACGATGCGCTCAAGCCGTTCGCGCCGGAGAACGGCCAGCCTTTGCGCTTCAGCATCGGCGACGCGGTGATTTACACGAACGAGGTCGGTTTGCAGTTCCGGCGCCGTGTCACCGGGTTCTACCGGCCTGCTGGGCCTTCAGGGCTGTACGCGCTCGGTGCGCGTTATCTGCTGAACTCGTCATCGCCTTGGATGCCGGTTTCGGAATCCTGCCTGCGCCCTGATGACTCGGCCTGATTGACGCCTTCGCGCCCCGACGGGGCGCTGCGCGCTGGCGCTTGCACTCCAGGGGAAGTGCCTTCGACACATCCCCGCCGCGCTTTGCTTGGCGCCCTTGCAAGCCCGCCGCCCCGGCTGCGCCGGCGCGGCCATACCGATGCCGTGACAGTTCATCGCTCGGTGCAGGAGATCCACGCTGCATCTTCACAACTGCATGGGCGTCCCCGGCCAAGCAACATGGCCGGTCGCGCTGTCGTGCTTCGCATCGAGCCGCCTGCGGCGTCTCGCCCCTGCCGGGCTTCCATCGTTCCCTCGCTCCGCTCGGCTGACGCCTCCGGCCCGGCTTCCAGCTTCGGGCCTGCGCGCTTCGCTTGCGTGCGGTCGGCACATCGAGGCGGCCGTTGCCATGTCCAGCCGTCTCCCCTGACTTCATCACCTTGTCCGCGACTGTAGCCCGCGGCCGGGGGCCGTCAAGGCGCGCAGGGCCGTGTCCTCGCTGCGCTGCGGGCCGCACCAACCCTGCGCTTGTCTCCTTGACGGCCCCCGGCCGCGCGCTCCTGACCGTCGCGGGCGATGAACTCAGGAAAGACGGTGGCAACAGGGCCAACCGGGTTCCTCGTGCCAACCGCACAGAACAGCCGAAAGGCTGGGCTCCGAATCTAGGAATCCGGTGTGCGGTTTGAACAGCAAACCCTTTTTGTCAGGAGAAATGCAATGCAACTCGCATCCCGATTCGCTTCCCGTTCCCCGTCGCTGCGCAGCGATTACCCGCTGTCCGACGATCAAATCCGCAAGGTCGCGCCGTCCATCTTCGCGGACGCCCCGCACGAAAGCCGTTCCGAACGGTACGCCTACATCCCCACCGCCGCCGTGCTGGCAGAACTGCGCAAGGAAGGGTTTGAACCCTTCATGGCAGCGCAGACCCGCGTGCGCCACGACGACCGCCGCGACTACACCAAGCACATGCTGCGCCTGCGCCACGCCAGCCAGATCAACGGCGCGGAAGCCAATGAAATCGTGCTGCTGAACTCGCATGACGGCACAAGCAGCTATCAGATGCTGGCCGGAATGTTCCGGTTCGTTTGCAGCAATGGCCTTGTCTGCGGCGACACGATGGCGGACGTGCGCGTGCCCCACAAAGGCGACGTGGCCGGTTCCGTCATCGAAGGCGCTTACGAAGTGTTGAGCGGCTTCGACCGGGTGAAGGAATCCCGCGATTCCATGCGCGCCATCACCTTGAACGATGGCGAATCCGAAGTGTTCGCCCGCGCCGCGCTGGCCCTCAAGTACGACGACCCCGACAAGCCCGCGCCCATCACGGAATCGCAAATCCTGATGCCGCGCCGCTTTGATGACCGCCGCCCGGACTTGTGGAGCGTGTTCAACCGCACGCAAGAGAACCTGACCCAAGGCGGCCTGCGCGGGCGCAGCGCCAACGGACGCCGCCAGCAAACCCGCCCGGTGCAGGGCATCGACCAGAACATCCGACTGAACCGTGCGCTTTGGCTGCTGGCCGATGGCATGCGCCAGTTGAAAGCCTGAATCCCCACGCGGCAGGGGCAGGCAGCAGCCCTTGCCGCTTCTCTCGCCGCTGCATCCCTAATCGCAAGGAGTTATCGCCATGAACGCCGTTACCCAAATCGAAACCCGTGCCATCGAAACCGCCGCGCCGCTGGAAGTGGCCGACCCGACCAAGAACCTGATTTTGGTTCCGCTCTCGCAGTTGCTGCCACGCCGCTCCAAGCGCAACGCACGCAAGACCCCGCGCTTGTCCATTCCCGAACTGGCCGCGAGCATCGCCCGCATCGGCCTGCTGCAAAACCTTGTCGTCATCCTCGCCGCCGATGGCGAGCAATACGAAGTGGTGGCCGGCGACCGCCGCTTGACCGCCTTGAAGCTGCTGGCGAAGAAGAAGCGCATCGCCGCCGACTTTGAGGTGCCTTGCCTGCTGGTGCCCGATGCTTCGGCCCGTACCGTCAGCCTTGCGGAAAACCTGCTGCGCGAGCAGATGCACCCGGCCGACCAGTTCGAGGCGTTCGCCGCACTGGTCAAGGAAGGCCGCCCCATCGAGGACATTGCCGCCGACTTCGGCGTGTCCCCGCTGGTGGTGCAGCGCCGCTTGAAGCTGGCCAACGTCTCGCCGCGACTGCTGGCCGACTACCGGGCCGCAGCCGTCACGCTGGAACAGTTGATGGCCCTGACCATCACCGACGACCACGCCGCGCAGGAAGCCGCGTTCTACGGTGCGCCCGAATGGCAGCGTGGCGCGTCCGCGCTGCGCGAACGCCTGACCGAGCGCGAAATCGACGCCACGCATCCGCTGGTGCGCTTCGCCGGGCTGGACGCCTACACGGCGGCAGGCGGCGGCATCCGCCGCGACCTGTTCGCGGAAGGCGATGCCGGAACCTACCTGACCGACGCCGCGCTGCTGGAAACGCTGGTGCGCGGCAAGCTGGATGCGCTGGCCGAGGACGTGCGCGCCGAGGGTTGGGCGTGGGTGGAAGCCGTGCCGCACATGAGCTACGCCGAGCGGCAGGCGTTCCAGAACGCACCGCGCCAGCGCCGCGAACCGAGCGCCCGCGAAGCCCGCCGCATCGCCTCACTGCAAACCCGCCTCGACAAGATCGACGCCGAACTGGAAGAAGCCTACGACGCCGAGGACGAGGACAAGACCGATGCGCTGGAACCGCGCCGCGAACAGGTCGCCGGGGAACTGCAAGCCGTGGAGGAAGCCTTGCAGGGCTACGCCCCGGACGTGCGCGCCGTGGCCGGTGCCATCGTCACCCTCGACCGCAGCGGCGAAACCGTGATTCATCGCGGGCTGCTGCGCGAAGCCGAAGCCAAGGCGCTGCGCACGCTGGAACGCTTGCGGCAGGGTTTCGGCAGCGCGGAGGGCGAAGCCGGGAACGACGACGAAGGCGAGGACGCCGAGCAGCCCAAGGCCGCGAGCCTGTCCGACCGGCTGGCGCAGCGCTTGAGCGCGCACCGCACCGCCGCGCTGCAAATCGAAGTGGCCCGGCATCCGCACGTCGCGCTGGCCGCGCTGGTGCATGGCATGGTGCAGACCATCCTGCAGGACAACCACTACGGCCACGACTTGCCGCTGGGCGTGCGCCTGACCGTGCAAGACCGGCTGGAAGGCATGGCCCCCGACTGGCCCGAATCGCCTGCCGCCGTAGCCCTGCGCGAGTTGCAGCAGGTCGCGGGCGAAGCGCTGCCGCAGGACAGCACCGAACTGTTCGGCGTGCTGCTGGCGATGGAGCAAGGCGAACTGGTGCGGCTGCTGGCGGTATGCGTGGCGGCGACCGTGGACGTGGTGACGCCCCGCGCCACGGCGCACCAGCCGGGCGCGGAACTGGCGCAGGCCGTGGGGCTGGACATGGCCGCATGGTGGCAGCCCACCGCCGAAGGCTACTTCAAGCACGTTTCCAAGGCGGTGATTCTGGAAGCCGTGGGCGAGTTTGCGCCGTCGCACGCTACCCGGTTGGCGAAGTTGAAGAAGGCCGACATTGCCAGCGAGGCGGAACGGCTGGCCGATGGCACGGGCTGGATGCCCGCCATCTTCAAGGCCGAAGGCCCGGAAGCTGCACCGGAGGAAACGCAGGCGCAGGACGCCCCGGAGGAAGCCGAGGCAATGGCGGATGAACCCGCCGAGGCACTGGCCGCTTGACCCGCGCCGAAGGCAAGCGCCCCGGCCTCGACCGGGGCGCTTCGCTTGAAGGAGAAGCCCCCATGACCCGCACCCCCACCAGCCGCCCGCGCATGGCGGCGATCTATGCGCCCGGCACGGTACGCGCCCGCCGCTGGCACGGCGAAGGCGACGCGCGCGGCTACCGCCCGCCCTCGGGCTGGACGGCCTGCGCCGACCTCACCGACATTCACCCCATCAGCGGCCAGCTCTTGCCGCGTTCGGTGTGGTGGATCATCGAAACCAAGCAATAGCAGCGGCCCCGGCGCGATGCGCCGGGGCCGCTGTCAAAAATCCGGGCGCGGCGGTCGCCCGCCGCACCCGGTTTCTACGTCCAAAGCAAAATCGCCACGTCGCCGCCTTCGACCAGGCGGCGATGTGGCGGACGTGCAAGTGCCTTGCACGCGGTACAGCGATCGGCGCCCGCTGACGCGGGCAAGGTTTCGATGGCGCCCCGCCGCCGTGGGCGGGGCTTGTGGGACTACGCCCCGGCTTGCTGCGGCAGGTTGTGCCAAAGCGTGCCGTCCTCGACGCTGGCGGTTCGCGCTTGTACGTCACGAGGAGCGGTTCACCGACACGCCACTCGGCCTCGCTATGGAGCATCCACGCCACGCCTCAAGCCCGTCGCCGCAATCTGGGGCAAGGAGCGTTCTCGCTTGTCGTTGGGGTGTTGGCCTTGCCAGTGTCAGGGCGCAAGCCGGTGAAGCCGTCACGCGGGGATGCCGAGTCGGCCACGTCTCCATTCGGCAGCGGGCGGCCCGTGCGTCCTTGGCTTGTCGTGAATCCTGGCGAGGGAACGGCTGTGCCTTGGGCTTCATGGCCGCAACCTTCCAGCGAAAACAATTTCCCCTGCGCTGCGCGCATTCCTCGCGGGACAAATTCTTTTCGCTTCCAGGCTCTCCACGGTGTTGCGACCGCTGCGCGGTGCGGCCAGCCCATCCCCCGCCGGCCGGATCACAACAAGGACGCACTGGCGCGAACTTGTTCAACCCGAAAGGAGAGAAACATCATGGCTAACATCGGCACCTTCACCGCAGAGAAAGACGGCTTCACCGGCCAGCTCCGCACCCTGACCCTCAACGTCAAGGTCAAGCTGGTTCCCAACGACAAGGGCGACAGCGAGAACGCCCCCGACTTCCACCTTCAGGCGGCCGGCCACGAGATCGGCGCGGCATGGAAGAAGACCAGTGAGGCCGGGCGCGAGTACCTGTCCGTGAGCATCGACGACCCTTCGTTCCCGGCGACGGTCTATGCCCGCCTGATCGAGAACGAGCACGGCACGCACGACCTGATCTGGTCGCGCAGCAAGCCCAAGGCAGCCTGACGGCCGCCCACCGCGCCCCGCCCGTTGCGGCGGGGCACAACTCTATGCACGCATGACCTTATTCCAGTCGATGCTATGGCCGGCAGCTTCAAGCTCACGCGCAAGTGCCTGTTTCCAGCCCCCGCCGCTATCCATCGTCTCCCAAACGACACCGGCGAAATCGCTTGGAATTTCCACCGCCCCGCGTTTGAGAGCACATACCTTGTCTCTGCCCAGGCGACCAATGAAGTACCCCAACTCCAAAAGCACATTCTGACGGGCTCTGGGCTCAGGCGTTCCTCCTTTTACGCAGCCTTCATCGTCTGGCGTAAGCAGAACTACTGCGAAACCAACATCACTGTGAGCAACCACTTTTTCGATAATCGTTCGTCCTTGGTTAGCCTGTTCGTGCAAGATGATGGCTTCAAGCCCGATTCGCTCAAGAAATCGTGCCACTGTTTCACGAGCACCATCATCGTGACCATGAACAATAAAGATCTTGCGCGAAAATTGAGCTTTTAACATGGCATCCGTGCTCCCCTTGGCCTGGATATAACTCTTGTAATCTCGCACAAAGGGAATGATTAGCTGACCAGTAAGTGCGTGGATTCCAGCAATGACCTTTTTCCCGGAATAGAAAAAATGGTGTCCGAAGTTGGTAGCGTAACCGGGATCTGCCGCCAGCTTCTCGATTAAAAGCAACGTCAACCCCAGCGCCTGTTCGGGCTCATCTGGCCAAGCAAGCTGGGCGCTTCCAACCATGCTGCCCCCGGTCTTTTCACTTTCAGCGATGAACGCCTCAACGTCGAGGCCTTCCGTGAGCTCGGCGTTGTATGGCTCAAGGTCGGGATGTCGTAGCAGTTGAGCCAATTTTTTGAGAGGTCTTTCGTAGGTTTGAAGCTGTGAGGACTGCAAGTCTAGAACTGCATTGTTTATTTCCGAGAATAAGTCTTTAGCCATCACTCATCCCCATCCGACTTCAATCTAGCTTCTGCCGCTTTTTCAAGAATACTCTCCCGATACTTTTCCTTCATTTGTTCTGCGAGAGGGCCAACGATAGGGTTCGAAGAATATTCCCCTAAGCGCTCGTCGATCATTCGATTGACCGATTGAATTGCGCCCTCAATGCTGGCGGGATCATTTGGATCAAAGTTTACGACCCCCAGTTCGCCGTCTAACTCACTCAAGGCGCGCTGCGCATCTTTCAGGTTTTTCTGAAGCTTATCCAGTCCGGTAATTTTGAACACGACTCACCTCCTGTCATTTATTCGGAGGCTCGGAAAATGATGAGACTTCCCGAGCAATGTGATCCATCAGTTCGTGGACGCTTTTTGGATCACTACCTGCATACGCAAGGACCAGCAGCGTGAGTGGGTGAACATCCAGCACGGCACAAACATCTTCAATTTTATTCAATGTTGGGCTTTTCAGCCCTCGCTCCAGAGAGCTGAGGTAAGTTCGGCTGGACACATCCGAGAACGCCTCCTGGCTCAGACCACGCGCCTTTCTGATCCGCCTCAGTGCATCGGGCAACGATGGCTTGAACGCTGTCATTCTGAACTTTCCCCCAAATCCAGAATGACAACCTGTTGCGCCCTATAGGGCTACAATCTATAGTGTTCAATTCGTGTTTTTGTGTCTTTACTGAAATCCGCATCGGCGGCTTTCTTCAAAAGCGGGGAACCGCATCCGTGTCTTTCCTGACCTGCGCACTTCCGTTTCTGCGTTTCCGTGCATGTACGGATTCGATGGCTTGCGCCTTCGTGCTTTCCCGCCAAAGCACGCATCCGCTTCAGCGGTTCCGCGCATCAGCGGAAAATCGTATCCGTGCATCCTCGGATGCGTGGGGATTCGAGCTATGAGCCAGCCGCTCGCCACCGTGGAACAGCGGGCGCAATTGCTCGCCGTCGGCGCGGCACGCGCCGACGGTCAGAACATCGACCCGATGCCGGCAGTGCGACTGTTCACCCCTGACGCGCACGCCGCCTGGCTGCTGGCCGCGCTCGACCCGGCCGATGGCGATACGGCATGGGGGCTGATCGACTTGGGAATAGGCATGCCCGGCCTGGGCCATGTGAAGCTGTCCGATCTGGCATCCATCGTCGGGCCGCGCAAGCAGCCGGTGATGCGCGATCGCTACTTCCAGCCGGCGCGGCCGCTGTCGGAGTACGTGCGGCTGGCCGAGGAAAACGGCTCGATTACCGACTGAGCAGTCCCAGCCAACGACGGCGCATTCTGACTATTTCAGTCTTACCCAAGACGTGGGCGGTCTGAATCCACACTCTTGCACCGAAGCGGTGCGCTTCTGATGCAAACAGTCATGATCTTTGGCGCGGGCTGCTGCACGGTGCTCCATGCTGCGCACCATTTTTGTGGCGGCGCAGCCGTCGCATTCAGACGATTTCCGCAATGCCCTGGAGCGAATCAGTCTTGACACCAGCAGTTACAGAGCACCCGATTTTGATGACGATTTGATGGCGACTCGATAGCTCTCGCACGCCGGAATCCGTGGCGACGTTCCTGCTGAACGACAGGAGGTTGCGTCATGGCTGACCCGAGCGCCGAACACTGGTATCCGACCGCCGCGTATCTCTACACGCTGCATCTCGACGGCCCCGCGCTGGCGTGGGAATACCTGCGCCGCCACCCCGACTACCGCCGCGACTGGCTGCGCCGGCGCCGCCGGCCAGAGGCCGCCGCGCGCTGGGGGCTGCGCCTGCTGGAAGATCCCGCCCTGGATGCGCGCGACGCGCACCCGGCCTGGTTCCCTGACCACGATGCCGTCGTGCAGCTCTATCCCGACGCCGACCCACCACCCGATGCGTTGGCCTTCGCGTTCTGGTGCATTCCCGGTCAGAAGCGCCTGATCCACGATGGCAAGCGCCTGGTGCTGCTGACACGCTGGCCGGGTTGCTGCCTGCGTTTCGCGCTGGCACCCGACCTGAGCGATGGCATGGCCTACGCCTATGCCATCCGCGCCTGCGCCACGCCTTGCGTCCGCTATCAGGCACTGGCGGCTGAGCTGGACAAGCTGGCCATCGCTGGCGACGCCTTACCCGCGGGAACGGCACGGCCACGGCCGACAATCGCCACATTGCTGGAGTTGAACACGCTCCAGGCGCTCGACGGCACCCTCGCGGGTGCGTCCTTGCGCGACGTGGCCGAAGGACTGTTCGGCGTCGATGCCGTCGCCGCCGACTGGTACGCCGACAGCGCCTTGCGCGCCCGCGTTCGTCGGCTGGTACGGCGAGGCGATGCGCTGATGCGCGGCGGTTACCGCCGCCTTGCACAGCTTCCGCCCGTTGCACAGGGACGCGCTGCATCCCCTGCAAAACGTCCCTGAGCAGGAAGCCTCGCTTTCTTGAAAGTGCCCCTATCCGGCCGCGTGGTGTGGCCGGGCTTGATGGAGGTACATCCCATGCGACCCGCTCCCTTGCGGCCTGCCGCCGCTGCTGTCGCTGCGCCCGTGCAACCCCAACGCTACCTGACCAACGACGAAGCCGCCGAATACCTGCGGCTGTCGCCGCGCACGCTGGAGAAACAGCGCGTGATCGGCGGCGGCCCCAAGTTCCGCAAGTTCGGCCGCCGCGTCATGTACGCGGTGGCCGACCTCGATGCCTGGGCCGACCAGCGCAGCTACGAGGCCACGTCCGACCCGGAATATGCCGAGCGTCACGCGGGCGACTACCGTGATGGCCGCTGATCGTCGGCTCGCCGGTGGCCATCGTCATGTCCAGCCCATCGCTGCCGCCGGGGCAGCGATCGCAGCAGCGGGAACAGCTCGACCTGTTCCGTGCGCTACCGGGCGACGGCATGGCGTCGCGCGACAGTCAGGACTTGATGGCCTTTCCGTTCTTCTCGCTGGCGAAGTCGCGGCGCATCGCGCCGATCGACTTCCGCAGCGGGAACATCACCATCCGCGTGGAAGGCACGGCCGAGCATGGCATCGCCACGATATGGGATGCCGACGTTCTGATTTGGGCGGCCTCGCAGATCGTGGAGGCGCGCGACGCGGGCATTCGCCCGTCGCGCTGGATACACGCCACGCCCTACGAAATCCTGCGCTTCATCGGGCGCGGCACGTCCCTCAACGACTACCAGCGCCTGAAAGCCGCACTCGACCGGCTGCAATCGACCAGCGTGGCGACTTCCATCCGCGAAACCACCGGGCGGCGGTTGCACCGCTTTTCGTGGGTGAACGAATGGCGCGAGCTGGCCGACGCCAGCGGCACGCCGCTGGGCATCGAGCTGATCCTGCCGGACTGGTTCTATGCCGGCGTGCTCGATGCCGCCCTGGTGCTGACCATCGACCCGGCCTATTTCCGCCTGAAGGGCGGCATCGAACGCTGGCTGTACCGCCTGGTGCGCAAGCACGGCGGACGGCAGGAACACGGCTGGCAATTCGACTTCCGGCATCTGCACCGCAAGTCCGGCAGCACGGCGCGCTTCTCGGACTTCGCCTACGACCTGCGCGCGCTGGTGGCGCGGCAGTCGATGCCGGGCTACCTCCTGGGCATCGAGCGGATGCCGAACGACGGGACGGAGTTGCTGACCTTCCGGCCCGTGCCGCTCATGGCACGGGGATAAGTCCTGCATGGCCTGTGGATGGGCTCGTGCTATCAGGCGTGCGAGGTATCGTGCTATCGGGCGTGTCCCTATCGTGCCATCAGGCGTGCCGATCGGCCGCCATCCCAATAACGGCGCGGGTTTCGGCCTTCCTTAACTTACCTAACTCAAATTCTCTAACTTGTAGTAGCAGCGCGCCGCTGCGGTGGACAACCGCCGAGCGGCCTGGCACGCAGCCGGGACAGACCGGTTTTTCAGCAAGGAGGGCCGCGCCATGATCGTCGCGTTGCTGAACCA
>Ga0182744_1001673_pt1 | contig 19164 bp, 23 predicted proteins | sample eDN3rd30CKraftMG_FD_128525 | JGI IMG/M metagenome (GOLD analysis project Ga0182744, IMG submission 128525) | Enriched Miracle-Growth compost microbial communities from Emeryville, California, USA - eDNA 3rd pass 30_C Kraft MG (version 2) (version 2) ...
CAAAAGTGAACCCCTTCACGATTTAGCGATGGCGTCGCAGGTCAATGCGCGCGCGGTCGCTCATTCCGCAGTCACGGATTCCTTATCTCAGTGCAACTCATCGCCGAAGACCTGATTATTGAGCGCGGCGGCCGGTTTGTTATCGACGGCCTGTCGTTTACCGTTTCGACCGGAGAATCGCTTGTCCTCTCAGGGGCGAACGGCGCCGGGAAAACGACGCTCCTAAGGACGATCGCGGGTTACATCCGGGCGTCGGCGGGCTCGGTTCGCCTCGACGGCGGTGAAAGCGAATTGACGCTTGCCGAACAGGCGCACGTCGTCGGCCACGCCAACGCCGTGAAATCCAGCCTGACCGTTTTTGAAAACGCGGCATTTTGGTCGGATTATCTCGGGGAAGGTGCGACGGATCGGGACTCGATCGAAGCCGCCCTTCGCCATTTCGGCCTTGAGGACCTCGTCGAATTTCCGGCCGCCTATTTATCCGCCGGGCAGCGCCGCCGCCTGGGGCTCGCGAGGTTGCTATTGGTGCGACGGCCGCTATGGCTGCTCGACGAACCAACCGTGTCGCTCGATATCGCATCGTCGGAACGGCTCGTCGCCGCCGTCAACGACCACACGCGTGCCGGCGGCCTGGCGATCATCGCGACGCATCTGCCGCTGGCGCTCGAACGCGCCCGAACATTGGAAATCGGTTCGCGAAGGATGGCGGCGTGAGGAGTTTTTGGGCGCTGGTCCGTCGCGACTTGCAATTGGCCGTGCGTGAGGGTGGCGCCATCGGCACCGCGCTGGGATTCTTTCTCATCGTCGTATCGTTGATGCCGCTTGGCCTTGGGCCGGATCTCAATCTCTTGTCGCGCATCGCCCCGGGCGTTTTGTGGATTGCGCTGTTGCTGGCCGCGCTTCTGTCCCTCAACCGCATTTTCGAGTCGGACTACGAGGATGGCACGCTCGACGTTTTAGCCACCGGCCGCATTCCGCTGGAACTCGTCGCCGCCGCGAAGTCGCTGGCCCATTGGATCACGACCGGCATTCCGTTGGCGTTGCTCGCCCCCGTGCTCGGAATTTTGCTCAACCTCGAATTCAGATCCTATCCGATCCTGGTGGCGACGACGCTCGCCGGGACGCCCGCCGTGAGTTTCTTAGGCGCCATCGGTGCCGCATTGACCGTGAAGGCACGCCGCGGCGGTTTGTTGCTGGCGCTTGTCGTCCTGCCTCTGTACGTCCCAACACTCATTTTCGGCATTTCCGCCGTCAGCGCCGCGTCCGGCCCCTCGGGCATGGGCGCATCGTTCTTGATTTTGGCCGCGATTTCGCTTGCAGCGGCCGTTCTCGGCCCGCTCGCCGCTGCGGCGGCACTACGCATACAACTTCAATAAACGGTAATATCGCATTCATTGCGCGGTTATCCCGAAAGGCTTAAATCCCCACTATGCAGACGCTGACACAGCAATTGGCCAATCCGACCCGCTTCATGGAGCTGTCGTCCCGGGTTCTTCCGTGGGCGTCGGTGATCGCGGCCGCCCTCATCGCTTATGGGCTCTATCTGGCGCTTCTCGAGTCACCTGCCGACTATCAGCAGGGCGAAACGGTTCGCATCATGTATATCCACGTGCCGTGCGCCTGGCTCTCCATGATGATTTACGGGCTGATCGCGTTATCGAGCTTTGGTCTTCTGGTCTTCCGTCATCCGCTGGCGGACGTTTCCGCGAAAGCCGCCGCTCCGATCGGCGCCGCCTTCACATTCCTCGCGCTTCTGACCGGATCGCTGTGGGGCAAGCCGATGTGGGGCACGTATTGGGTCTGGGATGCGCGGCTGACATCGGTCCTGATCCTGTTCTTCCTGTATCTCGGGCTGATCGCTTTGCGTGCCGCGCTCGACGATGAATCCGCCGCCGCCAAACTGACGGCCATCCTGGCCCTTGTCGGCGTCACCATCCTGCCGATCATCAAGTTTTCGGTGAACTGGTGGAACACGCTGCATCAGCCGTCGACGGATTTCACGTCCACCGTTGATCCGAGCATGCGGTGGCCTCTCCTTGTCATGGCCATCGGCTTCACCATCCTGTTCTTTGCGATGCACTTGAAGGCGATGCGCAACGAAGTAATCCGGCGGCGCGTGAAGGCGATGCGCACACAAGCGGTTGCCGGGCGCGATCGGCTTGCGGCGCAGGCGGCGGGGTAACGAACATGGATTTCGGCCCGCACGCTGCATTTATCTGGATTTCCTACGCCGCCGTGGCCGTGACGGTCACCGGGCTGATCGTTTGGCTGATCCTGGACGGCAAAAAGCAAGCCGCTGATCTGGCCGCCCTTGAGAAGCGCGGCATCAGACGCCGGTCGTCGGCCGGCGCGGAGTAGCATCTGTGAATCAACGCCGATCCGTGATCCTGCGCCTTTTGCCGGTGCTCATATTCGCTGCCGTCGCCGGCTTCTTCGCTATGGCGTTGCGTTCCGGGGATCCGTCGCTCGTCCCCTCGACGATGCTCGGCAGAGAGGTCCCGAAAGGCGTTTTCCCGCCGATCGAAGGCCTTATGTCGAATGGCAAGCCGGAACCGGGCTTCGAGAGCGCCGACCTCGCCAAGGGCCGCGTCTCCGTCGTCAACTTCTGGGCCTCGTGGTGCGTGCCGTGCGTCGAAGAGCACCCGCTCATCGAGAAACTAAAGAGCACGACCGATGTCGATATCTACGGCGTCAACTACAAGGACCGCGCCGATGCGGCCCGCCGCTTCATCGGCCGCTTCGGTAATCCCTACACGGCGGTGGGCACGGACCTGCAAGGGCGCGCCGCCATCGACTGGGGCGTCTACGGCACGCCGGAGACGTTCGTCGTCAACGGCAAGGGCCAGATCGTCTACAAGCACGTCGGGCCGATTTCGGAAGAGTCGCTGAAAGCGAAATTGCTTCCGGCCATTGAAAAGGCCCGCGCGGAGGGAAAAACGGCATCCAACCCGTAACGGGCCGCAAAGCCGTTTTCCAATGATCGCAGGATCGGCCTACAGCGCCTGAAACTTCTTCGTCTCATTGTCGTAGACGCTGAGCGTTCCGGATTTGATGTCGAAGTGCGCACCGTGAAGCTGCAACTGTCCCTGATCCTCCCGCTCGCGCACAAACGGAAACGTCCGCAGATTCGTGAGCGTCTGCTTGACGCCTTCGAGTTCGAGTGCCCGTTGCCGCTCTTCCGGAGAAGCATTCGGATTGTCTTTGAGAACCGCGAGGCGCGCATCATCCAGCATCGACATCCAGCGTGAGATGAACTTGGCTTCCGTCTGGATGGCGGCGTTTTGATTGAGAGCAGCTTTGATTCCGCCGCACCCGGAATGTCCGATGACGATGAGGTGCTTGAGGTTGAGGTTCAGGATCGCAAATTCGATCGCCGAGCTGACGCCGTGATAGTTGCCGCCCGTCTCGAAAGGCGGAACCAGATTGGCGATGTTGCGCAGAACGAACAGTTCACCCGGCATGGCGCTGAAGATCGTCTCGGGATCGACGCGGCTATCCGAGCAGGAAATCACCATCGTATCGGGGTTCTGCCCATGCGTTGCCAGATCTTCGTAGTGTGAAGCATTGGGTACGAAATGCCGGTATTTGAAACGACGGTAGCGATCGGCAAGCGAATTGGGAAAACGCTTCATTGAAATTTTTTCTCCTGCTTAAGATCCACCACGCACCTTGACGCCCTTGTTCAAACGATTGCTGGTTCTCGACAGCACAAGATATCCGACCGTCGCGGACACCAGCGAACCGGCCAGCACACCCAATCGGACATCGGCGCTCGTTTGAGGATCGGGAAAGGCTAACATGCCGATGAATAGGCTCATGGTGAAACCAATACCACCAAGAATGGCTGTGCCGAATAGCTGCATCTCCGTTGCGCCCGCCGGGCGCGCCGCCGCGCCGCTCCCGATCGCAAGGCGCGCAAATCCGTAGATTCCCAGTGGCTTGCCGATGATCAGGCCGAGCGCGATGCCGAGCGGAATGGGCGAAAGAATTTCCAGCGCCGACATCCCTGCGAACGACACGCCGGCGTTGGCGAGGGCAAAAATCGGAAGGATGATGAAGGTTACCCAAGGATCGAGCCGGCGTTCGAGAGGTTCAAGTGGTCCTTCGCGGCCCTTGTCGCCGGTCAGTGGGACGGCGAGCGCCGTTGCGACACCCGCGAGTGTCGCATGGACGCCCGATTTCAGGACACACACCCAGATAAACGCCCCGACCAGAAGATAAGGCCAGACCTTTAGGACGTTGCGATGGTTCAACAGCGCCAGAACCGCACCGCCTGCGAATGCCAGGGCGAGAGCCGAAAGCGAAAGCGCCTCCGTATAGAAAAACGCGATGATCAGAATGGCCCCGAGATCGTCGATGATGGCGAGTGCCAAAAGAAAAACCTTGAGGCTTTGCGGAACGCGCGAACCGAGCACCGCAATAACGCCGACGGCAAACGCGATGTCTGTCGCCGCCGGGATGGCCCAGCCTTTCAGCGCCGCATCGTTATCCCAGTTGATGGCCGCATAGATGACGGCCGGGGCCATCATGCCGCCGACCGCCGCAATGATCGGTAGAATTGCTGTTTTCCGCGTCGAAAGCGCGCCGCGCAGCATTTCGCGTTTGATTTCGAGACCGACGAGAAAAAAGAAGACCGCCATCAGGCCGTCGTTGATCCAAAGCAGCAGCGGCTTGCTCAGGATGATCGGAGCCTTGCCTAGAGACAAGGGCATCGCCAGCCAGCGTTCGTACTCGGCGTATAAAGGCGAATTGGCGATGATAAGCGCCAGCAAGGCTGCGCCAAGCAGCACCAATCCAGCGGCGGATTCGCGGCTGATCGTCGTCCGATCTGTTGCAGGTTTCATAAGTCATCCAAGCATCGCTCAACGGCGGCGAACCTAGGTGGCCACCGCCGTGTAAGCAAGTGCATCGGAAATTTGCGGAACGGGCGCGCTACCCTGAGCGTTGTGAAATTGTCAGCCGCGTTTCGTCGAGCTTGTCGGGCGGCCCGCTTCGTTACCCTCATTCTTGGCGGTTCCCCCATCCGCATTTGGCAGGATTTCGAGAACGACATCCGCGGGACGACAGAGACGTGTTCCGATCGGCGTCACGACAATCGGACGATTGATGAGGACCGGATGCGCCATCATCACATCCAGCAATGAGTTGTCGTCGAGATTTGTGTTGGCCAGCCCAAGCTCGTCGTAAAGCGCGCCTTTTTCCCGAAGCAATTGCCGTGGCGTCAGGCCCATCGCGGCGATCAGCCGGGTGAGTTCAGCGCGCGTCGGCGGAGTCTTCAGATACTCGATAATCCGCGGCTCCGCGCCGCTTTGCCGGATGAGCTCCAGCGTTTTGCGCGACGTCCCGCAGGCCGGATTATGATAGATCGTGATCGTCATCAGGTTCGTCATCGCTCCTGTCAGGATGACAGCCATGACCAGTCGATAAGCGGCAACATGATTCGGTCGCTGCCACGGCTTGCTTCAAGCCCATAGCTGACGCCCTGAATGGCATGTTTCCACGCATCGGTCACCGAGGCCCCAAGCAGCAGCCGTGCGGTCAAGAATCCGGTGAACAAGTCGCCGGTGCCGTGTGGAATGTCGGGCAGCTTTCGCACGGCATCGACGAGGACATTGCCGCCGTTGACCAGCACGTTGGCAAGCTCGTCCGGTCCGTCCGGTATCGACGTCGCGGCGACGATCGAACGTTCGAGCTGAAGCGCCGCTTGCGCGGCATCGTCGGGAGAGCGGACTTCCGTGCGCGTCAGCCATTCGAGTTCGAACCGGTTCGGCGTCAAGATGTCGGCAATCGGGGCAAGTGCGTCACGCACGGCCGCGGCAGCACTTGCATCGATATAGAGCCCGCCCGGATCATCGCCCAGAATGGGATCGCAAATGTAGAGGAGCATCGGGTTCAGCGAGCGCATGTGGCGAACGAGACCGGAAACCCAGGCCACGTGCCCGGCTGACGGAAGATAACCCGAAAGAACGGCGTCGAATGTGCCGAGCCAGCCGTTATCTTCAAGCGCCGTGGTCATCTTTTCGAGAATCTGCGGCTCAAGCATGACGCCCGCGCAGTGCGTGCGGGCCGGATGGTTCGACAGCACGACGGTCGGCAGCGCCACGACCTCGATACCGGCACGCGTGAGCGGCGCGGCTGTCGGACTCATACCCACGGAATCTTGCGCGACATGCGATGTGATGACGAGAATTCGGCGCATGATCCTGATGGTAGCTGAACGACTCGCGGAGCCCGAGCGATTTGGCAAAGGTCCTGGGCTTCTAGCATGCCAGTCTGCCGTCTGAACGGTTATCTTCGCGCCAACATTTTTACCTCTGGCTCCAAAGTTGAATTTGTCTGTTGTTCTGATGCGTTATGGTGCATTGCACCATGTGGCCAGCTTCGGAGGCGATGCCGATGCCAATGAGACCGAGACGCAGCGTTCTTTATGTTCCGGGAGACAACGAGCGGGCGATTGAAAAGGCCAAAACGCTAGCCGCCGATGCGATCATCATCGATCTGGAAGATTCCGTTGCGCCTTCGAACAAGGAGTTGGCGCGGGAACAGGCGATTGCGGCCATCCGCGAGCAGGGCTTCGGGTCCCACGAGGTCGTCCTACGCGTCAACCCGATCGAAACGCCGTGGGGAATGATCGATCTTCACGCGGCGATCGCCGCCGCGCCAGATGCCATCCTCGTCCCGAAGGTTTCCCAGTCCGGTGACATCACGGGCACTGCGAAGGTCGTGAAGGCGGCCGACGCTGATCCACGCATCCGCATCTGGGCCATGATCGAAACGCCGATGGGCATCATTAACGCCCGCGAGATTGCCGCCTGCGGCCCCGACCCCGACAACCGGCTCGATTGCTTCGTGCTCGGCACCAACGACCTGCTGAAGGAGAGCCGCGCCCGCGCCAGCAACAATCGTTTCGCCGTCGTGCCCTGGCTCGCGATGAGCCTTGTCGCAGCGCGCGCTTACAATCTCGATGTCATCGATGGCGTCTACAACGATTTTAAGGATGATTTGGGTTTCCGCGCCGAATGCGAGCATGGCCGCACGTTGGGCATGGACGGCAAGACGCTCATACATCCCTCGCAAGTTACGCCGTGCAATGAGGTTTTCTCACCCAGCGAAGAGGAAATCACCTGGGCCCGCAAAATCATCCGCGCATTCGAAGAGCCCGAAAATGCCCGCAAAGGCGTCATTACCGTCGAAGGCAAGATGGTTGAACGTCTGCATCTTGTCATGGCCAAGCGGGTTGCGTCGATCGCGGAAGTAATTGATGCGCGGTCGCGGATCGAAGAGCCGTGGTTTTAATCGAAATCTGCAAATTCAAGGTATCTGCGGCCCTTGATCGCGTCCCGATCCCTTGAAAAGGGTTGCGGTTCCTCTCGCACATTCGGAAAAAGAACAGCAACAAAGCAGCGAAAGAGCGAAGGCAAGGACAGATGGCGGGCACGAAAACCAACGCAGGGAACTTCTTCGAGGATTTTCGCTTCGGCCAGATCATTCACCACGCGACGCCCCGCACCGTCACCGATGGCGACGTGGCGCTCTATACGGCGCTCTATGGATCGCGCTTCGCGGTGCAGTCTGCCGATACGTTCGCCAAGGCCATTGGCTACCCGCGTGCACCGCTTGATGACTTGCTGACGTTCCACGTCGTTTTCGGCAAGACGACGCCGGATATTTCGCTCAACGCCATTGCCAACCTCGGCTACGCCGACTGCCGCTTTATGAAGCCCGTCTATCCCGGCGATACGCTGACCTCGACGTCGGAAGTGATCGGCCTCAAGGAAAATTCCAACGGCGAAACCGGCACGGTGTACGTGCGCTCGACCGGCCGCAATCAGGATGGCCAGGTTGTGCTCGAATACTGCCGTTGGGTGATGGTGCGCAAACGCTCCAAGGGCTCGCCGCCACCGGAAGCGGTCGTGCCGAAACTCCCCGACCGCGTCGATCCGAAAGATTTTGCAGACGCCATCCCGGCTCTCGATGTTGCCAAGTATGATCTTGAACTCGCGGGATCGCCGTACCGTTGGGGCGACTATGAAGCCGGCGAAAAAATCGATCACGTCGATGGCATGACGCTGGAGGAAGCCGAGCATCAAACCGCGACGCGGCTCTATCAGAACACCGCCAAGGTCCACTTCAATCAGCACACCGAATCGAAAGGCCGCTTCGGCAAGCGCATCGTTTACGGCGGCGTCGTCATTTCGCTGGTTCGCGCCCTGTCCTACAACGGACTTGCCAACGCCTTTCATCTGGCGGCGATCAACGGCGGCCGGCACGTCGCCCCGACGTTCGCTGGCGACACGATTTACGCCTGGTCGGAAATCATCGAAAAGGCCGAGATACCGGACCGTCGCGATATCGGTGCGCTTCGCGTCCGTATGATCGGCGTCAAAAATCAGGATTGCTCGACTCTGCCGTTGAAAACGGAAACCGGCGAATACGCCGAGGGCGTCGTCCTCGATCTCGACGCCTGGGTGGTCCTGCCGCGATAAGGCACGAGACGCGCGGCGGCGTTCGTTCTTGTCACGAATGTGGCATTTGGCGAATTGCCGCGCCGCCTGCGAGACGTTACAACCGCAGCATCAAGACCAAAAGGTATCCGATGCAAGCCACAACAGGGCGGGGTGTGCGACCGCAGCGGCCACTCTCTCCGCATCTCCAGATTTATTATCCGCTCATCAATATGGTGACGTCGATCCTGCATCGCATCACCGGAGCGGCTCTCTATTTCGGTTCGCTCTTGTTGGTGATCTGGCTGCTGGCGGCAGCGACTGGACCGGACGCGTACAATTACGTTGCGAGCCTGTTCGCAACCTGGCCCGCGAAAATTGTTCTTCTCGGATATACATGGGCCCTGGCCCAACATCTGCTCAGCGGCCTTCGGCATCTGCTCTGGGACACCGGTGCCGGATTTGATCTCAAGACCGTCGACGTCCTGTCTTGGGGGACGCTTGCCGGATCGTTCGCGCTGACTGCCGCGATCTGGATCGGTGTCGCTATGTGCGGGGGCCTCTGACGATGGCAATGCGAACGCCGCTCAAGACAGCGCGCTATCTTGGTTCCGCCAAAGAAGGCACGGATCATTTCTGGAAACAGCGTGTCACCGCCATTTCCAACGCCTTTCTCGCGGTCTTTCTTGTCTGGCTCGTCGCCTCGCTGACCGGAGCCGACTACGCGACCGTCAAAGAGAAACTTGCCAATCCTTTGATCGCGCTGGGCCTGCTCGCTTTGGTTGTCTCCGGCACGATCCATATGCGCCTCGGCATGCAGACGATCATTGAAGATTACGTGCACGACGAAGGACCGAAAATTGTTGTGCTTTTGCTCAACACCTTTTTCGCAATTTTGATTGCGCTCGTCGGCATCTTCTCGGTGCTGAAGCTGAGCTTCGGAGCGTAACGGAATGTCGAATACGAATGGCAAGCTCAATGGCGCCGCCGCGCCCTCGGTCAACGGCAAAGCCTATCCGATCGTCGATCATGACTATGATGTCGTCGTCGTCGGCGCGGGCGGCGCGGGTCTGCGCGCCACGCTGGGCTGCGCCGAAGCCGGCCTGAAGACGGCCTGCGTCACGAAGGTTTTTCCGACGCGCTCCCACACGGTCGCGGCACAAGGCGGCGTCGCCGCAGCCCTCGGCAACATGGGGCCGGACAACTGGCGCTGGCACATGTATGACACCGTCAAGGGCTCCGACTGGCTCGGAGACCAGGACGCCATCGAATATCTCTGCCGCCATGCGCCCGCCGCCGTCTACGAGCTTGAGCATTACGGTGTCCCGTTCTCGCGCACGGAAGACGGCAAGATCTATCAGCGCCCCTTCGGCGGTATGACGACCGACTTCGGAGAAGGCCCGCCCGCGCAGCGCACGTGCGCCGCCGCCGACCGCACCGGCCACGCCATGCTGCACACGCTCTATGGCCAGTCGCTGCGCCATTCGGCCGAGTTCTTCGTCGAGTATTTCGCGCTCGATCTGATCATGGATCAGGATGGCGCTTGCCGCGGTCTGATGGCGCTCAGCCTCGAAGACGGTTCGATCCATCGTTTCCGCGCCCAGAAGACGATCCTGGCGACGGGCGGTTATGGCCGTACATATTTCTCGTGCACGTCGGCGCACACCTGCACCGGTGACGGCAACGCGATGGTGCTGCGCGCCGGCCTGCCGCTGCAGGATATGGAGTTCGTGCAGTTCCATCCGACCGGCATCTACGGCGCCGGCGTTCTGATTACCGAAGGCGCGCGCGGCGAAGGTGGTTATCTGACGAATGCCAAGGGTGAGCGGTTCATGGAGCGTTACGCTCCGCACGCCAAGGATCTCGCGTCCCGCGACGTCGTCTCACGCTCGATGACGATTGAAATCCGCGAAGGCCGCGGTGTCGGTCCCGAATCGGATCATATCTATCTGCACCTCGACCATCTCGATCCGAAAATTCTCGCCGAGCGTCTGCCGGGCATTACGGAGAGCGCTAAAGTGTTCGCGGGCGTCGATCTGCGCCGCCAGCCGATCCCGGTATTGCCGACGGTCCATTACAACATGGGCGGCATCCCGACCAATTATCACGGCGAGGTTCTGACCAAGAAGGATGGCAATCCCGATCATGTCGTTCCGGGGCTAATGGCCATCGGCGAAGCGGCCTGCGTCTCGGTTCATGGTGCTAACCGCCTGGGTTCCAATTCGCTAATCGACCTCGTTGTCTTCGGTCGCGCCGCCGGTTTGCGTTGCGCCGAAACGATCGAACAGGGACGTATGCAGTCCGAGTTGCCGAAGGATGCCCATGAACCGGCATTGGCGCGGCTCGACCGCTTCCGCTACGCCAAGGGTGCCACGCCGACAGCGGCGCTGCGTCTGCGTATGCAGAAGACCATGCAATCCAATTGCGCTGTCTTCCGCGATGGTCCGGTTCTCAAGGAAGGCGTCGAGAAAATCGCGACCGTCTGGCGCGACGCTGAGGATATTTCGGTCACCGATCGATCGTTGATTTGGAACTCGGATCTGGTCGAGACGCTGGAATTCGACAACTTGATCGCGCAAGCGGCCGTGACGGTCACCGGCGCCGAAAATCGCAAGGAAAGTCGCGGCGCTCACGCCCGCGAAGACTATCCGAAGCGCGACGACGTCAACTGGATGAAGCATACGCTCGCCTGGGCGGACTACATGACGAAGTCGGTCAAGCTCGACGACCGCCCCGTGCACACCAACACCATGACCAACGAGGTCAAATACATCGAGCCGAAGGCACGCGTGTATTGATCGCCGCCTTATCTGCGCCACGCATAGAAATAGCGCATCTCCATGAAGACGCGCTATGGTGCGGAGCCCGGAGGTGCTACACCCGTTGAGCAAGCCAACTTCAGAAGGCGCTGACGACGCCGACACCCGAATGCCGCCGGATCCGTTCGCGGCGGTGTTGCCGGCGCTTGCGGCTCTCGGAGCCATTGCGTCCATCGCGGCGATCAATTGGTCGGGCGAGGGAAAGGTCGCCTCGCGAACCCGAACAAAACGCAAGACGCCTGCCGCGTTGCGCGATCTTGAGACGTGCTGCATGGGGCTCGCTGAAATCTTTCGCCGCTTTCAACGGCATCCGCGCGTCTTCGCGGGCGAAGGCGGACAAGCCGCCGCGCCCTTGAAGTTCGGCGTGCACGGTCAGCGTATTCGCGCCGACGCCCAGCGGCTCTACCTGCAACTTATGAACGACATTGCTTCGATGCTCGTGCTCGCCGCTCAGAACGCCTTCGATGTGATGACTGCAATCGAAGACGGCGATATCGACCCGCCCGAAGAAATCTTCTTCGGGTTCGGAGAGCAGCAGGATCGGCTCAATACGATTCTGCAAACGCGGGTCACCCTTCGGGTCGCCGTCGACACCGGCACGGACATCGCCGAACGCCTCATTCTCCTGGTGCGTGAACTGAAGGGTTACCAAAAGTCCGCCTAAAGAGCTAAAGAACATAGGCCGCGACGCGCGCTGCCGTTGACAGGTCGGCGCGATCGGGTTTCTGTCTTGCTCTCTTTTCTCGCACGCGGGGACACCCGGCACGCTCATGGTTCAGCTGACTCTTCCGAAGAATTCAAAGGTTCAACAGGGCAAGACCTGGAATCGCCCCGATCATGACGGCGATTGGAAAGAATTCCGCATCTATCGCTGGAACCCCGACACCGGCGAGAACCCGCGCGTCGATACCTACCATATCGATCAGAAGCAATGCGGGCCGATGGTTCTCGACGCGCTTATCAAGATCAAGAACGAGATCGATCCGACGCTGACGTTCCGCCGCTCCTGCCGTGAGGGCATTTGCGGATCGTGCGCAATGAATATCGATGGAACGAACACCCTCGCCTGCCTCAAGGGCATCGACGATATTTCCGGCACCGTCAAAATCTATCCGTTGCCGCACATGGAGGTCGTCAAAGACCTCGTGCCGGATATGACGAACTTCTATGCGCAGCACAGGTCGATCGAGCCGTGGCTCAAGACCGATACGGCGACGCCGCCAAAGGAATGGAAACAATCGCGCGAAGACCGCAATAAGCTCGATGGTTTGTATGAATGCATCCTGTGCGCCTGCTGCTCGACATCTTGCCCGAGCTACTGGTGGAATTCGGATCGCTATCTCGGTCCGGCCATCCTGCTGCAGGCATATCGCTGGGTGATCGATAGCCGCGACGAGGCGACGGGCGAGCGGCTCGATAACCTGGAAGATCCATTCCGGCTTTACCGGTGCCACACGATTCTGAATTGCTCCAAGGCTTGCCCGAAGGGGCTCTCGCCAGCGAAGGCAATCGCAGAACTCAAGAAACTGATGGTTGAGCGGCGCGTATGATAACCTGGGGCTTTCGTCGAGCGGCAAGTGGTCCAGTGGAACCTGCGATGCAGGACATCCTTGATCACATCGGCTTTCCCGTGACCGATTACGCTCGCTCGCTGGCCTTTTATAAGCAGGCGCTCGCGCCGCTTGGCATCGTCTTGTTGAAGGAAGTCAGTCTTTCCGACGATGGCGGCGGCGCTGACGGATATGCCGGTTTCGGTCGCCACCGGCCGCAATTCTGGATCGGTACGGGTTCCGCTCTGAAAGGCCGCCTGCATGTGGCGTTCATAGCGGCCAATCGTCAGGATGTTCAGGCCTTTTATGAAGCCGCAATCGCCGCCGGCGGTCGCGACAATGGGCCCCCTGGCCCGAGGCCGCATTATCACGAGAATTATTACGGTGGATTCGTATTGGACCCGGATGGCCACAATATAGAGGCCGTGACCCATTTGCCGGAATAGTGGCCTAATATGCCGATCGTTCAATAAGGCAAAAAGAAATGGCCGGTGACGCGTATCGCTGTCGCCGACCATTTGAAAAAAATAACGCCGGAGCGCTGGTCTTTTTCTTTGACCAGATCAGCTTCCAAGTCCGATGCCCAATCCAGAACTCGGAAGCCGCAAACCGGTTTAGGCAGCCCGCTTCTTCGTGGCCTTCTTGGCGACCTTGCGGACGGTTTTCTTTGCGGCCTTCTTGGCGACCGGCTTTTTACGCTTTGCGGCTGCTTTGGTTTTCGTAGCGGCCTTCTTTGCTGCTTTAGCCATAGGTTTAGTCTCCCTCTAGGGTTCGAATCAGCTCGAACTCGACAAACATGAGCAACTTCGAGAAGTTTGTGGATCAAGAAGTTTGAAATCACGTACAAAAAGGAGTTTATTAACGGGAATTGTTGCGCAAATGTCGCAATTTTTCTTATTTTTTGGATGCTCTTGGCGTTTCCGACGATTTCAAATCGCTAATTGCGGCGATGCGAGTCGGAAAAAAAGAATCACAATTCGATTCGGAATTGGCGAAACGCGGGTCCGCAATCAATCAAACTTCTACGATACCGCGAATGCGCGTTTGCAGATCGAGTGCGGCGTGAAGATAGGTCATCGGCTCGTCGATCATCTCCGCGACCATCGAACGGTAGTCGGCACGATCGGGAACGATGTCGGCGAAGATCGAACCGTCCTCGATTTTGAGATCGGCTCCGTAATGACGTGCGATGGCCTGCATCTTTGCATTGTCGGGAAGACAGACAAGCGTGAGATGACTGAAGCCCCGATTGCGCGCTGTGCGAATAATGCGGCCCATCAGTTGCGTGGCGATGCCGCGATTAACGAAAGACTTCTCCACCGAGAAGGCAACTTCGGCGCTGTCCTTATTCAAAAGTGCACCAGGGCGTAATTCGGCGACGCCGCGGACTTCGCCTTCGACGAAGTATCCGAACGTGACGTTTCCGAAATCGCTGGCGTGCAATGCGTAGTCCGCAATGAATGCATCCGAGACGTCATGCGCGAAACGCCGATGCCGCGCTTCGTCATCCAGGCGCTGCAAATGATCGCGAAGCAAATAGCTTTCGCTCGCGAGCAGTCGCCGGATGAATCCGAATTGCGCTTCGGACGTGACGTGTGCCTCTTCCAACATCTGGGAACTCCTCGTGTCGCGCTTGATGGGCCACGCCGCCTGTCCATCAAGCCGGCTCCAGCCTCTCCAAAGAAAGTGAGAGATTTGTGCAAAGCGATAGCGATTGCTGCATTGCACCAATGCGTTTCCCGGCGACGGATTATGCGCAAGGTCCGCCCATCGGGGCGCCGGAGCGGACGAAGAGGATCGCGGAACGCGCGCGGTGACATTCGGTCGCGCAGCGGAAAGGATGCGGGCCAGGGAGTTGCGTTCGTTGCAGCGTCACGATTACCGAGAGGGGATCAGTCAGGCGGGGCGCATGGGTACAATCATCGAGGGCTATCGGCAGCGTCTGCTGGAACGCGAAATCGAGCTGGACGCGGCCCAGGCCATGCTCGCGGAACGCCTGGATGCCGTGCAGAGCGAATTAAAGGCAGCGCATCAGCGCAAAGGCGCGTTGTCGTGGTTGTTCGGAAGCGCGCCGAAGCCGCCGAAGGGTCTCTACATCTGGGGCTCGGTCGGGCGCGGCAAAACCATGCTGATGGATCTCTTTTTCGAGGAAACGCCGTTCGAGCCGAAACGGCGTGCCCACTTCCATGAGTTTATGGCCGACGTGCATGACCGGATCGGCGCCGCACGCGACAGTACGCCCGGCGATCCCATTCCACACGTCGCGCGCGCCATCGCCAGCGAAGCCCAGCTTTTGTGTTTTGACGAAATGCACGTCACCGACATTGCCGACGCAATGATCCTGGGGCGATTGTTCGATGGATTATTCGCGGCCGGTGTCGTCGTCGTCGCGACGTCGAACGCCAAACCGTCCGACCTTTATAAAAACGGCCTGAATCGCCAGCTGTTTCTGCCGTTCATCGATCACATCCAGGCGCATATGGACGTGATCGAACTCGCATCGCAGAAGGACTTCCGGCTCGACAAGCTCGCAGGCGCGCAGCTCTATTTTTATCCAGCCGATGCGGTGGCAAAAGCCGCCCTCGATGCCCACTGGGATCGGCTCACGGGAAAGCATCGTGGCAAACCCCAGACCATTGACGTCAAGGGCCACAAGCTCGTCGTACCGTTGGCCTCGGTCGGCGTTGCACGCTTCAAGTTTGACGAACTTTGCGACCGGCCGCTCGGCGGCAACGACTATCTCCACATCGCCCACGCCTTCCACACCGTCATCATCGACAACATTCCCGTGCTGACGCCCGAGCGCCGGGATGTGGCGCGCCGCTTCATAACCCTGGTCGATGCGCTCTACGACAACCGTATTTGCCTGATCGCGTCGGCGGCGGCCGAGCCCGACGCGCTTTATCGGGACGGACCAGGCTCCGAGTTGTTTCAGCGCACGGCTTCGCGGTTGACGGAAATGCGCTCGGAAGCCTACCTCGTGGGCCACTCGGGCGGCAGAGCCCGGCACTAAACGGTCGGAAATTCAAGACAGACATTTGAAGCCCATACGAAAGTTGCGGCTTGCCTTTGCGCCTTCAAAGAATTTGACTAGGTGTAAGGCGTGGGACGTATGTCCCTATCGGTAATCAATAAAGTTTCCTTGGGGGTAGCTCGGCATGGCGCGCGCCAAAATCGCATTGATTGGCTCAGGACAAATTGGTGGCACGTTGGCGTTGCTGGCCGGACTCAAGGAACTCGGCGACATTGTCATGACCGACATCATCGAGGGTGTCGCCAAGGGCAAGGCGCTCGATCTTGCGCAAGCTGGCACGATCGAAGGCTACGATGCCAAGCTGACGGGCGCCGGACCTGACGGCTACGCGGCGATTGCAGGCGCCGACGTCTGCATCGTAACGGCCGGCGTTCCGCGCAAGCCGGGCATGAGCCGCGACGATCTCCTCGGCATCAATCTGAAGGTGATGGAACAGGTCGGCGCGGCAATTCAGCAGCATGCGCCCGAGGCTTTCGTCATCTGCATCACCAACCCGCTCGACGCCATGGTCTGGGCGCTTCGCAAATTTACCGGCCTCCCTGCCAACAAGGTCGTCGGCATGGCCGGCGTGCTCGACAGCGCCCGCTTCTCCTGCTTCCTCGCCGAAGCCGCCGGCGTTTCGGTGGAGGATGTCCGCGCCCTGACGCTCGGGGGACATGGCGACGACATGGTGCCGCTCGTCCGCTATTCGACGATCGGCGGTGTGCCGTTACCGGATTGCATTCAGCTCGGCTTCTTCAGCCAGGAGAGCCTGGATGCCATGATCAAGCGCACGCGCGGCGGCGGCGGCGAGATCGTCGCGTTGCTGGGCACGGGTTCGGCATTTTACGCACCGGCCGCCTCCGCGATTGCAATGGCCGAGAGCTATCTCCGCGATAAGAAGCGGATGTTGCCGTGCGCGGCCCATTTGAATGGCGAGTACGGCGTCAGCGACACGTATGTCGGTGTCTCTGCCGTCATCGGCGCGGGCGGCGTCGAGAAGGTGGTTGAACTCCCACTCGACGAAAACGAAAAAGCGATGTTCTCGAAGTCCGTGGCGTCCGTGCAGAACCTAATCGAGGCCTGCAAGAAAATCAGCCCCGTGCTTGCGAATTGAGGAGCGAAGGCGCCGCGTGCACGCTCGTCGCTGCCCAGTGGATGACCTGAACGCGGCCGTAGCGCCCTTACCCGAAGCGGAAAATCTTCTTCAGGCTGTGAGACAGGGCGCCGCGCTTTTCCTTGCGCGCCACATCGGCTTCGCTTCTGAGCCATGTCATCTGAACGACGCGGCGCTCGCCGACGAACGGCGTGTGTCCGTGCCACGAGCTGTCCGAACGGCGGAAAGCGAAAACCGTCCCGGTGAGCGGGCTGATCTGCTCCACATAGTCGTCGAAGTTCTTGTCGTTGCGCAGGACCCTGAGACACCCGGCGCCCGTGCCGTCCCAATTGTCATTGAGATATGTCAGCATCGTTGCGATCTTGGCCTCGCCATCCGTATGGATGCGCCCGTCTTTGGCCTGAGAAATCTTGCGGATCGTGATCATCTTCGGCTTGTCAACGAGATCGATGTCGAGCTTTTCCGAAACGATCTTCGACACCTCTGGGCTTTTCAGATCGGCAAGAAGTTTGGCGAATGCGCCATGCAGCCGCTCGTTCACGTCAGATTCGGTGAAAAATCCCGGCTCCTTGATGTCCGGATAGTCGCTCTTCAACGGGTCGACGGCGGCCGGTTGAATAAAATTGTCTCCGACGAGAAAGTTATAAGGCTCGCGACCCGTTCGCGCCCCTTTCAAACCGTCAATGTTGATGCATTCAAATCCCGTAGACATGGACGTTCCCCGTTTCTGAACAAGCCAAAAATAAATTCGGAATCACGGCGGCGCCGACCGCATCTCGATCGCAGCAATCCGTTGGTCCACTCGATTGCGCGCGAGCCTTGCTTTTACCACTCCCAATTAGGGCTTAATGACGGCATGCCGTCGATCCGGCCCGTCAAACATCGCATCAAACATTCGTCTACGCATCATCACACCGGAGCTGAGGCATGAATATCCACGAATACCAGGCCAAGGAGCTTTATCGCCAGTATGGCGTGCCGACGCCGAACGGCTTTCCGGCTTTCTCGGTCTCCGAGGCTGTCGAGGCAGCAAAAAAATTGCCGGGTCCGGTATGGGTCGTCAAAGCCCAAATCCATGCGGGCGGTCGCGGTAAGGGCAAATTTGCGGAGCCCGCGGCGGGCGACAAGGGCGGTGTCCGTTTGGCCAAGTCGATCGACGAGGTGAAAGAGTTCGCGGAGCAAATGCTCGGCAAGACGCTCGTCACGGTTCAGACCGGACCGGCGGGACGCGTCGTCAAGCGCCTTTATATAGAGGACGGCTCTGCCATCGACCGCGAGTTCTATCTCTCGGCGCTGGTCGATCGCGCAACATCGCGCGTCGCATTCATTGTCAGCCAGGCGGGTGGCATGAACATCGAGGACGTCGCGCACGAGACGCCGGAAAAAATCCACACACTGACCATCGATCCAGCCACGGGCTATCAGCCGTTCCACGGCCGCAAAGTTGCCTTCGCGCTGGGATTGAAGGGCGATCAGGCCAAGGCGGCCGGCAAGCTCGTCGAAAATCTCTATCGCATGGTCGTCGAAAAAGACATGAGCCTGCTTGAGATCAATCCCCTCGTCGTCACCAAGGACGGCAAGCTCATCTGTCTCGACGGCAAGATGAATTTTGATTCAAACGCGCTCTACCGCCATCCCGAGATCGTAGAGTTGCGCGACCTCGGCGAGGAAGACCCGACCGAAGTCGAGGCCTCGAAACACGACCTCGCATTCGTCAAACTCGACGGCAATATCGGATGTCTCGTCAACGGCGCCGGCCTCGCGATGGCGACGATGGACATTATCAAGCTCTACGGAGCGGAACCCGCGAATTTCCTCGATGTCGGTGGCGGCGCTTCAAAGGAGAAAGTGCGGGAAGCCTTTAAGATCATTCTCGCCGATCCGGCGGTGAAGGGCATTCTCGTCAACATCTTTGGCGGCATCATGCGTTGTGACATCATTGCCGAAGGTGTCATCGCAGCGGCACGCGAAATGGATATCAAAGTGCCGCTTGTCGTGCGTCTCGAAGGCACGAATGTCGATCTCGGGAAAAAAATCCTGAAGGAGTCTGGCCTCAAGATCATCCCAGCCGACGATCTCGCGGACGCAGCCAAGAAAATCACGGACGAACTGAAAAATGCGGCCTGAGCACGCTTTGGCGGCTTTTTCAGCCTAGCACCTTCAACAATAGTCGCCCTTGCTGCACCGCAAAAAATGCGCGACATTCTTTGCGAGCAGCGAG
>Ga0182744_1001675_pt1 | contig 19146 bp, 13 predicted proteins | sample eDN3rd30CKraftMG_FD_128525 | JGI IMG/M metagenome (GOLD analysis project Ga0182744, IMG submission 128525) | Enriched Miracle-Growth compost microbial communities from Emeryville, California, USA - eDNA 3rd pass 30_C Kraft MG (version 2) (version 2) ...
ATGTTCGGCGAAGGCGATCGTGAGCAGGGACTGGCGAAATTGGGTGCGATGGTGCCGCAGGGCAGGGTGGGCCAGCCCGAAGAACTGGCAAGCGCGGCGGCGTTCCTGCTTTCGGGCGCCGCTTCTTATATCAATGGCCATGCGCTCGCTGTCGATGGCGGCGTTCTGGCTAGCATTGGCAGCTGAGGGAGAAGTACCATGGAACCCCGTTTCACCCATCCACGTCTCTCGGGCAATTTCGCCCCGGTCCTGGCCGAATGCGATGCGCCCGACCTCATCGTGACCAAAGGAGAAATCCCGGCTGAGCTTGACGGTACGCTCTATCGCAACGGTCCCAACCCGATGTTTCCGCCGCTGGGCGACGACCATGACTGGTTCCTGGGCGAAGGCATGCTGCATGCCTTCACGCTGTCGGGCGGCAAGGCGAGCTATCGCAACCGCTTCATCGGCACGCAGCAATACACGGCGCAGCGCGCGGCCGGCCGCCGGCTGGTCCCCACCGTGTTTGGCGCACCGCCGGCCCCAGGCGGCGAGGACATCCTGCGCAATACCGCCAACACCCATATCATCCTGCATGGCGGCCAGTTTCTGGCGCTGGAAGAGGTCGCGCTGCCGGTCGCCATCGATCCGGTCACGCTCGCGGCGCAAGGTTCCTACGATTACGGGGGGGCGTATGCGGGACCGTTTTCGGGCCATCCCAAGCTGGATCCGAAAACCGGCGAACTGATCACCTTTGGCTATATGGCCGACGGACCGGGAAGCGCGACCTTGTCCTTCACCATCATCGCCGCCGACGGCACGGTGACGCGTCACGACCGGTTCCAGGCGCCGTACCCCGCCATGATGCACGATTTCGCGGTGACCGACGAACACGCGGTCTTCCCGGTGTTCCCGGCGACGATCGACGGCAGGCGGATGATGCAGGGCGGCCCGCTGATCGCGTGGGATCCGTCGCTGAAAACCCTGATCGGCGTCCTCGGGCGCGATGAACCGGTCGAGAACATCCGCTGGTTCGAGGGCGATGCCTGCTATGCCTACCACACGCTCAACGCCTTTTCGACCAGCGATGAGCGCGGCACCAGGGTGGTGGTCGATGCGTTCAAGTTCGACCGGCTGGGCCTGTTTCCCAACGCCGACGGCTCGCCGGTCATCGGCCCCGTCGATACCTGGCGCGGCAAGCTGGTGCGCTGGACCTTCGACCTGGCGAGCAATGACAACGGCTATACCGAACAGGTCCTGACCGATATTCCCGGAGAGCTTGGCCGGGTGGATGAACGGTTTTCCGGCCTGCCTTATCGCCATGCCTATTTCGGCACCGTGGCGGGCGACGTTGCGCCAGAAACGCCTGCCAACGCCATCGCCCATGTCGATCTGGCAACCGGCGAGGCCAAAGTGTGGACGCCTGCCGGCGGCTTCGTGCACGAACCCGTCTTCGTCCCGCGTTCGGCCACCGCGCCCGAGGGCGACGGCTGGATATTGTCGGTCGTTTACGATGCACCCGCCAATCTCAGCTCGCTGGTGATTCTGGATGCGCTGGATGTGGCAAGCGGGCCGGTGGCGCAGGTGGAACTGCCCTTGCGCATTCCTTTCGGGTTCCACGGCAGCTGGGTGCCGAGCCGGGAAGTCGGTGCGTGAGCACCCTGCGCAAATGGGGCCCGCTGCTGAGCGCGTATGTTCTCGGCGTGCTCGGCGTCGCCTCGTTGGTGGTCATGGTCCCCTTGCGCGCGGATCTCACGCAAGCCTTCGGCTTTTCGACCGGGCAGTTCGGCCTGCTGATGGGATTGATCGGCATTTCCGCGGCGCTCCTCGCGCCGGTCGGCGGCAGCCTGATCGATCGGTTCGGCCTGCGGGCGATGGTGATTGCCGGGGCAGCGGTCGCCTGCGCGGTCAATCTGGCATATTGGCGGGTGGCCCAGGCGGACCTGTTCTTTCCCTTGCGGCTGGCTGAAGGCTTCGCATTCGCCACGCTCATGGCGGGCGGCCCGCCGCTCATCCTGCGGACATTCGAAGGGCGCGGGCAGGTGGTGGCCATGACCTTGTGGTCCACCGCTACGCCGGTGGCGATATCTGTCGGCATGGCGCTGGGCGGAAGCTTCGCCGCCACCGCCGGCTGGCGCAACGCCTTCTTGTGGTACGGGCTGGCGTTCCTGCTAGCCGGCGGTATTGCGGCTCTGGTGCTTCCGAGCCTTGCGAGCGACGATCGGCGGTCCGGGTCGATCGGCAGCGAATTGCGCACGCTTATCACCGGGTATCGCCAGGGCAATGCCGTCCGTCTCGGACTGATCCTGTTTCTGACGGCCGGGTCGAGCCTCGGCATCAATACCATCCTCCCGTCCCATCTGGCACGATATCATGAGCTGTCGATCGCTGCCGCCGCCAATCTCATCGCCAGCGCAAATCTCGCCATGATCGCGGGTTCCGTCCTGCTGGGCGCAATTCTGGCGAGCGGCGCGCGGGCATCGCTCGTTTACATGGGCCTGACCCTGGGCGCGTGCGTGGCGATCGCTGCCGTGCTCCATCCCGCCAGCACTGTCGGGACCATATGGATAGCCTTTGCGGCATGGGCGATGATGGCGGGCGCCGCGCAGACGAGTGTGTTCACCGTGCTTCCCCGGATCACCCAGCCGCGCATGATCGGCCTCGCCACCGGGGTCCTGAACCAGCTGGCGATCGGCGCATCCGCGATCGCGCCGCTCATATTCCTGCGCACGGCGCAGGAGGGCTGGCCGATGGTGATCGCGCTGTGTCTTGCGGCTTGGACCGCCAGCCTGGCGCTGATGCTGCTGGTCAGGCCGACGCCCGAACCGGCGGCCGTTCCAGCACCATAGGATTGCGCGATATGATCGCCTGATGCGCCAGGCCGCGCGTCGCGGCCGATCAGAACATCGAATTTTCGTTGCGCGCGCCCTCGGGAATTTCCTGCATCACGTCCCAGTGCTCGACGATCTCGCCGTCTCTGACCCGGAAGATGTCGACCAGCGCGGTGCCGTTGGGATGCGGTCCGCTCGTGCCGTGCGAATGGAGGACGACGTAATCGTCCTGCGCGATGACGCGCTTGAATTCGACGCGCGATCCGGGAAACTTGTCGCGGAACAGATCGATGAAATCGCGCAATCCCTCCTCGCCGTCGCGAATGGTCGGATTGTGCTGGACATAGGTGGAGCCCAGAAACTTCCGCGCTTCCTCGAAGTTCTTTTGGTTGATGGCCAGTTCGTAAAAGTCGCAAACCAGCTTCTTGTTCCTGCTCAATACGTCCGAATTTTCCATGGCACCGTTCCTCTCGGCGAAATAGTTTGCTCACAAGCTCCGCTTCTGACTGCGTCCGCCGCACTACCCTGCCATGCGCAGGGTGGGCCGTTCAAAGGGAGGGGGAAAGGATGATGCCGGCCGCCCGCCGGCGCACCCTCCTTTTGGGCGGGCACAGGCGATTGCCCGGCAGCTAGAGTTCGACAAGGAGACCGTTGCTGCCCTGCGCGGTCGAGATATGGACGACCGACATAGCCCAGGACATGAATTCTACGGCCACTCCAGCGCCAGGACCCAGGGTTTTCGACCCGTGGCTTGACGAGCGCCGGATCGCCGCGCCGCAATTCCTCGTCTTCCTGACGGCGGCTCTGGTCATGGTCGTCGACGGCTTCGATCTGCAGGCGCTTGCCCTCGTGGCCCCCCGCCTGTCCGCCGAATGGGGCACCGAGCCGCAAGTGCTCAGTTTCGCATTTTCGTCGACATTGGTGGGTCTGGGCCTGGGCGCGGGGATCTTCGGCCCCTTCGGCGACCGGTTCGGGCGCCGTCCGGTGCTCGCGGGGGCGTTGATTGCGGTCAGCCTCGCCAGCATCGCCACGATGTTCGCCGCGAACCTTGCCCAATTGACGGTCTTGCGCTTCATTCTCGGGCTGGCGATGGGCGGGGCCAATGTCAGCGCGCTCGCCCTGACCGCGGATTTTGCGCCGCCTCGCCGGCGCTTTCTCATCATGACGCTGGTCGTGTCGAACATGGCGAGCGGGTCGGCGCTGGCCGGTGCGGTGGCGCCAGCGGTCGTGGCGGGCTTCGGGTGGCAAGGACCGTTCCTGCTTGGCGGCGTTCTGCCGATCCTGCTGCTGCCGCTGGTCTGGAAGGCGCCCGAATCGCTACCGCTGCTGGCGGCGATCGGGCCGGACCGTTTTGCGTCGGTATTGCGCAAGGTGTGGCCGGGGGCCGATCCGGCTGACATCGTCTTTGCCGACCGTGCCGCGGTCAAGGGGCGCTGGCGCGTGCTCGACCTCTTTCTTCCCGCGCTGCGCTGGCGGACAATGCTGTTGTGGTCGTTATACGGCCTGGGATCGTTCAACCTTTTCCTGATAATGAGCTGGCTGCCGGTCATGCTGATCGGCGTCGGCTTTGCCGAAAGCGCTTCGGCCTACGGTGTCGTCGCGGCTCAGCTCGGCGGCTGGATCGGCGGCGCGATGGTGGCGCTGGTGCTGGACCGCAATCGCATGATCCTGGGGCTGACGAGCGGATATCTGGTGGCCGCCGTGGCGCTCGCTTCGCTCATCGTCATGCCGCTCCAGCCGGCGCTGTGGTTTGGCGCCCTGTTTCTTGTCGGCATCGGCATATTCGGCAATCAGGTCGTGCTGCTCAATGTCGCGACGGCGATCTACCCGCCGCACTTGCGCGCCACGAGTTCCGGGGCGACGACGGCCTTTGCCCGGATAGTCTCGGTGTTCGCGCCGTTTGTCGGGGCGATTGCCCTGTCGCAGGCGATCCAGCCGCGGCTGACCCTTGCCGCGATCGCCATCCCGATGCTGTTGCAGATAGTGTTGCTGCTGCTTGGAAGGCGCTGGATCGCCGACTGATCGAGATAAGTATATATATATATATATATATAGAGGAAGACCTTGACCAATCCATCCCATCAGATCGCGCGGGAAGAACTTTTCGCGGTCCTCGACAGCTATCTGGCGGCGCTGCGCGAGCGCGATTGCAACGCGGTCCCCTGGGCACAAGATGCGAAGATCAGCGAGAATGGCGTCATGCTGCGCGCGGGACAGGGCGCGTGGGTGTCGTTGACCGGGCTGGACAAGTTCGACCTGCGTTTCTGCGACACAAGCGCCGGGGAAGTCGGCCATTTTGGCGTTCTCGATGAAAGCGGCGACCGTTCGCCGTTCGCCCTGCGCCTGCGCGTTGCCGAGGGGCTTGTCGCCGAAGCGGAAATGGTCGTCGCCCGCCCGCTCGATTGCGGCACGCCCTTTCTCAATGCCGACCTGGTCGACCGGCCGGTGCTGCTGGAAACGCTGGCTCCCCGCGATCGCACCGATCGTGCGGAGATGATCCGCCTGGCCGACGGGTATTTTTCCACGCTCGAGCGCAATGACGGGACCATCAAGACCGTGTTCGATCCTTCCTGCGACCGCCGCGAGAACGGCACGTACACGACCAACAACGAAAGCGAGCATTTGGGCTGGATCGGCGGTCTCTCGTGCGAGGCGCAGTTCCGGCTGGGCTGGTTTCTGTTCGACGACGAACTTCGTGCCCGCCGATACCCGTTGATCGATGAAGAGCGCGGCCTGCTGCTGGCCGGGGCGATGATCGATCATGCTGGCCTGCACAAGAGCGTGACGCTGACCGACGGGCGGACGGTCATCCCGGTCTTCCGCCGTCCGCACAGCTTCAACCTGCTCGAACTGTTCAAGATCAAGGCTGGCCGGATCGAGGCGATCGAGGCTGTGTTTCACACCGTTCCCTACCGGATGCCCTCGCCATGGTCTGGCGCGGACGGGGCCGGGCACGATCGCGACCTTGCGCAGGAGGCATCACGATGACCCGGCTGAATTCAGAGTGGAACAGCGTTCGCGGCGGCAAGCGCCTCGACCATGCGCAATTGCTTGCGCTGGCGGACGGCTATCTGGCAGCGCTGCTGGCGGGCAAGCCATATGACCTCGCCTGGGATCGGCGGGCATTGTTTACCGAGAACGGGGTTCCGCTGGCGCTGGGCGACGGAGCCTGGGCGACCGTCGACAGTCTGGAGCCCTATTACCTGCGCTTCGCGGACGCCGAGATGCAATCGGTCGGCTTCTTCCGGGTGGTTCGCGAGCGGGGCAATCCGGCCCTGTATTCCGCACGATTGACCCTCGAGGACGGCCTGATCGCCGAAGCCGAAACGATTGTCGCCCGGCGGCGTGGCGAAGAGCCGTTCCCCAATCCCGATCCGCTGCTGCTGCGGCCCGAGCCGGTGTTCGACGAAGTGCTCGACGCAGCAGACCGAAGGCCGCGGCTTCGGCTGATCGCCATCGCCGATGCATATTTCTCCACGCTCGAACTCAATGACGGGCAGTTGTTCATCGAATTCGATCCCCGCTGCAACCGGCGCGAGAACGGCAATCAGACCACCAACAATCCGGCGCTCAGCCAGTTTGGAGCGGAAATCGGGATGCCTTGTGTCGAGGCCTTCCGCCTGGGCGTCTTTCGCTTCGATGACGAGCTGCGCGACCGCCGCTACCACCTGGTGGACGAACAGCGCGGGCTCGTCTTCGCTTCGGCGTTTATCGATCACAGCGCCAGGGTCGATCGGTACCATTTGACCGACGGGACCGAGCGCAGGTCGATGTTCAAGACGCCAAACAGCTTGTGCATGCTTGAACTGTTCAAGATCGTGGGGGGCAGGATTCGCCAGATCGAGGCGGCCTTCGTCGAAGTGCCCTATCGCACACGGAGTCCGTGGAGCGGGCGCTGATCCAAGGCGGCACGCGGCACGCAGCGGGCGGTCCGGCATGCGCGTTTCGCGTCCGCCCCTCCCTTTGAACGGTGTCCCCGTCCGGTCCCGGCCTTAACACCCTGCAAGGTTTCCACACCGCCAGGCGCCAAACGCGATAGCCGGTCACGGAGCAGCAGAACCAATGGAGGGGACAGCAATGGTGAGTTTAACGGCCCGTTTCAGTCTCGCGGCGATCTTGCTCGCGGGGATATCTTCGCAGGCATTTGCCCAGGATGCCGGCGCGCGGCCCGACGGCGCCGATCTGCTCGCCGGCGAGCAGAACGCCGGCGAGCAGATCGACGGGCAGAGCGGCCAGGCGCGCGAGCCCGGCGAACGTGCCGCCGAAAGCCTGCAATCCATCGTCGTCACGGCCCGTCGCCGCGAGGAAGCCTTGCAGCGTGTTCCCGTCGCTGTCAGCGCGATCAGCGCGCAGGATCTCGAAAACCGCTCGCTGACCGGGCTCAAGCAGGTTTCGCAGACCGCTCCCAACATCCAGTTTGCTTCCAGCGCGCAGGGCGGCAGCGCCAATGCCGCGCTGATATACATTCGCGGCGTGGGTCAGACCGAGACGCTCTCGACCAGCGATCCGGGCGTGGGCACCTATCTCGACGGAGTATATCTGGGCCGGATGACCTCGCTCGATCTCGACACGCTCGATATTGAACGCATCGAGGTGTTGCGCGGCCCGCAGGGCACGCTGTTCGGCAAGAACACTATCGGCGGCGCGGTGAACGTCGTGACCAGCCAGCCGAATACGTACGAATGGCTCGGCCGTGCGGAAATTACCCTCGGCAGCTTCGATCGGTTCGATGCCATCGCCAGCCTGAACATTCCGCTGGTGGAAGATGCGCTGGCGCTTCGCATCGGCGGTGCGCGCCGGACGGATGACGGCTATGGCTATCGCCGTTCGGATGGAGAGCGGCTGGGCGACAACAATTCCTATTCGCTGCGCGGATCGCTGCTTTGGGAGGCGAGCGACAATCTGTCGATCCTCGTGAACGGCGACTACAACAGCTACGATCAGGCCGGGTCGGTGTTCGATGCCGTCGACCTCAACCCCAATCCGGCAATTCCCGCCGGATTGTTCCTGGTCTCTCCGATCGTGGAGACCAACAACAACCCGGTTCCCGGATCTCCGCCTTACGGCCCCGCCTATGTGACATCCGATTATTACACCAATTTCGGCACCGGCCCCAATTACAACAATGGCGAACAATGGGGCGGGTCGATCACCGCCACGCTGGACCTGCCCTTCGCAACGCTCAAGTCGATCACCGGCTACCGCAAGCTTGACCAGCAGACCGGCGTCGATGTCGACATGACCCCGTACCAGGTCCATGAGCAGCGCCTGGAACTGTCGCAGGATCAGTTCAGCCAGGAATTGCAGATCAGCGGCGAGGCGCTGGGCGAGCGGCTGAATTACACGGCGGGGCTGTATTATTTCGAGGAATCGGCTCTCGATATCAGCGAATACCGGATCATCAGCCCGCTCAGGGTCTTGTCGCCGTCGCTTGACGTCAGCTACCTGAAGCCGCTCAATGTCGAGAATACCAGCTATGCGGCCTACGGCCAGGCAACGTTCCGGTTCACCGATGCCCTCAGCGCCACGGCCGGCCTGCGATATTCCTACGACGAGAAGTTTGCCAGCACCAGCCAGACCAATCCGTTCAGCGGGGTCACGACGTTCCCCTACACCGAGCGCCGGACGTCCTCCGACGACATCTCGCCCCGCGTCAGCCTGGAATATCAATGGTCGCCGGACGTGCTGACCTATCTGTCGGCCGCGAAGGGATACAAATCGGGCGGGGCCAATGGCCGTGCCAGCAGTTTCCCCGATGCGTTCAACATCTTCGACCCGGAAACGGTGTGGACCTACGAGGCCGGCCTGAAATCCGAATTCCTGGACAATCGCGCGCGCGTCAACCTGGCGGTGTTCTACAGCGATTACCAGGATATCCAGGTAACATCGACGCGCTCCGGACCTGGTCCGGACGGCGCGGTGGTCATCTCCTATTCGGTGGTGGAGAACGCGGCGGCGGCGACGATCAAGGGGTTCGAGGCCGAGACGACGCTGATCCCGTTTTCGGGCCTCACCCTGTCGGGCAGCATCGGCTACCTTGATGCGGCCTATGACGAGGTGGATACGCGAACCAGTCTGACCGGCTCCGAGCGACTGCAAAACGTTCCGGAATGGAACTACTCGCTTTCGGCCGAATATATCTCGCTCATCTCGACCGTCGAGATGAGGGTGAGGGTCGATTACAGCTACCGGTCGGAAGTCTTCTACGAGCTGCTCAACAGTCCGCGGGCGCGGCAACCGGGATACGGAATACTCAATGCCAGGCTGGGATTGGTGACCGGCTACGGCGATGGTCCATGGGGCGTGGCTCTGTTCGCAACCAACCTCACCGATACGCAATATTACACCAGCATGACCGATTATTACCCGTCGCTGGGCTTTGCCAGTGGGCTCTCCGGCCGCCCGCGGGAGTTCGGCGTGTCGTTCTCGGCACGGTATTGAGGGGGAGGAGCGACATGCGGGCACGACCAGCGAGCAGGGTACGATGAACGGCGGGCAACTCGTGGTGCGCACGCTGATGGAGCTGGGGCAGCGGCAGATATTCGGCCTGCACGGGGCCCATATCGATCCGGTATTCCAGGCCGCCCTCGACCTCGGGCTGGAGATCGTCGACTGCCGGTCCGAAGCCACTGTTGGCCACGCCGCCGAAGGCTATGCCCGGGCGAGCAGGGGGCTTGGCGTGGCCTTGGTCACCGCAGGCGGCGGCTTCACGAATGTGATGACGCCGCTCGCCAATGCCTTTTGCGACCGTACGCCGCTATTGGTCATTGCCGGCTCAGGGATGCTGCGCGAGGCGGAGACCAACACGCTGCAGGCGGGGATCGACCAAGTGGCGGTCGCCCGGCCAGTGACGAAATGGGCGCACCGGGTCACGCTCGGCGAGCAGATTCCGCGGCTGGTCGCGCAAGCCGTGCGCATCGCGCTGTCGGCACCGCGCGGTCCGGTATTGCTCGACATTCCGTGGGACATCCTGGCTGGCCCCGTGCCTGACGATACGACCGGGATTGCAGCGGCTTGGGAATTTTCCGGCGCCGCGCCGTCGCGCGCATTCATCGCCCAGGCCCTGGACATTCTCGACGCGGCCGAGCAGCCGATCGTGGTGGTCGGCTCCGAAGCGACCCGCGGGCGCGCGGACGAGCCGCTGGCGCGGCTCGCCGAGCTGTCGGGCCTGCCGGTGTTTAGCGATTATGAAGGCTTCGCAGCGCTGTCATGCCTTGAGGAAGGCGTGGGCGGCCTGATCCAGTCGCTGCATTATTGCGGCAAACAAGGCGTCCGGCCAGATGCCATCCTGCTGCTGGGGGTGCGCTTCGGTCTCAACACGCTGCACGGTTCGGGCCTGCTGTTTCCGCACGATGCCAGGATCATCCAGATCGACCCCGATGCGCGGGAGCTTGGACGGTTGCAGCAAGTGGCGGCGGCGGCCGAAGCCGACGTGGCGACGACGATCGCCGCCATGGCCGAAGCTGCCGCCTGTCGCGCCTGGCGCGACCGAACGCAGTGGCGCGGCAAGGTCGAAACCCTGGTGGCCCGGAAGCTGGACGAGTTGCAGCCCGATCCCTGCGAGGCGGGCACGATTCACCCCCTCGCGGCGATCAAGACCGTCGCAAGTCATCTGACAAGGGATCACCTGCTGGTCGCAGACGGGGCGCTGTCATATCTCTGGCTGAGCGAAATCGTGTCGGTTGCCAGACCCGGAGCGTTTCTTTGCCACGGCTATCTCGGATCGATGGGAGTCGGCTTAGGAACCGCGATCGGCGCCCAGGTTCAGGCAGCCCAGCAGGGCAAGCGCGCCATCCTCGTCACCGGCGACGGAGCGATCGGCTATGCCCTCGCCGATTTCGATACGCTGGTGCGGCACGACATTCCCCTCATCGTCATCGTGATGAACAACCAGAGCTGGGGAGCGACGCAGCACTTCCAGAAGATCATCGTCGGCGACAACCGCGTTACCGGCACGATGCTCCAGAACGGCAGCTATCATCAGGTAGCCGAAGGCTTCGGCGTCAAGGGCTATTTCGTGGATACAGCGGCCGATTTCGCTGCCGCGCTGGCCGATGCCCTGGCCACGAAAGCGCCTGCCTGCATCAATGTCCGCGTGGCTCTTGAACCGATCCCGCCTGAAGAGATGCTGCTGCTGGGGATCGAGGAATCGGGCGGCGGCATTGGCGCCTGATCCCGTCACGGCCGCAACCGGCGCCCACATCCGGATCCCCTCCGCTGCCAAGGAAATGTCATGACAGCAATGCTAACCGGCAAGGTGGTGGCGATCACCGGAGCTTCGAGCGGAATCGGCCGCGGCACCGCCATCGCGGCCGCCCGCCACGGAGCGCGGGCCGTGATCGTGGCGGACATTGCGCCCGATCCGCGCGAAGGGGGCGAGCCAACCGCGGAACTGGTGTCGCGGGCCGGCTGTGTCGCCCGCTACCATCACACCGACGTGACCCGGCGCTCGTCGATCGATGCGATGGTCGATGCCACCGAAGATCTCGGCGGAATCGACCTGATGGTGTGCAATGCCGGGATCGGTCTGGAAGACGACACCGTCGACATCAGCGAAGCCGACTTCCACAAGGTTCTCTCGGTCAATCTCGATGGGGCGCTGTTTTCGGCGCAGGCGGCGGCCAACCAGATGCGCCGGCTGCGCAAACAGGGCAGCATCGTCTTCGTATCGAGCATGGGCGGGATGCGCGGATCGGGCTTTACGGTCGCCTATTGCACCAGCAAGGGCGGCGTGCGCCTCCTCGCGGCGTCGATGGCGGACGGCCTCGGCCCTCATGGCATACGCGTCAATTCGGTCTGTCCGGGGCTTATCGATACCCACATGCTGCGCTCGTCCGCCATCGTGTCCGAAGCTGCACGGGTCATGACGGAGCGTATGCCGCTCAGGCGCCTGGCCGAGCCCGAAGAGGTCGGCGATGTCATTGCCTGGCTGGGGTCGGATTACGCCAGCTACGTCACTGGCGTCTCGTTGCCGGTAGACGGAGGCCTCACGGCAGTTGTATGAACCCGCCGACGCTATCCCGGCGCAGGCCCCCGCCACGATACGAACGAGACGGGCGAGGGCCATGTCGGGGGCGAAGACGGACCAACGGAAGGCAGCGGAGCATTGTTGACCGCGGTTTCTTCGCCTTGCCTTTACAAGCCTGTCGATCGGGTGTATACGTAAGCCAGTAACAGTTGCTCCCCTATCGATGTGGTAGGAAGAAGGGCACGTGCGGCTTGGGAGGAGTGAGTGGATCGGCACATCATCGGGCTGGACTTGCAGAAGCGTCTGCTGAATTAGAGCCTTCAGTCGCTTCCCGGCCATCCCGAATACACTTGCCGCGTCCGAAGATTACCGATCTGTTCTTCGACCGATTGCCCAAGATCACCCTGTTCATGGCCCCCGCTGGATACGGCAAGACCAATGCGATGAACGCATGCCGCGACCGGCTTGGGCAACGTGCGATCCAGTCCGGCTGGCTGACGCTGGACGAAAGCCACAATGATCCGGTCAATCTTGGCGCTGCCCTGATGAAGGTGATCGGCGGCCTGCAATGCCCCGTCTCGCAGGACGATGACCGGCACCCGGCCTACCACAGCGAAGCGGAAATCATGGCCGGGCTGTTCGATGCCGAGCGCAGGATCGAGCGCCGGTCCGTTCTCTTTCTCGACAATCTGGAGATACTGGGCCCGGCCTCGATCCGGGTGATCAAGGCGCTCCTTTCCGGGGGCAAGTCCCATTTGCACTATGTCATCGGGACCAGGCAATACCCGCGAATAAACAAGGTGGCCCATATTCTTCGCGAGGAACTCCTGGAATTCGGCAAGGACGATTTGCGGTTTCACAGCGCAGAAATCGCCAGCCTGGTGGCCGGATGCATGCTCCCGCCGCTGAGCGATGAACAGATGCAGACCCTGCTGGATCGAACCGAAGGCTGGCCCACCGCCATTCACCTGGTCTGCCTCAATCTGCAAAACAACACGAAGAGCAATCTCGACCGCTTGTTCGCCAGGGTTGAGGATGATCTGGAGGATTATCTCGCAGAGGAGGTATTCTTGCAGCAACCCAAGGAGTTGCAGGAATTCATGGTCGAAACCGCCTGCCTGGGCTCGTTCACCAGCGATCTGGCGCGCGCGGTGACCGGCAGGGAGGACAGCAAGGCCCTCCTTCGTTCGCTTGAGGAGCAGGGCTCTTTCATCAGCAGCGTCGCCGATAATGGCGCGGGCATGAAATTTTCCTACCACCAGATCTTCGCCCGCTTCCTGACTCGCCGGCTGCGCCAGAATTCGCCTCAGAGATATGCGGCGATCGTTGAAAATGCGGTCGAATTTCTTGTCGGGCAGCGCATGTATACAGAAGCGGCCGACCTTGCCCTCAAGCGCAACCTGCGGGATACGGCCTGCGCGATCTATTCCGAAGTCGCCATGGGATACATGACCGAGGGGCGGTTTCAGACCGTTATCCGCTGGGTCGAAACGGTAAGCATCGAACATGCCTGGCGGTATCCGCGGCTGTTCATGGCCTATATCTGGGCCGTCATCTATTCGGAGCGCCCTTCCGACGCTGCAAGCCTCATCCGCCAGGCCAGGGACGAGCAGGAACGCTTCGCCGCCGATATCCCCAACGTCGAGGACATCCTGTCGGCGGCGCAGGTGATCGCCGCGGCAAGGTTGGACGACATGGCGCTGGTGCGCGAGATGGGGCCGCGCGTCATGTCGGGCTGGAAGGCCGAAGATGGCTTCCATTACGGCGCGCTCGCGATCACCACGGCGCATGCTTTCGTCTATTCGGGCGATTGGGAGCAGGCGTTCGAATACCTCGAAAAATCGGAACCCTCCCTCAGCAATGACGGGAAACTCTTCGGCCGGGTGAGCTTTCAGCTGATCGGCGGCATCTCCAAACTTGCCGCGGCGCGCAATTGCGAGGCGATTGCCGAACTGCAATACGGATACCAGGCGGTCTGCGCGGGACGGGGCAAGTTTTCGCATGGCGCGGCCATCCTTGCGGGGGTCCTCGCCAACGCGCTCTATGAACAGAATTCCATCGACGATGCCCGCAAGCTCATCGGCGCCCACCTGCCGCTGATTTCCGAAAACGGCCTGCCCGACGCGGTGGCGTGCAGTTACGTGACCGCAATCCGCCTGGCGCTGCTGTCGGGCGACGAGGTGGAAGCGTGTCGTCTCATCCGGCAGGGCGAAGTCAAGATCGGTGCGCGCGGGCTGCACAGGGTGGTGGGGACCATCCTGTGGGAAGCGGCGCGCATGGCTTCGCTCTCGGGGTCTTTCGAGGAAGCGGCCAGGATCGAGCGCAAGGCGGCCGGCATCGCCGCTGCGCACAAGTTCCCGGCCACTTCTTGGCTGCCGAACGACCTGCCGCCGCTATGGCTCGCCCTCTGGCGCGGCGAGACGGAGGGCTTGCTGGACCGGATCGAATGCTTGCGCGAGGCGGATGCCGGCCGCAAGAGCCGGTTACGCACGATGCAGCTCGATTTCCTCTACGGGTGCGTCCTCGACCGGGCCGGGCGGAGCGCCGAGGCGCGCCGTCATGCGGCCAGGGCGATGCTGGTCGGGCTCGGCGGCGGCATGGTCCGGTTTTTCCTCGACCACGGGCCGGACGCAGCGCGGCTCGTGCGCGAGTCGCAGGATGACCTGCTGGCGATCGTGCCGCCGGGACAGGCCACACCCGTGGAGCGCTGGCTTGCCGTGCTGCGCCCGCACATCCTCGAAGCGGGCAAGGCGTCGCCGCTCGCGCCCGCGACCGATGCCTGGGGCGCTCTGATGGAGCCGCTGACGCAAAGGGAGCTGGAGATACTCGACTGCCTGCAGCACGGCCTGACCAACAAGGAACTCGCCGCCTCGCTGGCATTGTCCGAAACGACCGTAAAATGGCACTTGCGCAACATTTTCGGCAAGCTCCAGGTCGACAATCGCACCGAAGCGGTGGCGGTCGCGCGGACCGCGGGCTGTTTCGCCGCGCCCGGCTAGCGCCGGCCCTTCCGCCCCCTCCCTTTGAACGGCGCGCGGGCCTCGCGCACGCAGTAGCCGCGACCGGACGATTCTGGTGCAGGAAGGCTGGGCAAATGCCAATGGGGCAGGGCAGATATGGGGCATATGCGGGAACGCATCCCGCGTCTCGGGCAATCGGCAAAATGTTCGTGCCGGCAGCGTTTTTGCTGTTGCTTCTCCTGCTCGGGTGCAGCACGGCAGGAGAGGCGCCGGGCGCATTGGGATCACCCGCGCCGGCGCAATTGCGCAGCCCGCCGGCCGGCGAATGGCTGGCCCCCGGACGAACCTATGACGAGCAACGGTACAGCCCGCTCGACCAGGTCGACGAAACCAGCATATCCTCGCTTGGCCTTGCCTGGTACGCCGATATCGAAACCGCCCGCGGTGCTGAAGCGTCGCCGCTCGTGATCGACGGCGTGCTCTACAATATCGAGCCGTGGAACATCACCAAGGCCTACGACGCGCGCACTGGCAATCTTCTGTGGCGCTACGATCCGCAGGTTCCGCGCGAGACCGCGCGGCTGGCCTGTTGCGACATCGTCAGCCGCGGGCTGGCCGCCTGGGCAGGCAAGATCTTCATCGCCACGCTCGATGGGCGGCTGATTGCGCTCGATGCCGCCACCGGGGCGCCGGTCTGGTCGCGCCAGACGCTGGAATCCGACTGGCCTTACACCGTCACCGGCGCGCCGCGGGTGTTCGACGGCAAGGTGCTGATCGGCAATGCCGGGGCAGATGCCGGAGCGCGCGGCTATGTCAGCGCGTATGATGCGGCAACGGGCGAAATGCTGTGGCGTTTCTACACCGTACCGGGCGATCCGGCCAAGGGGTTCGAGAATGCAGTGCTCGAAAGGGCGGCCGCGACCTGGACCGGGGAATACTGGACGCTGGGGGCGGGGGGCACCGTCTGGGATTCGATCGTCTACGATCCCGAACTCGGCTTGGTGTATATCGGCGTCGGCAATGGCTCGCCCTGGCCTCAGGTCTATCGCAGCCCGCAAGGGGGCGACAACCTGTTTCTGTCCTCGATCGTGGCGTTGAATGCCAAAACCGGAGAATATGTCTGGCATTTCCAGACCACGCCGGGCGACCAGTGGGATTACACCGCGACGCAGCCCATGGTGCTGGCGGACATCGAAATCGGCGGGCGGGTTCGCAAGGTCATCATGCAGGCGCCCAAGAACGGGTTCTTCTATGTGCTCGATCGGGCCACCGGCGAATTCATCTCCGGCGAAAACTTCGTGACCGTCACCTGGGCAAGCGGGCTTGATGAGAATGGCCGCCCGATCCCCGACCAGGCTGCCCTGTACGACACGCAAGCCGCGCTGGTCTACCCCAGCGGCTGGGGTGGGCACAACTGGCACCCGATGTCGTTCAATCCGCAAACCGGCCTGATGTATTTCCCCGTCACCGAAAGCCCGCAGGTCTTTCGCCTGGACAAGCAATTCGTGCCCCAGCCGGGGACATTGCCCAATCTCGGCGTGACCCACCTGACGCAAGACGATGACGATCAGCGTTTCGCCCAGCAGATCAGCGACACCAGCAAGGCCTGGCTGGTGGCCTGGGACCCGGTCAGCCAGTCCGAACGCTGGCGCGTGGAATATCCGCTTTCCGGCAGCGGCGGCACGCTCACCACCGCAGGCAATCTGGTCTTCCAGGGCACGATCAATTCGACTTTCGCGGCCTATCGGGCGACCGATGGAGAAAAGCTGTGGGAGATGCCAGTGCAGCAGGTGCCGATGGCCGCGCCGATCACCTACATGATCGACGGGGTCCAGTATGTCGCGGTCAATGCCGGCTGGGGCGGGGGTTTGATCCATGCCCCCTCGACCGATTATTCGGGCCTTGTGCTGGGCCAGCCCCGGCTGCTGGTGTTCCGTCTGGGCGCCGATGAACGTCTGCCGTCCGCTGCCATCGCCCCTCGGACCGTGGCGCAAAGGCCCGTGCTGGACGCGGATGCCGACACAATCGCACAGGGCCGCTCGCTGTTCGCCAAGTATTGCAGCGCCTGCCATGGCGAGGACGCGCGCGGAGGAGTGAAGGATCTGGTGCGCGCCCGCCCGGCGACATTGGACCAATTCAACGCCATCGTGCTTCACGGCGCCGCGCAGGACAGGGGCATGGCCAGCTTTGCCGACGTGCTCGACGAGGAGCAGTCCAACCAGATTTGGCAATTCCTTACTTTCAGGACACTGGAAGACTGGGAGCAATTGCAGGAAAGCAATTGATGGACGCGCTTTGAGCGTTGCGAGGTTGGTGGGACACTCGCCAGCTATTAGGCTTCGTGGACAAAGCTTGACCTGAGACGGTGCGCTTGATTCAAGGCTGCCTTTTGGAGGCAACGTTGGACGAGCGGATCGGTGTAGCGGATGAGGAGTGGAAGCTTATCGGGCCGCTGTTGCCTGCTGAGCGCGGCCGTGGCTGCCGCCCTGCACAGGACAACCGCCGCTATTTCGAGGGCATGATGTGGATTGCCCGGACCGGTGCGCAATGGCGGCATTTGCCGGATGAGTATGGCAAGTGGAACAGCGTTTTTCGACGCTCTCGACGATGGGTCACGACCGGCGTGTTCGATGCCATGCTCGAGACGCTGGCCGAACCGGCAGGGCGCGATATCGCTGCCGACATGATCGACAGCACCGTGGTCCGGGCACATCATTGTGCAGTCGGCATAAAAAGGGGGACTCAGCAAACCGAGACTCTCGCCCGATCGCGCGGAGACTTCACCACCAAGCTCCACGCCAGATGCGACGGGAGGGGCCTCCCGCTCGGCTTCGTGCTGGCGCCCGGCCAGACGCATGATGTGCAGGGCTTTGCGCCCCTGTTCCGCATGATCGGCGAGCGGATCGAGGCATTCCGCGCCGATCCCGGCTACGATGCCGATGCCATCCGCAACGAGATCGCCGCCGCCGGCGTTGAAGCCGTGATTCCAGCCAAGACCAATCGGCGCGTGCCTGCGCCGCACGACCGCGTAAAATACCGCTGGCGTAGTGTGATCGAGCGGCTGTTCAACAAGCTCAAGAACTGGCAGGGTCGCCACCCGCTACGACAAAACCAAGAAATCCTATCTCGGCGTTGTCGATCTCGCTTCAATCAAGCTCTGGATACCTGTCCGTCGTCAGAACATTTGGCACAGATCGGGGCGTAGATTAGCGGAGTTCGGGCCTCGTCCGGGGATTGATGTTAGGCGGCGAGCTTGCGGTGCTGCAAGCGCCGATATTCGATGGTCTGTCGCTTGATCCTTTCGCGCTGTTTGATGATGGCCGGCGCTCTGCCGAAGTAGGCGTCGGCGGGGGTCACGTTGGCCAGGCTCTCGTGGTAGCGCTGGTGGTTGTAGTGCTCGACGAAGGCCTCGATCTGGGCCTCGAGGTCGCCGGGCAGGAAGTAGTTTTCCAGCAGGATGCGGTTTTTGAGGGTCTGGTGCCAGCGCTCGATCTTGCCTTGGGTCTGCGGATGGCGCGGAGCGCCGCGCACATGGCTCATCTTGTTGGCCTCGATGTATTCGGCCAGTTCGCCGGCGATGTAGCTGGGGCCGTTGTCGCTGAGTAGCCTGGGCTTGTGCAGGACCGTGGCGCTGGCGCAGCCGGAAGCCGCCAGGGCGAGGTCCAGCGTGTCGGTGACGTCCTCGGCGCGCATGGTGGTGCACAGCTTCCAGGCGATGATATAGCGCGAGAAGTCGTCGAGCACGGTCGACAGATACATCCAGCCCCAGCCGATGATCTTGAAGTAGGTGAAGTCGGTCTGCCACATCTCGTTCGGCCGCGTGGTTTTGGTGTGGAACTGGTCGGCAGCCTTGATCACGACGTAGGCCGGGCTGGTGATCAGGTCGTGGGCCTTGAGCAGTCGGTAAACCGTCGATTCCGATACGAAGTAGCGCTTCTCGTCGGTAAAGCGCAGCGCCAGTTCGCGCGGGCTGAGATCGGTCGCGTCGGCCTCCAGCGCCATTTCGATGATCTGGTCCTGGATGTCGTCACCGATGCGGTTCCACACGCGGCCCGGTGCCGATGGCCGATCCTCCAGCGCTTCGGGGCCGCCTTCGAGGTAGCGGTCATACCAGCGGTAGAACGTTCGGCGGGGAATGCCGAGTTGGTCCAGCGTCCGCTTGGCGGGCAGGTGCGACTGCTCGACGATCCTGATGATCTCGAGCTTCTCGGAGGCGGGATATCTCATTCTTCGTCGCCCCCATCCGCGATCATGCTTTTTTTGAGCAACCGGTTTTCCAGCGTCAGGTCGGCCACGCATTCCTTCAGGGCGCGGGTCTCGCGGCGCAGATCCTGGACCTCGCCGGTGGTCGCGGCACGAGCGGTATCGCCGGCCAGGCGGCGCTTGCCCGCTTCCATGAACTCCTTGG
>Ga0182744_1001678_pt1 | contig 19109 bp, 15 predicted proteins | sample eDN3rd30CKraftMG_FD_128525 | JGI IMG/M metagenome (GOLD analysis project Ga0182744, IMG submission 128525) | Enriched Miracle-Growth compost microbial communities from Emeryville, California, USA - eDNA 3rd pass 30_C Kraft MG (version 2) (version 2) ...
GCTCGAACCATTGGCACCCGTCGGGCCGGCGTCGCCGGTCGCACCCGTGGCACCGGTTGCTCCCGTGGGACCCGCCGCGCCGGGCGGTCCCGCAACTCCGGTCGGGCCCTGGATGCCCATGTCGCCCGTCGCACCCGTAGGCCCTGTCGAGCCGATCGCGCCGGTGGGTCCGGTTGCTCCCGTCGCGCCGGTGGAGCCGGTCGCGCCGGTGACGCCAGCCGATCCCGCAGGCCCCTCGGCCCCCGTGGCACCGGTTGCTCCCGTCACACCTGTGGCGCCGGTCGGCCCCGTCACGCCGGCTGCACCGGTCGCACCCGTGGCGCCGGTCGGCCCCGTCACGCCGGCTGCACCGGTCGCACCGTCCGCACCCGGCGGCCCGATCGGCCCTGCCTCGCCCGTCGGGCCAGTCGCGCCTGTCGCTCCGGCGGGGCCTGTCGGGCCCGCGCTCGAACACGGCCCGAGCACGCCGCTCTGCGCGTCGAAGCAGACGAACTGGTCTTTCTGCAGCGCCGCCGGCAACGAAGGAATCGTGACCTGGCCGTCCGCGCCGACGCGCAACCGCTGCACGTTGCCGGTCTCGTCGGTGACGACGAACGCCTGCCCTGCCAGTGGACGCGCCTAGATGTCGTCCTGCGCGAACGCGTGACCCGAGAGCGCGGCAAAGATCGCGGACGCCAGCGCGCGGCGCGCCAGCGCATTGGATACGAACATGATTTCCCCTGTCGCGCGCCCGTCGTCGGCGGCTTCGAGGCGGAAGCTTACGCCGCGATGGCGCCGGTATCCATTTTCACTTTTGTAAAGACCTGCCCGGCGCAGATAGGCGCGATCGGACATTGAAGCTATGATGCGGACGCTGTTTCTCAGGGGGAACACCATGCATACACGATTCGACCACATCGCCGCGAAACGCCTTCGCGTGGCAACGGCCGTCGCCATCGCGGCGACCTTTGCGGGCGCCGCGCACGCGGGAACGCTCGGCACGATCTCGCTCGGTGGCGGCACGCTCTACCTGCCCGGCACGATCAGCAACGCACAAATCCTGACGCAAGGCGGCACGCTCGCCGGCGACGGCGTCGTGGAAGGCCCCGTTTCGCTCGACGCCAACGGCACGCTCGCGCCCGGCGCCATCGCCACTGCGGGCGTGATCTCCGCGGACAGCCTCCTCTGGCAACCGGATGGCGTCGTGCATCATCGCCTCGGCGCGAACGACGGCGATTCCGACCACACCGACCTCAGCGGCGCGCTCACGCGCAGCGGCACGGGCGCGTACCACTTCGATTTTTCCGACGCGGCCGTCCCGCCGGTGCCGGGCGCGAGCTACACGCTCATGACGTTCGCCTCGCAGAGCGGCTTCAGCGCCAGCGATTTCGACTACAGCTACGCGGGCGCCAACGACGACCTCGTCGGCGAATTCCAGCTCAACGCGACTTCGCTCGTGTTCCACGTGATCAGCACGCCGGTCGAATTGCAGTCCTTCGACGTCGACTGAAGAATTCCGCGCCGGCGCGATTCGCTGCGCGCCGGCGTTTTCCCATGACAGCGAACCTTCCGATGCAGTCCGCTTCCGTTCCGCTCTCGCTCTACGTGCACATCCCGTGGTGCGTGAAGAAGTGCCCGTACTGCGACTTCAATTCGCATGCGCACAACGGCGCGCTGCCGGTGGACGACTACGTCGCCGCGCTGCTTGCCGACCTCGACCGCGACCTCGCGCAATTCGGCGACGCGATCGCCGCGCGGCCGCTCCACAGCGTGTTCTTCGGCGGCGGCACGCCGAGCCTGTTCGCGCCGGAGGCGATCGCGCGCATCCTCGACGGCGTCGCCGCGCGCATCGCCTTGCCGCGCGACGCTGAAGTCACGCTGGAAACCAACCCCGGCACCGTCGAACATGGCCGTTTCGACGGCTACCTCGCCGCAGGCGTCAACCGCATCAGCTTCGGCGTGCAGAGTTTCGACGACGACAAGCTGCGCCGGCTCGGCCGCATCCACGGCGCCGGCGAGGCCGAGGCCGCGATCAAGTCGGCGCAGGACGCGGGCGTCGACAACATCAACCTCGACCTCATGTACGCGCTGCCGGAGCAGAGCCTCGCTGGCGCGCTCGCCGACGTCGAGCGTGCCGTCGCGTTGCAGCCGACGCACGTCTCGCACTACCAGCTCACGCTCGAACCGAACACGCTGTTCGCGGCGAAACCGCCGCGCCTGCCCGACGACGACAGCGCCTGGGACATGCAGGAAGCCTGTCAGACCGCGCTCGCCGCGGCGGGCTACGCGCAATACGAAGTCTCCGCCTACGCGCAAGGCGGCCGGCGCTGCGAACACAATCTCAACTACTGGCGCTTCGGCGACTACCTCGGCATCGGCGCCGGCGCGCACGGCAAGCTCACCGATGCGCGCGCGAAGCGCATCGTGCGCACGGCGAAGGTGAAACTGCCGCGCAGCCATCTCGACCGCGCCGCACGCGGCGAAGCGTTCGGCAGCGTCGCCGAAATCGCGTTCGCCGACCTGCCGTTCGAATTCATGATGAACGCGCTGCGTCTCATCGAAGGCGTCGACGCATCCACGTTCCGCGCGCGCACCGGGCTCGACGACGACGCGATCTCCGCGCGCCTGCGCGAGGCGCGCGCGCGGGGCTGGCTCGTCGACGATCCGGCGCGCATTGCCGCCAGCGAACTCGGCCAGCGTTATCTCAACGACGTGATCGGACTGTTCCTGCCCAACGCCTGAACCTGCGCAGCGCCGCTTTTCCTTCCCCTGCGCAGCGGGGGAAGGTGCCGAAGGCGGAAGGGGGCGCTTTTGGCTTTGATGCTGCGCATCGAAAAGCCCCCCTTCCGTCGCTGCCGCGACACCTTCCCCCGCTTCGCAGAGGAAGGGAAAGCATGCGGCTCTTCTGCGGGTGCGCACTCAAGCGAGCAGGAACATCGCCTTGGCGAGGAACACGATGCCGGCCATCAGCGCCAGCACGATGCGATGCGTGTGGCGGAAGCGGCACGGATCGAGCCGCCCGCGCAGCGACGCCCACATCGTGCTGGCAAACACGCCCAGCACGCCGAGCGCGAGCAGCACCTTGAGGCCGAGCAGGACGCCGAAGCGCGACCCGAGGCAGGCCAATCCTGCGCAGCGCACCTCGAACAACATGCCGCCGCTGAGGAACAGCAAGGCGACCACGAGCGGCATGACGCGGCGCGCACGGCGCACAATCGCGCGCTCCAGGCGCGCCATCTCATCGGGCGCGAAGTCGCGATGCAACGACTCCAGGACCAGCACCTCGAAAGCCACTGCCCCGACGAACACGATCGCACAGGCCAGATGCAGCAACTGGATCCAGCCATACCAATGCGCCATCGCAGCTCTCCTCGGCAATGCCCGATGCATCCGGGCAAGCATCACGCCCGCGCCGCGGCGCCGCCTTGACGTGGATCAAGCGCGGCAGCCGCGCTTGCAGTAGCGCCGGGCTCGCGTACACTGCGCGCGCCTCGGGTGTCCGCCGCGCGTCGCGCGCCGGATGAAACGGGAAGCCGGTGCGGTGTGTTTTTGCGATCGCCCCTGATCGCGAAAATCGAGAGCAGTCATGCATGGCTGCACTTCTCACCAAGGCCGGCGCTGCCCCCGCAACGGTAAGCGAGTCGAACCGGATCGAAAGCCACTGTCGCGCTGCGATGGGAAGGCGATCCGGCCGATGCACGGCGATCCGATCCATCCGATCGCGCCGCGCATCACCCGCAAGCCCGGAGACCGGCCCAAGGCACGCGTGCGCGACGAGCGCCGCGTTCGGCTCCAGGCGTTGCGGCGGGCAACGGGCGGGCTCGGGCGCCTGTTCGCCCGTGCGCGCCCTGCCTTCGCTGCCTGGTTTACGCGGGTGTGCGAAGGAGAATCCCATGAAGCGTTTTTGCGTTCTTTCCGTGGCCATTGCGGCCGCGCTGTCCGCGTCGGTGCACGCGGAAGACATCACCGAACAACCGACCGTGCAGGTCACCGCTTCGCGCGTCGCCGTGAGCGTGGACGACACGCTCGCCGACGTCAGCGTCATCACGCGGCAGGACATCGACGCAAGCGTGTCGCGCGACGTCTACGACCTGCTGCGCCTGCAGGCCGGCGTGGACATCTACCGCACCGGCGGCCCCGGCGGACAGACCGCGCTGTTCCTGCGCGGCAGCAACGCCAACCAGGTGCTCGTGCTCATCGACGGCGTGCGCGCTTCGTCGGCGACGACCGGCGGCTTCACGTTCGGCCAGTTGCCGCTGGATGCGATCGAGCGCATCGAGATCGTGCGCGGCCCGCGCGCGACCTACTGGGGCGCAGACGCGATCGGCGGCGTCATCCAGATCTTCACGCGCCGCCTCGACGGTCCGCGCGTGGCGGTCGGCTACGGCACCTACGGCGACGCCAACGGCAACGCCGGCATCGGCCAGTGGAACGGCACGGACGGCTACAGCATCGAAGTCGGTGCGCGCCACGTGCGCGGCTTCTCGGCGACGAACCCGAGCATCTGCAACGGCCCCGACGATCCGTATTGCAGCTACGACCCCGACAACGACGGCTACCGCAACACGAACGCCGTCCTGCGCGCGGCGCACACGTTCGGCAGCCAGCTGCTGTCCGGTTCGCTGTATCGCAGCCAGGGCCAGTCGCAATTCGACCAGGGCTACGTGAACAGCATCATGCAGGCCGGCGGCATCAACCTCGACGGCGCGCTTGCCGACAACTGGACGCATCACCTCGGCGCCGGCTTCACGCGCGAAGACTCGACCACGCCCGCGTTCGGTTCTTCCTACCTGAGCCGTCGCTGGAACCTGACCTGGCAGAACGAATTCCGCCTCGACGAGCACCAGCAACTCGTCGCCGGGATCGATTACACGCACGAAAAAGGCCAGTCGCTCGACACGTACGCGGGCACGGCGCGCGTCGACGATGCGCGCCACGACACCGGCGTCTTCGCCGGCTGGCGCGCGAATTTCGGCGCCTTCGACAGCGAACTATCGGGCCGCTACGACGACAGCAGCGCCTACGGCAGCGCGAAGACCGGCTCGCTCGCACTCGGCTGGCGCGTCAGTGATGGGTGGCGCGTCTACGCGAGCTTCGGCCAAGGCTTCCGCGCGCCGACGATGAACGAGCTCTACGACCCCGGCTACGACGGCTGGTACGCGGGCAATCCGGACCTCATGCCGGAGCGTTCGCACAGCAGCGAGCTCGGCCTCGAATTCACGCCTGCCGCCCATCAACGTTTGAAGGCGAGCCTGTATTCGACGCGCGTCAACAACCTCATCAGTTTCACCGGCTTCCAAAGCCAGGCCATCAATATCGCGCACGCCGCGATCGACGGCGCGGAACTGTCGTACGACGCGAAGTTCGGCGAGTGGACGACGACCGCAAGCTACACGTGGGAAGACGCGCGCGATGCCGACGCGCACGCGCAGCTGCTGCGCCGCGCGCGCAACAAGGCATCGGCGATCATCGAGCGCGCATTCGGCACGCATTTCAGCGCAGGCGCCGAAGTGAACTACGTCGGGCGCCGCGACGACGTCGGCGATGTGCGCCTGGGCGGCTACGCGATCGTCAACCTGCGCGCACGCTACGCGATCAACGACGCGTGGTCGATCGACGGCCGCGTCGAGAACATCGCCGACCGCGACTACGTCGTCGTGCACGGCTACAACGTCGCCGGCCGCTCGGTGTTCGCGCAGGTGGTCTGGCAGCCGGGTGGCTGAGGCCCTGCAAGCGGGTGCGGACCGGATGCGCCTTCTCCGGTTCGCACCGCCGGATCGGGAATGAAACATTTCGTGGCCTTCCCCGGGGCTGCGAAAACCTCCCTGTTCCCGTCGCGCCGCGCGTGCAAGAATGCGGGGCGCGCGGATGGCGCGCCGCTGACTCGCACAGCGGGTGATGGGGATGGGAATGAACGCATCAGACAAGCCCGACGCAGGCGAGGCGGCGACGCTCGCCCGCCGCAACGATCTGCCGCCACGCGTCAAAACCCTGTGTGAAGGCCTGCTCAAGCTTGCCCGCGACTGGCTGTCGCCCGCCGTCGAACAGGCGCTCGACGAGATCGAACAAACCCTGTTCCACCAGGCCCAGCGCGCGGACAGCAATGCGCAGCAACGGCATTTCGAAGCGCTGCGCATCCTCAAGGAACATCGCGCGCAGGTCGGATCGCGCTTCCTGCGCGGCGTCGAGTCCGGCATCGCCGCGATCCGCAGCGCCCCGCAGTCGCCCGCCGCGCCAGCCGCCGCGACCGCGCGCACGCCGCTCGAACTCGTCGACACCGCTTCGCTCGAGGAAGACCTCGCGCTGCGCGAAATCGGGGCGCGCGCCGAAATGCGCGCGAACCAGGCCTTGCACGTCTTCGCCTACCGCTTCGCGGTGATCGCAGCCACGTCGCCGCAGCACGAGTCGCTGCCGCTCGGTCCGACCGCGCTCGTCGATGCGCTGCGCGACGCATTCCGCGGCGCCGACCTGGACAGCACCTATCGCGTGCTGGCCTATCGCATCTTCGATCGCCTCGCCTTCGGCGAGCTCGCGCGTTTCTACGAGAGCCTCAACCAGTGGTTGCGCGAACAACGCGTCCTGCCGAATTTCCAGCTCGTCTACCGTGCGCCGGCGAGCGGCGCCGCCGCACGCACGCCCGCCTCCGCGTCAGCGACGGATCCGACCGACGCCGCGCAGGACCCCGACACGCCATCCGCGCCCGCGCCGGACGGCGCGGCGCAGGCGCAGGCCGCCACCACGCCGTCGGCACCCTCCGCGCCGGCCGCGGAAACCCCGCAGTTCTCCGCACTGCGCAACCTGCTCGCCGCACGTCGCCGTGCCGAAGGCGAAGAGGCGCCCGCGGCAGCGGCGCCCGCCATCGGCCAGGACGAGCTGCAACAGTTGCTCGCCACGATGCAGCGCGCCGGGCCGCAGGCGGGCGTCCCCGACAAGCGCTACGACAGCCAGCGGTTCCACAACACGCTGGCGGTCAAGCTGCGGCGGGCCGGCGCCAAGGGCAGCGCGCTCGCGCTCGGCGGCGAAGACCGCGACACGGTCGAACTCATCGGCATGCTGTTCGACTACGTCACGCGCAACATCCATCAGGAAAGCCGGGCGCGCGCACTGGTCGGGCAGTTGCACGTGCCGGTGCTGCGCGTCGCGCTCACCGACAAGACGTTCTTCACGCGCCGCGACCATCCGGCGCGCGAGCTCATCAACACGATCGCGGAAACCGGCGAACGCTGGCTCGACGACGCCGAAGCCGATCCCGAACTCGCCGCGAAGATGCGCGTCATCGTCGACCAGGTGTGTTCGTCGTTCGACGGCGACGTGACCGTGTTCGAGGGCATGGCGCAGGACCTCGACCAGCACCTCAAGCTCCTCGTCCGCCGCGCCGACGCCGCTGAACGCCGCCACGTCGAAGCCGCGAAAGGCCGCGACCGCCTCGAACTCGCGCGTGCGACCGCGCGCGCAGCGATCATCGGCCTGCTCAAGAACCGCACACCGTCGCAGCGCCTGCGCGCGCTGCTCGAGGACACCTGGACCGACGCGCTGGCGCTCGCCGCGCTGCGCGGCGGCGCCGACAGCGCCGAGTTCATGGAATGCCTGGACATCGCCGCGCAACTCGTCGCGCGCGGCGACCAGCCGCTCGGCAATGCGCCGGAAGACGAGAAGCTGCGCCAAGGCGCGGCCGGCTACCTGCGCGCGATCGGCCTGCACGACGAAGAGATCGACGGCCTGCTCGACAATCTCTTCGTCGAAGCGCCGACCGATGCCGCGCTGGCCCAGCTCAAGCGCATCGACGAGGCGCTGCGCGCCAAGCCGCGCCTCGGCGGCGACAGTCCGAAGCGTCCCGCCAAGCCGGCGCCGGTGCTCGACGACGTCGCGCGCAAGATGCTCGACCAGATCATGCACACGCCGTTCGGCACCTGGTTCGAATTCGTCAAGAACCAGCAGGGCGAAACCGTGCGCCGCAAGCTCGCCTGGTATTCGCCGATGACCGGCAACTGCCTGTTCGTGAACCAACGCGGCGCGCGCATCGAAGACCTCACGCTCGAACTGCTCGCCCGCGAGATGGCACGCGGCCAGGCGCGCGTGGCATCGGCCGAACCCGCCCGTTTCGTCGACCGCGCCTGGAAGACCATCGTCGACCTGCTGCGCCCGCGCGCGACGCCCACGCGCACCGGGGAGGCCATCGCATGAATGACAGCCGCAAACAGCGTCCCGCGCGCCGGCGCCCCGATCACGCCGTCGCCGTCACCGATCAGATGACCGGCGCGTGCGCGGGCCACGTCGGCAACCTGTCGGCAACCGGGATGATGCTGATTTCCGAACAGCCGATCGTCGAGGACGGCATCTACCAGTTCGCCTTCACGATGCCGTTGGAATCAGGGCCGCGCACGATCGAAGTCGGCGCGCACGAGCAGTGGTCGGCGCCGGGCACCGTGCGCGGTCAGCAATGGGTCGGCCTGCACTTCATCGACCTCTCGGCCGAGGACGAGCGCGCGCTGCGTCAGTGGCTCGCCGGCGGCGCGGACGGCGCTGCCTGAGACGGGATGGACGAAACGCCGCGCGGCTCAGCGCGCGGCGCGTTCGGCCTGTGCGCCGTAGGCGCGCATGAACATCTCGACGGTCGCGCGCAGGTGCGCGTCGACGTCGGTTTCGGTGGACGGCGCGCCGCAGCCGCACAGCATGCGTGCATGCACCTCGCCCTTGAGCAGGGCGAAGAACTGCGAAGCGGCTCGCGGCACGTCTTCGATCGCGAGCTGGCCGGCCGCGATTTCCTTGCGCAGGAATTCCTGGAAGCCGGCCTGCACGCGCTGCGGCCCCGCCTCCCAGAACAGCTGCGTGAGCTTGGGCGGCGCCGTGCCGGACGTGAGCAGGCGGTTGAGCGAGATCGAATCGGGCGAGGTGAGCAGCGCGAAGAATGCGCGGCCGATCGCCTCGAGCTGGCGCCGCACCGGACCTTGGACATCGACGTCGAACAGCGTCTCGGGCATCTGCTCTTCGCAGCGCTCGCGGATCGCGGCGATGAACAGCGCTTCCTTGTCGCGGAAGTGGCTGTAGACGGTGAGCTTGGAGACCCCCGCGTCGGCGGCAATGGCGTCCATGCTGGTGCCTTCGAACCCGCTGGTCGGGAACAGGCGTTTGGCGGCGTCGAGGATCGCGGCGCGCTTTTCGAGGTCCTTGGGACGGCCCGGACCGCAATTCTTGCTGGCCGGAACCGGAATGGCGGTGGCTGGCTTCATGGTATGACGAAAGTCACTGGACTGGTGGGTACAGTTTCGATACTATACTCGTCAGTTTGTGAATGTCTGCATAGCGCGTGCCATGCAGGCCTGAACGGATTATGACTCGTTTCGGGCGGGCGTGCCGAGCCCGCAGTCCGCAACGCGTCGACGCATTCCTCCCGTTTCGTTTCAAACCGTTTCGTTTCAAAGTCTCTCGCCGCACCGTCCCGGGCCATCTCCCTCCCCGCGACCGGGCCGGTGCGGTCGGGAGCATTCTTTCCAGACGACTGCTTGCGTTTTGCGCCGGAGCCGTCCGTGGCATACCTCTTGCTGGGTAGCGCTCCATGACCATTGCGATTCCGATGCTCGCCAACGCCGTGCCGCACTCCCTGCAAGACGCAGGTTTGGCGCTGCGCCTTGCCCAGCGTGCATTTGCCGCGCTGCTCGACGTCCGCGGCGACCTGTCCGGGCGGGCCATGGCGCAGCGCGGCCATGCATTGCGCCGCTGCCTGTCCGCACTGTCCGCGGACGACCGCGATCGCTTCGTGCGCTGGCTCGCGCTCCTGCGCGCCTCGCGCCAGAGCGTCGCCCCTGGCCAGGTCGCGCAGGCTGCAACGCACGCCGCGCCATCGCGGCGCAGCGTGCGGCAGCCGCTGGCAGCGGCCTGAGCGCAGGCTCCGCGATGACTTCCGGCACTTCGGACGGCGCGCTCCGTCTCCAACGATTGAGTTTGCCGGGACGCAGCCCTGCCCCTAGACTTCCCAGTCTTTTTTCCAACGCATGCGGGAACTTCGAACATGTCGATTGACACGGAATTGGCCAGGCAGAACATGGTCGAGAATCAGATCCGGCCGTGGGACGTGCTCGATGTGCGCGTGCTCGATGCACTGCGCGACGTGCACCGCGAAACCTTCGTGCCCGAACGCTTCCGCGACCTCGCCTTCGCCGACATGGCGCTGCCGATCGGCCACGGCGAAGTCATGTTCAAGCCCGTCATCGAAGGCCGCATCCTGCAGGCGCTCGCGCTGCGCGGCGACGAACGGGTTCTCGAGATCGGCACCGGCACGGGTTTCCTCACCGCCTGCATGGCGCGCCTGGCGGCATCGGTGACGAGCGTGGAACGCCACGCCGACCTCGCCGAAGCGGCGCGTGCGCGCCTGGGCGCCGCGCATGTCGGCAATGTGCGCGTGGAAACCGGCGACGCGCTCGGCGACGCACAGACCAGCGAGGCTTTCGACGTGGTCGTCCTCGGCGGCGGCGCGTATGCGCTGCCCGAACGCCTGCGCGCGAGCGTGCGGCCCGGTGGCCGCCTGTTCGCGATCGTCGGCGAATCACCCGCGATGCAGGCCGTGCTCGCCACGCGCGATGGCGCCGGCCACTGGACGCAGCAAAGCCTGTTCGAAACCGACGTGCCCTACCTGCACAACGCGCAGCCGCCGCGGCATTTCACGCTCTGAACAAGACACCCCTTTTCGTTTTTTCGAGGATGATCCAATGATCCGCTTTCGCTCCCTGTCGCTCGCGGTCGCCCTGAGTTGCGCCGGCGCGGCGCATGCCGAAGACCTGATGCAGATCTACCAGGAAGCACGCACTTCCGACCCGACCCTGGCCGGCGCCGAGGCGACCAAGCTCGCCACCGACGAGAACGTCGACCAGGCGCGTTCGCAGTTGCTGCCGCAGATCGGCATCAGCCTCGAATATTCGCGCTCGCGCTCCGGCGACAACGGCACCTCGCAGGTGCGGCTCGACCCGATCGGCGATCCGGACGTATACACACCGGTCGACGGCATCACCAACACGACCAAGTCGCGCACCACGCGCGCGTCGCTGAGCCAGAGCATCCTCGACATCAGCAAGTGGACTGCGCTCAAGGCCAGTCGCTACACGGCGCAGGCCGGCGCGGCGACCTACGACGCCGCCGAGCAACAACTGCTGATCAGCACCGCTCAGGCCTATTTCAACGTGCTCACGGCGCTCGATGCGCTCAAGTTCGCCGACGCCAACGAGAAGGCGCTCGCGCGCCAGCTGGAACAGGCCAAGCAGCGCTTCGATGTCGGCCTGGCCGCGATCACCGACGTCAACGACGCCAAGGCGCAGCACGACCAGGCGGTCGCCAGCGTCATCAGCAACCAGAACTCCGTCGATACCGCGCGCGAGTCGGTGCGCCAGCTCACCAACAAGGAGCCCGGCGAGTTCAAGAAGCTGCGCGAGGACCTGCCGCTCGACCATCCCACGCCCGAAGATCCGTCCGCGTGGGTCGACGTCGCGCTCAAGAACAATCCTTCGCTGCAATCGGCCGCGCTGCAGGTCGACGCCGCCAATGCCAACATCAACACCGCGCGCGCCGGCCACCTGCCGACGATCACCGGCTCGGTGAGCTACGGCAAGTCGCCGACCTGGGGCGATACGCGCTACGGCGGCGTCGGCACGTTCCCCAACTACGCCGGCGATCCCAAGTGGGGCAGCTCGATCGGCGTGACGCTCAACGTGCCGATCTTCAGCGGCGGCTACACGCAGTCGCGCGTGCGCCAGTCGATCTACCAGCGCGATTACGCGCAGGACCAGTTCGAGCTCGGCCGCCGCCAGGTCGAAGCGGCCACGCGCAACAGCTATCGTTCCGTGATTGCCGGCGCCAGCGAAGTGGAAGCGACCAAGGCCGCCGTCGTCTCCGCGCAAAGCTCGGTCGAAGCGACCCAAGCCGGCTACGAAGTCGGCACGCGCACCATCGTCGACGTGCTGATCAGCCAGCAGACGCTGTTGCAGGCACAAAGCCAGTACTCCGCCGCGCGCCACGCCTTCGTCATGAACGGCTTGCTGCTCAAGCAGGCCGCGGGCGTCATCGAGGTCAAGGACCTCGAAGCGATCAACGCCCTGCTGGATTGATCCGTTGCGGGCGCGGCGGCACTTGCCGTCGCGCTCATCCCTCTTCCATCGCCCGCTCCACGAGCGCCATCGTCCGCGCGACCGCGCCGCGTTCGCGCTCCATGACCGCGAATGCGGCGGCGCCCATGCTGCGGCGCTCGACGTCGCGCGAGAGCAGGCACACCACCGTCGGACCGAGCGCGTCGCCGTCAGCGATGCGCAGCACCGCACCGGCGGCGATGAGATCTTCGGTCACCTCGGCGGAATTGAACGTTTGCGGCCCGACGATGACCGGCCGCGCCAGCGCCGCCGGTTCGAGCAGGTTGTGGCCGCCGACCGGCACGAGGCTGCCGCCGACGAAGGCGACGTCGACCGCCGCATAGAAGTCGAGCAGTTCGCCCATCGTGTCGACGACAAAGCATTGGCTGGCCGGATCGGCCATCGTGTCCTCGCTGCGCGTGCGCGTGTTGAAACCGTAGGCCCGGCATGCCGCGGCGACCGGCTTGAAGCGCTCCGGATGACGCGGCGCGATCAGCAGCAATGCATCGGGAAAGCGGCGCAGCACCTCGGCGTGCGCCTTGAGCACGATCATCTCCTCGCCCTCGTGCGTGCTCGCCGCGATCCATACCGGCCGCTCGCGCCCGGCGGCTTCGCGGAATGCCGCGCCACGCACCTCGACCTCTTCGGGAATGGCGATGTCGAACTTGAGGTTGCCGACGATGGTGACGTAACCGGGTTCCGCGCCGAGCGCAATGAGCCGTTCGTAGTCCGACGTCGACTGCGCCGCGACCATGCGCGCGCAGCGGATCGCACGACGCGCCAGCGGCTGGATCGGCCAGTAGCCGCGCAACGAGCGCTCCGACAACCGCGCATTCGCAATGACGATCGGGATGTGCCGCTCGGCGCAGGTGATGAACAGGTTCGGCCAGATTTCCGTTTCCATGACGACCGCCAGGCGCGGCTTCACGCGGTCGAGGAAACGCTTGACCGCGCTGGTCAGGTCGTAGGGCACGTAGACATGGAAGACGCGATCGCCGAGCAGGTGCTGCACGCGCTCCGAACCCGTCGGCGTGAACGTGGTGATGACGAAGCGCGAATCGGCGTAGCGCCGCATCAGCGCCTCGATCAGCGGCAATGCCGCGTTGACCTCGCCGAGCGACACCGCGTGGACCCAGATGCTGCCTTCGATGTGGGGGTCGGGAAAGAAGCCGAAGCGCTCGCGCCAGCGCGCGAAATAGCCGTGGTACTTGATGCCGCGCGCGGTCAGGCGATACAGCGCGAACGGCGTCAGCAGGTACAGCGCGAGGGCGTAGATGAAACGCTGGAACACGGCGCGGCGGACGATGAAAGGGCTGGCAGTATAGCTTTGAGGGCCGAGGGCTGAGGGTTGAAAGAACCGGGCACCGTTTCTTCAACGGCCGTCACTTCGCCGAAAGTCGGACAAGCGCGAGGCGCGCCGAAAGTCCGGACGACAGCCCGAAGGGCGAGCGACGCGAATCATCCGGTTTCATCCGTCGATGGTCCGCCGGAAACCGAAAGCCGGATTCCGGCCTGCGCCGGAATGACGAAATCCCGGGAAACGTGACTTCAGCCGTCAGCCTTCAACCCTCAAACCCGCATAATCGACCGATGCCGCAAACCCGTCCGCCCTTCCGCGCCGCCCTGCTTTCGCCACTGCACTGGCCGGCGTGGCTCGGCGTCGCGCTGATCCGCTTCTTCGCGCTGCTGCCGCGGCGTTGGCTCATGCGCGGCGGCCGCATCGTCGGCGCGCTGTTCGCGCGCCTGCCCGGCGAACGCCGCCACGTCGCCGCGACGAACATCGCGCTGTGTTTCCCGCAACTCGACGGCGCGCGGCGCGCGGCGATGCTCGAGGAAAACCTGCGCGATGCCGGCGCGATGCTCGCCGAATTCACGCTCGCCTGGATGGGGTCGGATGCGGCGATCGCGCGCATCCCGGTGACGATCGAAGGACTCGATCACCTGCAGGCCGCGCGCGAATCCGGCCGCGGCGTGCTCCTCGTCGGCGCGCACTTCTCGCACCTGGAACTGTGCGCGCGGCTCGTCTCGCAGCGTATCCGCATCGCCGGCATGTACCGCGAGCACGCCGATGCCGCGTTCGAGTGGGCGATCAAGCGCGCGCGCCTGCGCTATGCCGACGCGATGTTCGCCAAGGACGAATTGCGCGCGACGATCCGCCATCTCAAGAGCGGCGGCACGCTCTGGTACGCGCCCGACCAGGACATGCGCGGCAAGGACGCCGTGTTCGCGCCGTTCTTCGGCATTCCCGCTTCGACGATCACCGCCACGCACCACCTCGCGCGCCTGTCCGGCGCGCTGGTGATCCCGTTCTTCCACAAGCGGACCGACGACGGCTACGCGATCCGCCTCGAAGCGCCGCTGGAGAACTTCCCGAGTGACGACGTCGTCGCCGACACTGCACGCATCAACACCTGCATCGAACGCATGGTGCGCGAGGCGCCGACGCAATATCTTTGGCTGCACAAGCGTTTCAAGACGCGCCCGCCGGGGCAGCCGGGCGTGTACTGACTGCATCGCTGCCGCTGGGGGAAGGCATGTCATTCCTGATCGTCGTGGCCTGCTGCGTTCTCGGCGGCGTGTTGGGCGGCATCGTCGGCAACGACGGTGACGCTGCGCTCGGTTTCTTCGGCGGCATCGCCTTCGGCGTCGTGCTCGCGCGCCTGCGCAACCTGTCGGTGCGCGTCGATGCGCTGACGCGCGAACTCGCCGGACTCGCGTCGCCACCGAGTGTCGAAACACCGTCCGCGCCGCCGACGGCATCGCCATCGCACACACCGATGCGCGACGCCGCGACGAGCGCCGCAGCCGCAACCCCGGCATCGTCGGCCGTCGCAGCAACAGGTGCAGGTGCAGCCGCGATCGCCACGAACGCGACCGCATCCGCCATCACCGGCGAATCCGTCACGCACGACGCCGCGCCGATCGACACGCCGCCACCGCTGCCGCCGCGCGCGAGAACCCCCGCCGCACCGAAAGCGCCATCGCCCGACCCCGTCGGCAAAGCGGTCACGTGGATCAAGCGCTGGTTCACCGAAGGCAACGTGCCGGTCAAGGTCGGCATGCCCGTGCTGTTCGCGGGCGTCGCCGCGCTGCTCAAGTACGCGAGCGACGAGGGCTGGCTGACCCTGCCGATCGAATTGCGCCTGGCCGGCATCGCGCTCGCCGCAACCGCCGCGCTCGCATTCGGCTGGCGCGAGCGCGAACGCCGCCGCGGGTTCGGCCTCGCCCTGCAGGGCGGCGCGATCGGCGTGCTGCTGCTCACCGTGTTCGCCGCGTTCCGGCTCTACCATCTGCTGCCGGCGAGTGCCGCATTCGCGCTGCTGCTCGTGCTCGTCGCCGGTGCCGGCGTGCTCGCCGTGTTGCAGGACGCGCTCGCGCTGGCCGTGCTCGGCATCCTCGCCGGCTTTGCCGCGCCGATCCTGATCTCGACCGGCAACGGCAATCATGTCGTGCTGTTCTCGTACTACGCGCTGCTCAACCTCGCCATCTTCGCGATCGCATGGCGCAAGCCGTGGCGCGCGTTGAACCTGCTCGGCTTCTTCTTCACCTACGCGATCGCCACCGCGTGGGGCGTGCTGTCCTATCGCGCCAGCCTGTTCGCGAGTACCGAGCCGTTCGTGCTGATCCACTTCGCGATCTATCTCGCGATCCCGATCCTCTACGCGCGCCGGCAAGGCACGTCGAAGCGCGACGCGATCGACGGCACGCTCGTGTTCGGCAATCCGCTCGTCGCGTTCGCGTTGCAGGCCGCGCTGCTGGACGGCGAGCGCGTGTCGCTCGCGTACTCGGCGCTCGCGCTCGCTGCGATCTACGCCTTGCTCGCATGGCGGCTGCTGCCGGTCCGCCGCGTGCTCGGCGAATCGTTCGCCGTGCTCGGCGTCGGCTTCGCGACGCTGGCGGTGCCGCTCGCGCTGAGCGCGCGCACGAGCGCTTGCACGTTCGCGCTCGAAGGCGCGGCGCTGGTCTGGCTCGGCCGGCGCCAGGCGCGCCGATTGCCGCAGATCAGCGGCCTCGCGCTGCAAGCGCTCGCGGCCGGCGCGTTCGTGCTCGCACTCGCCTTCACGGGCGATGGCGGCGCGCTGCCGATCGCGAACGGCGTGTTTGCCGGCGCGTTGCTCATCGCCTTCGCCGCGTTCGCGAGCGCGTGGCTGTACCACCGCGACGATGCGCAGCCACAACTCGCCGCGCTGCTCCACCTGTGGGGCCTGGCGTGGTGGCTCGGCGCCGGTCTGCACGAGATCGAACGCTTCGTGCCGACGGCGCAGCAATTGCCTGCCGTGCTCGCGCTCGCCGCCCTGACCGCCGCGCTGTCGGCACTCGCGCACGCGCGCATCCGCGCAAGCGCGCTCGCATGGACGTCCGCAGTCGCGCTCGCCAGCGGCATCGTGATCACGGTGCAGTTCGCGGATTCCGGCGCGAAACCGCTCGCCGCCTGGGGTCTCGTCGCATTCGCCGCGTATGCCGTTGGTGGTTTCCTCGCGCTGCGCGTGCTCAAGGACGCGACGGACACCGTCGTGCGCGTCGCGCACCTCGGCTGGCTGTGGACGTGGACGCTCGCGGTCGCGCTGACGTTGCGCGGACTTGCGATCGACGCCCATCTCGGCGCAGGCTGGATCGCCGCGCTGATGCTGCTGCCCGTGCTCGTCACGTGGGCGATCGCGCTGTTGCGGCCGGCGTGGATCACGCCGCCGCTCGGCGCACGCTTCGAGGCTTGCCGCGGCTGGTTGCTCGCGACGCAAGCGATCGTCGCGACGATCGCATTCGCCGGCCTGCTGTTCCACGACGGCGCGAGCGCGCCGCTGCCGTTCCTGCCGCTGCTCAATCCGGTCGAACTCGCGCAGCTCGGCGCACTTGCCTGTTTCGCGCGCTGGTTCGGCGATCGCGGCCTGCCCACCGACCTCGCGCAGCGCCGCGTGCCGCTGCTCGCCAGCGCCGGCTTCGCCTTCGTCACCGCCGCGACCTTGCGCGCCGCGCATCATCTCGGCGGCGTGCTATGGGACGAAAACCTGTGGGACTCGAACCTCGCGCAGACCTCGCTCACGGTCGTGTGGAGCGTGCTCGGCGTGATGGGCTGGGTATTCGGATCACGCCGCGGCCACCGCTTGCTGTGGCTGGCCGGCGCCGTGCTCATGGCCGTCGTGCTCGCGAAATTGCTGCTCGTCGACCGCAGCCATCTCGGCAACCTGTTCGGCATCGCCTCGTTCATCGCCTACGGCCTGCTGTGCACGGCGATCGGCTATTTCGCGCCCGCGCCGCCGCGCGCAAACGCGCAGGAGGCTTCCGCATGAAAACCTCGATCGCACTCGCTTTCTCGCTGTTCGCGGCGACCGTCGCACGCGCGAATGCGCCGACGGACTATGCCACCGTGTTCCCGATCGACACCGCGAACGCCGCGTCCGACGCGAATGGCGCGTGGCGTTTCGACCTCACGCCCGACGCCTACGCGTGGGTGCAGGACGCCGCGCTGCGCGACATCGAAGTGTTCAACGCGGCCGGCCAGCCCGTGCCGTTTGCGCGCTTCATCGATGCGCCGACGGCAACGCAGCGCGAGCACGTCGCGACCTTGCCCGTGCTCGCGCTGCCGCCGTCCACGTCGAACGCGAACGGCAACGACCTGCGCCTGGTCATCGACCGCGACGCCGACGGCCGCCTGCGCCGCATCGACGCCGGCGAGCAACCTGCCGCCGCGAACGCCGGCGCGAAGGAATGGCTCGTCGATGCGCGCGGCGGCGCGGCGATGGATCGCCTCGGGCTGACGTGGAGCGCGCCGGCCACGGGCGTGGTCGCGCGTTTCGCGATCGAGGCGAGTGACGACCTGCAAACCTGGCGCAGCGTCGGCAGCGGCACCGTGCTCGCGCTCGAACAGGACGGCGCGCGCGTCGAACGCCACGACATCGCGGTCGGCGGCGTGCGCGCAGACTACCTGCGCCTGCGCCGGCTCGACGACGGCGCGGCATTGCAAGGACTCGCCGCGCAATCGCATTCGACCGAACGCGACACCGCCGCGCCGCCCAGCCACTGGACGCAAACCGGCAACGGCCAGCGCGCCGACGCCGCGCCCGCGGGCATCGCGGCACGCTTCGACTACACGCTGCCCGCAGCGCTGCCGGTGCGCGCCGCACGCATCGAACTCGCCACCGACAACGCGCTCGCGCCGCTGATCCTGTCCGCGCGCGACGGCGACACCTGGCGCGAACTCGCACGCGTCACCGCGTTCCGCCTGCGCTCGGGCGACGAGACGATCCGCAACGACGATGTCGAATGGACCGCGGCATCGCGCCTGCGCGAATTCCGCATCGATTCGCGCGTGCCGCTCGCGGCGCCGCCGAGGCTCTCGCTCGACATCCGCCCGGACCGTTTCGTGTTCCTCGCCGAGGGCGACGGCCCGTACCTGCTCGCGGTCGGCAGCGCACGTGACCGGCACGCGGACTATCCCGTCGACGTGGCGCTCGCGAGCCTGCGCGCGCGACTCGGCAAGGACTGGCAACCGCCGCTCGCGCAGCTCGGCCCGGCGCGTGAAAGCGCTGGCGCGAAAGCCTTGCAACCCGAGCCGGTCGAATCGTCGCTGCCGTGGCGACGCTGGCTGCTGTGGAGCGTGCTCGTCATCGCCGCGGCCGTGGTCGGCGGCTTCGCGTTGAGCCTGCTGCGCGGCGCGGGAAGGCGCGACGCCTGATCGCGCGTCAATCCGCGCTTCCTGCGGATGACACGAACGCCGCGCAATACAGCGCGAGCAGCCACCAGAACAGCAGCCCCCACCACGCCGAATAGAACGCGAGGTGCGTGTTGAGCGGGAACGCCATCGCGACAAGCGCGAGTCCGGGCGCCGCCGCGCGCTCGCGCGTGCGCGCGTCGGCGCGCCACCACGCGCGCAGCGCGAGCCAAGTGCCGAGCAGCCAAAACGCGAGGCCGACGATGCCGGTTTCGCTGAGCACTTCGAGCACGATCTGGTGCGCGTGCGAGGCACCGGTGTCGCTGGCGGCGTCGACGAAGTCGTCGCCCGGCGTGGCGAAATGGGGA
>Ga0182744_1001679_pt1 | contig 19103 bp, 22 predicted proteins | sample eDN3rd30CKraftMG_FD_128525 | JGI IMG/M metagenome (GOLD analysis project Ga0182744, IMG submission 128525) | Enriched Miracle-Growth compost microbial communities from Emeryville, California, USA - eDNA 3rd pass 30_C Kraft MG (version 2) (version 2) ...
CGTTGAAAACCGCGATTCGGTCCGACATGGTCAGCGCCTCGCCCTGATCATGCGTGACATAGACCACGGTGATCCCCAGCCGGTCGTGCAGCGCCTTGATCTCGAACTGCATATGCTCGCGCAACTGCTTGTCGAGCGCGCCAAGCGGCTCGTCCATCAGCACCAGCTCGGGGTCGAAGACCAGCGCGCGGGCCAGCGCGATGCGCTGCTGCTGGCCGCCCGAAAGCTGCGCGGGCCGCCGGTTCGCGAATGTCGACATCTGCACCATGTCGAGCGCGCGCGCCACGCGGCTGCTGCGTTCGGCCGAGGTCATGCCCCGCACTTCCAGCGGGAAGGACAGGTTCTCGCCCACGGTCATGTGCGGGAACAGCGCATAGCTCTGAAACACCATGCCGATGCCGCGCTTATGCGGCGGCACGTCGTTGATATTGCGCCCGTTCAGGCGAATTTCGCCATGGGTCGCCGTCTCGAATCCGGCCAGCATCATCAGGCAGGTGGTCTTTCCCGAACCCGAGGGCCCGAGCATCGTCAGGAACTCACCCTTGCCGATGCTGAGGTTGAGGTCTTTCACGACCAGAGTCTGACCGTCATAGCTTTTCTGCACATGATCAAAGACGACAAATGCGTCGTTCGCGGCTGCGACTGCCAAATGCGGGTCTCCCTGTTTCTCATAGTTCTTGTTTTCCGCCATCCAAGCCTATGCGCCGCTCGCGCAGGATTGCAACTGACATGTGCAAGCTACAGGCAGCACCCTCCCGCTGCCGCAAAACCGGGCATGAAGGCAGGGCCGGTGCCGCCGGGCAATGACGACCGGCCCGAAGCCGAAAGGCCAAAGGACAAAGCCGGTTGGAAGATTGGCGAAATCGGCGCGCGGCCCGCCAAAGCATGTCGGGGCCGGATTTGCGCACAGGCTTTGGGCAATGGCGCCGAGCGCGTCCCGCAGGATCCCCGGCGCCGCGCAATCATACCATATGGATGACGCAAAACGCCTATAGCCAAGCCCCCCGCGCAGATCGCGAAAGGCTGTTCAGGGCTGAAAATCTCGGGCGGAGAAAAAACGAAAGGCCGGCTTTCGCCGGCCGCTTTCGCCATCTGCTACTTGGTGCGGTCGAGACGCACCCGCATGACCGCAAGCCAGCGCAGATCAGGGCAGATTTCGGCCTTGAGAATAAAGGCTTAGCGCACTAGATTGCGACTATCTGCGATGCGCTGCGATGGTGCATAGACTGACTTACTGGTGCATAAAATGGTTCATAAGCTCAAGGCCGCTCAGGTTTCAAAGCTCGGTGAAGGACGGCACGCCGACTCACTCGGTCTTTATCTTCATGTTGTCGGCGGTTCCCGATTCTGGGTGCTGCGCTACACCTCCCCGGCGACCAAGCGCCGCCGCGTCATGAGCCTTGGCACCCTCGACAAGCTGTCCTTGGCCGATGCCCGAGAGAAGCGCGACGAGTATCGCAAGCTGATCCGCTCGGGCGTCGATCCAATGGCAGAGGATGCCCCTGCCCCGGACAACACCCTCGCGTCATGGGTCGCGAAATGGTTCGACGCAAACAAGGGCACCTTGAAGAATGACGGCGCTGCCGGGCGCTGGATGTCGCCCTTGAAGGTCCACGTTCTGCCGAATCTGGGCAGCAAGGACGTAGCAGAGATACGCGCGGGTGATGTCATCGACGTGCTGCGCCCCATATGGAAATCCCGCGTCAGCGCCGCTCAGAAGGCCGCTGACAGGCTCGGGATCGTCTTGCGCTATGCTGCTGCCTATGTGCCGGGCATCGACCGCATGGCCGTCCCTGACGCGCGCCAGCAGCTAGGCAGTCAGGACCATGCCGTCACCCATATCGTCGCCATGCCGTGGCGCGCGGTGCCGGTCTTCTATGCCGGTCTCGGCCTGACTCCGACTGAATTGGCACTCAGGCTGCTGATCCTGTCGGCCTCGCGACCCGGCCCGGTGCGGCTGGCTCGGGCCGAGGAATTCGACCTCGACCGCGCGGTCTGGACCATTCCGGCAGACAAGTTGAAGTTCAAGCCGACCAAACGCAGGCCGAAGCCCCAGCCCTTCCGCATCCCGCTTTCGCCGGAAGCCTGCCGGGTGATTGAAACTGCCCTGCCCCTCGCCCGCGATGGTTGGCTTTTCACGGCGCGTATGGGCAAGCCCCTGTCCGATGCCGCCATGAACGTCTGGCTGACGACGAACAAGATCGCGGGGCGGTCGCACGGGTTCAGGACCAGTTTTCGGACGTGGTGTCAGGATCACAGGATAGACCGCGACCTTGCCGAAATGAGCCTCGGGCATGTCGTCGGCGATACCGTCGAGTCGTCCTATGCAAGGTCGGACATGCTCGACCTGCGGCGAGAGGTGCTGGTCAAATGGCAGGATCACGTCATCTCGAAGCTGCCAGCGGCCTGACAGGCACAGAGCCTCTAGGTCACGCTACAGGCCCGATTCGGCACGCTGCCGAGGTCAGGACAGCACCCGCAGAGGGTCGGGCCAGCACGCGACCGAGGCGCGGGCATAGCGGACTTCCTCGGCCAGCAGGTCGCGCAGGTCGTCCAGTTCAAAATTCACTTCCCCGTCTGCCTCAACCAGATCAAGCAGCGGCCTGATCATCCCTGCCAGCGTCAGCCAGAACGCAACCTCGTTCGCCCCCTGTTGGGTCAGCATCCGGCGCGGCATGGCGTCGATCAGCCGGTGCACTTCGACCGCGCGCACCGCGTGCACCTCAAGAAAGCACATCTCGGCCAGATCGGGATTGCCGCCGAACAGATGGGCCGCGATCCGGCCCAAGGTGGCAACGGCTTCACTCATGCCAGCGCCACCTGCTTGGCCTTGACCAGTGCCTTTCGGGCACGGGCCGGGGGGCAAATCTCGTCCAACAACAGGGGCCGGTCGATCCGGGCCGCGCCCAGCTTCCTGATCACCCCGCAGAGCTTAGCCGTGCCGCCGATGCCCAGATCAGCTTCCAGCGCGCGGGTTGCTGCGATCACCATGACCGGCGTCGTGAACGGCCCCGACCATCTTTCGATCAGACTGAAGTCAGCATCAGATGTTCCCGCGCGGGCATAGACCGAGTCCAGCATCGGGTGCGACAGACCCCGTGCCGACAGGATGGCTTTCTCGGCCCGAGGATGCGCCACCAGCGGCCCGCAGGCGGACAATGACATCAACCTTTCGAAGTCATGACGGGACAGGTCAGCCGGGATCACCGCGAATTCCCCCGAGCCATCGGCGTAGGCTTCAACATGGATTTCCAGCCCGGCAGTCTCGACGCCCAGAATCCGGGCCGCAACCGAAGCGGCCAGCGCGTGCCGCAGTTCGTGCAGGGCGGCGCTGGTCATGTCGTGACCGTGGTCTTACGGAAGATGATGTCGGGTGCCTTCTCCTTGCCGCTGGCCTGATCACCGTCCAGCACCTGCCGCAAGAAGGCGCTGGGGGTGCCGCTGATCAGTCGAGCTTTGCGCAATTCCACGTCCGAGGCCGCGCCGTCCAGCGCCCTCATATTGGCGGCGGTGACGGCAGCCCCGGCACTTTTCAGCAAGGCCGCTCCGTCGATCTGTTCGAGCCGGTCAGTCAAGCCAATAGTGGCGTCCTTGATCGTCCGCCCGGTGGCGCTGATCATCTCGTCCACCAGCCCGGCGCGATCCTCGTCCATGGCAGCAAGGAAGCTGTCAAAGACATCAGCCAAGGCCCGCCCTGTTATAGCCTTGTCGCCAACCTCGGTGCGGAGCCAATGAACAAGCCGGGCGGCATGGGCGCGCTTCTCAGTCATTTCGTGGTCCTCCAAGCGTCGGCGACGACGACTTGCAGGCCGCGCCGGGTCTTGGCCTGCCGGGCGAGGCGCTTGTCGCGTCCCTCTTTGCGCTTCTGGCCGATGACCGACCGGGCGATGGCACGGGTCGTCTCAGGCAAGCTCGACCTCGCAAGGTCGAGTTCCTGCCTCATCCGGGCCGTGGGCCGGAAGTCCTTCAAGATGTCGTCCGGGTTCACATGGTCGATGGTCAGCGCCACATCGACCGCCTCGGCCAGCAGGTCACGAACCAGCCCCATTCGGTCGCGCGCCTTGCCGACATCCTCGGCGATCATCCCCGCGACCTCGCGCAGGTGGTCAGCGGTTTCGTCAGCCTCGGGCTGGGCAAGCGTCGGATCGATTTCTTTCAGCATCATCCCGGACGCGAAGATTTCCAGCGCAATCGTCACCATCGGGTCGGACCCAGTGCCATTGCCATCGGTCAGCGCATCGGCGGTGTGGTTCAGGTGCCTGCCGACCTCGGCGACACGCTTGATCAGGGCGTCGGCTTCGCGGTCGATGTGGTGAAGGTCTCGCAAGGCGGGAATGACGGCCACGGGGTCGAGGTCTGGCAGACCTTTGACAGCTTTCGAGATGGTATCCAGCGCGACCTTGGCCGCGCGCGTAGCCAAATGGCGGGACAGGCTGACTTGCGCGCCCCCTGCTTCGACGGTCGGGGTCTGGACTCTGCGATGCAGCATCTTGCGCGCTCCTAGCTTGCCGCCCCGGCACTGGCGGGGGATGCCCCAAGTCTAGCGCAGTCAAGGGCAGGAGTCACGATATTTGGATTCAGGATCAATGGGTTGTATTACGCTGCCGCCTTCTGCGCAGATTTGGACTCTGCCAGCCGTTCGATCCAGCCCCAGACCGCGCGGGGGTCAATGCCGCCCAGCAGTTCCACCGCCCCGAGTAGCTGGTCCACGACCTTCGGGTCAGGTCGATCACCTCGGGCGAGGTCGGCGGCGATGCGATGGGCGTGCTGGTTTATCGCGGCGGTCCAGAGCCGGGCGCAGTCATCGGCGTGCGTCAAGAACGCATCGTTGCGGCGGAATCTCACAAGCTCGGCGAGCATCTGGATTGCCGGGGTGGACCAGTATTGAAGGCTGGCCGGGTTCACCAACGCTTCGGCAATCATGATGTCGGTCGTAATCGTGTTTTTCATGCTCGACCTCCTTGCGGCGGGCAAGTTCGGCGTCCAGCAGGCCCGCGACCTTGGCTAGCTGGCGCGGGGTCCACGACATCAGGTCATCCTCCGGCGCAGGCCGTAAGCGGTGCGCATCTGGGCATCCAACTGTCCGCTGGTAATCGCCTCGCGCATCTTGTCGCGGATGACGATCTTGATGTCTTCGCCGCCCATGGCGTTCGGCTCGCGGGTCGCTTCGACCTGCGACGAGCCGTAATTGTGGACTGAAATATTGTTGGTGCCGCTGCGCCCCGAGGACGAGGCAGCCCCGACCGGCAGGCGAGGCAGGATGATCGCGCCGGGCGGGCCAGCGTTCGCTGGATCAGACGAGGCTGTCAGCACGCGCGGCATGGCGAAGGACGAGGCCACGACAGGCGAGGCAGCCGCGCCGTTCGCGTTCATGAAGCCGAAGCCCGAGGTCTGCGACAGCAGGCCCAGAAACTGGTTCAATTGCTGGCTGAACAAGAACTTCGTGATGGAATTCAGCATGTCGAGCAGCATCGTCTGGAAGGCTTCGCTGGCAGATTGCGAGCCGTCCACAATGGAGCCGAACAGGTCATTGAAGCCGGACTCCATGATCAGGCCGATTTGCGAAAGCTCGGCGTCGTGCTCTTTCAGTTCCTCGTCCAGTTGCGCCCAAGCCGCTTTCATCCGGGCAAGCTGATCTTCTGTTACATCTCCATACTGTTCGACCGCGTGAATGGCATCGGACAGCACGCGGGCACGGCGCAGGATGGCCTGTTCCTCGGTGTCGTAACTGGAGAGGACAGAATCCAGGTTGTCGTAAGCTGCCTTCTGCTTGCGGGTGTAATCGTCCATCATCGCCCTGATCGCGCTGATGGCGTCTTCCTGCGCCTTGATGGCGTCGGCCGCGTCCTGCTGCTGCTGCGCGTTCTGGCGCTGCGCCTCGGTGTTGCGATCCACGGCCGCAGACCATTCATCGAAGGCTTCGGTGGCCTTCTGGACCGCCTCGTCGGTCTGGCCGATCAGGTCCAGTTGCAGTTCGAACCAGCGGGACGCCTTGACGCGCTCAGCGGCGGCAGCGAACGAATCCATGCCTTGGGCCAGCGCGTCCGTCTCGGCCTGAATGCCCGCCGTGTCAGCCCCAAGGCTGGTGGTGGCGGATCGCAGCCCGTCCACGGCCGACTTCACCCGGTCGAAGGCATCGGCGAGGCCATCGGCGGAATCGACGTTCCCGGCGAGGATGTCGTCCAGTCGGCGCAGGGTGGCATTGAGGTCCTTGGCCTTGCTGTCGCCAGCCGCGATGCCTTCGAGCAGTTCGCGGGCTGCCTTCGGGAAGACGATGCCAAGTTCATTGGCAAGGGCGAGCAGGCGGGTGATGGCCTGCTGCGAGGTTTCAGTGCCGGGATGGTCGCGCATGGCGTCCAGCGCGTCACCCATGGCGCGGCCGAAGCGTTCGGCGTCGGCCTCGCTGACCTTGAGCTTGGACGAAAGCCGGGTCACGCGGCGGTCGAGGTCTTCCAGACGGTTCAGGTCTTCGGTGCTGGCAAGCCCGCCCGCAACCCGCTTCTGAATCTCGTCGCGCTGTTCCAGCACGAAATTCAGGTCCTCGGCCCAGCGAAGCTGGTCGCGCGCCTCATTGGTGAAGGATGCGAAGGCGTCGGCCTGCGCTTCCAGCACGTCCTGCTGTTTGAGCAGCAGCAGTTGACGGTTCAGTTCGAGCGTGCCCTTCGCGGCATCCCCGGCCCCCTTCGCCACGCGATCCGCCGACACGGCGATGCGGTCGAGCAGGTCGGCCATGCCGTCGAGCGCGCCTTGCAGGTCGTCGGCCGCGTCCGAGAACTTCTTGATCTCCTTGCTGCCCAGCCCCAGCGCGCGCCAGAGCGTGGGCAGGACGGCCGCTGCGACCCCGACAGCTATCCCAATACCCCCGAAGCCGGAAAGCAATTGTGGAAGCTGCTGCGTCAACGCACGGCTGGCAGAGGTGCCGGACTCGATCTGCACGAAAAGGTCTTGGACCTGAAAGCCCGCGTTTTGCGCGGCATTGGCGAACTTGCCCGTGGACGCGACCTGACCTTGCAGGGCGCGATTCGTATTGGCGGCAGATTGGGCAAGCTGCCCCTCGGCCGTGGCGGCGCGCTTGGTCGAGGTCGCCAGCATGTCCATGCTGGCGACAGCCTGCCCGGTCAGGCGCAAGTTCGTGTTCACGGCCCGCAAGCGGGACGCCTCGGCGGCAGTCAGCGCGGCCACGCGCTTCGCGACGCCATCGAAAGCCTGCGCAAGCTGGGTCAGTTCGGCCAGACCCTCGGCCTGCACCCTGATTTCATAGTTGGTCGAGCCGTTCGCCATTGCTTACCTCCGTCTGCGTCTGCGGGGGGCGTCACGACGCCGGGCTATCCGGGCGAAGCCGGACACTGAAATTTCGACGTAGGGCAGCGCGTAGACGGTTTCGCGATCAACCGGCCCGCCCGTGCCCTTGCCGTAGCGCAGGCCCACGGCGTCGGAGTTTAGCCAGCCGTAGCTGATCGCGAGCGAGGGAAACTCGGCCGTCAGGGCGCGGGCAACGCCTTCCATGACAGGCTTGCGCAGTTCGACCGGGGAACTATGCGGCGCGACGTTCACGAGGGTGATCGTGGTCGCGAGACTGATCACGCCGACAGGCGGCAGGGCCTGATATTCCCGGTCGCTCACAAGGATGCGCAGGCTTTCGTGATAGCGATAAGAGTTATTGACCTTGGGTGCGTTGCCCCCTCTGGGCGCATTGCGCCGGAACAGGCGGATGCCTTCTTCTGCTGCTTCGCGCAGGTCGGCGGATGACGCTTCCGAGGCCGTGATGGCCGCGAAAGGGGGCCAAGGCCAAAGCTTGACGGCGGCGTAGGACTCGACCTTGCGACGGGTGTTGCCGACCTGAATAGCCCGGCTGATCGCGCCTTCGGTCATGTCGCCTCGGGCCAGCGCGGCCTTCGTGAGGCGGTTCTGATGGAATGTCACCTCGGCCCCGATGTCATTGCGGACCAGAGGGCCGAAGTCCTTGATCGGGTCCATGCCTGTGCGCTTGATGGTGATCATCGTTTCGCACCCATGGCAGCGACAAGCTGGTCAGCGGGCATGTCGAGGATATTGCCGGGGATCGGTCTGCGGTCCTGACGGTCGGCCATGCTGGCGCGGTGCTCGAAAAGGGCCGCGACCTCGACCCAGCGCCAGCCGCCCAGATCGGACGGCCGGATGCCGAGTTCGAGGGCGAGGGCGAGCATCGCGTCTGCCATCGTCAGGCCGCTTTCTCGTTTCCCGAGGCGGCTTCCTCGTCATCGGCCTCGGTCGAGGCTTCCAGCCCGTTCAAACGCAGCGCACTAGGCAGGATCGCGTTCACGGTGGACATGGGCCAGTTCGCGGCTTCCTCGGCCGTCACCCGGTGCCCGTCGAGTGTGACGGCAGCCGCCAGCAGGGCAAAGATGCGTCCATCAGCATCGGCGCGCTGCATGACCAGCATGTCGCGCGCGGCGATCTGGGAAACGAGGACATCGTGCCCGCCGATGGTCAGGGTTTCAGTTTCGAGAGTGAACGGGTCGGTCATCGGGGCAACTCCGAAGGATGGGGTGGACGGATGGCGTGCAAGCGGCGCAGCCCGGCGAGCGAGGCGCGGATACCCTCGGCGATGGCTGCCAGTTCTGCGCATTGCCGATGCGCGGCCAGCGCGAAGGCATGGGCGCAGGCGAGTTCGGCCAGCGCGATCTGGGAAGGGCCTGCGGGGGGCTGGCAGCGCATCTCGCCTGCGAAGATGACAAGGGGGGTGCGGTCGGTCATTGGACCGCCCCGGCGATCAGCCGCAACCGGCGTTCGATGGTCTCGGCAGGGCGGGGCAGCAGTGCGCGTTCCTGCGGCGCTGGCGCAGGTGGAACGTCTGCCACGGGGGCCTCGGTCGTGGTGCCGGTGGCGACAGACAAAGGCACCTGTTGTTGCAAGGTGCGGGGTTCGTCACCTGCCGCAGTATCGGGCAGACCCTCGGAGCGGCGGGCCTCGTTCGGGGACATCACGCCCGCCCCGACCAGCTTAACGAGGATGTCAGCCCTTGCCGCAGGATCAGCCCGCAGAAGCGCGCCCTCATCCAGATCAAGCCGGGTGCCGGGCGACAGGGCGAAGAAGCTGGTAAAGGCAGCCTCGATAAGCTGCATCGCATGGCCGAGACCCTGACTCAGCCACAGGCTGATCAAGGCGGGGATCGTGCCAAATTGGCTCGCCCCGTCCAGACGGCCAATCAAAACCTGCGGGATGCGGAAGGCGCGGGCGATTTCCTCGACCCCGAGGCCATAGGCTTCGACAAGCTGCGCGTCCTGACTGGCAATTGCCATGGACTGCCATTTCAGGCCCGAGGCCAAGACTGGCACCCCGCCTGCGTTCAACTGCTGACTCTGTGCCTCCCATGCCCCGCGCAGTTGCATCATCTGTTCTTTGGTCAGCCGCTCGTCGGTGGTCAGCAAGCCGCTGGGGCGACTCATGTTGCTGAAAAACGCGGCCTGATGACTGGCGATTGCGCCGGTCGATGCGATCTGCGACGCGAGGGTTTCAATCGGGGTCATGCCCCTCAGCGGGTCGCGCGGGGTGGCATTGATCCGCAGGGTCAGCACGTCACGGGCCGGGACGACCTGCCCGGCCAGCGAGGCGGGCAACATCGGCAAGGCAGGAAGCTGATAGAAGACCTGCGGATCACCATCCGGGGCATGGCCCACGAGGATATTGACCGCGCGGGCAGGCAGAGGATGCAGTTCCGTGATCTGATGTCGGTCATCCCGGACGGCGACGGCGAAAGCGTTGCCGGTGCTGAATAGATCGGCGACCAGCATCGCGAAGAAGTCGGGGCCGGTCTGATAGGGGTTGGGGCTGCGCAAGACGCGCGACAGGGGCGAAGTCGAGATGACCTTGACCCCTTCCCCCGGAACTTCGGAGACGTGCCGGGCAGGCAGTGAGGCCACGGTTTCAGAATAGGTTCTGACGCAGGCGGCAATGATTGGCGACGGCCCGGCCCCTAGGGGATCGCGGCCCTGTTGCCAGAAGTTCCAAGGCCAGTGAGAGGGAATGAAGCCGCCCGTGATCGGCAGGGCGAAGCCAACGCCGGTAGGGGCCTTCGTCAGGCCGAGGGCGGCGGCGGCGCGGGAAAGGAAGTTCGGGGCCATCTGGGTTCGTCCGATCTGATCGTTTCGGGCAGCATGATAGCCCGGAAAGGGGTCGTTCTCCTAGCACTTTCTCAAAATAGTCTAATGAATAGAGTGTATTACGGTCCCTGATTCAGGTTTGGTCGAGGATCGCTGACAGGTCGGAAACGATGGTGCCGGGATCAGGCCGGATGCGGGGTAGATGATCAGGCCGTCAGGAAGACCGTTTCGAGGGGGTGAAAAACAGTTTTTCGCGCCGGAATTTTTCTGGGCAGGATTTATTGCGCGCCGAGCTACCCCGGTCGGTCAGACCCCCAAAGAAGTTCGTAAAAATTCGACCCTACCCGTAATACGATTCGGCCCCCCGCTGGCGCGTGTGCGGGGTGTCAAGTGAATTCGGATTCGTATTACGTTCGATGGGCAGAGGGGTGGGGTGCCCCGCCCGCAGGATCAGCGCCGAATGATGTGATCGCTTTCGATCCGGCCAGTCTCGATGGCAAGGCGCAACTGATCCAACGCCACGTGTAACGACACGAGGGAATAGCCATGGAGCGCCGCGCCCGGCGTCTGCCAGACCCACGCGGGTCTATTGTGACCGTCAGTGAAGCGAACGTGCCCGACGATCTGGCCGTCGCGCCGCACGACCCACTGGTTCGCTCGGGGCTGCCCGCGATCATCGCGCGCCGGGGCGTATGTCCATTTCGATTCCATGGGTTAGAACAATATGGGAACATCGGCGGGCGGGCAAGCGGCCACGATGATGCTGGTTTCCTTGTCCAGCAGATAGACCTGCGTGGTGCGCTCATAGGTGCCGCCCTTCGGGGCAGGCAGGGTTTCAATGCCGTCCACCGTTGGTGGTTGGCATGGGATCGTTCCCCGCTCCACCATGCTGGCGATGGAACGCTTCACGCTGTCGTGGCGGCGGGGTTCTTGCCGACATCGGGGGCTCGACCAGTTTGCTCCCTAACGTCAGCATTAGGAAGCAACGCCCTCGCTGCGATCCTGACCTCTGCCGCCAGCGAGTCCGCCACAGCCCCGGCATTGTTCTGGCGCTGCGTCAGGTTCTCAAGCTGCATGAGCTTGACCATCTCGCAGACCCCGTTTTCCGGGCCGCTGGGCGGCGCTAGGGGCGGCGGGCAGCAACGACTGTAGACGAGATAGGTTTGACGCTGACAGACCGCCGTGCGGCGCGTGGCATGTCGGCGAGGTGCAGGACGCCGAGTTGAGATAGCGCGATGGCGGCGAGGTCAGCCGGGCCGAGGCCGTAGCGATGCAGGATGCGGGACGAATAGGTGACGCGGGCGAAGGCGAGGCTCGGGGGAAAGGTGGGCTTCCGCCAGACCAGCCCGGCGACGGCGGTTTCGTGGTCGAGGTATTGGAGCGCGTGCGCGACCGGGATATGACCGAGGAAGCGGGCCGGATAGCCGGTGATGTGCTGGACTTCGGCGGCGAAGGTATCTGGGGTCGGGATCGGGGCGAAGATCATGACCCTGCCTCAAAGACCAAGCGCGAGATGATGCGCTTGTTCAGCGCAATCCGCCATTCCTCCTGCTTGAACGACAGATTGCGCTTCCTGAACGTGTCAGTCAGGAAACTGGCCTCGCGGGGCGACAGAATGTTGTGGCGACGGCAGTAGCTGATCAGGTCCAAGTTCGGCGCGTTCGTCAGGCTTTCCCGGATGCGACGGAGGCCCGTGAACGCGAGGGCCATATCCACGCCTAGAAACTCCTTGATGCAGCAGTTCCCGACGATGGTGCGGGTCTTGTTCAGATGATTGCCGATCACACAACATTCCATGATGGGATGCGTGCAAAGGCAGTAGGTCAGGTCGTCGGAACGATAGATTTCGGCCAAGGACCATTCCCGCTTCGCCCCGTCGAAGGTGTCGGCCTCGGACAAGGCGATGATCTCACGTTCCAGTATCTGGCGGTATTGCATGGCTAGTCCCTCGGCTCCGAAAGAGTCTCGCAAGGGGGGAGTCTGCGCGTCAAGCGCGAGGGCCGGAAAATCGGTCTGCGGGGGCGCGCACGAACCAAAATACCAACCCGCGTGGGTGTGGACGGTGAGCGGGACATCGGGACACTCCCTATAGGGAGTGTGTCCCGCTTGTCCCGGCGATTTCCGCCTTCCACACCGGGACAAACCGGACAAATGTCCCGCTTTGTCCCGCTATGTCCCGCTAAAATGGCCCAAAAACGGCCCAAAATACCCGTGCAGGTTGTAAAAACAGCGGGACATTGCGGGACATTTTGTTAATGTCCCGCCATAGTCTATTGTTCTTACTGCATTTCGTGTTTTTCACCCGTTTTCTCCATCGTCCCGACCCGCGTTCCGAGACAGGTTCAGACGGGTATGAATGGCGTGCCCGACGACGGTATAAATGTCGCTCTCGACCCGCAGGTGATCGCCCTCGATCAGGTCATCCCGGACGCGCTGGAATGCCTTCCTCTTGCCGTCCAGACTGTCGCCGGTGTGCTTGGCGTAGAAGGCATCGCGCCAGTCCTCGACATGCAGCCCTGCGAAGGTCTCCTTGCCGTCCTCGCCCCTGTTCCAGATACCATGCTCGCGCGCGGCACTCTCAAAGGTTTCCAGCGCCATCTTCTGGTTCCGGGTCAGCGCCTTCGGTTTCTTCGGCGGGGCTTCCCCGGACCGCAGGACAGCGCTCTTGGCATTTCCCGACAGTTCGATGCTTTCCAAGGTGAAATGCAGGTCGGCGGGCGGTTCCGCATCCTTCATCTTCGTGTTCATCACCCGGACGTGCTTATCGTCCTTCTCGACCCGGAATTCGAAGTCGAGCGCGCCTTTCAGCGCCATCGCACCACGGGCGCGCGTTTTATCGGCATGTCCAGAGTGATGGACCAGCAGCACGACCGAGCCGGGATAGCGGGCTTTCAGATCGTCCACCGCGTTGATGAAGAAGTTCATGTCCATGGTGCTGTTCTCGTCCCCGGCACCGAAGTTCCGCGCGACGGTATCGACCACGATCATGCGCGGCACCCCATGGACCGCCGCCAGTTCGTCCACGGCCTCGGCGACGGCTTTCATCGTTTCCTCGTGCAGGAAGAAGGCCGCGCGTTCCGACTTGAACAGCGGCACCTTCGCCAAGGAACGCCCCCGCTCCTTGGACCATGCCTTGAACCGCCGTGTCAGACCGTTGTGCCCTTCCCCCGCGATCAGGAAGACTGACCCCTGCATGACCTCGCGGCCATGGAAGTCGGCACCAGTCGCCACGCAAAGGGCCAGATCAACTGCAAGGAAGGATTTCGCGCTGCCCGGATCGCCGAAGATCAGGCCCAGCCCGTCGGTTTCGATCAGGCCATCGACCAGAAATTCCGGCTCGCGAAATTCCAGATCGCCGACGGCGACGAACTTGAATTCGATCTTCTCGTCCTCTTTCCGGTCCTTCTTATCCGTGCCGTCCCGCTTGCGAATTTCATCGACGGCCAATGCACCGTCCACGCCGGACTCCTGCCACCTGACGCCCAGCGTCAACTGCACCTCGCGGGCCTCGTCCTCGGTCAGGTCGTAACGCCAGCGATCAGGCCCAAACAAAGCCTTGCTTTGCAGAATCCAAGGCCCCGGCCCGACATCCTCGGGGTCGAAGTCAGAATCCTGGGACTCGATCACCTCGGCCTCGGGCACGGCGTCCAAGCGTGCAGCGCGGGCCTCGGCCAGACTGACGATCAGGCCCTTCACTGCCTGACGTTTCTGCTCGCTCGGCAGGGGCTGGATATAGCCGGGCGGCTTGCCGTCCTTGATCAGCTTCGCGCCCTGATCCTTGATCCACTTGATAATGCCGGGGATCGACCCCGCGCGGTCAGCCCAGCGTTCCGGGTCTTTGGTCTTGGCCTCGCTGTCATGGTAGAAGGACCATGCCAGTTCCTCGGCCTCATCAATCGGATATTCCCGCACTGCCCTGACTAAGAAGGCCGTCAGCGCCGGGTGCAGGACGGCACCGCTCAGGATGTCCTCCTGCGCCGCGTCCATGCCTGCCACGCCCCGAGGATAGCCGTCATGCGCCTCGGCCCCGGTCCAAGGCCGCGAGGCCAGCCCCTTGGCCTTGTCGGCCTTCTTGAAGCGGTCCAGCACCCGCTGCGCCACCTCGTCCGACATATCCGAGATGTCCTGCCCGGCGTGCAGCCCCAAGCCCGTCAGCGTCACGAACTTGGCAGCACGATCACCATAGACTCCGATCTGGTTGCGCTCGTGCCCGTTCGAGATAGCTGCCACCTCGGACGGCACCCCGAGGAACAAGACCCGCAGGCCCTTACCGCCCGGCGACCTCTCGGCATAGCTGGCCGCTGCCAGCCAGTCGGCCCAGCCCTCGACCGTCTGCCTGCCGTTCACCTTGATCACGCGGTCGAGGTCCAGCGCCGTGATACCAGCACGTGAGCACAGGACCCCGACTCCTGCCTCGACCCCTTCACCCCTCAGCCTGTCCACGGCAGCCTCTGCCTCGCGCAGGGTCAGGACCGCCCGGTCGCGGGCAGAGTTCGGCTTCGCGGTTGATCCGTTGTCCGGGTTGCACGGCATCTTGTCGAACGAACCGTCCCCGCGTGGCACAGCCCGCCAGACGAGGAACGCCCGCGCCCCGGCGATGTCACCCAGCACGCGATACAGCACCGCGAAGTCAGGGCGCGTCGTGGTCATGGTCTTCGGCACCGCTTTGGAGTTCTGCGGCACATCGGGCAGTTTCGTGTTCTCGACCTCGGGCCGCGCGGGCGGCTTCGCCCCTTCGATCTTGCCCGACCGTTTCGATTGCTCAGGAATGCGTGTCATGGCGTTCTTGCCTCATATTCAGCCCTTGCGATGCAAGGGGATTGCGTTTGGAGGCCGAGGCGCGCTAGAATCCACCTGTTCCTGTGGAAATACCGCAATGTTCGTTCGGGCGGATTCGTCCTCCGCACCTCGGCGATTGGATCGGCCCTCGGTGAAAGCCGGGGGCCTTTTCGTTCGGTTCTCGGTTTTCGGTTTGAGGTTCGTTCGCCATCGTTGGTATCGCGGGGCCTCCGCGTCCGGGGCGCGACCCCGGAATCCTCGTTCAGGCGTCCGCGCGCGCAGCGACGTAATCGACCAGTTCGCGCACGGTGTAATCGTGATCCAAGCCGGGGCGCGGCTCGTCCTTTTCCAGATACCAGTAGAACCGCTTCCATTCACGCGTGTCCTTGATCAGTCTGGCAGGCTCGACCAGTTCGCGCACCAGCCAATCGCAGGCGTCTTCGGCGTCCTCGCGGCGGCGCAGGCCGATGATCATGGTTTGGTGCAATTCCCCGCGTGCGGTCATGAACTCCTTCGTCACCAGCCCGCCGAACGTGTCGTAGAACAGCATCCCGGTATGGTGCAGGGCGTTCAGCCATGGCCCGCTGTGATCCAGTATCGAGCCGTAGAAGTAGGACCGGACATCGTAGGAAGACCCGTTCCTGATATGCCCGAGGGTGACGCCATGCGGCCCGCCCGGTTCGATGGTTTCGCACCGCAGGACCGTCAGCCCGTTCGGCACCAGATCAGAGATTAACGTCGCGCGATGCAGCACGCTGATCTGATCGCCCGCCATCGGCCTCATCCCGCGCTTTCTCGCCCGCGCGATCCGGTCAGCCTCCTTCCTCGTCATGCCGCCAACCCCGCCTGTTTCCGTTCGAATGGCGTCATCCCCCGCAACATCTCGTCGCGCGCCTCCACCAGCCCCGCCAGCGCCGCCTCTGGCCCCTCTGCCACCACGACCACGCTCCGGCTGCTGATGGCCGTCTGCGCCCCTCCCAGCGGCCCTGCGGCCCCTTCGACCGGCGCAAGCTCGCAGACCCTGTTCAGGGCATAGGGCATCCAGCGCGCGGCCCCCCGCTTCCCAGCCGATACCGCGATCACGCTCAGCCCCTCGGCGTGACAGGCGCTCGCGAAACATTCGGTTACATGGTTCAACACGAATTCCGCCGTGGCGGTCGGTCCCTCCCAGCCCGCCAGCAGGTCCGACACCCTACCATGGGCCAGCCTGCCCAGCGCCTCGCCCAGCAGCATCTGGGCGTCCACGCGCACCCGAGGATATTCGTAACGCTCCTGCGGCACCCAAAGCCGCGCGACCTGTTCATGGTTGACGTAAAGCATTCTCATTCCCCCTCTCAGACTTTTCCTCTTTACCGGGGGGCTTTCGTCCGTTTATCTTCGGACTAGGCCCTGTCCCGGCCTGCAATGCCCCCGTCGCTTTCCAGAGCGGCGGGGTTCGCATTTCGGAATGCTACAGCGGGAATTGGCAGGGAGTCGAATCCTATTATGGTATACCATATTTGCAACTAGCTGGTTTAACTAGAAATTCGTAATACGCTTAGACCGTCAGATTACAGGTTTCCCTGCCGCTGGTAATCCCCGCTCCATTGTCAGATGAAACGTGGCTTTTCTGTTATCCAATGGAAAACGTATTACGGACAGTCGGGGTGTGGATAATCGTAATACACCCTGCCATATAATCCGTTCCACCTGCGCGCCATTCACAAGGCACTTGACGACTGCCGACAAACAGCGGTTAAATACGGCTATCACCCGCGCGTTCGGTCGGCTCGCCTATGGCAGCAACCAGCACCGCATCTCCCCGGCACCAGCAGGCGGCATCGACCCGGAAGGGTCAGAAGTGGATACGGCAAATGTCGTATCCACTTCTCAGCCCCTGAGTGCCGCCGAGCGCGCCACGCTTCTCGCGGTAGATCAGCGCACGATCCAACGCTGGGACGCCAAGGACGCCGAGGCAGCCGGGGCGGCGTATCTGGCGGTAGGGCCGCGACCTGACCTGCTGGATACCGTGTCTGGTGACGGTCAGGGCTTGCCCTCTGCCCATGACCTCGGGACTTTCCCAAAGTCGCCATGCTCGACCAGATCGCCCGAGGCGAGGTCCATCAGCACATCGTATTGTCTGGCCCATTGCGTCAGTTCGAAGTCGGCCCGTTCAAGGTGATGGGCCATGGCCTGCAAGGCGTTGTGCCGGATGTGCCGGTTGACATCGGACAGGCCGTCCCCGTCCCCCGCGATCCGGCCCAGATCGGCCATCATTTCCGCCATGGCCGCGAACCGGCGTGTCAGGTTCAGGTGACCGTTCCTGATCCCGGCCATGGTTGGTGCGACGCGGGCGATGACGGGGGCGGGATCGGGGGCTTTGCGCTTCGTCATTTCAGCGCCTCCAAGACCTGCGTCCAAAGCCGATGGATATTCACCCCGTCAGAGGTCACTTGCAGATCGGCGGGCGTCTTGGCCTGCCGCCAGTTGTGGACGATGGGCGGGCCGTCAAACTCGCCTTGCGGCGGTTCGTGCTTGGCGAGCAGGTAATGCCAGTTCTTCCGGGCGCGGGCGGTATCGGCACCGGGCCGGATGAAGTCGCGCATCGCGCCATGCGTCAGGTCGGTCAGGTTGGCGTGCCAGTTCGGAACGCCGTCCTGATCGTCCTCGCACCAGAGGTGGGCGGTGCCGTCGAGCGCATCGCCGAGACGCGCCAGCGCGATCAGGATCGGGATATGCTCGGGTTCGATGGTTTCGGGGGGCAAGAAGTCAGTCAGGTTCATTGCAGGAATTCTCCTTCAAGGATCGGTTGGTCGGTCAGGCCGTTCTGGCCTCTCGGTGGAAATAGCTCTGCCAAGATTTCCTTCCGGCGCGTGTCGTCTGGCATGACGCGGGCCTCGCCCGCAGGCTCGCGCGCGCCCGCGCATTGTTTCATGGATGATTCAAGGACGTATTGGGGTCCAGCCTGAACCCCGTCAGGGTCCACGGTGGACCCCCTCGGGGTCCGCTGTGAACCGGGTCCAGCCTGAACCGGGTCCACTGTGAACCCCGTTGTGGATAAGTCGTCGTCGTCCTCGTCGCCGGATTTCCATTCGGGCAGGGCCGCGATCTTGGACAGGATCAGGCGATAGACATTGACCCTGCCGTTCTTGCAGCGCCGCGTGCCGATGCACTCAATCAGGCCCATATCAACAAGCTGTTCGAGCGCGCGCTTGACGGTAGAGCGGCCTAGCTCCGTCTCGCCCTCGATGGTGGCACGGCTCTTGAAGAACCTGCCGCCGTCATCGTCCACGCGGTCTGCCATGCAAAGCAGGACGGCTTTCAGCGGCGCGCTGCCGATGATCCGCGACCGGACCAGTTTGGATACTTTCAGGCTCATGCCTTCTGCCCTGTTCCATCGGCAAGCCGGGTCCGGTCACGAAAGGGATTCCTTTCGCGCGCGGTCTGCTTTACACCGAGTCGAGATATATTGTAGGTTCTAACTAGGTTCAGTAAGAACCCAATGCAAGAGGATTCACCCGTGGCACGCGACCAGTTCATTCGCATCACCGTCACGCCCGAGGAAAAGGCGCTGATAGAGACGGCAGCACAGGCTGCTGGCCTGCCCCCGGCGACGTGGCTGCGCTCGGTCGCGCTCCAAGCCATCCGGGCAGGCAAGCCCGGCCAGTGACGCCATGACGAAAAGGGCCGCGCCATAGGCGCAGCCCCTACCCTGCCTGCCTCTGTTCAGGCGGGCGTTCCGGCCAATACCGGATCATCTTCTCGCTATACCGGACATAGGCAGGGCCTTTGCCCTCCTTGCGCCAGACGCGCAGCGTCTCGCAGGTCACGCCAAGCTCGCGTGCCTTCTCGGTGATGTTCAGAAGCTTCTCAGTCTGTCTCTTTTCCATTTCGGCAACCCGCAGTGCGCCCCGAGGGGGCGTTGGTTCACATGAGGGCCGCTGGAAAAGTCACAGTCGGCTATCCGCGATCATAGTCGAATCGCAGATTGGTGCGCAAGGAATTCAGATCGGTGCATAAGACGGTGAATAGCCCCCGTGGGGGTTAGGCGTTTCCGCCTTACTATTCAACGTCTTAGCTGATTTCTACTGGTGCGGTCGAGAAGACTCGAACTTCCACTCCGGTTAGGGAACAGCGACCTCAACGCTGCGCGTCTACCAATTCCGCCACGACCGCATTTCGTAGCTAGCGCCTCTTAGACGGTTGCGCGGCGGATGAAAAGGGCAATTTTCACCCCCCGCACAGTCTTTTTCATTCGGCCGC
>Ga0182744_1001682_pt1 | contig 19077 bp, 16 predicted proteins | sample eDN3rd30CKraftMG_FD_128525 | JGI IMG/M metagenome (GOLD analysis project Ga0182744, IMG submission 128525) | Enriched Miracle-Growth compost microbial communities from Emeryville, California, USA - eDNA 3rd pass 30_C Kraft MG (version 2) (version 2) ...
AGGCGTCGATCCGAAGACGGTGGACGGCGTGATCTCTTTGCGGCAAAAATTGATCCGGGGAAAATTCAAATTATCGGGAAACGGGGATGAGGCTCTTATCGGAAAAGGAGTCGCCTCGAAGTTTAACTTGAAAGTGGGGGAGAGCTTCCGCGTGGTCATCCCCGCCGCGAAGGGACTGGATGCCACGCGCCTGGAGCCGAAGATCCTGCATTTGAAAGTGGCCGGCGTTCTTGATTTCGGACGTTATGATTTCGATTCGCGCTATGTGGTGACGGACTTGGCCGTGGCCCAGGAATACAAAGGGCGCAAAGACTTGATCACCGGCATGCGTTTGAAAATCAAAGATCCGGAGCAAGCGGGCGTGGTGGCCCGTCAATTGGCGGAAGACTTGGGCGACGGTTATTGGGTGAGGGATTGGACGGAGGTCAACGCCAACCTTTTTGAAGCCGTGGGTTTGGAGAAAGCGGTGACCTTTTTTATTTTGATGATTTTGGTGATCGTGGCTTGTTTCAACTTGGCCAGTCAGTTGATCGTGGGCGTGGTTCGGCGTTATCAGGACATCGCGCTTTTGAAAACTTGCGGCGCCAGCCCCAAGGCGATTCAGCGGATTTTTACCTGGCACGGGTTGATCACCGGCCTGCTGGGGTGCGCGGCGGGTTTTTTATTGGGGCTTTTTTTATGCGTCGTTTTGGAGCAGGTGCAGCGCCATTATCCCTTGGTGCCGGCGGAGGTCTACAAGTTGGATCACATTGATTTGCAGATCAAATTTTTGGATGTGTGTTTGATTTTTTCCGTCACCTTGATCATCAGTTTTTTGTCCACGCTTATTCCGGCGCGTCTTGGCAGTCGGATGTCTCCCGTGAAAGGTTTGAGATATGATTAGAGCGGAAGCGGTCACGAAAAAGTACGGCAAGCTGGAGATCATCAAAGGACTTCATTTCGAAGTGCTCAGTGGGGAAGCGGTGTGCATCTTGGGTGCTTCGGGTGCCGGGAAAAGCACCTTTCTTCATTTGCTGGGCTCTTTGGACCGTCCGACCTCGGGACGGATTTTGTGGAATCACATGGATCTGGCGCAAATGAGCGAAGAGGAACTCGCCCACCTGCGCAGCCGCGAGATGGGGTTTGTGTTTCAATTCCATCATTTGCTTCCCGAATTCACCGCTTTGGAAAACGTCATGATTCCCGGTCGGCTTTTGGGGCGCCCTCCCTCCGCTTTGGAAGAGCGGGCGAAAGCTTTATTGGACGATTTGGGGCTGGCGCAGAGATTTCATCATTATCCCTCGGAGCTTTCTGGGGGGGAGCAGCAAAGAGTGGCCATCGCGAGGGCACTTTTTAATGAGCCCAAAGTGCTTTTTGCCGACGAGCCCACGGGCAATTTGGACTCCGAAAATAGTCAAAGAATTCAAGAGCTTTTCTTTAAGCTGAAGAAGGAAAGAGGACTCACTTTGGTGGTGGTGACCCATGATGCCCAATTTGCCCGCAAATTTCCCCGCTCCGTGCAAATGGCCGATGGACAGTGGGTCTTTTGAGAATCTTTGACAATCGCCGGTAAATACCGCTAACCTTTGAACGGTATTTTTTAAGTTATTAAAAACACAGGGTTTTTTATTGAAGTTTCTCTTTGTCTTCCTTAGCTTGATTTTTCTCCTTCCTTTGACGGCGGTGGCTCAAACCGTTCAGAAAATTGAAATCCAGGGGCAAAAGAAAATCGAACAAGACGCCATTCGGGCGCGGATCAAAACCAAGACCGGGGAAAACCTGGATGCGGCCAAGATTCATGAAGACATCGTCTCCCTGTTCGACACCGGCTTTTTCTATGACATCAAGGTAGAGAAGTTTCCCGTTTCCGGCGGAGTGCGCCTGGTTTACACGGTGGAGGAAAAGCCCTCCATGGTGGAGATCAATTTCAAAGGCAACGACGAAATCGACGACGATGAGTTGCGGGAAACCAGCGGACTTAAATCCTATGAAATTTACGACGTGGCCAAGGTGAAAGAGGCCGTGGAGAAGATCGAAAAGCTCTATCAGGACAAAGGGTATTTTCTGGCCCGCGTGACCTATTCCACCACTCCCGCGGAAGGCGGAGTGAACCTGAATTTCAATGTGGTCGAAAACGACAAAGTGAAAGTGCGCCGGATCAGTTTCATCGGCAATTCCAAAATTTCCAGTCAGCGCATCAAATCGATCATGGTCACTCAGGAAGGATCGTTTTTCAGTTTCCTTTCCGGGGCGGGGTCTTACAAGCAGGACGCCTTCGACCGCGACGTTCAGATGATCAATTACCTTTACTACAACGAAGGTTTCGTTCAGGTGAAGGTGGACCGGCCCCAAGTGTACGTCACTCCGGATAAGAAAAGCATTTACATTTCCATTCGCATCGAAGAGGGCGAGCAGTTCAACGTGGGACGGGTGGATTTTTCCGGGGATCTTTTGTTCTCCGAGGCGGAACTTTTCGACACGACGGAAATCGAAGACGAGAAGGTCTTCAAATACGAGGTTTTGCAAAAGGATTTGAGCGCCCTTCAGGCCAAATACGGGGATCTCGGTTACGCCTACGCCAACATCATTCCGCGCACGCGGGTGAGGGAAGCCGACCGCGAAATGGACATCACTTTCGAGATCGACAAGGGCAACAAGGTCTACATCAACAAGATCAACATGGTGGGAAACACCAAGACCCGCGACAAGGTGATCCGTCGTGAATTGATGGTCATGGAAGGCGAGCTTTACAACGAAACCCGTAAGCGCGAGTCCTTCGACAACGTGAAACGTCTCGGTTATTTCGAGGAAGTGAACTTCAACACCAAAACGCCCCGCGGGCGCAACGACCTGATGGACATCGACATCGTGGTGAAGGAAAGGAACACCGGAACGATCCAGGCGGGAGCGGGCTACTCGAGCTTCTATGGTTTCGTGATCAACGGTCAGGTGAATCAGATCAACTTTTTGGGGCGCGGACAGACCTTGGGCGCTTCCATCGATTATAGTAAACGGCAAAGTTTGTTTCGCTTCAGTTTCACCGAACCCTATTTGTGGGACACGGAATGGTCGGCGGGCGCCGATTTGTTTCAAAACCAAAGAGAGCTGATCGATTACCGCGAAGACAAAAAGGGCGTGGCCGTGCGTTTGGGACATCCCTTGGCGCCGTATTTGCGCGGATATGTCCGCTACAAACTGGAAAAAACCAAGCTGACTTTGGATGAGGAAAACAGCGATCCGGATCTTTATCCGGTGGACACCGCCAACGGCACGAACTCTTCGGCGACCTTCACTTTGGAATATGACAAACGGGACGACCGCTTTTCACCCTCGAAGGGTCTTTATGCCAGCACCTCCATCGAGTACGCGGGGATCGGCGGCAGCCTGGATTACACCAAGGGCCTAAGCAACGTGAGGTATTTCAAAAAAGTTTTTTGGGACGTGGTGTGGAGGAACAACCTTTCCTATGGTTTTATCTCCAGCAACAACGCCAACAAGCCGGTGCCCTTTAACGAATTGTTCTTGCTGGGGGGCGCGAACTCCCTGCGCGGATTCGAGTGGTTTACGGTGGGTCGTCGGAAGTTTTCCTCCACCATCGAGAATCAGTTGATCAATGCCGGGGTGCCCGCGGCGGAAGCGCACAACCGTGCCTACCGGCCTTATGGGGGCACTCAGCAGTTTTTCTACAATCTGGAATTCCAGTTCCCGTTGATCCGCGAAGCGGGGATTCAGGGCGTGACTTTTTATGACATCGGAAATGCGAATGACTCCCTGGTTTTGAGCGACTTCCGCCAAGACGTGGGCTTTGGTTTCCGTTGGTTCTCTCCCATCGGCCCTTTGCGTTTCGAATGGGGCTTCCCCCTGCAAAGAAAAGCCGAGTACGACGAAAGCTCCGTGAACTTCGAATTCGCCATCGGCTCCCCCTTCTAAGGTACCCGGTTCATCAAAGTACCAGGTACCTTTTGAATCAAAGGAATCAAAGTACCCGGTACCTTTTTAAAACACACCGCACAATTTGGCGCAGCGTGTTTCAAAAAGGTACCGGGTACCTTGGGCGGCGGGAAGACGCTATATCTATATGTCTTGGTTTAAAATGAAGGAGAACTCTATGCCATTTTTGAAACGCTTATTTTTGATCCTGCCTTTGGTGTTTTTCTCGGCCCAAGCTTTGAGTGAAACTAAAATCGGATTCGTCGATATGCAAAAGGCCATTCAGGAAACCAAAGCCGGTCAGGCCGCCAAGAAAAAGTTGGAAGGTGAATTCAACAAAAAGAAAAAAGAGCTGGAACAAAACGAAGCCGACCTGAAGAAAAAATTCGAGGAGTTCGAAAAGAAAGCTCTCGCTCTTTCCAGCGAAGTCAAAGCGAAGAAACAACAGGAACTTCAGATCGAGATGCAAAAGCATCAGCAAAACGTGGCGAAGAGCCAGATGGCCATTCAAAAACAAGAGCGTGAGCTGACTCAGCCCATCGTTGAGAAAATGCAGAAAATCATCAACGACATCGCCAAAAAAGAAAACTACACGGTGATTTTGGAAAAATCGGAGCAACTGGTGCTGTTCGCTCAGCCCAGCATCGATATGACCGATCGTGTGGTGAAAGAATACAACAAGTAATCATGGAAACGGTCTTAAGCGCTCAAGACATCATGAGCATCCTGCCCCACCGCTATCCTTTTTTATTGGTGGATCGGGTGGTGGAGCTTAAGGATGGGGAAGAGGGTGCTACCAAGGTGGGCCATTTCGCCCGGACTTTGAAAAGCGTCACCATGAACGAGCCGTTTTTTCAGGGACACTTTCCCGATTTTCCCATCATGCCCGGCGTTCTCCTGGTGGAGGCGATGGCGCAGACGGCGGCATTGGCCTATTACCGTCCCAAAGATCCGCAATTGAATTTCATGATCGCGGGGATTGAAAAAGCGCGCTTCAGAAAGCCCGTCGTTCCCGGCGACCGTCTGGAGATGACGGCGAAGATTTTGAAAGACCGGCGCAACATGATTTTGACCGAATGCCAAGCCTCCGTGGACGGCCAAGTCGTGGCCGAAGTCACCATGCTGGCGGCGATTTCCCTTCGAACTTCATCAGGAACCGATTCATGAGCATTCATCCCCAAGCGATCATCGATCCCCGTGCCGAACTTCATCCCTCCGTCGAGGTGGGACCTTTTGCCGTCATCAAAGGACGGGTTTTCATGGATGAGGGCAATGTGGTCGAAAGCCACGCCGTGGTCGGATCCGAGCACGGGGAAGTGCGTGTGGGAAAGAACAATCATTTTTATTCGGGCGCCATCGTCGGCGGCCCTCCCCAGGATTTGAAATTCAAAGGGGAAACCACGCGCCTTGAAATCGGCGAAGGAAATTTTTTTCGTGAATTCGTGACCGTGAACGTCGGGACTCAAACCGGCGGCGGCATCACTCGGATCGGAAACCACAATCTGTTGATGGCCTATGTGCACGTGGCGCATGACTGCCAGATCGGCAGCAACATCGCCGTGGCCAACGCCTCCAATTTCGCCGGTCACGTGACCGTGGAAGACAACGTGCGGGTGGGCGGAGTCTGTCAGTTCAATCAATTCATTCACATCGGTAAGAACAGTTTCATCGCGGGGGATTCGGCGGTGAACAAGGACATCATGCCTTTTACCATCGCTCAGGGAAAGTACGCGGTCAGCCGCGCTTTGAACAAGATCGGCCTTGAGCGCGCCGGTTATTCGAAGGAAGACATCGCCAGTCTGAAAAAAGCGGTTCGCTTGATCACCATGGGGGATCGCACGATCGAAGGCGCTCTGCAGGAAATCGAAGCGCAGTGCGCTCCTTGCGAGGCGCTTTCTTATTTGGTGAATTTCGTCCAAAGTTCTGAAAGGGGAATCGCCCGATGAGTCTTGTCAAAGCGGCAGTTGTTGGGGTGGGGCATCTCGGTCGGTATCATTCCCAAAAGCTCGCGGCTTTAAAGGACAAGGTTGAGTTTCTGGGCCTGTTTGATCTGGACCGGAAACGTCTGCAGGAAGTGGCGGCGGAGTTGAAAGTTCCGGTGTTTTCCTCTCTGGAAGAAGTGGTTCAAAAGGCCGAGGCGGTGATCGTGGCCTCTTCGACGCCTTCCCATTACGAGGTGTGTAAGGCGCTTTTGACGGCCGGTCGCCACGTGTTGGTGGAAAAGCCCGTCACTCAGACCTCCCGGGAAGCGGAAGAGCTCTGCCGGCTCGCCGAGGAAAAAAAGCTGGTGTTTCAGGTGGGCCACGTGGAGAGATTCAATCCTGCCTTGAGATCGGTCAGAAAAAAACTGAAAGACCCTTTGTTCATCGAGTGTCACCGCTTGGCGCCTTTTAAAGTGCGCAGCACCGAGGTGGACGTGGTGCTCGATCTGATGATTCACGATTTGGATGTGATTTTGTCCTTGATCCAAAGTCCCCCGAAAAGCGTTTCCGCCGTGGGAACGCCGGTTCTGACCAAAAAGATCGACATCGCCAATGCGCGCATCGAATTTGAAAACGGAGCGGTCGCCAACGTGACGGCCTCGAGAGTTTCGCAAAACACCCAAAGAAAATTTCGCGTCTTTCAGCAAAACCAATATCTTTCCATTGATTTTCAATCCGGCGAAGTGAACTTGCTGACCAAGACCGGCGAATGGAACGAACAGGAACTTCCCATCGAGGCGGAAGCCTTCAGTCTGGAAAAAGGCGACGCGCTGATGGACGAAGTCGGCTCTTTTATCGACGCGGTCAAAGAGGGCGGCGCACCCTTGGTTTCCGGGCGTGACGGCATGAAGGCGCTCAAGCTTGCCGAAGAAATTTTGGAAGATGCTGAACGCCGCCTCTCCTGAAATGACTTCTAAACCCCGTATTCTTATCGTGGCCGCCGAAGCCTCCAGCAGTCTCTACGCCCAACGTCTTCTTGAGTTTTGGAAAAAGAGCGGCTTTGACGTCGAAGCTTTCGGCGTCGGCAGCCGCGAGATGGAGGCCTTGGGCTTTGAATGTCTGGGGCGCTCCGAAGAACTCGCCGTCGTCGGCGTTTCCGAAGTGTTGGCGCATTTTCCCGAGATCCGCCGCGTGTTTTATCGGTTGATCGAGGAGGCGAAAAAAAGAAAGCCCCAGGTGATCCTTCTTTTGGATTATCCGGATTTCAACTTCCGTTTGGCCAAGAAAATGGCCGGTCTTGGGTTTAAGGTCGTTTATTACATCTCTCCGCAGATTTGGGCTTGGCGCACCTCGCGCGTGAAGTTGGTGAAAAAATACATGGACAAAATGCTGGTGCTTTTTCCCTTCGAAAAAGATTTTTACAAATCTTTCGGAGTGGACGTGGAATTCGTCGGACATCCTTTGTTGGACGAGTTGGAGGTGGATTACACCGAAGAAACACGGGTAAAGCGGCTGCGCTCCAAGTACGGGTTTTTGCCCGAAGATCTGGTGCTCGGATTGATGCCGGGATCGCGCCGCTCGGAAATCAAACACCATCTGCAAACCCAGTTGGAGACCGCGGGAATTTTGCATCGTCGGTATCCCCATTTGAAGATCGTTCTTTTGGTGGCTCCGCACTTTGAGCTGGAGGAGTTCCGTGCCGAGCTTCCGAACCTTGATTTTCCGATGACCTTGATGAAGATGGAACCCTTCGACATGATTTCGGTCACGGACGTGATGTTGGCGGCTTCAGGCACGGCGACTTTGATGGTGGGCCTTTTGGGAAAACCCATGATCATCATGTACAAGATGAGCGGCTTCACCGGTTGGTTGGCGAAGCGTTTCGTGAAATCCACCAAGTATTTCGGACTGATCAATTTGATTCATCGAAAATTAGTGGCGCCCGAATTTTTTCAAGGGGAAGCCAACCCGCAAAAGTTGGCGCAGGAGCTTTCTCAATTGATCGAGGACTCCGCATTGAGGACGGAAAAAGCGCGGGAGCTTCAAAAGACGGCTTCTCTTTTGGGATCTTCCGGAATCACGGGCCGCGTGGCCCAGGCCTTGGCACCTTATTTCGGAGGGAATCCGTGATTCTTTTGCGGCCTTTGCATTTACTTTTTGGAGCAGCGGTTTCGGTCCGAAACGCTCTCTATGATAAAGGATGGAAAGAAACGAAAAAACTTCCGGTCTTTGTCGTGAGCGTGGGAAACCTCAGCGTGGGCGGGACGGGAAAAACTTCTTTTGTGATTTGGCTTCTCCAGGAACTCGAGCGCCGGGGCGTGAAGGCGGGAGTGGTGTCGCGCGGTTACGGGGGACGGGTTCAATCTTCAGCGGCGCGGGTGCCGGTGGACGGTGACCCCGGCATTTACGGGGATGAGCCCTGTTTGATCGTTCAGGAAACGGGAGTTCCCGTTTACATCGGTCCAAAGAGAACCGAAGTCGGAATTGAGCTTTTGAAAGAGCATACGGTGACGGTGCTCATCGCCGACGACGCGTTTCAACACCGGCGTCTTCACCGGGACGTGGACGTGGTGTTGGTGGATTTCAGCGAACCGAAAAACAGTTGGCATCTTCTGCCGGAAGGGCGCCTGCGGGAGAACTTTTCTTCGCTGTCGCGGGCCGACGTGATCGTCGGCACCAAAAAAGAACTGGGGAATGAAAAAAATTTTCCGGCCCTGGAGTCCCGTCTTCCGCGGACGAAGATCCGCTTGAACATGGAGTACCGTCTGAAGGACCTTCACGCTTCACCGGAGGAAAAATTCCTTTTGGTTTCCGGAGTGGGCCGTCCCCAAGGGGTGGAAAAGCTGGCCCGAAAGCAAGTGGCGGTGGTGGATCACAAGGTTTTTACGGACCATTTCGATTACGCGAGAGCCGACGTGGAAAACCTTTTGCAGGAAATGCGCAAGCTGGGCGCTGATTTTATTTTGACCACGGAAAAAGATGCGGTGAAGTTGAAGAAATTTTCCGAGTTGAAGCCTTATCTTAAAGTGATGAAGCTTGAGTATTTTGTTGAAGGACAGGTGGATGAATTTTTTGAAAAGCTGTTTGGGGAAAATCGCTAAAGGGGGGGCTTGGCTGATCTGGATCAGTCCCCTTTGGGTGAGAAAGGCCTTGGGATCTTTCCTGGGCCTTTTATGGCTCGACGTTTTCCGCATCCGCCGTCAGATCGTGAAGGAAAACATTCTGAGGGCTTTTCCGCAAAAGAGCGGGGCTGAGGCGATACGCTTGGGCAGAAAGTCCCTCTGCCATTTGGGACAAAATTTCGTCGAATACTCCTTTCTGCCTTTTATGAACAAAAAAAACGTCCATGCTCTTGTCCACGTGGAGGGAGAGGAAAATCTCCGGCAGGCTTTGGCCGCGGAGAAAGGCGTGCTTTTGATGACTCTTCATCTGGGGCATGGGGATCTGGCCGTGGGCAGTCTTTCGCTTTTGGGATTTCCCATGGTGTTGGTTTCGAAGTTTTTCAAATTGAAGTGGCTGAACGATCTGTGGTTCGGCATGAGGGAGAAGTTGGGAACGGAATTCATTCCGCCCCGGGATTCTTCGTTTAAGTTGTTGAAGAAATTGAAAGCCGGAAAAGTGGTGGTGATTCCTTTGGATCAATTTACCGGGCCGCCGATCGGGGTAAGGACCACCTTTTTCGGCGTGGAAACCGGCACCGCGATGGGTTGGGCCCTGATGGCCTTTCGTTCCGGCGCCCGCGTGGTTCCGGCCTATACGTTTAGAGACGCAGGGGGAATTCACCAGATCCATTTGCTTCCCGAGGTCGACATGGAACCTTTTCGCACGGGTTCCGATCCCGGCTATGAAGCCACACAGCATTTGAATCATATTTTGGAAGACATCGTGAGAAAACACCCGGAACAGTGGATGTGGATTCATCGGCGTTGGAAAAAGTTTGTGGTTCAGTGAGAGATGGGTAAAATAGGGGGCATGGGCCTGCGCTTTTTGTTTTTGACTCTTTTCCTCTTGATCTTTTCGAGCTGTGCTTCGAAAGCTCCGAGTTATGAAAAGGCCAAAGAGCTGAACGACATCAAGGAATACGAAAAGCGCGTGCACGTGACGGAGATCGAACCGCCTCCTCCTCCTCCTCCCGCCGTGGTCGAAGAAAAAAAACCGGCACCAAAAACACCGGCTCCGAAAAAGACGGTGAAAAAGGCCGCCACTCCTCCGGTCGCACCCGCTCCGGCGCCCACTCCTGAGCCCGCAGCGAAGAAGAAAACTCTTAAAAAGGAAAAGTTACCGAAAATGGAAGATGCTCAAGGATTTGACGGCCGCCGTCCCCTGAATGATCCCTTTCGCATCGGGGAAAAAGTCACCTTGGACGTGACCTATTTCAACATCAAGGCCGGTGAGATCGATCTCAAAGTGAACCCTTTCGTGGAGTTCAATAATAAAAAATCTTATGCCTTCGCCATCGATCTGCGCTCTTATTCTTTTTTCTCCCACATTTACTCGTTGGACGATCATGCATTGACCTATGTGGATTATGAATCTTTGATCCCCTACAACCTGTCCATCACCATCAAAGAAAGCAAACAACTGGCGGAGACCCGCACTCTTTTTGATTGGGACAAGAACAAGGCCACCTATTGGAAAAAGCGCTACACGGAAGATCACGGCGAAGAAAAGAAGGAAGTCTCCTGGGACATAAAACCTTTTTCCCAAAACGTGATCAGCGCCCTTTATTATCTGCGCACCTTTCAACTGAAGCCGGGAAAAAAACTCGCCTACCGCGTGGCGGACGAGGGTAAGAACATCGTCTTTACCGGCGAAGTGCTGCGCAAGGAAAAGTTGAAAACCAAGGTGGGAACCTTGGACACCGTGGTGGTCAAGCCCACGGTCGAGGTGGACGGGGCCTTCAAGCCGGTGGGGGACATCCTGATTTGGCTGACGGATGACGACCGCAAGTTCGTGGTGCGGATCGAGTCGAAGATCAAGATCGGCACCCTGGTGGCCAAGCTTAAGTCCATAGATAAAGGTCGTGATTAAGCTTCCTGGTCCCGCTCTCAAAAGACTTCCGCGTTAAAATGAACTCATGGCGGAAATTCATTGCCGGCATTTCTCCGGTTATAAACCCTGCGGGCGCTCAAACAGTTGTGATCGTGCGACCTGTTCCGAGTTCACTCCGTTGAAAGAAAACATTCTTTTGGTCCACTTGGGCGCGCTGGGCGCCGTGGTGCGCAGCACGGCTTTGCTTCCGGCCTTAAAGAGAAAGCATCCTTATTCCCGTTTGGTGTGGGTCACTCAAAGTCCCGCCCATGAACTGCTGAAGGGAAATCCCCTGATTGATGAAGTGATCTGCCGGCCCGACGTTTCCTTGCATCCTTTGACGGCTTTAAGATATTCCCATGCCTACTGCGTGGATAAGTCCCTTCAGGCGTTTCGCGTGGCTCAGGAATTCCGTTGCGATCGTTTGCTGGGATTTCGCGCCGATTCCCTTTCGGGGGCGATTTTGCCCGCCAATCCGGAGGCGAAAGAGCTGTGGGAGCTTGGTCTTTCGAATGAAAAGAAATTTTTCGAAAATAAAAAAACCGAAAACCAACTGGTGCACGAAGCTTTGTGTTTGGGAAAATACGAAAGGGACGAATACCAGCTGCCGCTCTCGGAACTGGAAAGGCACATTTCTTTAAAAAGACGTCAGGAGTGGACGGAACGGGAAGCAAAAAAAATTCTTCTGGGAGTGAACGTGGGATGCAGCCAAGTCATTCCCGCGAAAAAGCTTTCCGTGAAAGCGCAAAGAGCCCTCATCAAAGCCGTTCAGCGTCGGTGGAAAGGGCGGATTCAGGTGGTTCTTTTGGGAGGGCGGGAGGACGTCTCTTTGGCCCAGGAAATCGGGGAAGGTTTGGATGTGATTTTTTCTCCGATGAATCAGGGGCTTCGGGACGGAATGATCAGTCTTTCCGCTTGCGATTTCGTTTTGACGGGGGATAGTTTGGGGCTTCACCTCGGGGTGGCCTTCAAAAAGTGGGTGATCGCTTGGTTCGGCCCGACCTGTGCTCATGAGATCGACCTCTACGAGCGGGGCGTGAAGGTGCTGGCGCAGGTTTCCTGTTCCCCTTGCTGGAAGAGGTTCTGCGACCACCAGGTGATGTGTTATGATCAAGTGGCCCTTGAGGATTTATTAGAGGGTATTGAAAAGGGAGTGCAGTGGAAATCCTCGTTATCCAGACCGCCTTTCCGGGAGATTTGTACCTAAGTCTTCCCCTGCTTAAACAAACGCGCCGGTTTTTTCCGAAAGCAAAAATACATTTAATGTGTCGGCAAGGGCTGGGTGAGACCTTTTTGAAGGAAAGTCTGGTGGATTCCCTGTGCGAGATTAAGAAAGGGGATGCCTCTTCTTACGCGAAGATTTTGAAAACTCTGAAACCTTTGGATGTGGATTTAGTGCTTTGTCCCCATCGCTCTTTGCGCACGGCTTTGTTTTTACGCCGGTTGCGTCCGAAAAAATCCATCGGCTATCGTTTGTGGTGGAACGCTTGTTTTTTTGAGGAGCGTCTTTCTTACTCGAAGGAACTTCCCGATGCTTTGAGGCAGTTGAAACTTTTGACTTTGGCCTCCGAAGATTTTCGCCGTGAGTGGGAGAGCTTTGATTTTTCGAAGGATTTGAAAGGCTCCAAAGATCTTCGGGTGGTGGATTTTTCCGTGATGGATTTTCCGGAGTGGATGTCGGCCTCTTTGCGTCAGTGGGCGCCCGAGGGAAAAGTTATTTGCGTCGCTCCGGGCAGCGTGTGGCCGACGAAGAGATGGCAGACGGCGTCCTTTTCGGAATTGACCGGAAGACTTTTGCGGGAAGGTTTTCAGGTGAAGTTGATCGGTTCCGGCGCGGACAGACCGGCCTGTGAAGAAGTGGCGCGGGCGCATCCGCAGGCAGAAAATATTTGCGGCAAGACGTCTTTGTACGAACTCATGGAGTTGTTCCAAAAAGCGCGGTGTCTGGTTTCCAATGACAGCGGCGCCATGCACGTGGCCTCCGCCGTGGGACTTCCGACGGTGGCCCTTTTCGGACCGACGGTGCCCGAGTTCGGATTTCGCCCCTGGCAAAAGCAAGTGCGCCTGGTGCAAGCTCCCTTGGAGTGCCGCCCGTGCTCTCCCCACGGAACAAAAAAATGTCCTCTCGGCACTCACGACTGCATGAAGCTGATTTCCGTGGAAGAAGTTTTCAGGCAAGTGAAGGAGCTTTGCGAAGCGCGTCTCCCTTATTCCTCGGAGTAGTCCTTCACGTTGATGTCGTATTTGCGGATCTTGCGCAGCAGGGTGTTCTTGGGAATTCCCGCATGAGCCACGGTCTGGTTGATGCGTCCGCTGTTGGCCTTGAGTGCCTGGACGATGAACTCCTTCTCCGTGGCTTCCTTGAACTGATCGAAGTCCATGGGGCCTTTGTAGGAAGAGGCCATGGAAGGATTAGAGCTTTGATCCCTCAGGTTTTTGATCTGATCGGGAAGAGAGGGAGCGGTGATCACCGCGCCGTGTTCGACAATAAAGCAGCGCTCGATGATGTTTTCCAGTTCGCGGATGTTTCCCGGCCAGCCGTAACGTTTCAACAGGATCAGAGCTTCGGGGCTGAAGCCGGTGATCTGGCGGTCGAGTTTTTTGTTGAACCGTTTGATGAAATACTGGGCCAGGTTTTCCAAATCCTCAATACGGTCTCTTAGAGGAGGAAGGAAAATCGGCATGACGTTCAGGCGGTAAAAAAGGTCCTCGCGGAAACTTCCGTCTTCGATCATCTTTTCCAAGTTTCTGTTGGTCGCGGCGATGATGCGGGCATTGGTGGAAACTTCGCGGTTGCTTCCGACGGGGGTGAATTTGCGTTCCTGAAGCACGCGCAGCAATTTCACCTGCATCTCCGGTTTCAATTCGGCGACCTCATCCAGAAAAATCGTGCCCTTGTTGGCGACTTGGAATTTTCCGATCTTGCGTTCGATGGCGCCGGTGAAAGCGCCTTTCTCATGACCGAAGAATTCACTTTCCATCAAGCTTTCCGGAATGGCTCCGCAGTTGACGGCGACGAATTCGCCGTGCTTTCTGGGCGAACTTGAGTGAATCGCCCGCGCCACCAGTTCTTTTCCGGTTCCGTTTTCCCCGCGGATGAGGACGGTGGTGTCCACATGGGAAAGCTTTCCGATCAGATCGAAAACTTCGCGCATTTTTTGCGAGGATCCGACGAACTCCGTCTCCACGTCGTCGTCAAAAACCGGCGCGGAAATGGCCAGGCTTGAAACCATCTCGCGGGTTTCCAATGCCTTTTTCACCAGGTTCACCAGGCGCTCCACCTCCACGGGTTTTTCGATGTAATCGTAAGCGCCGATTTTGATGGCGTGGACCGCGTCCTGGAAGTTGGCGTGAGCGGTCATGATGACGACAAAGGTTTTCGGATCGTGGGACTTGATCAACTCCAGCGCCTGAAGCCCGTCCATTTCCGGCATTTTGACGTCCATGAAAATTAAGTCAAACTCATGGGTCTTGATCAGATCCAAGGCCTGTTTTCCGTCCCCGGCTTCCATGAAGTCGAAAGTCAATTGGTCGACCTTCTGCTTCAGGATGTTTTCCACCGACTTTCGCAGTTCGGGTTCGTCGTCAACGATCAGTACTTTCAGGTCCGAGTTCATGCTCTTTCTCCTTCGGAATCAATGGGCAGAGAGAATCCCGCTCTCACGCCGTCTCCGGGAACGTTCTCAAATAAAACCTTCCCGTGATGAAGTTCAACAAAATACTTCACTAAAAACAGGCCGAGCCCGGTTCCTTTGGTGGCGTTGCGATGGGCTTTGCCTCTGAAAAATTTCTCAAAGATCCTCTCATGGTCCTCGGGGGCGATGCCGGGTCCGGTGTCTTTGACGGTGAACACCACGGAGTCTTCCACTTCGCTGGTTTTCAAAGTGACGCTTCCTCCGGGGGGAGTGTACTTGATGGCGTTTTCCACCAGATTCAAGATCACCTCTTGAATCAAGACGCCGTCGATTTCCACCAAAAACAGCGGTTCCAAGGCCAGGATCATCTCCTGGCGTTTGTCTTTAGCCAGGGGCAGAAGTTGATGGTAGACGGTCTCCACCAGTTCGTTGAGATCGGTGGCGTCGCGGTTGATCTTGATTTCATTGGACTCCAGACGGGAGATTTTCAAAATGGTCTGGATGTAGCGATGCAGCTCGGAGCTTTCTTTTCGCAGACTGGTCAAGCCTTCCTTCACTTCGTCGTCCAAGTACTCCTGACCGAGAAGACGATCGCAAATTCCTTGAATTTTCGCGATCGGCGTCTTCAGGTCGTGACTGATCAAAGAGACGAAGTTCGTTTTCAGTTGCTCCACCTGGGAACTTAAGAATTTTTCCTGCTCGAGCTTCCAGGCCTGATTTTCCTTCAGGGAAAGTTTATAGCCGAGAAAGATCATGTAAGTGCACACGATCGACACCAGGGTCGAGCTGATGGGAATCCAAAAGTAAAAGCTGTCGAACACCCACAGGGAGAGCGCCGTTAAAGTGGTGGCGAGCCAGAATAAAAACACGAAGGCCACGCCTTGGGGATAGACGACCATCAGCCAAGTGGAAAGGGCCACGATCAGCAGGATGTAAAGTCCGCTCAAGGGAATGTTGAGTTTTTCCACCCAGCGGTCGTTGACCAGGTTGTCCAGGGAGGTGGCCAGAAGTTCCGCCCGGGTCATCGATCCGACCGGGGTTTGGTAAACGTGGCCGCCGGCCTCGCGGCTGCCGATGATGACCACTTTGTCCTTGAAAAAATGCGGAGGGATTTTCCTTTGAAAGACGTCGCTGGCCGAAACCGAGGGAAAGAGTCCGGCGCTTCCACGAAAATTCAGCAGTTGCGAAGTCCCCAAAAGACGGTCCAGATTGGACAGCGAAGAACCGCGCACCATCTCCGCCATGCGGATCGCCATGGAGGGCGAGCTGGACAAAGGAAACTCCGCGCGCCGGATCAGGCCGTCTTCATCGGCACGGAATTCCAAAGTGCCCCCTTTATAGCCGAACGAATTTCGAAAGGGCGATAAGGTCACCTGTCCTTCGGAATCCACCTCGTTCACCCACAGCACCCGGTTGTCGGTGAGGGTTCTGATTAAAACGGAATTTTCCGTGGTGTTGAGTTGGGTCGAAAATTGAAAAGTGATGCCGATGGTCTTTGGGTCTTGGGTCAGAATGTCTTTTAAAAGTTCCTGCCACCTTCTGCTTTGCCAATAAAGATTGTCCGTCAGCAGGGAAAATTCCTTGAGGGAGCGCAAAATGTTGCGCCCATATCCATAGCCCTGTTCCAGATCGTTTTGCTCGAGATAAACGAGCACCACGTTTTGTAAATAAGGTTGATTTCCGCGCAAAGCGAAGCGCAAATCGAAATCCGAAGTCTCCTGGATCATGCGAAAAGAAAAGCCGATCAACAGACATAAAAGCGCCCGCATCCAGATCCGCCGGGCACGCCAAAAGGCGCTTAAGAAACGCAAAAAAGAGGGCTTGAGGGAATTCACAACGCTTCGTATCAATTTCCGGACAAAAATTCAATTGGTTCTTCGGAAAACTTAAGTCATTTTGAGGCCATGGAGATTTATCAGGATCTGAATGCATTAGGGGGCAAGCCGGTCGGAGCGGTGACCGTGGGAAACTTTGACGGCCTTCATTTGGGCCACCAGGCGCTCTTGGAGCTTTTGACGAAAAACGCCGGTCCCAAAGGTTCTTTGGTGGTCACTTTTGAACCCCATCCCAGGGAAGTTTTACAACCGGGGGTCAAGGTGCCGCGGTTGATGACTCCCCCTCATTTTCAAAAGGAATTGGAAGCCCTGGGGGTGAGTCGGCTTTTGGTGCTTCCTTTTGATGAGTCTTTGAAGAACACCTCCGCCGCGGATTTCATGGCCGGGCTTTGGAAGGCCGCGCCCTTTGAACATTTGGTGGAGGGCTATGACTTTGTTTTGGGCGCTGGGCGTGAGGGCGACCGCGCTTTCTTGGAAAAGTGGTGCGCGAAAAAATCGGTGAAGTTTCATCAGGTGTCGGCGGTCTCACATAAAGGAGAGACGGTGTCCAGTCATCGAATCCGTGAACTTCTTCAAGAGGGAGAAGTCGAAAAGGCCGCCGGTTTTTTGGGGAGGCCCTTTTTGGTGGAAGCGGAGGTGGAAAGAGGGGATCAGCGGGGACGTTTGCTCCACTTTCCCACGGCGAATTTGAAAATCCCCGAAACCTTGGTTCTTCCCAAGCGGGGTGTGTATGCAGGCCGGGCCCGCGTTAAAGGCGTGGAACACGTGGCGGTCGCCAATTTGGGAAAGCGCCCGACGTTTCACTCTTCTTCCGCCCTTCTTTTGGAAGTGCATCTTCTCGACTTTTCGGACGATCTTTATGGTGAGAGGATGGAGTTTGAGTTTGTTCATTACTTGAGGGAGGAGAAAAAATTTTCCTCCAAAGAGGAATTGGTGGAACAGATCGCAAAAGACGTCGCGCAAACCAGGAGTCGCATGAAAGAATGATCGGATGGTGGGGGGATGGGAACAACTCTTTGAGGCATCAGTGGGCGTCGGAAGTTTTCAAGGATCTTCGGCCCGCGGAAAACTTTAAGGAACTCGACGCGGGGGCCTCCGCTGTTTTGGTTTCCGAAGACCGCTTCGCCGTTTCCGCGAAAGAAATGAGTTTTTTCAATCAGGCTTTGGGCTATCTGCAGTTCGCGGACGGTTTTTTGCGCGAGAACGATCAATGGGTGCCCGAATGCTCTTATCTGTCCGTGTTCCAAAAAATGTTGGCGGCATCGTCCGCGTTTATCGACATCAAAAAGTCGGTGATGGTGGTGGGAGATTTCATTCCGTCGCGGGCGGCCCTTTTGGCTTTGTATAAAATCGGATTTCGGGACTTTTTGATTCTCAAGGAGGAAAGCGCGGGGCACTGGTTGTTTGACGTGCAAAAGGGATTGTTCGGTCTGCAGGTCAAGGAGATCGGAGTGCGGGATTTGGTGAATCTCAGCGGAGACAGCTCGGTCTTGGTCCATGCGGTCGCCTCCAAGGAAAAGGTCCTGGCCGAATGGGAGCTGTCCTACATGAATTTTTTAAGCCGCCCGGGACTGATCATCGACTTTCTGGACGAGAGTTTTTTGGAGAAGGTGGTTGAGGAAACTCACGATAAAGACCTTCATCTGCTCGACCGAAAAGACATCGAAAAAGAAAGTTTGGAGTGGTGGCGCTTGAAAACTGGGGCCTAAGTCCAGTTACAAAAAATGTCACGTCAGAGTAATCTTTGAAGAGGATTCTTAGTAGAAGCGATCTCATAAACTCAAAGCCGAGGCGTGAGGAGGAAGGCGTATGACTCATACGTCGACGACGAAACAACGAAGGATTTGAGTTTATGAGACCGCTTCTAGAGGGAAAGGACGAGGTCTATGGGAGCCAGGAAAGCTCTTGGTGAGCTTCTTGTTCGGGAGCGTCTGATTGACGTGGATCAATTGGAACAGGCGCGCCGCGATCAGAAGGTCAACGGCGGCCGATTGACGACGGCGATCGTGCGGCTTGGTTTTTTGGAAGAGGCTCAATTGACGGAGCTTCTCGGACGTCATTACGGTCTTCCCGTGATCGACCTTTACAACTTCGAGGCCGACCCCGAAGTCATCAAGGTCGTTTCGAAACAGGTCTGCGAAAAGAACATGGTGATTCCGGTTTCCCAAGCGGGAAAGAGCCTCGTGGTGGCCTTCGCGGATCCTTCCAATCTTTACATTAAAGACGACTTGGCTTTGTTGACCCGCTCAAAAATCGAAATGGTGGTCGCGGGCGAGTCCTCCATTCAGCATGCCATCGAAAAGTATTACGGCGGCAGTGCCAACATCGACACTTTGATTTCCAGCATGGAGGACTCCGAACCGGGAGTCGGAAGTTCCGGCGCCACCGACGTCGAGGTCGTGGACGACGACCAGTCCGGAGAGGACGCTCCCATCATCCGTTTCGTGAACGCGGTGTTGAACGAGGCGATCCGTTCCAAGGCTTCGGACATTCACATCGAACCTTACGAGAAGAGATTTCGCATCCGTTACCGCATCGACGGTGCTTTGGTGGAGCGCACGCAGCCGCCTCAAAACGCCGCCGCCGCCATCGTGAACAGGATCAAGATTTTATCCAAGCTGAATATCAGTGAACGCCGCAAGCCCCAGGACGGACGCATGAAAGTGCGTTTGAAAAACGGACGCGAAGTTGATTTCCGGGTGAGTTGTCTGCCCACCATGTTCGGCGAGAAAATTGTTTTGCGTC
>Ga0182744_1001683_pt1 | contig 19077 bp, 15 predicted proteins | sample eDN3rd30CKraftMG_FD_128525 | JGI IMG/M metagenome (GOLD analysis project Ga0182744, IMG submission 128525) | Enriched Miracle-Growth compost microbial communities from Emeryville, California, USA - eDNA 3rd pass 30_C Kraft MG (version 2) (version 2) ...
AGAACCCTTCGTGACGATACATAAAAATGTAGAGATTGGCGAAGGTACCTGGATCGGCCCCAATGTTGTGATTATGGATGGGGCTCGTATTGGGAAAAATTGTCGGATTTTTCCTGGAGCTGTTATCAGCGGTATTCCTCAGGACTTAAAGTTTGCAGGAGAAGAAACAACAGCCGAAATTGGCGATAATACAACCATTCGGGAGTGTGTTACCATTAACCGTGGAACAAAAGATCGTTGGCGTACAGTTGTTGGAAAAAATTGCCTCATTCAGGCATATAGTCATATTGCGCACGATTGTTATGTAGGTAATAACTGTATATTTTCTAATAGTAGTACGCTGGCAGGGCATATAACTGTAGGTGATTATGTGGTGTTGGCCGGTATGGTGGCAGTACACCAATTCTGCCATATCGGCTCGCATGCGTTTGTGGCTGGTGGTTCGCTTGTTCGTAAAGATGTGCCTCCATTTGTAAAAGCTGCTCGAGAGCCGCTTTCTTATGTAGGAATCAATTCAGTCGGACTCAGAAGAAGAGGCTTCTCTTCTGAACAGATTAATGAGATACAGGATATTTATCGAACCATGTTCGTGAAAAATAATAATTTAACGAAGGCGCTTGATATTATTGAGACCGAATGCCAGCCTACGGAAATACGTGACGAAATTTTGGATTTTGTGCGTAATTCAAACCGAGGTGTGATGAAAGGTTTCGGACAAGGAAAGGTGGTTATTTAAACGTCTAACTAAATTTGTTGTTTTGGAGATTATATTGCAACAGGTAGGTAGACGATTTAACCGGGATTGGGTTTTCAGGGGGATAGATTATTGTTTTAAAAGCGGTGAAAGCTATGCTGTTTTAGGAGCCAATGGATCGGGGAAATCTACCTTATTGCAATTAATTCTTTCTAATTTAAGTCCGTCTGAAGGGAGTATTACCTATACAAAAGATAAAAAACGCGTGGAGATTGACGATTTTTTTTCTTTTGTAGCTATGGCGGCTCCTTATCAGGAACTGATTGAGGAATTTACATTGGCAGAATTGTTCGCCTTCCATTTCTCTTTTAAGCCCCTGGTTGCGGGATTGGATATGCATACGGTGTTAGCCCTGTCGGGATTAGCACACGCTGCACAGAAGGAAATTCGTTATTTCTCTTCAGGTATGAAGCAGCGAGCGAAGCTGATCTTGGCTTGTTGCACGCAGATGCCTGTGTTGTTGCTTGATGAGCCGACAGCTAACTTAGATGTAGAGGGAATTGCTTGGTATCATGATTTGATTGCCCAATTTGGCCAGGATAAATTACTGATCATTTGTTCCAATCAAGCCCATGAATATCCTTTTTGTAAACACCATATTGAAATTGAAAGGTACAAGAATGAGATGTGAGATGTGAAAAGTATTTAGTATGTAGTACTTAGTATTTAGATATCCGTGTTATAATATATGTTGCGTATTATACAATCATGACGAACAACTGGCAACTCGTAACTGGCAACGCACAACTAATATGTAGATATGAGATGTGAGAAGTTAGATGTGAGAAGTATTTAGTATGTAGTACTTAGTATTTAGATATTTGTGTTAGATAGGTGGCGCATTACACCATCATCACGAACAACTGGCAACTCGTAACTGGCAACGCACAACTAATATGTAGATATCCGTGTCAGATAGTCTTGATACCGTATAGATATGAGATGAAATCATACATCCAGCATACGCACCATAAAAATGTCAAGCATTTTTTCTATTTTTGACACACTAAATTGAAATAGTTTTAAATTTTTGAATTATGTCGAAAGCTTCAGAGGTAAAAACGGGCAATATTTTACGATTCAACGGCGATTTGGTCTCAGTAGATGAATATATTCACAGAACGCCGGGTAACTTGCGCGCTTTTTATCAGGCAAAGATGCGTAATGTAAAAACAGGGAAATTAGTGGAGTATCGTTTTCGTACCGACGAAGAAGTTGAAATTGCACGCGTAGAAACAAATGATTATCAATACCTATATGACGAGGGTGATTTTTATGTGGTCATGGATAATGTCTCATTTGAACAATTTAATATTCCAAAAGCGCTATTTGGAGATGCTGCTCGTTTTCTGAAAGAGGGTATGAATGTGTTGGTGGCTTTTGAAAGTGATGAACCTATTATGGCACAGGCGCCCACCACGGTAGAGTTGGAAATTACTTATACCGAACCGGCAGTGAAAGGAGATACCTCAACCAATGCATTAAAGAGTGCTACCGTCGAAACAGGTGTAGAAATTAGAGTTCCACTCTTTGTCAATCAAGGTGATCGTGTTAAAATAGATACTAGAACGGGCGATTATATCGAACGTGTAAAATAATTTGGGTAAACTTTAGATAGACAAGACGGTCTTAGGGTGCATACTCTAAGACCGTTTTGGTAAAGGGGTACTAATGATGTTAAGCAAAGCGGTATACCGACAAAAGATGAAACAGCAACGGGCGGCGTTATCAGATGATGGCTATGCCGCGCTAAATGCTGCATTATTAACTCATTTCAAGCAACTATCTTTTGCTCATGTGGCGTGCATGCATATCTTTTTACCTATTGCGCGGCATAAGGAGCCTGATACGTATGCGATGATGACCTACTTAAAGCAGGCATATCCGGACATGACGCTGGTTGTTCCACGAAGTGATCTACAAGCTCGTACAATGACTCATCATGTACTAACGCCTCACTTAGAGCTTGCGGAAAATAAATGGGGCATGTTGGAACCTGTCGAAACGGCTACCAGCATAGATACATCACACATTGATGTTGTTTTACTACCCTTATTAGGATTTGATCGCGCTGGAAATCGGATTGGCTATGGAATGGGCTATTATGATCGATTTTTGCATCGCTGCAGGCCCGATGTTCAGAAGATTGGGCTATCGTTATTCGAACCTTCAGAAGAACTAATTGAACACGAAGCACATGACGTTCCACTGGATCAGTGTGTTACGCCAGAAAAAATATGGGGTTTTAACGAATAAGCCTTTATCCAAAAATTTCGTTTAACATACCTGCTAAGCGAATACCCCCTTTAAGTAATTGTAAATTCAGGGTAGCGATATGGTCAAAATGGTAGCGATAACTTAATTGAGCGTTTGGTTTTACCTCCCGATAAAGTGATTCGGTTATTTCATAAGATTCGCATAACCAGTTGACAATAGGTTCTTTTTGCCATGATCGTAACTGTTGCTGTGTGGCAAAATCAATGGCTTGGGTATATTCTGTATAGCTTAACTGTTGAAAATCGACAAGTTGTTCGTCCCAAAGACGATGCAGGTTGGTTGGCTGGTTAAACCAATAAAGTTTGATCCGGTTTCCTCCCAAGTCTTCAGGTCTACCGGTATGCATCGGTTGATGTATATCGCCTATGATGTGTATGAGTAAGCGGAGGTAAAATACCTGTTTGTCGTGGCTCAGTTTGTTGGATTGAAGTAATTGCTCTTTTAGCCACAATAGCTTATTATAAGCGTTTGTTGTTGTATCATGCTGTAAATTTTGTTTAATCTGATCTGCAGTCAATCCACTTTTTAAGTTCACATAGTGCCATGGGTTCAGGTATTGGTAGGTGGGGTCTGACTTAATAAAATCGGGCCAGTTTGCTGCCATCGCGAGCGACTCATTTCCTAAGATATGCTGTATATTTTTTTTAGCCCGCTTGGTTAGGTGATTGTTAGCAATCTCGGCTACCACGCGATGGCCGGTCAATCCCCAAGCGAAACAGGTAGCATAAGAACAGCAACAGATTATTGCCATGACGAGCAACGTAAGAAGCTTTTTCATGCAACAAAGATAGCTTATAAATGATAAGTTTCTGTTATCAAATGGTAAAGTGGTGGTAGGTGTAAGGTTACCAGTTACCAGTTGTCAGTTGCCAGTTATGCGTTTTCCGTATCTCATATCTAAATACTCACATCTCATATCTAACTACTATTTAAATCCTTATCTTTGTGCTTTAAAACTAAAATTATTATTGTAATGAGTGTTGAAAGAGGCCCTATATCACAATTTATTGAAAAGAACTATCTGCATTTCAATGCCGCATCGTTGGTAGATGCTGCAAAAGGTTACGAGGCGCATCTAGATGCCGGGGGTAAAATGATGATTACCTTGGCGGGAGCAATGAGTACAGCAGAATTAGGTATCTCGCTAGCAGAGATGATCAGGCAAGATAAGGTTTCGATCATCACTTGTACCGGTGCTAACTTAGAAGAAGACATTATGAATTTAGTGGCCCATTCACATTATAAAAGGGTGCCACATTATAGAGATTTGAGTCCACAAGACGAATGGGATTTATTGGAAAACCATTATAATCGGGTTACAGATACCTGTATACCAGAAGAAGAGGCTTTTAGAAGATTGCAGCAACATATTTATCAAATATGGAAGACGGCCGAGGCCAATGGCGAACGATATTTTCCGCACGAATACATGTATAAAATGTTGAATAGCGGTGTGCTCGAGCAGTATTACGAAATAGACCCCAAAAATTCGTGGATGTTGGCTGCTGCAGAGAAGAACCTACCCATTGTTGTGCCGGGATGGGAAGATAGTACCATGGGAAATATTTTTGCGTCCTATGTGATTAAGGGAGAGCTAAAAGCGTCAACCATGAAAAGCGGTATCGAATACATGGGCTATTTAGCCGATTGGTATATCAAAAACAGTGACGGCAAAGGGATTGGATTCTTTCAGATTGGTGGCGGTATTGCGGGCGATTTTCCGATTTGTGTCGTACCGATGCTTTATCAAGATATGGAAATGGAAAACATTCCTTTTTGGAGTTATTTCTGTCAGATCTCTGATTCTACCACTTCCTATGGTTCTTATTCAGGGGCGGTTCCTAACGAAAAAATCACTTGGGGTAAATTAGCGATTGATACACCAAAGTTTATTGTTGAATCTGATGCGACTATTGTAGCACCATTGATATTTGCATGGGTTTTAGGTCAATAATCACGAAGAATATCCATTTTTGCAACAAAATAAAAAGTCACCAAACAAAAGCGGTGGCTTTTTGTTTTTAGCTTAATTTAGTAGAAAAATGGTGGTTTTTTTGTATGCTTACATAGAGTATATAACTATTCTTGTATATTTCAAAATACGCCCGATTATAAAGTCACATTCTTAAAAAGGGGATCGACCCAAAAACCGCCTTTAGAAAGAAATAAGACCGATTTAAAACAATTTAGAATCATTATAAATTGATAATTAAAGTCACGAAATTGTCACTGATATCTTAATTAGTTATACTTTTGTGCTCAAGTTTGAGGGGTGTATGCCCGGTATGCCTTTCAACTGAATAAGTTACATTCAAATAAAATAGTATAAAGCTCTCAATATGAGAAACATCTCGTTACTTTTTAGAAGTGTTGCAAAGTCCGTGATCTTAGTATCTATGCTAAGTATGGCAGCTGTGTCTGCCCGCGCACAGGACGTTAAAGAAGGAGAAACGTTGTTTAAGCAAAAATGTACTTCCTGCCACGCCATTAATAAAGATATGGTGGGCCCCGCATTGAAAGATGTAGGTAGCCGGCATGAAGAAGAGTGGTTGCTTAAATGGATCAAGAATTCGCAGGCATTGGTGGCTGCGGGGGATGAGCAGGCCGTAGCGCTTTTTGAAGGTCATAATAAGGTTGTTATGACGCCATTCCCGGATTTATCTGACGATAATATCAAGAGCATCCTGGCTTATATCGCTGACGCTTCTAAAGCTCCAGAAGGTGGAGCAGGAAATGCTGGCGACCAAACAGCGGCTGCACAAAAGGATGATGTAAGTAATTTTATGTTATTTGGCCTCATTGCTGTTATTGTGGTTGCTTTCATAGTAATCGTTGTTCTGAATCGTGTGATTAAAACGTTGGAGCGGATTATTTTGAATAAGAACGTGCTGATTGAAGAAGAGAGCGAAGAAACTGAAGGAAAAGACTATTGGGGTACCATTAAAAAGTTGGCTAAAAACAAAAAGTTGGTTTTCTTCTTTGTTTTAGGGTTAGCAGTTTGTTTGACTTCGATTAATTGGAATGTGCTATGGAATGTAGGAGTACATCAAGGTTATAAACCCGTACAGCCTATTAAGTTCTCTCATCAGATTCATGCTGGAGTTAACCAGATTGAATGTCAGTATTGCCATTCTGGAGCGTTCAAGTCTAAGAATGCTTCTATTCCTTCGGCCAATGTATGTATGAACTGTCACAAAGCGATCACGGCTAGCGAACATTACAATGGACAGACTTCCCCTGAAATCCAGAAAATTTACGATGCTTTGGATTGGGATGGCCAAAAATATGGTCCAAATCAACGTCCAATTCAGTGGGTGAGAATTCACAACTTGCCTGATTTTGCTTATTTCAATCACTCTCAACACGTTTCTGTTGCCGGTATCGAATGTCAGCGATGCCATGGTCCTATTGAAACGATGGAAGAGGTTTACCAGTATTCTCCATTAACAATGAAATGGTGTGTTACTTGCCATCGTGAAACAGAAGTGAATAGTAAAGGGAACGCCTACTATGATCAGTTGATTGCTGCACATGAAAAATTGAAGAAAGGCGACAAGATTACCGCCGCTTCATTGGGTGGTTTAGAGTGTGGTAAATGTCATTATTAATAAATTTGAGAATACGCATCTTAATATATAATAGCTTAAATGGATAGCAACAAGAAATATTGGAAAGGCATAGAAGAACTGGAACAAAGCCCTGCTTTTGTTGAGAACAACAAAGGGGAGTTCGCAGAATCCATTCCATTAGAGAACGTATTAACCGAAGCCGGTTTAAGTACAAAAACTCCGCGTCGCGACTTTTTAAAAGCGTTGGGATTTGGTTTAGGAGCGGTTTCTTTAGCTGCTTGTCAAAGTACTCCTGTACATAAATCAATCCCCTATTTGATTAAACCTGAAGAAATTACTCCAGGAATTCCTAACTATTATGCTTCAAGCTATAATGGTCAGAGTATTTTGGTGAAAACGAGAGAGGGTCGGCCTATTTTAGTTGAACCTAATCCCAAAGCGGTTTTCTTAAATAGAGGTACGGATGCAGGTACACAAGCATCTGTATTAGACCTGTACGATATGTCCAAACTGAGAGGACCACTCGTTAAAGGGAAAGAAAGTGATTGGGAAACAATAGATACACAGGTTACGGCCGCTCTTCAAGCAGCGAATAGCAGCGGCAAACAAATTCGCATCGTTTCATCTTCTATCAATAGTCCTTCTACTCAGGCTGTTATTGCGCAATTCATTGCAAAGTACCCAACAGCAAAATTGGTAGAAGTAGACGCGGTATCCTATACAGGCATCATACAAGCCAATCAAACTAGTTTTGGCAAGGCCGTTATCCCCCACTATCGCTTTGATAGGGCAGATGTCATTGTGAGTGTAGGTGCTGACTTCCTAGGTACTTGGTTGGCTGGTGAGGAGCACACTCAGCAATATGCAGATAAACGGAACTACAAATCATTGGAAAATAAGCGCATGTCGCGCCACATTCATTTTGAAAGTGGCCTAAGTATGACTGGTGCGAATGCCGATGCTCGGGTAGCAGTTAAACCTTCGGAAGAAGGTGCTGTACTCATTTCTTTATATAATGCCATAACCGGCAGCTCGGTGCCGGGTGGTATCACGAATCATGCGAAAGCAGAGAAAGTGATTGCCTTAGCAGCCAAAGAACTGGTGAATGCACGTGGGCGTGCATTGGTCGTTGCCGGAAGAAATGACGTAGCGATTCAGACCTTAACCAATGCAATCAATGCCGCTTTGAACAGCTATGGCAGTACGATTGATTTGGATAACGTTTCGTATCAGTATAAAGGACGGGATAATGAATTTGCAACATTCCTGAATGAAGCAGCCACAGGTCAGGTTGGAGTAGCCTTTTTCTTTAATGTAAACCCCGTTTACGATTATTTTGATTCGGAAAAGGTGAAGACCGCGCTCGGTAAGGTTCCATTAAAAGTATCTTTTGCCGATCGAGTGGACGAAACAGCAGATCTGGTTGATATGATTGCCCCGAATCATAATTACTTGGAATCTTGGGGGGATAGCAACGTTGTTGAAGGATATTATACCATTGTACAACCTACCATCAATCCTGTATTCAATACGCGCCAAGCAGAACAGAGCTTTTTAACATGGAGTGGTAATACGACTGCTTATTATGATTTTGTGAAGGCAAATTGGGAGCAAAACCTATTGGCAGGTTCTACAAAAACTTGGGAGAGTGTCTTGCAAACAGGGTTTGAGTATAAAGGAGAAAAACCTGCACAGGCTTACGCTTTTGCGGGCGATGTACAAGGCGCGGCTGCCGAGATTGTAAACAGTAGCAAAGCTTTGGCAAAAGATGTGGAGGCGCAGCTGTATGTAAGTAACGGTATACGTGATGGCAAGCAAGGAAACAACGCTTACCTGCATGAATTACCTGATCCGATATCAAAGGTTACTTGGGATAACTATGCTGCTTTATCGCCTAAGTTTGCTGAAAGTTTAGGTTTATCAGAGAATAGCCGGGTGAAAGTGACGGGTGAAAACGGTTATACCATCGAATTGCCGGTATTATTGCAACCCGGCCAAGCAGCTGGTACCGTCTCCATCGCTATTGGCTATGGTAGAACCAAAGCAGGTAAAGCAGGTGATGGCGTTGGCCAAAATGCTTATCCACTTGCTAAGCTGGTAAATGGTACGCTGCAGTTCAATACAACGGTGAAATTGGAAAAAGCATCCGGAACCTATGAATTGGCACAGACCCAAACGCACCACACCATAGAAGGGCGGAATATTATTCGTGAAACTACTTTCAAAGATTACTTAACGGATCCGTCTCATGGTAGTGGAAAACATGGCGAAGAGCACAGGAAATATGACTTATGGCAAAAGTATGAATCTCCGGGTCACAAATGGGTGATGGCGATCGACTTAAATGCTTGTACGGGTTGCGGTGCTTGTGTGGTGGCTTGTAGTGTTGAAAATAATGTTCCGGTAGTTGGTCGTGACGAAGTTCGCCGTCGTAGAGAGATGCACTGGCTACGGATTGATCGGTACTATAGTTTTGAACATGACGGAGCGCAGGTAACTCGTGAGAAGGAATTGAATATATTAAATAGGGAGAACGCCGATTTGGATAATGTATCGGTGGTGTTCCAACCCATGTTGTGTCAGCATTGTGATCATGCACCTTGTGAAACAGTTTGCCCAGTATTAGCAACTGTACATTCATCTGAAGGATTGAATCACATGGCATATAACAGATGTTTTGGTACACGCTATTGTGCAAACAACTGTCCATATAAAGTTCGTCGTTTTAACTGGTTCAACTATTGGAACGATTCGCGTTTCGATAATTATTTGAACAACGAATTTACACAGTTAGTATTGAATCCAGATGTAACTTCACGTTCGCGGGGGGTGATGGAGAAATGTTCTATGTGTATTCAGCGAATTCAAGCAGGTAAATTACAGGCTAAATTGGAGAAACGCAAAGTGAAAGATGGCGATATCAATGTGGCTTGTGCAGCAGCATGTTCAGCCAATGCAATTGTGTTTGGTGATTTGAATGATCCTAATTCAGAAGTGTCGAAAGCATTGCGGAACGAACGTGTATACTACGTATTGGAAGAATTGAATGTTCAACCTAATATTGGTTACATGACCAAGGTTAGAAATACTTTTGAAGCTTAATCGGTTTAACAGATCTGAAAAAATAAGAATATGTCATCGCATAACGAATCAATAATTAGAGAACCTTTAGTTACCGGTAAGCATATCACCTATGCGCAAGTAACTGAAGATATTCTCGTTCCTGTAGAGAATAAACCCAATAAGGCTTGGTGGATAGGCTTTACACTAGCCGCTTTGGGCGCCATGTTATGGGTTTTTAGTGTAAGCTATACTTTTTGGACGGGTATTGGCGCTTGGGGACTTAATAAAACAGTGGGTTGGGCTTGGGATATCACCGACTTTGTATGGTGGGTAGGTATCGGTCACGCCGGAACCCTCATATCTGCTGTACTTTTAATCTTCAAGCAGAACTGGCGTAATTCCATTAACCGGTCTGCGGAAGCTATGACCATTTTTGCGGTAATTTGTGCGGCCACTTATGTGGTTGCGCACATGGGACGCCCTTGGTTAGCTTATTGGATTTTCCCTTTGCCCAATCAATTTGGGTCATTATGGGTAAACTTTAACTCTCCACTGGTTTGGGATGCCTTCGCTATCTCTACATATTTTACGGTTTCATTGGTATTTTGGTATACAGGGTTACTCCCTGATATTGCTACTGTAAGAGATCGTGCAACAGGCCTGAGAAGAAGAATTTATTCGATCATGTCTTTCGGATGGACGGGTAATGTGAAGACCTGGCAACGTTTTGAAATTGTGTCTTTAATTTTGGCCGGTATCTCTACCCCATTGGTACTTTCGGTACATACCATTGTATCGATGGACTTTGCCACATCCCTGATTCCAGGGTGGCACGCAACTCTTTTTCCTCCTTATTTTGTTGCCGGTGCCATTTTCTCGGGATTCGCCATGGTACAGACGCTCTTGCTGATTACGCGAAAGGTAATGAATTTTGAGAACTACATTACCATGTTCCATATTGAATCCATGAATAAGATCATCATGACTACAGGTTCAATTGTGGGAATTGCTTATTTGACAGAGCTTTTCATTGCTTGGTATTCAGGCTCTGAATACGAGATGTACGCTTTTGCAAACCGGATTGCCGGACCGTATTGGTGGGCATATTGGTCTATGATGACTTGTAATGTTATTTCGCCTCAGTTATTTTGGTTTAAGAAAATTCGGACTAGTATTCCGATTTCGTGGGCACTGTCTATCGTAGTAAACATTGGGATGTGGTTTGAACGTTTCGTAATTATCGTCACTTCCTTACATCGCGATTTTCTTCCATCAAGCTGGGCTATGTTTTATCCGACTTGGACAGACGTAGGAGTTTTTGTTGGATCAGTAGGATTGTTTTTTACATTGTTCCTGTTATTCTTACGGGTGCTCCCAAGTATAGCCATGGCAGAGGTGAAGCTATTATTACACTCTGCTAGTTACCAACAAAAGTTAAAGCTTATCAAGGAAGGGCATTTAAAGGAAGAGCATGTTAAGTTCTATCAACAATCGTTAACTAAGTACGACAGTGTTAGCGAAGAGGAAATAAAGGAAATAGCAAAATAAAACGATGAGTGATACAAAATATATTCTAGGGCATTTTGAACATCCTGATGATTTGATGGATGGAATAGATAAGTTACAAAAGGGTAATATTTCTATCTATGACGTATACACCCCCATGCCTATACACGGTATTGAAGCGAAATTAGGTATACCTAGGTCACGCTTGCCAATTGTTGCATTTCTTTGTGGTATAACAGGTACTATATCAGGTATTAGTTTGTTGTATTATACTTTGCATAAAGATTGGCCAATGAATATTGGTGGAAAGCCAACGCTGCCTATGCCTAACTTTGTACCGATAACTTTTGAATTGACTATTCTTTTCTGTGCATTGGGTATGGTTGCGATGTTTTATTTCAGAAGCCATCTGTTTCCTGGCAGAGCACCAAGGGTAATGGACCTTCGTGCAACAAACGATCGGTTTGTAGTGGCTATCGATGCCCGGGTGAATACCGATCATGAGAAAATTGACAGCTTATTAAAAGATGCAGGTGCAGTTGAAGTATTGCACAATAAAAGGAAATATGTTAGCTATGAATAAAACTAAACTGTTCGGAACAGCGTGTTTTGCGGTTGCTTTCGCAACGCTAGTCTCGGCTTGTGGCGATAATACGACACGTAGTACGGGATGGGAATTCTCTAGAAACATGTACGATCCGGTAGGAAATAATAATCCTGATCAGGCCAATAAAAATTTTAAGAACGGTCAGACGGCTCAATTGCCCCCTGCCGGAACTACTCCAGTTGGTTTTGAGCGGTTTGATTATCCCAATACGTTAGAGGGTTATGAAGCCGCTGGTGCGAATTTACAGAACCCGCTAGCGCATACAGAACAAAATGTACTGCAGGGAGAACACTTGTTTCAAGCGTTCTGTTCGCCTTGCCATGGTGTAGACGGACGTGGCCACGGTACCATTACCCAAGATCGTGAAATAACAGATTCAAGAGGAACACGGAAATTGGAAAACTTTCCTCCACCTCCATCTTATGCAAAATCAGATGGTATTAGTTCTTCGCGTGGTGGTTTAATGAGTGATTTGAGCGATGGGAAAATCTATCATACGATTACCTATGGCGTTAACTTGATGGGCTCTCACGCTTCGCAATTATCGCCAGAGGAACGTTGGAAAGTGGTGATGTATGTTCATGAATTGCAAAAACAATAATACTATAAATATTCAAATATCAAATGGGAACTCATAGTCACACTACATATAATTTTGACGAACGCTTTGAATTTGCCGGTAGGGCCAAATCGTGGAGCTTAGCAGCTATCGTCATAGGCATTTTGGCCATAGCAGCTGGGTTTTTCGTAGAGGGGAGCCATCGGATGTTCGCGAATTTATTATTAATGGGTTATTATTTTACCTGCGTCTGTGCCGCTGGTGCTTGTTTTATAGCGATACAGTTCGTTGCACAGGCCGGATGGCCAACAGGTCTTTTACGTGTGCCTCAAGCGATGGCAAGTGTACTACCTGTTGCCGCTATCATATTGATTGGTATTATGGCTTTTGGCTTGTTTAGCCATAATTTATACCACCATTGGTACGAAGAAGGATTGACAGACCCGAATAGTCCTAATTATGATGCGATTATTGCAGGAAAATCAGGCTTCTTAAATGTACCTGCTTTCTTTTCAAGACAGATCATTTTTTTAGCTGCTTACAGCACACTGGGTGCATTTATTGCCAAATTTTCGTATCGTGAAGATTTGGAGGGAGGGTTGAACTCCTATAAGCGTAGCTTTAAATGTTCTGCGATTTTTCTGGTTATTTTTGGATTTTCATCGCCGATATGGATTTTTGATACCGTGATGTCGCTAGAAGCGCATTGGTTTTCTACCATGTTTGGTTGGTATAATTTCGCAGCTTTATTTGTAAGTGGTTTGTGCGTGATAACGCTTATTACTATTTTGTTGAAACGTGCGGGTTACTTGGCATGGGTGAACGAGAATCATTTGCATGATTTAGGCAATCTAATTTTTGGTTTTTCTATCTTCTGGACATACGTATGGTTTGCTCAGTTTATGTTGATTTGGTATGCGAACATGCCGGAGGAAACGGTTTACTTCTACAAAAGATGGGAACCTGAATACAAACCTTGGTTTTGGTTATCAATTATCGTTAACTTTGTAACTCCGGTGCTTGTTTTATTGGATAGAGACGTGAAACGGAAAGAGAATCTGATGTTGTTCATGTGTATCCTCTTACTTTTAGGGCATTACTTAGACTATTATATCATGATCATGCCTGGTACCGTTGAAAGTCATCGTGGGTTTGGGTTAAGTGAAATTGGTGCTATTTTAAGCTTTGGTGGTCTATTTACGTTTTTAGTACTTAAGCATTTAAGTAAGCACGCACTTGCGCCTAAGAACCATCCATTTTTGGAAGAGAGCTTGCACCATCAAGTGTAAGCTCTGAGGGTGTCTATATAGAGTAGTGAATTTAATACGAATAACCGTTAATATTGAAATGAGATATAGAAAGTACATGAAATGTAAGGCGATTTTCGGCTTGGTATTGTTTACCTTGCTGTCGTTGCAGTTTTCTGCCACCTATGCACAGGTAGCTGATACAACAGCTCAGACAAAAGATACCAGCGAAGTGGCCGCTGCAGGCAGTGAGCAGGCCAGTGCTGATTCTGTGACTAGCGAAGCCGCTGATACAACGAAAGCCGTTGCTGCAACAGCTGCAAATAGTAGCAGTGTTGCTAAGACTACAACCGCAGCGCCGGAGCCAGTAAAACAAATCGATCCTCAAGTATATAAGAATTTTTTCTACTATGTATTATTGTTCTTTTTGGTCTGTGTTATAGTTGGCATTATCGGAAAAATTATCCGCGTTTATGAACTTACCCGCGAGATGCAAGGTAAGGGTAAGCGAGTAAACTGGAATAGAATACACGGTACCTTATTTTTAATTAGCCTCTTTTTAGGATTATATGGCGCATATTGGTCATTTGTTCATCATGGAAGTATGTCTTTTAGAGAAGCTGCTTCAGAGCATGGGGAGGCCATTGATGCGATGTTTATTACAACAACGATCATTACAACCATCGTATTTGTATTGACTCATATTATGCTTTTTGGATTTTCATTTGCATATAAAAGTACTGGAAAACGGAAAGCATATTTCTATCCACATAATAACACTTTAGAGAAAATTTGGACCATTACGCCAGCGATTGTGTTAACGATTTTGGTGTTATTTGGATTCTTTACTTGGAGAAGCATTATGAATGTTCCAGAAGATGTTGCCGCCAATTCGCTTCAAGTGGAAGTTACGGGAGAGCAGTTTGCTTGGACGGTGCGGTATGGTGGTAGAGATAATCAGATTGGACATCGCAGCATTCAATTAACTACACCACTAAATGGCTTGGGTATAGATTTTAACGACAAGAAAGCTTGGGATGATGTATTAGGTTCGGAGATTGTGTTACCTGTTGGTAAGCCGGTACGTTTTACGATCAATTCTAAAGATATCTTGCATAGCTTTTATATGCCTGATTTCCGAGTTCAAATCAATGCTGTTCCAGGAATGGCTACACACTTCCAAATGACCCCGAGGTTTACAACTGCAGAAATGCGCGAGAAAACCAACAATCCCGAATTTAATTATGTTCTGTTATGTAATAAGATTTGTGGTGGTGGGCATTATAACATGCAAAAGACTGTAAGGGTGGTTTCGGAAGCCGAATATAAAGAATGGCTTGCTACGCAGAGTTTCTTCTTTAATGATGATGTAAAAAAGGAATTTAAGGCGAATCAAAGTGCGCGGAATAATCATCAGGAAGAAAATAAACAATTGGCGTTCAACTAGTAAATATATAGTAAAAAAATGATGTCGAGTACAGCAATTCCATATGCAGGTGATCATGGCCACGATGCTCATGAGCACCATCATGAAACGTTTCTGACTAAGTATATTTTTAGTCAGGATCATAAGATGATTGCTAAGCAATTTTTAATTACGGGTATTATCATGGCTTTTTTTGCTATGTTTTTATCCATTTTGTTCCGCTTACAATTGGCTTGGCCAGAAAAGGATTTTCCTATCTTAGAAACTTTCTTAGGAAAATGGGCAGCTGATGGCCGAATTAAGCCTGAATTTTTTCTTGCATTGGTAACTATACACGGAACTATTATGGTGTTCTTTGTATTAACAGCTGGTTTAAGTGGTACTTTTAGTAACCTGCTGATCCCTTTGCAGATTGGTGCACGTGATATGGCGTCGCCATTCATGAACATGTTATCTTATTGGTTTTTCTTTACTGCTTGCGTGGTGATGATTAGCTCTTTCTTTGTTGAAAGCGGTCCTGCGAGTGCTGGTTGGACGATATACCCACCATTATCGGCATTGCCGCAAGCCATTCCAGGATCAGGAACAGGGATGTCATTGTGGTTAGCGAGTATGGTCTTGTTTATCGCTTCTCAAGTGATGGGTGGGATTAATTACATCAGTACGGTATTGAATATGCGTACCAAAGGAATGAGCCTATGGCGTATGCCCCTTCCTATTTGGGCTTTGTTTTTAACCGCAATTACCGGTTTACTCTCATTCCCTGTATTGGTATCAGCGGTTGTACTGCTGATTTTCGATCGTAGTATGGGAACAAGCTTCTACTTATCGGATATTATCATTGGTGGTAAGATTTTACCAAATGAAGGTGGTAGCCCGATTTTATTCCAGCATTTATTCTGGTTCTTAGGGCACCCCGAAGTATATATTGTCGTAATGCCTGCCTTAGGTATTACGTCTGAAGTAATTTCGACCAATTCACGGAAGCCTATTTTTGGTTACCATGCCATGGTGTATTCCTTGATCGGTATTACCGTATTGTCATTTATCGTATGGGGGCACCATATGTTTGTAACCGGAATGAACCCATTTCTGGGTGGTGTATTTATGATTACGACATTAATCATTGCAGTACCGTCTGCCGTGAAGGTATTTAACTATTTAGCCACATTGTGGCGAGGTAATCTTCGGTTTACACCTGCTATGTTGTTTGCAATTGGTATGGTTTCGTTCTTTATATCAGGTGGATTAACAGGAATTTTCTTAGGAAACTCTTCCCTTGATATCAATTTGCACGATACCTATTTTGTTGTTGCTCACTTCCACTTAGTGATGGGATCGGCGTCTATTTTCGGGATGCTATGCGGTGTTTATCATTGGTTCCCAAAACTTTTTGGAAGAATGATGAACGAGAAGTTAGGTTATTTGCATTTCTGGATGACTTTTATTGGTGCTTACCTGGTGTTCTTCCCTATGCACTTTATGGGGATTGATGGTGTGCCTCGTCGATATTATTCGTTTACCAGTTTTCCGTTTATGCAACAATGGTTAACCGTTAATATCTTCATTACTTGGGCGGCAATTGTAGCTGGTTTTGGACAAGTTGCGTTTTTAGTTAACTTTTTCTATTCGATTTTCTTCGGGAAGAAGGCGTCTCAAAACCCATGGGGATCCAACACCTTGGAATGGACTACTCCAGTGAAGCACCTTCACGGAAACTGGCCAGGCGAAATTCCTACTGTGTATCGTTGGCCGTATGATTACAGTAAACCCGGTCATCATGAAGATTATATTCCGCAAACGGTTCCATTCTCTGAAACCATGAGTTCTAATTTGCCACACGATTTTGAGGGTGATACCCAAGCAGAAAAGATACAACGTGATTGGGAAAAGGAACATGGCATTGAGCGTGCACTGAACCATTAGTATAAAGAGTATTCGGAGTGTACCACGCAATAACCGTATGTACACTCCCCTTTAGACAATAAGAAGTTGAGTATCTATTTACCTGGTGAGAAGAGATTTGTTATAGTAAACAAGATTACTATTGTTTTTCTCTTTTTATTGATACTGGCTGGTGGTGTAGTTCGCAGTACCGGTTCAGGAATGGGGTGTCCGGATTGGCCCAAGTGTTTTGGTCAATACATACCTCCAACACAAGAGTCTCAGTTACCTCAAGGGTACGAGCAGAAGTACATTGACAATCGGGCAAAGAAAAATGAACGGTTTGCTCATACCCTGGAATTTTTCGGGTTTAGCAAGCTTGCGGATGAATTACGAAACGATCGCAGTGTTTTAAAACATGAAACGTTTAATGCAGCCAAAACTTGGACAGAGTATGTCAATAGATTGGTGGGGGCTACCACTGGTTTCTTCTTGTTGTTATGCCTCTTTTTTTCTACGGCATTTCTGAAAAGCAAGAAGCGTATTTTTTTCTTCAGTTTGTTGAACCTCATTTTGGTTTTTTTTCAGGCATGGTTGGGTTCGATTGTGGTTTCGACTAATTTGACGGCCTGGACCATTACGGTGCATATGCTCTTGGCATTGGTCATCTTAGCTATTAGCATTTACACCTATTTTCAAGCTCAAGTTTTACGAGATAGCAGCTTGTTGATTAACAGAGGGGGGAGTTGGTTGAGATGGTTGACTTTATTTGTTTTAGCATTGCTACTGGTGCAGGTAACACTGGGGACGACCGTTCGGGAAGAAATAGATTTTTTAGCGGGCAGCCAATTTGAGCGGTTCGAATGGGTAAGCCAGTTGAGTGATTATTTTTCCTTACATAGGGATCTAGCCATAGTCGTATTCATATTGACCTTGTTACTTTTCTTTTTGGTTCGGACTCGATATGCACACAAAAGTATTCAGAGCAATATCGTGAATGTGATTTTAGTTTTGGTGATTTTGCAATTGATTTTTGGTTTTGTGTTATCTCATTGGAATATTCCAGCCTATGCACAAACTGTGCATTTGGTTTTGGCTAGTTTGTTATTTGGCGCACAGTTTTACCTCTTGCTTTTGCTTGGAAGGACTAGTGAGTATGTTGGGCAGTAAATAGATGAATGTGAAGGGTTTTATAAACGATTTAAAGCAATTAATAAAGGTTCGATTGTCTTTTACAGTCGTTTTCTCAGCATCAATCGCTTTTTTAGTGGGGAGCAAAGCCCAAGGTGAGGTGAATTGGTTGAATTGGGTAATACTTACGATTGGCGGGCTGTTGGTTACGGGATCGGCTAACGGGTTCAATGAGATTATCGAGCGTAACCTGGATAAGTTGATGAAAAGAACAGCAGATAGACCATTACCAGCGGGACGGATGACTTCTGGACAGGCTTTGGTGCTTAGTCTATTAATGGGGCTTTTTGGAACACTTTTATTGGTGCGTCTTAATTTTTTGACGGGGGTACTTTCTGTATTTTCCATCTTACTATACGCTTTCTTTTATACACCACTTAAACAGAAATCGCCTATCGCGGTTTTTGTAGGAGCATTTCCAGGAGCTTTACCGCCACTTATCGGATATTTTGCAGCTTTTAAAGAGCCATTTATTGATGAAATTCCGCTGATTTTATTTGGTATTCAGTTTGTATGGCAATTTCCTCATTTTTGGAGTATTGCTTGGGTGTTAGATGACGATTATAAGAGAGCGGGTTTCAGGTTATTACCTACAACAAAGAAAGATGCTTTTAGCGCGTTTATGGTCTTCATTTCTGCGTTATTGTTGATCCCGGTATCTTTATTACCTGTATGGTATGGCTTTGCGGGATATACATTAGGCGCGATATCCATCGTGAGCGGAGCGTTATTTACTTATTTCGCTTGGCAGCTCTTTATAAAAAGAGATTTAGCATCTGCTAGAAAAGTGATGTTTACCTCTTTTTTTATTTTACCTTTATTACAATTGGTATTGTTATTTGACTTTATAAGAATATGATAATGGTTCAACCAAAAGACAATTCAGATTATTTGACGTCTCTGAAAGCAAAAAAGTTTTCATTGTACGTCTTTCTGGTAGTGTCGTTTATGTTGTTTGCCGCTTGGACTAGCGGATTTATTGTGTATACCGGGA